>Ga0228698_1000216_pt1 | contig 50649 bp, 41 predicted proteins | sample McNCre117_Aug_MG_FD_178015 | JGI IMG/M metagenome (GOLD analysis project Ga0228698, IMG submission 178015) | Freshwater microbial communities from McNutts Creek, Athens, Georgia, United States - 1-17_Aug_MG | ecosystem: Environmental > Aquatic > Freshwater > Creek | place: USA: Georgia... | reverse complement strand
GTGGCAACTACCTGGGCCTGACGATCACCGTCACCGCCACCAGCCGCGAGCAGCTCGACGAGCTCTACCGCACGCTGAGCACGCACCCGATGGTCAAGATCGTGCTCTGAGTCCCGGCATGTACCGGGTACAGCCGAGTACAGCCGGGTACAGCGGGCCTCAGAGCCCCATCACCCAGGCGATGACGTTCTTGGCGACGAAGCCGAGCATGCCCACCGACAGCACCAGAAAGAGCACGAAGGTGCCGAAGCGCCCGGCCTTGGACTCGCGCGCCAGCTGCGCGATGATGAAGAACATGTAGAGGATGAAGGCGCCCACACCGACCGTCAGGCCGAACTGGGCAAGCTGTTCCTCGGAATAGCCGAACATGGGAAGCGTGGGTGTGACGACGGGCGAAGCGGCCGCGATGATACGCGGGCGGGCCGCGGCTGCACCCGATCGCCGCCGCGAGCAGATCGACGATCAGAGCGGCGCGTCGGCCGCCAGCACGTCTCGGTAGGCGTACCAGCTGGCGTGGCCCAGCATCGGGATCACGAAGACCAGCCCGATCAGCGCGGCGGCCATGCCCAGCAGGGTGAAGCCCATCACCACCGCGGCCCAGACGGCCATCGGCACGGGGTTTTCGCCCACCACACGCCAGCTCGTCAGCACCGCATCCCACAGGCCGACGCGGCGGTCGACCAGCAGCGGAATCGCCACCACGCTGGAGGCGAACACCGGCGCAGCCATCAGCCCGCCCAGCATCATCCAGGCCTCGAACAGCCAGGAGTGCGGGCTGAGCACCACGACGCGGATGAAGTCGGCCGGCGTCAGCACCGGTTCGGCCGCGAAGAGCTGAATCAGCGCCGCCGAGGTCATCACCCAGACCGTACCAGCGCCCGCCAGCAGCACGCCAAAAGCCACCAGCCGGCGGTCCAGCGACAGCCACACCGCGGCAACGGTCGACCAGCCGGCGGGCTCGCCGCGCTCCAGCGCCCGGCTGATCGCGTACAGGCCGGTGGCCAGGATCGGCGCGACCAGCAGGAAGCCCGAGAACGCCCCCGCCAGGATCCAGAAGCGCTGGCCCGCCACCGCAACGATCACCCAGCCGAACAGCGCCAGCGCGAGGCCATGCGCGAAGCTCGCCGCCGGGGTGCGTCGCACGTCGTGCCAGGCCCGCTCCAGCCAGGTCAGCGCCTGCAGCGCACGCAGCTGGCGCAAGGGAATCGATGCGACGGCGGAGGCGTTCATGGGCAGCGTGGCTCAAGCTGACCGCGCGCGGCGGCGCGGCAAAAGGTCTCGGACGCGCGCATGCTAACGGTCACGCCAGCCGCCCGATACGCAGGTTTCCCCCGGTCCTGGCGAGCCACCTGCCTGTGACAGATTTGGGACTTCCCCACGAAGCGGTCCCGTCAACGCGGCCCGGTGCTTGCGTCGGACCGTCCTCGCGCCGATACCGAAAGCAGGCGGTTCAACGCACGGCACCGGGGTGCCGGTTGGGCCCGCCGGCGCTCCAGGAGTACCCCGATGCTGACCCGCCCCCTGCCCGATGTCGCCGCCTGGACCCAGTACCTGCGCAACCGGCCCATCCCGGTGCTGGGCGCAACGGCCGAGGAGATCGGTCTGCTCGCGCAGGCCGAAGAAGCCCGCGGCTGCGTCGACGCCGCACAGATCGCCCGCGGCATCGAAGACGATCCGCTGATGACGCTGCGCGTGATGGTGCACACCGGCCAGCACCGCCACGCCCGCCAGATCACCGAGGCCGAGACGGTCACCGCCAGCGTGGTGATGATGGGCATCGCGGCCTTCTTCCGCAATTTCTCTGCCCTGGAAACCGTCGAGCAGCAGCTCGTCGACTGGCCCGATGCGATTGAAGGGCTGGAACAGGTGCTGACGCGCGCGCACCGGGCGGCTCGTTTCGCTCAGGGCTTTGCAGTGCACCGCATGGACGGTGATGCGCCGGTGCTGCGCGAGGCGGCGCTGCTGCACGACTTCGCCGAGATGCTGCTGTGGTGCCACGCGCCGTCGCTGGCGCTGGAGGTGCGTGGCCGGCTGGCGGACGACCCGCGCCTGCGCTCACGCGCTGCGCAACGCGAGGTGCTCAACATCGAACTCGGCGAGCTCGAACAGCAGCTCATGCGCGCCTGGCGCCTGCCTCAGCTGCTCATCCAGCTCACCGACGACCACGCCGCCGGGCCCGGCCAGGCGCTGATCTACCCGCAGGTGCGCAGCGTGCGCCTGGCGGTCCAGGTGGCGCGCCACAGCGAACACGGCTGGGACAACGCCGCCCTGCCCGACGACATCGAAGAGATTTCCGAACTGCTCAACCTCTCACCGCCGGCCACGCAGCGGCTACTGATGGACATCGACGGCTGACGCCGGCCCACGGCGAACTCAGGGCGGGGTCGCTGCCACGGTGGCCAGCCGCGTCAAGCCGGTGTCGAAATCTCGCCCGACCATGGCGTCCAGCCCCAGGCCGAACCAGCGCATCAGCGGGTTGCTGCCCAAGCGCACGTCAAAGCTCCACTCGACGCGCGTGCTCGTCTCGCCCAGCGGCGTCAGCCAGATCTCACCCTGCGCCGTGGTGCCCACGTCTTCCAACCGCAGCGCGTAGGCCAGCAGACGGGGCGCTTCAACGCGCTCAAAGCGCAGGCTGCCCTGGCCCTGCGTGCTGCTGTCCCAGCTCCACTGCGCCCCGACACCCGAAGCCGGACCACTGAAGCGCTGGCGCATGGCCGGATCGCGCTCGATCCAAGGCGACCAGGCCTGCCAGCGCCGCGGCTCGACGACGTAGGGCCAAATCTGCGCCGCCGGCAGCGCGATGTCGCGGCTGCGCTTGACGCTGCGGCGCTCCGGCAGCACATAGGCCACCAGCACGAGCAGCAGCACCAGCACCCCCAGGGCCTTGAGCACGTTCAGGAACCAACGCATCACGACACCTCTCGGCCTCTCCCGGTTGGGGCGACCGTTCGGCCTGCCGCCTTGACTCCCTGCGAAACGCGAATTGTGACCGTTTGCGCAGCCGACGGGCAAACGCGCCGGGTTCTGCAACCCTGAGGTTGCCCAAGCCCACCGCTCGCGTTGCAGCGCCGCCGCGCCCTTGTCGCCGCAGCGACAGGGTTGCGCGCCCTGCTAGGACAAGCCCCAAGACGGCCCGCAGCGCCTTCTGCCAGCATCCTTGCCATGTCCGTCGCCACCGCCTCCCTCCCGCTGCCGCCGCTCGCCGGCCCGGCCCCCTGGTTGCAAAGCTACCCGGCCGGCGTGCCGGCCCAGCTCGAGCTCGATGCCGCCACCAGCCTGGTCGACGTGCTCGAAGAGGCCTTCCACCGCTACGCCACGCGCGAGGCCTCGCTCTACCTGGAAGAGCGGCTGCGCTACGACGGTCTCGATCAGCAGTCCGCCGCGCTGGCCAGCTGGCTGCAGCAGCGCGGCCTGCAGCGCGGCGCGCGGGTGGCGCTGATGATGCCCAACTGCCCGCAGTACATGGTGGCGATCGCCGCGGTCCTGCGCGCGGGCATGGTGGTGGTCAACGTCAACCCGCTCTACACCGCCCGCGAGCTGGAGCACCAGCTCAAGGACTCGGGCGCCGAGGCCATCGTCGTGCTGGAGAACGTCGCGCACACGCTGGAGGAGGTGATCGAGCACACCCCGGTGAAGCACGTCGTGCTCACCGCGCTGGGCGACTCGCTGACCTGGTGGCGCCGCCACCTGATCAACTTCGTGGTCCGGCACGTCAAGAAGATGGTGCCGGAGTTCCGCCTGCCGCTGACCGACGGGCGCAGCGTCACCGCCTTCAACGACGCGCTCACCGCCGGGGCCGCCAAGCCGATGCGCCGCGAGGCGGTGCGCGGCGACGACATCGCCTTCTTGCAGTACACCGGCGGCACCACCGGCGTGTCCAAGGGCGCGGTGCTGCTGCACCGCAACGTGGTGGCCAACATCCGCCAGACCGAGGCCTGGTTCGACCCGATGCTGGCCAAGGTCGGCCACAAGCAGCTGACCATCGTCTGCGCGCTGCCGCTGTACCACATCTTCGCGCTGACGGTCTGCTACTTCATGGGCCTGCGCCTGGGCGGGCGCAACCTGCTGATCCCCAACCCGCGCGACCTCGCCAGCGTGGTCAAGGCCATCAGCGGCCACCGCGTCCACATGTTCCCGGCGGTCAACACGCTCTACAACGCGCTGGCCAACGACGCGGACTTCGCCCGGCTGGATTTCTCCGAGCTGGTGGTCTCCAACGGCGGGGGCATGGCGGTGCAGCAGGCCACCGCCGAGAAGTGGCTCAAGGTCACCGGCTGCCCGGTCTGCGAAGGCTACGGCCTGTCCGAAACCTCCCCCGTGGCCACCGCCAACCGGCTCGACCTGCACGACTTCACCGGCAGCATCGGCCTGCCCATCCCGAACACCGAGCTCGCAATCCGCGACGACGACGGCCGCGACCTGCCCATCGGCGAGCGCGGCGAGATCTGCATCCGCGGCCCGCAGGTGATGGCCGGCTACTGGCAACGCCCCGACGAGACCGCCCAGGTGCTCAGCCGCGACGGATGGTTCAAGACCGGCGACATCGGCATCATGGACGCGCGCGGCTACGTGCGCATCGTCGACCGCAAGAAGGACATGATCCTGGTGTCGGGCTTCAACGTCTACCCGACCGAGATCGAGCAGGTCGTGAACCTGCACCCCGGCGTGCTCGAATGCGCCGCGGTGGGCCTCCCCGACGCGCACTCGGGCGAGACGGTCAAGCTCTTCGTCGTCAAGCGCGACCCGGCGCTCGACGAGGAGGACATCGCCCGCTACTGCCACGACAACTTCGCTGGCTACAAGCGGCCGAAGTACATCGAGTTCCGCGACGACCTGCCCAAGTCCAACGTCGGCAAGATCCTGCGCCGCGAGCTGCGCAGCGCCTGAACCCCGGGCAGGGCACATCTGCGCCGGTCGACGATTCGGCCGCTCAGGCGGGGCCTTTTTCCTGCATGGCGACAGTGAAAAATGCGGCAGACTTGATCGTGCTGCCTGCCTGAGTGCCGGCGGCCGGTCGGGCATGGGCCCGGTCGGATCGACCCCCCGAGGTTGCTGGCATGTCTTCCGCCGTCACGCCCGTCCCCACCAAGGCGCTGCGTTCGCGCATTCCGCTGAGCGGCTTCGCGATGCTCTTCGCGGCCGCCACGCTCCTGGTCGTCTGGCTGGCGGTGGTCCTGCTGCTGGTGGACAAGCACGGCGACACCCTGGCCGCCGAAGCCCGCCAGAACACCAACATCGCTCGCGCACTCAACGAGCAGACGCTGCGCGTGATGGCCGCCACCGACCAGGCCACGCTGCGCGTGCGCGACGACGTGGCCAGCGGCCAGACGCCCCTGCCCGACCTGGTGCGTTACGCCAACGAGACCGGCCTGGCGCCCAAGATCCTGGTGCAGCTCTCGCTCATCGGGCCGGACGGCAAATTCATCGGCAGCAACATCGACCCCGACGGCAGCAAGACCGGCCACGTCGACCTCTCCGAGCGCGAGCACGTGCGCATCCACCTGAACCCGGCCTACGCGGCCGACGCCGCCAAGCTGCCGCCCAACGGGCTGTTCATCAGCAAGCCGGTGCTGGGCAAGGTGTCCAAGCGCTGGACGATCCAGCTCTCGCGCAAGATTGCTGCGGCCGATGGGCGTGCCCTCGGTGTTGTGGTGGCCTCGCTGGACCCGGCCTACTTCGAGCAGGTCTTCCGCCAGGTGGCGCTGGGCCAGCAGGGCGGCGTGACGATCGCCGGCAGCGACCTGACGATCCGCGCCCGCGTCATCGGTGGCAAGGCGGTGGACATGGGCTCGAAGCTCGGTGCCACCAGCCCCATGGCGCGCGGCGAACTCGGCGAGGCAGGCCATTACATCGCCGCCAGCACGCTCGACGCAGTAGAACGCTCCATCGCGTACCACAAGGTGGCCGACTACCCGATCTACATCTTCGTGTCGACCTCGACCGACGAGGCCCTGGCGGGCTGGCGCAGCTATCGCAACATGCTGGTGGGCCTGTCGCTGCTGCTCAGCCTGGCCGTGGGTGCGGCGGCACTGATCTTCCTGGGCAGCCTGCGCCGGCTGGAGCGCAGCAACGTGGCGCTGGCCCTCAGCGAAGCCCAGGCCCAGGCGGCCAGCCAGGCCAAGAGCGAATTCCTGGCCGCGATCTCCCACGAGCTGCGCACGCCGCTGACCAGCATCCGCGGCTTCGCAGAGCTGATGGAAAAGCGCATTGAGCAGGCCAAGTTCCGCGACATGGCGGGGATGATCCGCAAAGGCGCCGAGCACCTGAACGCGCTGCTCACGGAAATTCTCGATCTGGCCAAGGTCGAAGCCGGCGCGATGCCGATGCACCCCGAACCCCAGGCGCTGCGCGAGCTGCTCGACCAGTCGGTGGGCTTCTTCCAGGTTTCAGCGGCTGAGAAGGGCCTGAGCCTGGCCGCGCAGTTCGACGCCAGCGCGCCCGAGTCCTGGCTCTGCGACGGGCTGCGGCTCAAGCAGATCTTGAACAACCTGCTGTCCAACGCGATCAAGTTCACCGAAGCCGGCAGTGTTCACGTGGAGGTGGGCGCCGACCGCGAGCGGCTGCGCCTGCACGTGGTGGACACCGGCCCGGGCATCGCCCCGGAACTGCAGGACACCGTCTTCGAACGCTTCCGCCAGGGCAACGACCGCGTCAGCTACCAGCACGGCGGCACCGGCCTGGGCCTGGCGCTGGCCCGGGCGCTGGCCGAGCGCATGGGCGGCACCTTGACGCTGCAGTCCACCGTCGGTGAAGGTTCGCGCTTCACGCTGACGCTGCCGGCCGTCCCGCCAGCCTGAGCGCAGCGCGATCCGCGGTTACAGGGCGCCGCGGCAGCCGGGCGCGCCGCAGCGGCAGGTCAGCTTGCCCTCGTGGTGGGTCTCGCCGTAGTCGCAGGTGATCTCCTCACCCTCGGCGATGTCGCGCATCGCGTAGATCTCGACGCGCCCCTGGCGGATGCGCAGCACCGCATTGGGCCGGCAGGAGTGGTTCGTGAAGCGCAGCGGGTCGGCCGAGCGCGAGGCGTCGATCGCGCGGCGCTCGTTGACCTCCACGATCATGATGCGCTCGAGCTTCTTGGCACGCTCCCAGGCCTCGTAGACGCTGATCGTCTCGCCGCGGATCTCACCGATCTTGCGCTTGGCCGGAATCGCCTCGGCCGCGAAGGCGCCCGTGCCGTCGATGCGACTCGGGGCGTTGTGGACGGCGAACTTCTGTGGATTGGCGGGGGTACCCATGGCTGCGCATCAGATCCGCGCACCGCCCCCCTGTCAAGGCACAAGGCTGTGGACAGAATCGGCACAAAGACCCGGTTGTGCACAGGCCTGGGCCCCCGTTGGCGAGTTGTTGGAAAACCGTGCCCACGCTCCCCGGGGTCCGGCCCACAGCGTTGACGGCCATCCAAGTCACTGTCACGACAGGGAAAAATTCGGTTATCCACAGACAGACCTGCCCTCTATTACTACAACCAGTTTAAAAAATTGAAGACAGTAAAGAAGAACAAGCCCCCCGCCCGAATCCCCGGTGGCCCGCTCCGAACGGCCCGGGTTTATGCTCAGCGCCACGATTGCATCCGCCTGTGTTCATGACTTCTGACCCCGACCTCACGACCCGCCTGTTGCACTCCGACCGCCAGTTCGGCATCGAACACGGCGGGCTGCACAAACCCATCCACACCTCGGTGCAATACGGCTTTGAGAAGGTGGAAGACCTGATCGGTGTCTTCCAGGGCACGCTCAAGGGCGGCTACAACTACGCCCGCCAGGGCACGCCGACCACCGCGGCGCTGGAATCGATGCTCACGCGCATGGAAGGCGGCGTGGGCAGCCTGTGCTTCTCCACCGGCATGGCGGCGATCGGCGCCATCTTCCTGACGCTGCTGCGCAGCGGCGACCACCTGATCGCCAGCAAGCACGTCTTCGGCAACACCAACAGCGTGTTCGGCACGCTGGGTGACTTCGGCGTCGAGGTCAGCAAGGTCGACGCCACCTCGGTGGACGGCGTCGCGGCGGCGCTGAAGCCCAACACGCGCATGGTCTTCGTCGAGACCATCGCCAACCCGGGCACGCAGGTGCCGGACCTGGCCGCGATCGGCGCGTTCTGCCGCGCGCATGGCCTGCTCTACGTGGTGGACAACACCATCACCTCGCCGGCGCTGTTCAAGCCCGCCAGCGTCGACGCGGGCCTGGTGGTCAACTCCCTGACCAAGACCATCGCCGGGCACGGCGCAGCCCTGGGCGGTGCGGTGACGGACACCGGCCGCTTCGACTGGAGCGGCTACCCGAACATCTTCGCGGCCTACCGCAAGGGCGACGCCCGCAACTGGGGCCTGACCCAGCTGCGCAAGAAGGGCCTGCGCGACCTAGGCGGCTCGCTCGCCCCCGAGCAGGCCCACCGCATCGCGCTGGGGGCCGAGACGCTGGTGCTGCGCGCCGCGCAGTCCAGCCGGACGGCGCTGGCGCTGGCCCGCTTTCTGGAAGCGCACCGGGCCGTCGACCGCGTCCACTACCCCGGGCTGGCCTCGCACCCCCAGCACGCGCGGGCGCAGGCGCACTTCAGCGCCGAGTCCTGGCTGCTGTCCTTCGAGCTGAAGGACCCGGCCACGCTGACGGCGGTGATGAACCGCCTGCGTCTGGCCGTGCTGGCCACCGGCCTGGGCGACACCCGCACGCTGGTGATTCCGGTGGCGCCGACGATCTTCTGGGAGGCCGGTGCCGCGGTGCGCGCCGAGATGGGCATCGCCGACGGGCTGATCCGCGTCTCGCTGGGCCTGGAGGCCGAGGCCGACGTGATCGCCGACTTCGAGCGGGCGCTGGCCGGCGGTTGATCGACGGCTGATCGATCCGCGATCAGCGACTCAAGCCGTTCAATCGGCTTGAGCCGCCTCCGCCAAGTGAGCCAGCAGCGCGCGGGCCGGGGCGGAGAGCCAGCGGTCGTCGCGCGTCAGCAGCAGCAGGCGCCGGTGGGCCCAGGGTTCCTGCAGCGGGCACAGCCGCAGCCCCAGCGTCGGCGCCTGGGGGGCAAAGGCCTCCACCGGCAGGATCGCCAGCCCCAGTCCCGCCGCGACGATGCGCGCCCCCGCCTCCAGGCTGGCCACCTGCATGCGCGGCGCGTAGTCGCGCCCGAGCAGCGCCGCCTGCTGCCGCAGCAGCTGGTCGAGCAGCCCGCCGGGCACGATGCCCACCTGCGGAAAGTCCAGCAGGTCGGCAAAGCGCAGCCCGTCGGCCTGTCCCTCCCGCGCTGCCAGCGGGTGGCCCAGGGGCATCGCCACGGCCAGGCGGTCGCTGCGGTAGGGCTGCACCTGCAGCCCGGGGGCGTCCACGCGGTCCCAGGCCAGACCGAGGTCGGCCCCGCCCTCGCGGACCTCGCGCACCACCTCGCGCCCCGCGCGCTCGTCCAGCGTGATGCGCACCGCCGGGTGGCGGGCGATGAAGCCGGCCACGTCCTCAGGCAACTGCCCCGCCAGCGCCGACATGCTGGCCACCACCCGCACGCTGCCCTGCACGCCGGCGGCGAAGTCGCTCAGCTCGGCGTGCATGCGCGCCATCGCCGCGAGCAGCTCGCGCGACTGCCGCAGCAGTGCATGCCCCGCGGCGGTGGGCTCCACGCCCCGGCGCGCCCGGCGCAGCAGCGGCGTGCCCACCTGGGCCTCCAGCGCCGCCAGCCGCTTGCTCAGCGCGGAGGGCACCAGCGCCTCGCGCTGGGCCGCGCGGGCGATGTGGCCCTCCTCGCAGATCGCGACGAAGAGGCGCAGGCTGACGGGGTCGAATTCGCGCGGCACGCTCGCTCCTGCCGCTGGGGACGGCCTGGGGAAAACACGGTGGATAAGTTCCGATCGGGAACGATTGTGCTGAAAATATATCGCTTGGATCCCGATCGGGAATCCAGACAATGCTGGACATGGTCACCCCACCGCTCCCCCTCGCCGTCACCGTCCGCGACGTCGCCCTGCGCGACGGCCTGCAGGCCATTGCCCGCACCCTGCCCACCGAGATCAAGCGGCTGTGGCTGCAGCTGGCCTACGACGCCGGCCTGCGCGAGCTGGAGGTCGGCTCCTTCGTCCCCGCCCGGCTGCTGCCGCAGCTGGCCGACACCGCCGAGCTGCTGGCCTTCGCCCAGACGCTGCCGGGCCTGACCGCCTCGGTGCTGGTGCCCAACCTGCGCGGCGCCCAGGCGGCGATGGAGGCGCAAGCCGCCTGGATGCTGCTGCCGCTGTCGGCCAGCCACGCCCACAGCCTGGCCAACCTGCGCCGTCCGCCCGACGAGGTGCTGCGCGAGATCGAGGCCATCCGCAGCGCGCGCGACGCCGCCGGATCTACCTGCAAGCTGGAAGTCGGCCTGAGCACGGCGTTTGGCTGCACGATCCAGGGCCACGTCGACCCGGCCGAGGTGCTGCGGCTGGTGCGCGCGCTGGTGGATCTGGGTGTCGAGCGCATCGGCCTGGCCGACACGGTGGGCTACGCCGACCCGGCGCAGGTGGCGGCGCTCTTCACGCAGGCCTTCGAGATCGCCGGTGACCGCCTGGCCTGCGGCCACTTCCACGACACCCGCGGGCTCGGGCTGGCCAACGTCTACGCCGCCTGGTCGGTGGGCGTGCGCCGCTTCGACGCCTGCGTGGGCGGCATCGGCGGCTGCCCGCACGCACCGGGCGCCAGCGGCAACGTCGCCACCGAGGACGTGGCCTACCTCTTCGCCAGCATGGGCCAGCCCACCGGGCTGGACTTCGAGCGGCTGATGGCGCTGCGCGGCCAGCTCGCGCAGTGGCTGGACGGCGAGCCGCTGCATGGCAGCATCTGGCGTGCAGGGCTTCCCAAGACATTGCGTACGCCCGGCTGACCCGACACGATTGCGGAGACACGACCCCATGAACAACAACGCAACCCCCGCCCCGATCCGCCCGCTCACCGGCCTGAAGGTGCTGGAGTTCACCCACATGGTGATGGGCCCGACCTGCGGCATGGTGCTGGCCGACCTGGGCGCCGAGGTGATCAAGCTCGAGCCCCTCGGCGGCGAGAACACCCGCCGGCTGGTGGGCGCTGGGGCCGGCTTCTTCCCGATGTTCAACCGCAACAAGAAGAGCGTCGAGATCAACCTGCACCACCCCGACGGCGCCGAGGCGGCACGCCGGCTCGCGGCCAGCGCCGACGTGGTGATCGAGAACTTCAAGCCCGGCACGATGGCCAAGTACGGGCTGGACTACGCGGCGCTCACGGCCGTCAACCCGCGGCTGATCTACGTCAGCCACAAGGGCTTCCTGCCCGGGCCCTACGAACACCGCACCGCGCTGGACGAGGTGGTGCAGATGATGGGCGGGCTGGCCTACATGACCGGCCGCCCGGGCGACCCGCTGCGCGCGGGCACCAGCGTCAACGACATCATGGGCGGGCTGTTCGGCGCCATCGGCACGCTGGCGGCGCTGTGCCAGCGCGGCATCACCGGCCGCGGCATGGAGGTGCAGTCGGCGCTGTTCGAGAACAACGTCTTCCTGGTCGGCCAGCACATGCTGCAGTACGCCGTCACCGGCCAGGCCGCCGCGCCCATGCCGGCGCGCCACAGCCCCTGGGCGATTTACGACGTATTCACTGTGGCCGAGGGCGAGCAGATCTTCCTGGCCGCGGTGAGCGACGCGCAGTGGAAGGTCTTCTGCCAGGTGCTGGACCTGCCCGACCTGGCCGCCGACCCGGCGCTGGCCAGCAACAACCAGCGCGTGGCCAAGCGCCCCCGCCTGCTGGCCACGCTGCGCGAGCGCTTTACCCAGCGCCGCGCCGCCGACCTGGCCGCGACCATGGAAGCCGCCGGCCTGCCCTACGCGCCGATCCGCCGGCCCGAGGACCTCTACGACGACCCGCACCTGCTGGCCACCGGCGGCCTCGCGGACCTGACCCTGTCCGATGGCGACAAGGCCGGCCAGACGGTGCAGACCACGCTCTTCCCCTTCACGCTCGACGGCCAGCGCCCGGGCGTCTACCTGCAGCCGCCGCGCCACGGGGAACACACCGACGAGCAGCTGGCGCGGCTGGGCTATGGTGACGCCGAGCGCGCCGCGCTGCGTCAGGCGGGCGCCATCGCCTGAGCCTGGCGCCTCGATGCCACGCCGAACGACAACACCCGGAGACACCCCATGACCGACCGCCGCAGCGCCCTGCACGCCCTGGCTGCCACCGCGTTGGGCACCCTGCCCGGCTGGGCCGCCGCCCAGTCCGACGGCAAGCCCGTGAAGTTCATCCTGCCCAACGCCACCGGCTCGGGCGTGGACGCCATCACCCGCTCGGCGCAGGGCGCCCTGGCCAAGGCGCTGGGGGCCAGCGTGGTGGTGGACAACCAGCCCGGCGCCGGCGGCGTGGTGGGCCTGCAGTCCATCGCCCGCGCCACGCCGGACGGCCACACGCTGGGCGTGGTGTCCAACAACGTGGTGATCTTCCCCAGCGTGCTGAAGTCGCTGCCCTTCGCGATGCCCGGCGACTTCACGCCGATCGCGGTGTGCGGCTACACGCCGGTGGTGCTGGTGGTCAACCCCAGCAAGGTAGCGGCGAAGACCTCGGCCGAATTCGCCGCGCTGCTCAAGAGCCGGCCCGGCGAGCTGAACTTCGGCTCGGGCGGCAACGGCACCATCCTGCACCTGGCCGCCGAGATGTACCTCGACGAGGTGAACGCCAAGGCCCGCCACATCCCCTACAAGGGCGTCGGCCCGATGGTGAGCGACCTGATCGGCGGGCAGATCGAGTTCGCCACCGCCGCGCTGCCGAGCCTGCAGCCGCACATCAAGAGCGGCGCGCTTCGCGCCATCGGCGTGGCCACGCAGCAGCGCGTGCCGGCGGCGCCGGACATCCCCACCTTCGTCGAGCAGGGCGTGCCCGGCTACGTGGTGGAAGCCTGGTTCGCGGTGATCGGCCCCAAGGGCCTGGCGCCGGCCGAGGTCAAGCGCGTGCACGACGCGGTGGTCGCCGCCTTCGCCGACCCCGCGGTCAAGGAGACCATGGCCAAGCAGGGCAACGTGATCAACGTGTCCACCACCGAGGTCGCCCAGCAGTTCTTCAAATCCGAGCTGGCCAAGTACGCCGCGCTGGTGAAGAAGGCGGGCGTCGAGGCGCAGTGATCCCCATGGCCGTCGACAACGCCGCCCTGACCTTCGCCCCCCGCCTGCTGCTGCTCAGCGAAGACCCGGCTGCGGTGCGCCGCCAGCTGGCTGGCGAAGCCCTGTCGTTGGACGAGGCAGGCCCGCTGCGCGCGGACGTCTCCACCGACGAGATCATTCCGCTGCCGGCGATGGTGCACTTCGACGCCACGCTGGGCCGCTGGCCGCACACCGGCTTCACGGCCGGGGGCGAGCGGCCGATCGGGCGGGACGCGATCCGCCACGCCGGCATCGAGGTCATCGTCGCCGGGCGGCGCTACGGCAAAGGCAGCTCGCGCGAGCACGCGGTGGTGGCCGAGCGCTCGGCCGGCGTGCGGCTGGTGATCGCCGAAAGCTTCGAGCGCATCTACCGCCAGAACGCCGACAACCTCGGCCTGTTCACCAGCACGGACTTCGGCCTGGTCGAGCGCATCCGCCGCGGCGAGGCCATCGCGCTGGACGAGCTGCTGGCCGGGCGCGACGCGCTGGCCGCGGCCATCCTGCGCGCCGGCGGGCTGCTGGCCTATGGCGAGCGGGTGTTTGGCAGCCACGGCAAGCGCAGCGGCACGGCCCCGGCCGCAGCGGCGGCGCCCTTGGAGGCCAGCGATCGCCCGCTGACGCTGTTCGAGAAGATCGTGCGCCGCCACTGGGTCGCCACGCCGGACACGCCGGCCGAACCGGCGCTGGGCGAGGGCGGCTTCGTGCGCGCGGACCGGCGCTTCATCCACGAGTACTACACCGGCATGTGCGCTTGGATGCTCGACGCGCATGCCACCGCCTGCGGCCGCCCGCTGGCGCTGCACGATGCGGCCAGCATCGTCACCTTCGAGGACCACCTCTCCTACGTCCACGCCAGCCCGGTGCACTTGGCCGGTGGCCTGGTTGGTGAGGTGCGCGGCCTGTCGCGCGCGCACCGCGACTTCGTCGCCCGCTTCGGCCTCACCGACCATGGCTACCTCGAGGCGCTGGAGGCCGGCGATGCGGGTGATGCGGGCATGGGCGGCTCGGAGGGCATCTCGCACGCGATGATGGCCGAGCGCTACGCGCGGCCCGGCGAGCTCATCGTCGGCACCGACTCGCACACCCCGCACAGCGGCGCGCTGGGCTGCGTGGCCTACGGCGTGGGCACCACGGACATGGCGGCGGCCTTCCTCTTCGGCGTCGCGCGGCTGACGATGCCGCCGGTGCTGCGCATCGAGCTCGGCGGCACGCTGGCGGCGGGCGTCACCGCCAAGGACATCGTGCTGCAGCTGCTGGCCGACCCGGCGATTCGCGCCGGTGCGGGCGTGGGCCGCGTCTTCGAGTACGGCGGCCCGGCGCTGGCCGAGTTATCCACAGACGAGCGGGCCACGCTGACCAACATGGTCGCCGAGCTGGGCGGCTTCACCGGCCTGGTGGAGCCGGACGTCGAGACCGTCCGCTTCCTGAAGGAGCGCCGTGGGCAGGAGGTGACCCTCGAACCCTGGATCGAACCCTGGATGAAAAGCGACCCCGGCGCCGCCTACGAGCGCGTGTTCGCGATCGACTGCAGCCGCCTGGAGCCGATGGTCGCCCGCCCCGGCGACCCGGGGCGCGGCCTGCCGCTCTCGGCCCTGGCTGCGCAGGACGGGCCGGTGCCCATCCACATCGCCTACGGCGGCTCCTGCACCGCCGGCAAGCGCGAGGACTTCGCCCAGTACCACGCGGTGCTGGCCTGGGCGGCCGAGCGCGGCCTGCGCGTGGCGCCGGGCGTGACGCTCTACCTGCAGTTCGGCACCGCCGACGTGCTGCGCTGGTGCGAGCAGCAGGGCTGGCTCGCCACCTTCGCGGCGGTGGGCGCCGAGCTGCTGCAGCCCGCCTGCGGCGCCTGCGCCAACTGCGGCCCGGGCTCGTCCACCGACGCGGCGCAGGTGACGGTCAGCGCCATCAACCGCAACTTCCCCGGCCGCAGCGGCCCCGGCAGCGTCTGGCTCGCCAGCCCGCCGACGGTGGCGGCCAGCGCGATCGCCGGGGAGCTGCTGTCCTTCGACGCATTGCGGCGGCGGCACGGGGGCTGAGGCCGCTGCGGCTCAGCCGCGGTCGATGGGTCGAACGATCGATGGACCTACGGGCCTGGGGCCAGTTGTCACGGCCTTATGAACAGGGTTGTGCGTCCACGCCCCGATCGGCCCACAACTCTGTGGAAAGTTCTGGTGCAACCAGAGGGTTATCCCGGAGAACTCGGCGGCGACCGGAGTTGTTGTCAAAGTGTTCGAGTCCGGTCCACGGGGCTGCGCACAGACTTTGGAAGCCCCTAAGGGGTTGATCCAGCAGGGGTTTTTCGGGTTGTCCACACCGATGGGCCGCCTCTATTACTAAGGCTAATTATTTAAAGAAGAAATACACAGAGAGAGAAAAGACGCAGACAACCCCCGTTCAGCCGCGCTGGGCTCGGCGCAGCCGGGTCGAACCGGTGCGGTGCGGGCCAGGGCGCGCGTGCTGGCGGCGCACGGCGTCCAGGTCTGCACGCAGGCTGGCCCAGGCCTCCTCGGCCATGCTGGGTGGGGCGTCGTTCAGCGGGGCAGTCGACAGCGCGCCACCGCGACCGGCGAAGACCGCGCTGTTGGCGCCGCCCGCGGCTTCGTCGAGCGCACCGCCCTCGCCGTCGGGCACCTCCAGCACCGCGTCGTCGAAGCTGCGGCGCAGCCGATCGAGGTGCACCGCGTGGTGCGGGTGGCCGCGAAAGAGGTTGAGCACCAGCAGGCCCTGCGGGCGCAGCGCGGCGGCGCAGTCGTCGTAGAAGCGCTGGGTGGCCAGCGCGGAGGGCAGGCCGTCGTAGTCGTAGCCGTCGACCATCAGCACGTCGAAGGCCTCGGGCCGCTCGCGCACCCAGCGCGCGCCGTCGGCCTGCAGGATCGCCAGGCGTGCGTCGTCGGCGGGGATCTCGAACTCGTCGCGCAGCGCGAGCACGTGCGGGTTGATCTCGACCACCTCGAGGTGGCTGCTGGGCAGGTGGCGGTGGCAGAACTTGACCAGCGAGCCGCCGCCCAGGCCGATCAGGCCGATGCGCGCCGGCTCGGGCTGCCAGAGCAGGAAGCCCATCATCAGCCGGGTGTAGGCCAGCGCGAGCGCGTCGGGCGCGTCGCTGCGCATGAAGCTCTGCACCTCGTGGATTGAAAAGTGCAGCGCGCGGCTGTCGCGGGTGCGGTGGACGAAGGGGCGCACCAGCTCGTCGTCGGAGGGGCTGGGCGTGGTGCGGGAAGCTCGGCTCGATCGGGACATGGCGGCAGTATGGCCGGCCCGATTGGCGAGGCGCCTAAAATCCGCCCCTTGCCGACGCCTGCCGCGTCGCGCTTGGCCTTGCCTGATCGAGACTCTCATGCCCTTTTCCGCGCTCACTGCCCTGACCGCCCTCTCGCCGCTGGACGGCCGCTACGCCGCCAAGGTCGTCTCGCTGCGTCCGCTGATGTCCGAGTACGGGCTGATGCACCGCCGCGTGCAGGTGGAGGTGGAGTGGTTTATCGCGCTGTCGGACGCCGGCTTTGCCGAGTTCAAGCCGCTGTCGGAGGCGTCGCGCGGGCTGCTGCGCGGCCTGGTGCAGCGCTTCTCGGAAGCGGATGCGCAGGCCATCAAGGACATCGAGAAGACCACCAACCACGACGTCAAGGCGGTCGAGTACTGGCTGAAGAGCCGCTTCGCCGATCAGGCGGAACTGAAGGCGGCCGGTGAGTTCGTGCACTTCGCCTGCACCAGCGAGGACATCAACAACACCAGCCACGCGCTGATGCTCAAGGCCGCGCGCGAGCAGGTGCTGCTGCCCACGCTGGACCAGATCATCGCCAAGCTGCGCGAGCTGGCGCAGGCCTTCGCCGCGGTGCCGATGCTCAGCCGCACCCACGGCCAGACCGCCAGCCCGACCACGGTGGGCAAGGAGATCGCCAACGTGGTGGCCCGCCTGCAGGCCGGGCGCACGCGCATCGCCGAGGTCAAGCTGCTGGCCAAGATGAACGGTGCGGTGGGCAACTACAACGCCCACCTGTCGGCCTGGCCCGAGCACGACTGGGAGGCCTTCAGCCGCGCGGTCATCGAGAACCAGCTCGGCCTGAGCTTCAACCCCTACACGATCCAGATCGAGCCGCACGACTACATGGCCGAGCTGTTCGATGCGGTGACCCGCATCAACACGATCCTGATCGACTTCAGCCGCGACGTCTGGGGCTACATCAGCCTGGGCTACTTCAAGCAGAAGACCAAGGCCGGCGAGGTGGGCTCCTCGACGATGCCGCACAAGGTCAACCCGATCGACTTCGAGAACGCCGAGGGCAACTTCGGCCTGGCCAGCGCCCTGCTCACGCACCTGAGCCAGAAGCTGCCCATCAGCCGCTGGCAGCGTGACCTGACCGACAGCACGGTGCTGCGCAACATGGGCGTGGCGCTGGGCTACGCCCAACTCGGCTACGACAGCCTGCTGCGCGGCCTGGGCAAGCTCGAACTCAACGAGGCCGCTCTGGCCAACGACCTGGACGAGGCCTGGGAGGTGCTGGCCGAGCCCATCCAGACGGTGATGCGCCGCTTCGGCCTGCCCGAGCCCTACGAGCAGCTCAAGGCCTTCACCCGCGGCCAGCCGATGACCCGTGCGCTCATGCAGGGCTTCATCGCCGCCCTGGCGCTGCCCCAGGCCGAGAAGGACCGCCTGCTGGCGATGACGCCGGGCAGCTACACCGGCAAGGCGGCCGAGCTGGCCCGTCGCATCTGAACGGCGAGGGCGTGGCGATGATCTTCACCGACCAGCTGCTGCGCGCCCAGGCGCGCCACCAGTCCTTCCTCTGCGTGGGCCTCGACCCCGAGCCGGCCAAGTTTCCGGCCGGCTGGGCGGGCGACGCGTCGAAGATCTTCGACTTCTGCGCCCGCATCGTCGACGCGACCAAGGACCTGGTCTGCGCCTTCAAGCCGCAAATCGCCTACTTCGCCGCGCACCGCGCCGAGGACCAGCTCGAGCGGCTGATGGCCTACCTCCGCCGCACCGCCCCGGACGTGCCGGTGATCCTGGACGCCAAGCGCGGCGACATCGGCGCCACCGCCGAGCAGTACGCCAAGGAGGCCTTCGAGCGCTACCAGGCCGACGCGGTGACGCTGTCGCCCTTCATGGGCTTCGACTCGGTCGAGCCCTACCTGCGCTGGCCCGGCAAGGGCGCGATCCTGCTGTGCCGCACCTCCAACCCGGGGGGTGACGACTGGCAGATGCAGCGCCTGGCCGACGTGCCGGGGCAGCCGCGGCTGTTCGAGCGCCTGGCCGAGCTGGCGCAAACGAAGTGGAACGCCAACGGCCAGCTGGCTCTGGTGGTGGGCGCCACCTACCCAGCCGAAATCGCCAAGGTGCGCGAGCTGGCGCCGACGCTGCCGCTGCTGATCCCGGGCGTGGGCGCCCAGGGCGGCGACGCCGAGGCGACGGTGCGCGCCGGCCTGCGCCGCGCCGCCGACGGCACGGTGACCGGCACGATCGTGGTCAACAGCTCGCGCGCCGTGCTCTACGCCAGCCAGGGCGACGACTTCGCCGACGCCGCCCGCCGCGTCGCGCTGGCCACGCGCGATCAGCTGAACGCCGCAGCGGGCTGATCTGCGGCGGTTGGGGCCTCGGACCATGGCGTCGAACGGCCCCGACTTCCTGGACACGCTGCATCGCCGCGACTGGCTGCGCGCCGGGCTGGGGCTGTCGGCCCTGGGCTGGGCAGGGGCCGCCACGCAGGCCGCCGAAGGGCCTGCCCACCTCACCCACCCGACCCATCCGGCAGGCCAGCGCGAGCACGTGCTGCGCTACGCCTTTCCGACCGCCGAGACGGGGTTCGACCCGGCCCAGGTCTCCGACCTCTACTCGCGCAGCGTCACCGCCAACGTCTTCGAAGCGCTGTACGAGTACGACCACCTGGCGCGGCCCTTCCTGATCCGGCCCTGCCTGGCGCTGGACCTGCCGGAGGTGGCCGACAACCACACCCGCTTCACGATCCGGCTGCGCCCGGGCGTGCGCTTCCAGGACGATGCGGCCTTCGGCGGCCCGGGCCGGGAGGTCACGGCCGAGGACTGGATCTTCACCTTCCAGCGCATCTACGACCCGGCGCTGAAGAGCCCGAGTCAGCCCTCGCTGGAGGAGCTGGGCATCGTCGGCCTGCGCGAGCTGCGCGACGCGGCGCTGAAGGCCAAGCGCTCCTTCGACTACAACGCGCCGGTGCCGGGCCTGGTGGCGCTGGACCGCCACACGCTGCAGATCCGCCTGCGTGAGCCGCGCCCGCGCCTGCTCTACGCGCTGGCGGCGCCCGACGTCTGGGGCGTCGTGGCCCGCGAGGTGGTGCAGCGCTACGGCGACAAGATCATGGAGCACCCGGTGGGCACGGGGCCCTTCCGGCTGGCGAGTTGGCGGCGCAGCTCGCAGATCGTGCTGGAGCGCAACCCCACTTACCGGGACGTGCGCTACGACGCCCGGCCCGCCGCCGACGACGCCGAGGGCCAGGCCCTGCTGGCGCGGCTGCGCGGGCGGCGCCTGCCGATGCTCGAGCGCATCGAGATCGCGGTGATCGAGGAGGCGCAGCCGCGCTGGCTGGCCTTCCTCGCCGGCGAGCAGGACCTGCTGCAGGTCGTGCCGCCGGAGTTCGTCGGCCAGGCGATTCCGGGCGGCCGGCTGGCGCCGAACCTGGTCAAGCGCGGCATCACCGCGCAGCGCGTGCCGGCGGCGGACGTCTACCTGCAGGTCTTCAACCTGGAGGATCCGCAGATCGGCGGGCTGGCGCCCGAGCGCGTGGCGCTGCGCCGGGCCATCGCGCTGGGCTACGACATCGACCGCGAGATCGCGCTGGTGCGCCGCGGCGAGGCCATCGCCGCGCAGCAGCTGACGGCGCCGGGCACCTTCGGCTTCGACCCCGCGCTGCGCAGCGACGCCACGCGCCACGACCTGTCGCGCGCGCGGGCGCTGCTCGACCTCTACGGCTGGCGCGACCGCGATGGCGACGGCTGGCGCGAGCAGCCCGACGGCCGGCCCTTCACGCTGCAGCTGCTCAGCCAGTCTGACCAGACCACGCGCTCGATGGACGAGATCTTCAAGAAGAACCTCGACGCGCTGGGCCTGCGCCTGGAGCTGAAGATCGGGCAGTGGGCCGAGAACCTCAAGGCCGCGCGCGCCGGGCGCTTCATGATGTGGCGGGTGGGCTCCAGCAGCTCGACGCCCGACGGCCAGGGCGCCATGGAGCGGGCCTACAGCGGCTCGATCGGCAAGGGCAACCTGGCGCGTGCGAAGCTGCCGGGCTTCGACGCCGTCTACGAGCGCCTGCAGGCGCTGCCCGATGGGCCCGAGCGCCTGGCGCTGTTTCGCGAGGCCAATCGCATCGCGCTGGCCTACCTGCCCTACCGCGTCACGGTGCATCGCATCCTCTGCGACCTGAGCCAGCCGGGGCTGATCGGCTACCGCCGCCCGATCTGCTGGCTTGACTGGTGGAAGCACGTGGACGTGAACCGCGCCTGAACCGGTGCGATCGCGCTCAGCGTTGGCCATACGCTGCGAATGAGCCCCTGAACGGGCGGTCTGCAAGGCGCCTGCGACGGGATTTGTCTCAATGGAGGGACACTCTTCCGTCACCGGATCTGGTCATTCTGGTAACAACACGGCAACATGTTGTTCGACGGCCGCCACAATGCCGTCGGCACGATCCGTGCAAGATCTCCCAAAGAACTCAGGAAGTTGCGATGTCTCTGCCCGAACCCCGGATCACGCACTACCAGCGCTGGCTGGATGAACAGCGCGGCCTGCGCTTTGCGACCTACGACGAGCTCTGGCAGTGGTCGGTGACCGACGTGTCGGCCTTCTGGCAGTCGATGTGGGACTACTTCGAGCTGCAGTCGCCCACGCCGCACACCGCGGTGCTCGCCGACGAGCGCATGCCTGGCGCGAGCTGGTTCCCCGGGGCGCAGGTGAACTACGTGCGCCAGGTCTTTCGCCACGCCGACGCGGCCTACGGCGCCGGTCACCCCGCGATCGTGTTCCGCAACGAGTGGATGCACGAGGACCACTGCAGCCTCGAGCTCAGCTGGCGCGAGCTCAAGCGCGAGGTGGCGTCGCTGGCGGTGTCGCTGCGCCGCATGGGCGTGCAGCCCGGTGACCGGGTGGCCGCCTACCTGCCCAACACGCCGCAGACGGTGGTGGCCTTCCTGGCCTGCGCCAGCATCGGCGCGGTCTGGTCGCTGTGCTCGCCCGAGATGGGGCCGGTGGCGGTGCTCGACCGCTTCCGCCAGATCGAGCCGAAGGTGCTGATCGCCTGCGACGGCTCCAGCTACGGCGGGCGCGACCACGACCGCCGGCCGGTGGTGGCCGAGCTGCTCGACGGCCTGCCCAGCGTCGGCCATGTGGTGCTCTGGCCCTATCTGCTGCGCGAGGCCGACGCCGACGACTTCGCCAGCGAGACCCGCCGCGCCCACGACCTGCGCGTGCTGCTGGCCGGTGACCCACGCGATTTCGAGCCCGAGTGGCTGCCCTTCGACCACCCGCTGTGGATCGTCTACTCCAGCGGCACCACCGGGCTGCCCAAGCCCATCGTGCACAGCCACGGCGGCATCATGCTGGAGGCGCTCAAGCTGCTGGTGCTCCACAACAACCTGGGGCCGACGGTGGAGACCGGCGACCGCTTCCACTGGGCCACCTCGACCGCCTGGGTGATGTGGAACTGCCAGGTCAACGCGCTGCTGGGGGGCACGACGATCTGTCTGTACGACGGCAGCCCGGCCGGCCGGGGGGACTCGCCGGACTGGACCACGCTGTGGAAGTTCGCCGCCGAGACGCGCACGACGATGTTCGGCGCCGGTGCAGCTTTCTACGCCAACTGCCTGAAGGTCAACGCCTCGCCGCTGCGCGTGGCCGACCTGTCGGCGCTGCGCGCGGTGGGCTCCACCGGTTCACCGCTGGCCGAAGAATGCTACGACTGGCTCTGGCAGAACCTGCCCAAGGTCGATGGCCGGGACATCTGGATCAACCCGATCTCCGGCGGCACCGACTTCGCCGGCGCCTTCCTCGCTGGCCTGCCGACGCTGCCGATGGTGCGTGGCGAGATGCAGTGCCGCTGCCTGGGCGCGGCCGTGGAAGCCTGGAGCGAGCCCGATGCGCTGGGCCGTGGCCACGCGCTGACCAACGAGGTGGGCGAGCTGGTGTGCACGCGGCCGATGCCCTCGATGCCGCTGCGCTTTTGGAACGATCCGGGCGATCAGCGCTACCGCGAGAGCTACTTTGAGACCTACCCGCGCGGGCGAGACGACGGCAGCCAGGCCGGCGCGGTCTGGCGCCACGGCGACTGGATCCGCATCGTGCCGCACCCCGAGTCGGGCTCCAGCGGCGCGATCATCTACGGCCGCAGCGACGCGACGATCAACCGCTTCGGTGTGCGCATGGGCACCGCGGAGATCTACCGCGCGGTCGAGGCGCTGCCGCAGGTGATCGACAGCTTGGTGGTGGACCTGGAGTACCTCGGCCGGCCCAGCTGGATGGGGGTCTTCGTCGTGCTGCGCGACGGCCAGAAGCTCGACGGCAACCTGAGCGAAGCGATTCGAGCGGCGATTCGCAGTTCGCTGTCGCCGCGCTATGTGCCCGACGAGGTCATCCAGGTGCCGGCGGTGCCGCGCACGCTCTCGGGCAAGAAGATGGAGCTCCCGGTCAAGAAGCTGCTGCTGGGCGCCAGCCCGGACAGCGTGCTCAAGCGCGACGCCATGGCCAACGCCGCCAGCGTCGATTGGTTCGTCGACTTCGCCGCGCGGCGCCGCTCCGACGGCTGAGCGCCAACTCCGGCCGGCTCAGGTGCGCCGTAGCGCCTGAGCCACCCACTGGCCGATCTGCGCGGCGGACATCGCGCCGCTCTGGCGCGCCACTTCGCGCCCGCCCTGCAGCAGCAGCAACGTCGGGATCGAGCGGATCGCGAAGCGGCCGGCCGTGCGCGGGTGGTCGTCGCTGTCGACCTTGGCGAAGACCACCTCGCCGCGCAGCGCCTGGGCGGCCTGGGCGAACTGCGGCGCCATCTGTCGGCAAGGGCCGCACCAGGGCGCCCAGAAGTCCACCAGCACCGGCAGCTCGGTCTTGCCGACCACGGCGTCGAAGCTCGCGTCCGTCAGCACCACCGGCTGGCCGTCGAGCAGCGCGGCGCCGCAGCGCCCGCAGGTCGGGCCGTCGTGGCGGCGCTCAGGCGGGACGCGGTTGGTGGCCTGGCAGTGGGGGCAGACGATGTGCATGGGCGGCTCCGGGAGGCGTGTACCCCTGAAGGTATGAGCTCCGCGCCGGCTTTCAAGCCCCCCGGATGCTGCCGGGTCCTCGTCCGAGGATCGGCTCAGGGCACCAGCGGCAGCTCGGTGAAGAAGCGCCCGCCGTGGAAGATCAGCGGCGAGGCGTCTGCGCGCCAGCGGCACTGCTCGACCTCGCCGACGAAGATGACATGGTCGCCTTCCTCGTAGCGGCTGCGGTTGTGGCACTCCAGCACCGCCGCGGCGCCGTCGATCAGCGGGATGCCGCCGGCGCCCTCGGACCAGTCCAGGCCGGCGAAGCGGTCGATGTCGCGCGTGGCGAATCGCTCGGCCAGTGGCCGCTGCTCGGCCGACAGGATGTGGATCGCGTAGTGCGAGCCGGTGGCGAACACCGGCAGCGAGCCCGCCGCGCGGGCCAGGCTCCACAGCACCAGCGGCGGGCTCAGCGAGACGGAGTTGAAGGAGTTCACCGTCAGACCCACCGGGCTGCCGTCGGCGGCGCGGGCGGTGACGATGGTCACGCCGGTGGCGAACAGGCCCAGCGCCTGGCGGAATTCCTGGCGGGTGAAGGGCGGCTCGGCGGCGTGGGAGGGAACGGGCTGCATGGGCGGGATTGTCCGCGATGCCCTGTGACCGTGCCGCGGCAGGGACGCGGTGGCCCTCACGGTGGCCGTCACGGCGGGCGCAGGGCGGGCTCCTAAAATCGGCCGATGTCCCTCGCGCCCGGCCCGCTGCCGCCCCCTTCCCCCCTGGCCGCGGCCCGCCTGTTGCAAGCCTGGCGCTTTGCGGTGGTGCTGGTGCTGGGCTTTGCCTCCGGGCTGCCGCTGGCGCTGACCGGCCAGGCGATGCAGGCCTGGCTGAGCCTGGAGGGGCTGGACGTGGCCACCATCGGCTTCCTCAGCCTGGTGGGCCTGCCCTACACCTTCAAGTTCCTCTGGGCGCCGCTGATGGACCGCTTCGACCTGCCCTGGCTGGGCCGGCGGCGCGGCTGGCTGGTGGCCAGCCAGCTCGCGCTGGCGCTGGCGCTGCTGGCGATGGCGGCCACGCCGCCGAAGCACGCGGTGCAGGCCTTCGCGCTGCTGGCGGTGGGCGTGGCCTTCCTCTCGGCGACGCAGGACGTGGTGATCGACGCCTACGGCACCGACCTGCTGCCCGGCGCCGAGCGCGGCCTGGGCTCGTCGCTGAAGGTGCTGGGCTACCGGCTGGCGATGATCCTCTCCGGCGGCGTGGCGCTGATCTGGACCGACCCGGCCAACGTCGTGGCGGGCGCCGCTGCGGGGGCCAGCGCCGGGGCGGCCTGGACCTGGCCGGAGGTCTACCGCCTGATGGCGGCGATCATGCTCGGCGCGGCGGTCCTCAGCGCGCTGGCGCTGCCCAAGCTGCCCGAGCCGCCGCCGGGCGAGGGCGTGGCGCGCAACGACCTGATCGGCTTCGTCGCGGTGGTGGCCGCGGTGGCGCTGGGCTACGCGCTGACCGACCGGCTGATCGGCCCGCTGGCGGCCTGGTTGCTCGGCCCGCTGCTGGAGGGCACGGCGCTGCCGCCACTGCTGCGCCAGCGCTGGGTCGACCTGGCCGTGCTGCTGGCCGGCATCGCGCTGACCCTGCCGCTGGCGGCCTGGGCGGCGCGGCGTGCGCGCTTCGAGACGCTGCTCAGCGGCCTGGCCAGCTACTTCGCGCAGCCGGGCGCCTGGGCCTTCCTGGCCTTCGTGGTGCTCTACAAGCTGGGCGATGCCTTTGCCGGCGCGCTGATGACGCCCTTCCTGCTCAAGAGCATGGCCTACGCCTCGGCCGAGGTGGGCGTGGTCAACAAGGTGATCGGGCTGTGGCTGACCATCGGCGGCGCGCTGATCGGCGGCGCATTGATGCTGCGCCTGGGGCTGTGGCGCGCGCTCTTCCTCTTCGGGCTGCTGCAGGCGGCCAGCAACCTGGGCTTCTGGTGGCTGGCGGTCCACGGCAAGGGCGTGCTGCCGGGGCTGACGGTGCCGGCCTTCGACTGGGGCTTCCTGCACCTGGCGCAGCCCACGCCGGTGGACGGCGGCCTGCTGATGGTGATCGCCTTCGAGAACCTCAGCGGCGGCATGGGCACGGCCGCCTTCGTCGCCTTCCTGATGAGCCTGACCAGCCAGCGCTTCAGCGCCACGCAGTACGCGCTGCTGAGCGCCTTCGCGTCGGTGGGGCGGGTCTGGGTGGGGCCGCTGGCGGGGGTGCTGGCCGAGTCGATCGGCTGGCCGACCTTCTTCCTCGTCTCCACCGCGATGGCGCTGCCGGCGCTGGTGATGCTCTGGCGCCTGCGCGCCACGGTGCGGGCGCTGGAGCCCCCGGCCACGGCCGCGCTGGCGGACGACTGACGCCGCGAAGGCTCGGAGTCCCGGTCGCTGCGGGGTGAACGCGGCGGCGGTCAACCGGGCAGCGCCCTGGGCCGATATGCTTGGGCGTGGCTGGGCCGGCTCCGACGTTCGGAGGCCGGCCCGGCGACGATGTGGACCGACGACCTGCCCACCGCCATGAACGACCTGTCCTGCCCGAGCTTCCCCACCGACGACGACATCGCCCTGCCCGAGATGGTGCGCCAGCGCGACTGTGGTTGCCCGCTGCACCAGCGCCGCCTGTTCAGCCGCCTGCTGGTGGCCGGGGCCGCCAGCGCTGTGGCGGGCGGCGCCCTCGCCCGCGAGGGGGTCGAGGTGGGCGGCAACTCCAAGTTCACCCAGCTGGTGTCGGCGCAGCAGGTCGAACAGTCCGCCCAGCAGCAGTATTTGCAGATGCGCCAGGAGGCGCAGAGCAAGGGCGCACTGGCGGCGCCGAACCACCCGCAGATGATCCGGCTGAACGCGATCGCGCAGCGCATCATTCCCTACACCTACGAGTGGAACCCGCGGGCGCGGGACTGGAAGTGGGAGGTCAACCTGATCGGCAGCAAGACGCTCAATGCGTTCTGCATGCCCGGCGGCAAGATCGCCTTCTACCTGGGCATCCTCGCGCAGCTGCAGCTCAGCGACGACGAGGTGGCGATGATCATGGGCCACGAGATGGCGCACGCCCTGCGCGAGCACGCCCGCGAGCGCATGGGCAAGCAGATGGCCACGCGCGGCGCGATCGAGCTGGGCTCGGCGCTGTTCGGCCTGGGCAACGCCGGTCGCTCGGTGGCGGACATGGGCGGCCAGCTGCTGACGCTGAAGTTCAGCCGTTCGGACGAGTCCGAGGCCGATCTGGTCGGCATGGAGCTGGCCGCGCGCGCCGGCTACGACCCCCACGCTGGTGTGACGCTGTGGCAGAAGATGGCGCAGGCCGCCAAGGGTGCGCCGCCGCAGTTCCTGTCCACCCACCCGTCGAGTTCGACGCGCATCCAGGAGCTGTCGGCCAACCTGCCCAAGGTGGCCGGCCTGTACGAGCGCGCCGAGAAGCCGCCGGTGCGCTACCAGCCGCCCGAGCTCAAGGGCTGACGCCCTCCGGCGCTCGCTCACGCGGGCCGATCGCCGCCAGGGCCGCGGCCAGCGCCGCCATCGCCAGCACGATCACCGCGCCCGAGGGCAGGTCCCCCAGTGCCGACAGCAGCAGGCCCAGCGCGTAGGCCGCCACCCCGACGCCGAAGGCGGCGCCCAGGCGGGCCGCGCCCGAGCGGCTGCGCGTGGCCAGCGCCGGCAGGATCAGGCTGGCGAAGACCAGGTACACCCCCACCAGCTGCACCGAACCGGTGACCGCCAGCGCGAAGAGCAGGTAGAACCCGGCGCGGTGGCCCGCCCCGCCGAAGCGGCGGCCGAACCCCCAGGCCATCAGCAGCAGGGTGTCGAGCAGCGCCATCGCGCCCAGCTGGCCGGGCGAGACCCAGAGGATCTGGCCGACCAGCAGGTCCTTCAGGTGCTCGCCGCCGTGCGGGTTGCTTGCCAGCAGCAGCAGGCCAAGGCAGCTCGCGATCACGAAGGCCACGCCGATCAGCGCCTCCTGCACCTCGGGCCAGCGCCGCTCCGTCCAGGTCAGGCCCAGCGCGCCGAGCACCGCGGCGCCGGCCGCGGCCGCCTGCGCCGCCCAGCCCTGCGTCTCCCAGCCCAGGCTGGCGGCGATCAGCACGCCCAGCCCGGCGATCTGCGCGATCGCCAGGTCGATGAAGACGATGCCGCGCTGCAGCACCTGGATGCCCAGCGGCACGTGCGTGATCAGCACCAGCAGCCCGGCCAGCAGCGCCGGCCCGAGCAGCGCAGGGTCCAGCGCGTCCCAGTGCAGCGCGAAGGTGGGGTGCACCTCGCTCACGGCTGCACCGCCTTCAGCAGCCGCGCCAGCGTGTCGTCGAAGAGGCCGAAGAGGTCCTTCGCCGCGTCGCTGCCTCCCACGGTGTAGGGCAGCACGACCACCGGCAGCTTCGTGCGCTCGGCCAGCCACTCGGCGCCACGGCCGTCGTTGTACGCCGCGCGCAGGATGGCCCGCGCCGGCTGGCGCTGCAGCGTGGTCAGCACCGCCTGCAGGTGCGCGCTGCTGGGCTCGACGCCGGGCTTGGGCTCCAGCGCCGCGACTTCCTTCAGCCCCAGCCACTGCTCCAGGTACGGGAAGCCTTTGTGCTGCACCACGATCGGCAGGCCCTTGAGCGGCGCGGCGCTGCGCTCCCAGCGGGCCAGGGCCGCCTGCCAGCGCTGGGCGAAGTCGGCGTGGCGGCGCGCGTAGTCGGCGGCGTGGGCGGCGTCGAGCTCGGCCAGGCGCTTGGCCAGCGCCGTGGCGACCTGGGCGATGCGGCGCGGGTCGGTCTGGATGTGCGGGTTGCCGGCGGCGTGCACATCGCCATCGGCACGGTCCAGGCGGGTGGGCGCTTCGAGCAGGCTGACCTGCGCGGCGGCCTCGAAGGCGCCAGGCTGGCCGGCCTGGATCGCCGGGTTGGCCGCCTGGCGCTGCAGCAGCGGCAGCCAGCCCACTTCCAGCTCGGCGCCGGTGCACACCAGCAGATCGGCGCGGCGCACCGCGGCCAGCAGGCTCGGGCGGGCCTGCACCTGGTGCGGGTCCTGCTGCGCGGTGGTGGCGGTGTAGACCTGCGCCAGCGGGCCGGCCAGCTCCTCGGTCAGCGCGGCCCACTCGGGCTCGCAGGCGACCACGCGCAGGGCGGCCTGGGCGCCGGTCAGCGGCGCCAGCGCGGCCCAGGCGAACAGCGCGGCGCCGAGGTGGCGCAGGACGCGGGGGAAGAAAGGGACGATCGTCATTGGGAACTCCTTCGATGCGAGAGGCGGTGGCCGCCTCGCGTCAGTAGCCGTGCGCGCCGTGGGCGCCCAGGCTCATCTGGTACTGCAGCATCAGCTGGCGGTCGCTGCGGCCGGCGTCCGTGCCGCTGAGCGCTGCTGTGCGGCTGCGGTCCTGCGCCAGCTGCAGCCGCACGCGGCTGAAGTGCGAGGGGCTCCAGTCCAGCAGCAGGCTGCTGCGGCTCGGGTTGCCGCGGGTGGCCTCCAGCGCGGCGGTGTTGCTGCCGGCGTCGGTGTGGCCCACGCGCAGCCAGTCCTGCCGCAGGCCGACCTGCCAGGCCGGGTGCCAGCGCCAGGCCGCCTGCAGATAGCCACCGGACTGGGTCGAGCGGTAGGCGTCGGTGTTCGCCGAGCCGGCCGTGCCGTCCACGTCGTGCGTCAGCGTGCCGCGCTCGCTGCGGCGCAGCCACTCGCCCTGCAGCGTCAGCTGTCGGCGCGCGCCGTTGCCGTCGGGGGCCCATTTCCAGACGGCGTCGACGCCCCAGGTCCGGCTGCGGCCGCTGAAGGCGTCGGTCACGGTGGTCCCGCTGGCGTCCACCCCCGTCGAGGCGCGCCCGCGCGGCTGCGCCTGCAGCAGGCTCAGCCCGGCGCGCCAGCTGTGGTTCGCGCCGACGTCGCCGCCGGTGTGGCCGAAGAGCGACCAGGCGCCCGCACCGTTGCGGGCCGTATCGGCGCCGGGGTAGGTGCGGCCACTGCCGACTTCTGCGCCCAGTTCGAGGAAGAGGTCGGTCGGCGCCAGCCAGCGCAGCTGCAGGCCGTCCTCGCGGCGCTGCCCACCCAGGAAGGCCTGGTAGGCCAGCGGCGCATCGACGAAGGTCCAGGCGTGCGCGTGCTGCTCGTTGAGGTAGCCCAGGCCGGAGAGGAAGCGGCCCATCTTGAGCGTGAAGCCGTCCGGAAGCGCGGTGGTCTGGGCGTAGGCCTCCTCGACCGACACGCCCGCGTCGCTGGCCGCCAGGTACAGCGCGCCGTAGAAGGCCGGGTCGATGTTGGCCGTCAGCGCCAGCTCGGACTCGCCCAGCGAGAAGCCGCGCGAGCCGGGGCCAACGTCGCCGCCGGTCAGGAAGCCCGGCAGCCGCCAGCTGGCCGGGTCGCGCTGCAGCTGGCTGTAGCCGCCGGAGAGGATCAGCGAGACGGCGGGGTTGAAGCCCTGACCCGCCGCGGTGGCGGACGGGGCTGCGGCTGTGGCCGCGTCGGCCGCACGGGCAGCGGAACTGAGGGCGAGAGGGACGGCCAGGATCAGCGCGGCCGCAAGCGGGCCACGCCCGGAGCGCGAGGCTCCCAGGACGGAGAAGATGGACATGAGGAAACGACGGACAAACGGTGGCACGACCGCAGGCGGGCGATGGCGCACGGGCCCCGGGCGCTCGATGCGCGGGGCGGCGCCGCAGCACTGCGGCTTGGCGGGCGGGGCGTCAGTCGGCCGGCGGGCCGCGGGCCTGGACACGCCAGGGCGTGGCCGCAGCGAAGAGCGCCACCGCCCAGCCCGGCAGGGCCTGGGTCAGCGTCGGTGGCGGCAGGGCCTGCCAGGCGGGTGGGGGCGCGGCCCCCAGGTCGCCGATGGCCAGGCAATCCAGGCAGGTCGCGTGCTCGCTGCCTGGTGCCTCCTGGCCGTCGGCGCTGGCCGTGGCTGGCCCGGCTCCCGGGTTCGCCAGCGCCACGGCCAGCGCGCCCGCATCGGGCAGCAGCACCAGCGCGTGGCCGAGCCGGTGCAGCACCGCCACCTGCTGGGCCAGCAGCAGCGCCAGCAGCCCGGCGATCAGCCAGCGGGCCGACCCGGCGCCCGGCCGCCCCCGCGCCGCGCGGGCGCGCAGCGGGCGAGGGAACAGCGGGGCGGCAGTCATCACGGGCCGATCTTATCGGGGGGCGGTGAAATTTTTGCGTCGGTTGGGGCCACGTCCGCGGGGGCTTGGGCTTACAGCCGGCTGAGCAGTTCTGCCTTTTTGGCGCCGAACTCGTCGGCCGTCAGCACGCCGGCCGCATGCAGCTCGGCCAGCCGCTGGATCAGCGCCAGCACGTCGGTCGCAGGGCCGGGGGCTGGCATCGGGGCGGCGGCGGTCGGCAACGGGGCCATGGGCGCCGGTGCGGACAAGACGGGCGCCGGCGCCGGCAGGGGCGGTGCCAGGCCGTTCACCGACACCACCGGCAGGCTGGCCAGCGACACGTTGCCGTACTGGCTGGAGCAGCTCATGCCGCCGCCCCAGCCCTGCTGCTGCGAGAAGCCGCCGATCTGGTGATCCAGCGTGTCGTAGATCGTCACGGTGCCGCCCTGCTCCACCGCCAGCCGGCGGGCCTGGGCGAAGTAGGCGTAGCGTGCACCGTTCTGCTCGCCCGTGCTGTTGGGCCAGCGCAGGCTCGGGCCCCACCAGTCCGGCGGCGGCGGCGCGAACAGCGCCCCGCCCCCGTCCTGGCCCGAGGTCGGGTCGGACGGGCCCCAGCCGACGGCCGGCACCGGCGCGCCCTGGCTCTGCGACTGGAAGCTGCCGGCCTGCATCAGCTCGGGCTGGGCGGCCAGCAGGTCGGACAAGGCGCTGCACAGCGTGTCGACCCGACCCTTGAGGTAATTGTTGAACAGGTCCGACACCATGGTCATGCCGCCGCGCATCCACTGCCCGGCGCCGCCGAACTCGCTGTGGTTGAACTGCGCCATGCTGCCGTTGCCGCGCAGCACGGCATCGAGCATGTGCAGCACCGCATCCGGGCTGAAGCCTTGGCGTTGCGCAATGGCATTGACGGCCTGCTGGCCTGCGTAAGAGAGTGAGCGCATCGCTGCCTTCCTGGAGCTGTGGGGATCATCGAGCCAGGCCCGGAGGGCCTCGCCTGTCGATCCATGATAGTCGGCAGGTCCTGGGCGCCGCCGGCTCCGCGCTCAGCCCAGCGCCTCGATCACGCCGAAGAGGCTGGCCATCACCGTGACGCCGCGGGCCTGCACATCGGCCGCCGGCGGCAGCAGGTCGGGCACCATGATCACCCGGGCCCCGGAGGCCAGGCCGCCGCGCACGCCGGTGTTGGAGTCCTCCAGCACCAGGCAGTCGCCGATCGGCACGCCCAGCAGCTGCGCCGCGGCGAGGTAGATGTCCGGCGCCGGCTTGCCCCGCGCCACCTCGTCCCCGCCGACCAACCCCTGCAGCCGCGGCCACACGCCCACGCCGTCGAGCTTGGCGATGGCCCGGCTGCGCCGCGTGGAGGTGGCCACTGCGCGCTTCAGGCCGCGCGCATCGAGCCGGTCGAACAGCTCATGCACGCCGGGCTTGAGGTCGAAGCGGCCCGCGTCGATCGCCGCCTCGTAGCGCCGCCCGAACTCCGCCATGTGCGCGGCCACCGGGAAGTCCGCCCCGAAGGCCTCGCAGACCACCCGGTAGCCGTCCTGCGAGTTCAACCCCACCATCGCCATCGCCACCTCGTGGCTCCAGGGCAGCCCCAGGTGCTCACTCGTTTCGCGGCCGATGGCGTAGGCCACGCGCTCGCTGTCGAGCAGCAGGCCGTCCATGTCGAAGAGGACAGCGCGGAGGGGGGTGAGATCGGGCATACGTTCGAGGTGGAGCATTCGGTCCGTCGGGTCGGTCTTGGTGATCAGTCGGCAGGTTCAAGCACGTTCACAGCCATGGCGTCAGCGGCTTGACCAGCACTTCCAGCCTCACCAGGAGTGAGACGCACAACTGCACATCACTCTGCCGAGAGACCCACCGCGGAGCAGCCAGTGCTGGTGGATGGCCGCCCTCCACCAGATAGATCAGCAGGCAGGCGTCGAGGTAGGCTCGGCGCATCAGTCGTCGTTCCAGTCGTTGCGCAGCGCCTGGAAGGTGGGGGACGCGAGCAATGCCATCAGGTTGGCGATGCGAACGATCAGGGTCCGATGATGCCTTGCTGTGCGGATTCTTGCGCGCCACCTCCCACGCGGAATGGCCCTATCCCCATCGGTGCCAACGACCGCTGTATCTCTACTCAGCGCCAGCGCCAGCGCCACGGTGCCACCGTGGTCACCAGCAACCTACTCGAGTTCGTGGGCTGACGAGGCGATCGTCAGGTGAATGCCAGAGGCAAGATTCGATCCTCGCACTTTGGACCGGCGAAGTCCGCGCATGACCAAGCCCCGAATGTACGTCTGGCGATGCGCTTGTCTGTGAGTCAATTGGAAAGCAGGTTTACCTCGCGACGAACGCAGTGTCCATGACCTGCAATCCTCCACCGAAACTGACGGTGTTGATCCTGATGGCTCTACCGGTCGACGACCACAAGGAGTAATTTTGCAGCATACCCAGTATTTGATTCTCACTGAGCAGGTAGGCCTGATTCCCAAAGTAAATAGCGCCTTGCGTCAAGTGGTAAGTTGCCACGCCAATAACATCCCGGCCTCTGCAGCCAGGTGCGGTGTACATTGACAATTGAATGTGCCCAGCTGTCCCGTAAGCGCCGGAGACCGGGATGTACCTCACCTCACAAACATAGCCAGAATACTGTTGTTGGGCTTGTGATGGTCCAGGTACTGCCGCGGCACAAATTGCCAGCGACAGCCATGTAAAGAGTTTTCTCATGTGTGCCTTTAATCGAAGTCCATGGTCATTTAGGGTATTCCACCGACGCTGATCAAGTCATGGCTTGGACTGAGCGCCATGCTTGCAGTCAACGGTGAATTTGGACAGTACGCAGACCCTCACCCCACCGCCGCCTGCGCCGCCGCCAGCCTCGCGATCGGCACGCGGAACGGCGAGCAGCTGACGTAGTTCAGCCCCGCTTTGTGGAAGAAGCCGATCGAGACCGGGTCGCCGCCGTGTTCGCCGCAGACGCCAAGTTCGATGTCCGGGCGGACGGCGCGGCCCTTCTGGGCGGCCATTTCGACGAGCTGGCCGACGCCCTTCTGGTCGATGGAGCGGAAGGGGTCCTGCTCGTAGATGCCCTTCTTGACGTATTCCGGCAGGAAGCTGCCGGCGTCGTCGCGGGAGAAGCCCAGGGTCATCTGCGTCAGGTCGTTGGTGCCGAAGGAGAAGAACTCGGCGGCGCGGCCGATGCTGTCGGCCACCAGCGCGGCGCGTGGGGTTTCGATCATCGTGCCGACGAGGTAGTGCACCTGGGCGCCGCGTTCGGCGAAGACGGCTTCGGCGGTTTGGCGGACGATGGCGGCCTGTGGGTTGAACTCGCGCACGCTGCCGACCAGCGGGATCATCACCTCGGGGAAGGGCTGACCGCCTTCGGCCTGCACGTTCAGCGCGGCCTCGAAGACGGCGCGGGCCTGCATCTCGGTGATCTCGGGGTAGGTGATGCCCAGGCGGCAGCCGCGGTGGCCGAGCATGGGGTTGAACTCGTGCAGTTCCTCGACCCGGCGCTTGATCTTCGCCACCGGCACGCGCATCTGCTGGGCCATGGTCTGCTGGCCGGCGTCGTCGTGGGGGACGAACTCGTGCAGCGGCGGATCGAGCAGGCGGATGGTCACCGGCAGGCCGCCCATGGCGCGGAACAGGCCTTCGAAGTCCTCGCGCTGCATCGGCAGCAGCTTGGCCAGCGCGCGGCGGCGGCCGGCCTCGTCGTCGGCCAGGATCATCTCGCGCACCGCCTGGATGCGCTCGCCCTGGAAGAACATGTGCTCGGTGCGGCACAGGCCGATGCCGGTGGCGCCCAGGCGCCGGGCCACGGCGGCGTCCTGCGGCGTGTCGGCGTTGGCGCGCACCTCCAGGCGCTTGTGCGCATCGGCCAGCGCCATGAGCTTGCCGAAGTCGCCGCTGAGCTCGGCGTCCTGCGTCGGGATGCGGCCGTCGAAGACCTCGCCGGTGGAGCCGTTCAGCGAGAGCCAGTCGCCCTGGTGCCAGGTGACGCCGCCCACCGTCATCGTGCGCGCCTTCAGATCGACGTGCACCGCGCCAGCGCCGCTGACGCAGCACTTGCCCATGCCGCGTGCCACCACGGCGGCGTGGCTGGTCATGCCGCCGCGTGCGGTCAGGATGCCCTGGGCGACGCTCATGCCGCGCAGGTCCTCGGGCGAGGTTTCCTGGCGCACCAGGATGACGGCCTTGCCGTCCCCCTTTTCACCTTTCACCCAGGCCTCGGCCTCGTCGGCGTGGAAGACGATCTGCCCCGTCGCCGCTCCCGGTGAGGCGGGCAGGCCGCGGGCGATCGGCGTGGCGCCCTTCAGCGCCTGGGCGTCGAACACCGGGTGCAGCAGGTCGTTGAGCCGGTCGGGCGTGACGCGCAGCAGCGCGGTCTTCTCGTCGATCATGCCCTGGGCCAGCATTTCCATCGCGATGCGCACCATCGCCGCGCCGGTGCGCTTGCCGTTGCGGGTTTGCAGCATCCAGAGCTTGCCCTCCTGGATGGTGAACTCCAGGTCCTGCATGTCGCGGAAGTGGTTCTCCAGCGTGGTTTCGGCCTCGAGCAGCTGGGCGTAGAGCGCGGGCATCAGCTCTTCCAGCGAGGGGTAGGTGGCGCGGCGCTCGTCCTCGCTGACCTGCGCGAGTTCGGCCCAGCGGCGCGAGCCGATGAGCGTGATCTGCTGCGGCGTGCGGATGCCGGCCACCACGTCCTCGCCCTGGGCGTTGACGAGGAACTCGCCATTGAACAGGTCCTCACCCGTGCCGGCGTCGCGGGTGAAGGCCACGCCGGTGGCGCTGCCGTTGCCCAGGTTGCCGAAGACCATCGCCTGCACGTTGACCGCGGTGCCCCAGGACTCCGGGATGTCGTTGAGCTCGCGGTAGACCTTGGCGCGCTCGTTGTTCCAGCTCTCGAACACCGCCAGCACGGCGCCCCAGAGCTGTTCCCAGGGGTCGGTGGGGAAGTCGCGCCCCAGCCGGGCGTGGATCAGCGACTTGAAGCGCTGCACCAGCGCCTTCAGGTCCGCGGCGTCCAGCTCGGTGTCGAGCGTCACGCCCTTTTGTGCCTTCATCGCGTCGATCACCACCTCGAAGGGGTCGTGCTCCTCCTTCGAGCTGGGCTTCAGCCCCATCACCACGTCGCCGTACATCTGGATGAAGCGGCGGTAGCTGTCCCAGGCGAAGCGCTCGTTGCCGCTCTTGGCGGCCAGGCCGGCGACGGCCTCGTCGTTCAGACCCAGGTTGAGGATGGTGTCCATCATCCCCGGCATTGAGGCGCGCGCGCCCGAGCGCACCGACAGCAGCAGCGGGTCGGCCGCGTTGCCGAAGCGACGGCCCATCTCGGCCTCGACGGCGGCCACGCCCTCGCGCACTTCGCCGTCGATCATCGCCAGCACGGCGGCGCGGCCCTGCTGCGTGTAGGCGGTGCAGGCCTCGGTGCTGATCGTGAAGCCGGGCGGCACGGGGATGCCCAGGCGGCACATCTCGGCCAGGTTGGCGCCCTTGCCGCCGAGCAGGTTTTTCATCGCGGCGGCGCCGTCGGTGCGGCTGCGGCCGAAGCGGTAGACGTAGGGGGTCTTGGGGGTCCGGTCGGTGGCCATGCGTGTCTCCCGCGGGGTAGATTGCCGCTGTGACCGCAGCTTGATCTTGTGCAGAAGCTCCGGCCTTGCGACGCGTCAAGGCGCGCGGCAATGTGCGATCGGCCCCGGCGGGGCTGGGTCGCCCCGGGGGAGGGCCATTGTTCGCCATCGCGAACAGTCATTCAGCCGATTGGATCTGGCGCCGCCGCCGCTCGCTGCCTAGACTGAGGCGCAATCACGAGGCGGATTCCCGCGCCTCGGAGCGACCGGAGACCGCCCCATGCCCGCCCCCCAGCCCTTCACCTCGACCGCCGACGTCGGCCACTTCATCCACGGGGCGCGCAGCGCCGGGGTGAGCACGCGCAGCCAGCCGGTGTTCAATCCGGCCACCGGTGAGGCGCCGCGGCGCGTGCTGCTGGCCGAGGCCGCCGATGTGAACGCCGCGGTGGCCAGCGCGCAGGCCGCCTTCCCGGGCTGGGCCGCCACGCCGCCGATCCGCCGCGCGCGGGTGCTCAACGCCTTCCTGGCGCTGCTCAACCAGCACCGCGACGAGCTGGCCGCGATGATCACCGCCGAGCACGGCAAGGTCTTCACCGACGCGCAGGGCGAGGTGATGCGTGGCATCGACATCGTCGAGTTCGCCTGCGGCATCCCGCAGCTGCTCAAGGGCGACTACACCGAGCAGGTGTCCACCGGCATCGACAACTGGACGATGCGCCAGGCCCTGGGCGTGGTGGCGGGCATCACGCCCTTCAACTTCCCCTGCATGGTCCCGATGTGGATGTTCCCGGTGGCGATCGCCTGCGGCAACAGCTTCGTGCTCAAGCCCAGCGAGCGCGACCCCTCGCCCAGCCTGTTCATGGCCGAGCTGCTCAAGCAGGCCGGCCTGCCCGACGGCGTGTTCAACGTCGTGCAGGGCGACAAGCTGGCGGTGGACACGCTGCTGAGCCACCCGGACGTCAAGGCGGTGAGCTTCGTCGGCAGCACGCCGATCGCCAACTACATCTACGAGACCGGCGCGCACCACGGCAAGCGCGTGCAGGCCCTGGGCGGCGCGAAGAACCACATGGTCGTGCTGCCCGACGCCGACGTCGAGCAGACCGTGGACGCGCTGATCGGCGCCGCCTACGGCTCGGCCGGCGAGCGCTGCATGGCGATCTCGGTGGCGATGTTCGTCGGCGACGAGATCGCCGACACCATCATCCCGAAGGTGGCCGAGCGCGCCCGCCAGCTCAAGATCAAGAACGGCATGGAGCTGGACGCCGAGATGGGCCCGATCGTCACCGCGCAGGCGCGCGACCGCATCGAGGGCTACATCGCCACCGGCGTGGCCGAAGGCGCCGAGCTGGTCGTCGACGGCCGAGGCTTCACCGTGCCCGGCCACGAGGGCGGCTTCTTCACCGGCGGCACGCTGTTCGACCGCGTCACGCCCGCGATGCGCATCTATCAGGAGGAGATCTTCGGCCCGGTGCTCAGCTGCGTGCGCGTGGCCACCTTCGCCGAGGCGGTGGACCTGGTCAACGCCCACGAGTTCGGCAACGGCGTGGCCTGCTACACCCGCGACGGCAACGTGGCGCGCGAGTTCGCCCGCCAGATCCAGGTCGGCATGGTCGGCATCAACGTGCCCATCCCGGTGCCGATGGCCTGGCACGGCTTCGGCGGCTGGAAGAAGAGCCTCTTCGGCGACATGCACGCCTACGGCGAAGAAGGCGTGCGCTTCTACACCAAGCAGAAGAGCGTGATGCAGCGCTGGCCGGAGAGCACCGCCAAGGGCGCCGAGTTCGTGATGCCGACGGCGAAGTGAGGTCGAGGCCCAGGCGGGGTGGCGGTTTGACAACAGTTGTCAAGCCTCCGATGATCCTCGCATGAGCCGCAACACGATGAGCTTTGCCTTGCCCGAGCCCATGCGTCGATACATCGATGCACGGGTGGCGTCCGGGAGCTATGGCAACACGAGCGAATACCTGCGCGATCTGGTGCGCAAGGATCAGCAGGAACAGGCTCGCCTGCGCCTGCGGGCCCTGATCGAGGAGGGCCTGGTGTCGGGGCCGGCGCAGCCGATCTCGCCGGCCGACGAGGCCGAGCTGCTGGCGGTGGCGCGCGGTGAGATCGACTGAGTGAAGCCCGCTCAACTGCGGCCTCAGGCCCGGCTCGACCGCCTGGCCGAGGTGCGCTACTACCGGCGCGAGGCCGGTCCGGCCGTCGCTGAGCGGCTGGTTCTGGCCAGCGCCACGGCGCTGAGCCAGATCGAGCGGCAGCCCGGCATGGGTTCGCCCGCCCTGGGCAAGATGCTGGACATCGAGGGCCTGCGCACCTGGCGCATCACCGGCTTCCCGCTGATGTGGTTCTACCTCGAGCGGCCCGATCACCTCGATGTCATCCGCCTGCTGGGCGAGCGTCAGGATGTGGTGGCGATCCTGATGCAGTGATTCGGGCTTGCGCTCTGGCATCACCCCGTCGCCGCGCCCAACTGCCCCGGCCCTGCTGCGCCAGCGGTGCATCCGGCATCTGAACCGGCCAGAAAAAACGGGGCGCCGAAGCGCCCCGCAAATCCATCGAACAACCTAGGAGGAGAAAGCTGGGGTCAGAACCACCATTCGGCTTGGACGCCGTAGCTGGTGCCGGTGGTCTTGTTGTCACCGTTGCCGGTCAGGCCGGTGGAGCCGGCGGCGGCGTTGGCGGCGCCGTTCCACTTGGCGGTGGTGACGTACAGGCGCAGTTCAGGACGGGTCCAGAAGTCCGGGCCGGTCGACAGCGTCGGGGCGATGGTGAACTTGGTCAGCTTGGAGGTGGTGCCGCCGGCCTTGGCGGTCATGTAGCCGGCTTCGCCGACGAGCTTGAAGTTCTGCGTCACGCCGTAGGACAGGCGACCGCCCAGGCTGGTGACGTCGGTCTTGACGCCCGCGTCCTTGCTGCTGCCGATGACGGCGACGGCCTGGCCGCCGAGCTTGCCCGACTGGCCGTTGATCGTCTCGACCAGGCGCCACTTGGCGTCGTCGGAGGTCACGGTGGCGCCCCCGTTGAAGTTGCCGTTCAGGCTGGCGGTGCCCTTGGAGGTCTGGGCCCAGACGGTGTTGTCCAGACCGGCGACCTTGGAGGCCCACTTCACGCTCAGGGCGTTGCCGTTCTTCTGGTTGGCGTCCTTGCCGCTGACGGCGGTGACGACCACGCCCAGGCTGTTGTCGGCGCCCAGGGCGATGTTCTGCACTTCGAGGTTGAAGCGGCTCAGGCCGGTGTTGGCGCCGGCGTCACCGCGGTAGAAGCCGAAGCCCAGCTCGCCCGCGCCGATGGACTGGCCCTTGAAGCCCGCGCCCACGCCGGACATGTCGGTGAAGAAGTGGTCGAGGATGTGCACATCCTGGCGGCGTTCACGCACCTTGCCGGCGAAGAAGGTCGCGTCCGGCAGGATGTCGATGCCCTTGAGCTCGGCGCTCATGATGGCGATGCCGACGCCGCCGGTGGTGTTCGGGGTGGCGCCAGCGCTCCAGCTGTCGACCATCAGGTTGAACTTGGCGTCGACGTTGTTGAGCTTGCTGCCCTGGCTGAAGATGAATTCGCCGCCGGTGTTGCACTCGTTGCCCAGGCGGTAGTGGCCGGCGTTGATCTTGCCGGCCCCGTCCAGGTCGTAGCAGTTGCGGGCGTGGCCGTTGGACGACTGGGTCTGCGGGCCGGCGCGGAAGTAGCCGCCGAAGTCGAGGGCCTGGGCCGAGGTCACGGCCATGGCGGCGGCGGCGAGAGCGCCGAGCTGCAGCGCGGTCTGGATCTTGCGGGTCATCGTTGTCTCCTCTTCGAGGTGGGGTGAGCAGGTGATCCGCCTGCTCGTCGGGTGCGATGGGCATCGCACGAATCGTGGGGTCGGTGTCGGCCCGGCGGGCCCGCTGAACTTGCCGCTCGGCGGCGTCACACAGCGGTCATCGGGTCTTCACAGTTCGCATTGAACACAAATAAATCAATGAGATGTAGTTATTCAGGGTTAACACCGAGTTAACAGTTCGTGCAGTTTCAGGCCCTGGAAGCCCCCGTCTCGGAGTGCTTCCTAGGGAGAGCCCCGAGGCGGTGGCGGCTCTGTGGGTTCGGGCCTTGTTGTGGTTACACGACAGATTCAGCGTTGAACCTCAGCGCTTTGCGCTGGGCTGGAGCATCCATTCGTGGGCCGGGTCGTTCTTGAACACCCAGCTGCGGCCGGGGCCGGCCATCACGTTCAGGTAGTAGAGGTCGTAGCCGTGCGGAGCGACCACCGGGTGGTAGCCGCGCGGGACCATCACGACGTCGTGGTTCTCGACCACGCAGGCCTCGTCGAGGCTGCGGTCGTCGGTGTAGACGCGCTGGAAGGCGAAGCCCTGCGGCGGGTTCACGCGGTGGTAGTAGGTCTCCTCCAGCAGCGTTTCCTCGGGCGGCAGGTCGCGGTCGTGCTTGTGCGGCGGGTAGCTGCTGGAATGGCCGGCGGGGGTGAGCACCTCGGTGACGAGCAGGCGGTCGGCCACCGGGTTGTCGCCCATCAGGATGTCGCAGACGTAGCGGGTGTTGCTGCCCGCACCGCGCACGGAGCGGCGCATGGCCGCGCCGTCGAGCCGCTGCACCGCCTTGCTGCCACCGACGGACGGGGCGCTGCACAGCGCCAGCTCCGCGTCGTGCAGGGCGACGAAGGTGACGGTCTTGCCGCCGGGCACGTAGAGCGCATCGGGCGAGACGGGGTCGAAGACGCTGGCGCGCCGGCCCAGGTGGTTGAAGGTCTGGCCGTCCACGCTGGCGCTGAGCGTGCCGGTGAGCACCACGGCGCAGAGCTCGCGCTCGCCGGTTTCGACCGTCTCGGACTCGCCGGCCTTCAGGCGCAGGGCGCGAAAGCCCACGTGCGTCCAACCGGCCGAGGCGGGGGTGATGTCGCAGATCTGGCGGCCGTCGGCGGCCTTGACCAGCAGGGGGGACTGGGGCATGGCGGCGCTCCTTCAGGATCCTGCCGGGGCTCAGGCGCTGAGGCGGTCCACGATCGCGCGCAGCGTGTCGTAGCCCTTCTTGGCGTAGGCGTAGCTGGGCGCCACGGCGGGGTCCTGCTCGGCCTCGACGACCAGCCAGCCTTCGTAGCCGGCGGCCTTGAGCGTGGTCAGCACCGCGTCGTAGTCGATCACGCCGTCGCCGGGCACGGTGAAGGTGCCGTTGATGACGCCGTGGAGGAAGCTCCAGCCGTCGTTGCGGGCCTGGGCGATGACCTGGGCGCGCACGTCCTTGCAGTGCACGTGCACGACGCGGTGCACGTGCCGCTTCAACACCTCGACCGGGTCGGCCGCGCCGCCGAAGTAGGCGTGGCCGGTGTCGAAGAGCAGGAAGACCTTGGTCGGGTCGGTCAGCGCCATCAGCCGGTCGACGTCGGCCGGGCTCTCGACGTAGGCGCCCATGTGGTGGTGGTAGGCCAGGCGGATGCCGTAGGTCTCGATCAGGTGCGCACCGAACGCGTTCAGCCGCGCGGCGTAGGCGGCCCAGGCGTCGTCGTCGGCGAAGTGCGGGCGCTTGGACACCGGCGTGTCGATCTGGCCCTGGATGGTGCCGGCGCACTCGCCGTAGACCACCACGGTCACGCCGTTGTGCTGCAGCTTGCTGAGGTGGGCGCGGCAGCGCTCGATTTCGGCGGCCACCGCCTCGGCGTCGGTCATGCCGGCGGGCACCTCGGCCAGGAAGCCGGAGTACCAGCCGGAGACGCAGACCAGGCCGAACTCGGCCAGCTTGGCCTTCAGGCCGGGGCCGTCCTTGGGGAACTTGTTGCCCAGCTCGAAGCCGGCGTAGCCGATCTCGGCGCCTTCGCTGAGCGCCGTCTCCAGCGGGGTTTCACCGCCCAGCGAGGGCAGGTCGTCGTTCATCCAGGACAGCGGGTTGATGCCGATGCGGACGTTCCAGGTCATGGGAAAGGTTCTCTCAGGAAAGGATGGGGTTCGTGGGCGGTGCGCAGCGCAGGCGCTTCAGTGCTTTTGCCGCGCCTTGGCGTCGAGGTAGGCGCGCTGTGCGGCCTCGACCTCGGGGCGAGCGGAAACCTCGGGGATCGCGACCTCCCACCAGGCGCCGCCGTCGGCGGTGGTGCGGTGGTGGGTGGTGTCGATCACCAGCATCTGGCTCTGGGTGGCGGCGCGGGCGCGGACCATCTCGCGCCGCAGCTCGGCCACGTCGCGCACGTGCACCGCCTCGGCGCCCAGCGAGCGGGCGTTGAGCGCGAAGTCGATCGTCGAGGGCGCGCCGCCTTCGGCGATGCAGTCGTCGAGCATGTTGTTGAAGCTCGCGCCGCCGCTCTTGACCTGCAGCCGCTCGATGCAGCCGTAGCCGCGGTTGTCCAGCAGCACGACGATGATCTTGCGGCCCAGCAGCACGGAGGTGGCCAGCTCGGCGTGCAGCATCATGTAGCTGCCGTCGCCGACGATGACGATCACCTCGCGCTCGGGCCGCGCCAGCTTGGCGCCCAGCCCGCCGGCCACCTCGTAGCCCATGCAGGAGTAGGCGTAGTCCATGTGGTAGTTGCCCGGCAGGCCGCTGCGCCAGAGCTTGTGCAGCTCGGCGGGCAGGGTGCCGGCGGCGCAGACGACCAGGTCGCGCGTGGCGCTGTCCAGCTCCGCGTCGGCGGCGGACTCACGCACCGCGCCGATCACCTCGGCGTCGTAGGGCAGCGTGCCGGTGGGCGGGGCGGTGAGCGTCAGCTCGGTGACGCGCGCCCCCCAGGCGGTGGCGAGCTGGCGGGCCTGCGCCGTCCAGCCCGCTTCGGCCTGCCAGCCGCCGAGCGCGGCGCTGAGCTGCGCCAGGCCTGTGCGTGCGTCGGCGACCAGCGCCTGGCCGCGCTTCTTGCCGGCGTCGAAGGGCTGCACGTTCAGGCTCAGCAGCTTGGCGTGGCCGAACAGCGCGTGCGAGCCGGTGGTGAAGTCCTGCAGCCGCGTGCCCACCGCCAAGACCAGGTCGCAGCCCTCGGCCAGGCGGTTGGCGGCGGGCGAGCCGGTGACGCCGATGGCGCCGACGTTCAGCGGGTGGTCCCAGGCCAGGCTGCCCTTGCCCGCCTGCGACTCGGCCACCGGGATGCCGTGGGCGTCGGCGAAGTCGCGCAGCGCGTCCCAGGCCTGGCTGTAGAGCACGCCGCCACCGGCGACGATCAGCGGCTTCTTCGCCGCCTGCAGCGCGGCGGCGGCGGCGGCCAGCTCGTCGGCCTCGGCCGGCGGGCGGCGGAAGCGGATCGGCGGCGGCGCGAAGAAGTCGGCCGGCCAGTCCCAGGCGAAGGTCTGCACGTCCTGCGGCAGCGCCAGGCAGACGGGGCCGCACTGCGCCGGGTCGGTCATCACCTGGATCGCGCGCGGCAGCGCCACCAGCAGCTGCGCGGGCGTGGTGATGCGGTCGAAGTAGCGGGTGACGGGGCGGAAGCAGTCGTTCGCACTGACGTCGCCCTGCTCGAAGCCCTCGACCTGCTGCAGCACGGGGTCGGGCAGCCGGCTGACGAAGACGTCGCCCGGCAGCAGCAGCAGCGGCAGCCGGGCCACGTGCGCCAGCGCCGCGGAGGTGACCATGTTGGTCGCGCCCGGGCCGATGCTGGAGGTCGCGGCCATCATGCGCTGGCGGAAGTGCGCCTTGCCGAAGGCGATGGCGGCGTTGGCCATGCCCTGCTCGTTGTGGGCGCGGTAGGTGGGCAGCTCGTCCTTGACCCCTTCGAGCGCCTCGCCCAGCCCGGCGACGTTGCCGTGGCCGAAGATGGCGAACACGCCGCCGCAATAGGGCAGCAGCTCACGCCGGCCATCGGGCTGGGTCACCTCCACGCGCAGGGCGGCCAGGTAGCGCACCAGGGCCTGGGCGACGGTCAGTCTCACGGTGGGTTGTAGGGTCGTCGGCATGTTGTCTCTCAGGGCTGGGCGGCGTGGCGGCCCTTCCAGGCGTCCACCAGCTGCGCGAAGTTGGCGGCCACGGCGTCGATGAAGGCCGCGTCGTCGATCTCGCCGCGCAGCCACTGCAGCGAGGCGTCCACCCAGAGTGTCCGCCCGACCATGAAGCCCTTGACGATCGGGTTGGTGGCGTCGCGGAAGCTGTCCACCAGGTAGGGCAGCGGTTGGTTCAGCCCCAGGATCACCGCGCCGCGGCAGTGGCCGTCGCGCTCGGCGATCAGCGCGGCCAGGCGCTCCCAGCCGCCGGCGCTCATCGGCGCGAGCTTCCACCACTCGGGCTTCACGCCCAGGTTGTAGAAGCGCTTGACGGCGCGCAGCACCGCCTCGTCCTCGCTGCCCGCGGGCGTCTGCGCCTTGGGCGGGATGACCTCCAGCAGCAGTTCGTTGCCGCTCTCGCGCGTGGCCTCCCAGAGCTCCAGCACCTTCTGCTCCTGCTCCAGGCGCAGGTCCACGGCGTCGTCGGGGTGGTAGTGCACGAGGCACTTGACCACCTGCTCGGTGGGCCAGTGGATCAGCGCCGAGCCGATCGAGCGGGTGCCGTCGAAGCGCAGCGGCCGCGAGCCCGGCAGCTCCACCGGGCGGCCCACCCACCAGCCGCGGCCGGTGGCGCTGGCCAGGGCGTCGCTGCCGTAGTCGCCGCCGTCGATCAGCACGCCCAACCGATGCAGATGGCGGCCCTGCAGCTCGTGGCTGGCCTCGACCCGCTCGGCCGCGCGCACCAGCAGGCGCTTGAGCGCCGGGATGCGCGCCTCCGCGGCGCCGGCCTGGCGCGCCAGGTCGAGGAACTGGCTGCGGTGGTCGAAGGCCATCACGCAGAGCTCGCTCCAGGCGGCGCGCGCGGCGGTGACGCGGTGCAGGTGGGCGAGCTGCTGGTCGGCGTCCACCTTGGGGTTGCGGCTGCCGGAGAACCAGTGCGCCAGCTCGGCCGGCGTGGGCATGGCCGCCGAGCAGGCGTGGCGCGAGACGACGATGGCGCCGCAGGCGTTGGCGATGCGCGTGGACTCGGCCCAGTCCTGGCCGCGCAGCAGCCCGCTGAGCAGGCCGGAGAGGAAGGCGTCGCCCGCGCCCAGCACGTTGAGCACCTCGACGCGCTCGCCGCGGAAGGTGGGCGCCGCCTCGATCGTGGCGGGGATGTCGCCCTCGATCACGCAGCAGCCCAGCGCGCCGCGCTTGACCACCAGCACCGCCGCGCTGGCGGTACGCACCGCGTGCAGCGAGGCCATCAGGTCGTGGGGGACGCCGCCGGCGATCAGGAATTCCTCCTCGGTGCCCACCAGCAGGTCGAATTCACCGAGCACCTGCTGCAGCTGCTGCGTGACGCGCTCGTCGGCGACGTAGCGGTTCTCGCCGGCGCCGCGGGCCGTCAGCCCCCAGAGCACCGGGCGGTAGTCGATGTCGAGGATGCGCACCGTGCCGTGCTTTTTCGCGTAGCCCAGCGCGGTCAGCGCCGCCTCGCGGGTGGTCGGCGTCGACAGGTGCGTGCCGGTGAGCGACAGCGCGCGGCAGCCGGCGATGAAGTCCTCGCGGATCTCGTCGGCGCGCAGCGCCATGTCGGCGCAGTTCTCCCGCACGAAGAGCAGCGGGAAGGTGTCGCGGTCCTTCAGGCCCAGCAGCACCAGCGCGGTCAGGCGCTCCGGGTCGGTCTGCAGCAAGGTGGTGTCGCAGCCCTCGCGCTGCAGCGTCTCGCGCAGGAAGCGGCCCATCTGCTCGTTGCCCACGCGCGAGATCATCGCGGTGCGCAGGCCCAGGCGGGCGACGCCGAAGGCGACGTTGCCCGACGAGCCGCCCAGGTACATCTGGAAGCTGCGGGCGTCCTCCAGGCGGCTGCCGAACTGCTGGGCATAGAGGTCCACCGCCACCCGGCCCAGGCAGGCCAGGTCGATGGGGCGACCACTCGGAAAGTTCAAGGCGCTCATGTCACTCGTCGGTCGTTCTCGGGGCAAGGGGGGCGGTTAGGCACGTTGGCGCCGAGTCTAGAAGCCTTGAAAACACAATTCTCTAGGTGTAATTCCTTAGAAAAACTTTTCCAAAAAAAAGGGGGCCCGTTCTACAGTTGCGCCGTGCCGAAGGTGCCTGACTGCGCACCGACGGCCGCCCCGCCCCCTGGCCCATACCGACGATTTTGGAGACTGTGATCATGAAGAAGATGCTGCTGGCCGTTGCCGCCACCGCCGCCCTCACCTCGCCGTTGGCGCACGCCCAGAAGATCGGCGTGTCGATGGCGCTGTTCGACGACACCTTCCTGACCATCCTGCGCGGCGGCATCGCCGATGCGGGCAAAAAGGCCGGCGCCAGCGTGCAGATCGAGGACGCCAAGAACGACGTGGGCGCCCAGCTCAGCCAGATCCAGAACTTCGTCGCGCAGAAGGTGGACGCGATCATCGTCAACCCGGTGGACACCGACGCGACGCCGAAGATGACCGCGCTGGCCGCCAAGGCCGGCATCCCGCTGGTCTACGTCAACCGCAAGCCGGTGGACTTCGAGAAGCTGCCGGCCAGCGTGGCCTTCGTGGCGTCGGATGAGCGCATCTCCGGCACGCTGGAAACGCAGCACGTGTGCAAGCTGCTCAAGGGCAAGGGCAACATCCTGGTGCTGATGGGCGAGCTGTCCAACGAGGCCGCGCGCACCCGCACCAAGGACATCGAGGAGGTGGTGGCGACGAAGGAATGCTCGGGCATGAAGATCGTCGACAAGCGCGAGGGCAAGTGGAGCCGCACCAGTGCGCAGGACATCACCACCAACTGGCTGAGCTCGGGCACGCAGTTCGACGCCATCATCGCCAACAACGACGAGATGGCGATTGGCGCGATCAACGCCCTGAAGGCGGCGAAGAAGTGGACGCCCAGCTCCATCGTCGCGGGCATCGACGCCACGCCGGACGCGCTGGCCTCGATGAAGGCCGGTGACCTGAAGGTCACGGTGTTCCAGAACGCCGCCGGCCAGGGCAGCGGCTCGGTGGACGCCGCGCTCAAGCTGGTCAAGAAGCAGAAGGTGGACCGCTTCGTCAACGTGCCCTTCGAGCTCGTGACCCCGGAAAACCTGAGCAAGTACGCCGGCAAGAACTGACGCCGGCCGATCCGCCTGCCCCATTTGGCCCTCCTGCGCGCCCGCGTCGAGTCTCCAGCCATGCTCGCGAGCCCGCAGCGTGCCACCCGTCATTCCCGCGCAGGCGGGAATCCAGTCGCCCTGAAGATCTGGATCCCCGCCTGCGCGGGGATGACGGGGCTCTCTCACTCCCTTCCTCTCACGAGTCATCTGGATGTCTGACGCTGCCGCTCCGCTGCTCGAAATCGAAGGCATCCGCAAGGCCTTCCCAGGCGTGGTCGCGCTCGACGACGTGCGCTTCTCGCTGCGCGCCGGCACGGTGCACGCGCTGATGGGCGAGAACGGCGCCGGCAAGTCCACGCTGATGAAGATCATCGCCGGCGTCTACACGCCCGACGCCGGCCAGATCCGCCTGCGCGGCCAGCCGGTGACGCTCAACGGCCCGCTCGACGCCCTGAACCAGGGCATCGCGATGATCCATCAGGAACTCAACCTGATGCCCTACATGACCGTGGCGGAGAACATCTGGATCCGCCGCGAGCCGCTCAACCGCTTCGGCCTGGTCGACCACGGCGAGCTGCGCCGGCGCACGCAGGCGCTGTTCGACCGCCTGGTGATCGACATCGACCCCGAGGCCGAGGTGCGCAGCCTGTCGATCGCCAGCCGCCAGATGGTCGAGATCGCCAAGGCGGTGTCCTTCGACTCGGCCGTGCTGATCATGGACGAGCCCACCTCGGCGCTGACCGACAAGGAGGTCTCGCACCTGTTCCGGATCATCCGGCAGCTGCGCGCGGCGGGCAAAGGCATCGTCTACATCACGCACAAGATGAACGAGCTGTTCGAGATCGCCGACGAGGTGTCGGTGTTCCGCGATGGCAAGTACATCGACACCCAGCCCTCCAGCGCGCTGAGCCGCGACGACATCATCCGGATGATGGTCGGGCGCGAGATCACGCAGATGTTTCCGAAGGAGGAGGTGCCCATCGGCGACGTGGTGCTCGCGGTGAAGGACCTCGGCGTCGAGGGCATCTTCTCGGGCGTGAACTTCGAGCTGCGCGCCGGCGAGATCCTCGGCCTGGCCGGGCTGGTCGGCTCTGGGCGCAGCAACGTCGCCGAGGCGCTGTTCGGCGTGGTGCCGGCCAACCAGGGCCGCATCACCATCGAGGGCGTCGATGTGCGGATCGACTCGCCCGCGCAGGCGATGCGGCACGGCATGGCCTTCCTCACCGAGGACCGCAAGGACACCGGCTGCTTCCTGATCCTGGACATCCTCGCCAACATGGAAACGGCGGTGCTGCAGCAGCGCTACGTCAGCGGCGGCTTCGTGCAGCGCGAGCAGCTGCGCGCCGACTGCGAGGCCATGAGCCGCACGCTGCGCGTGAAGACGCCCAGCCTGGACGAGACCATCCAGAACCTCTCCGGCGGCAACCAGCAGAAGGTGCTGATCGGCCGCTGGCTGCTGACCAAGCCGAAGATCCTGATCCTCGACGAGCCCACCCGTGGCATCGACGTGGGCGCCAAGGCCGAGATCCACCGCCTGGTCAGCAAGCTGGCCGGCGAGGGTGTGGCGGTGCTGATGATCTCCTCCGAAATGCCCGAGGTGCTGGGCATGAGCGACCGCGTCCTGGTGATGCACGAGGGCCGCCAGACCGGCATCGTCGAGCGCAAAGACGCCGACCAGGTGCGCATCATGGAACTGGCCTCGCGCTGATCCCGCCGACTCTTTTCCCCCGAACACGTACACGGAGACAAGCCATGGGCTTCTTTAACCCGAGCATGGGCGCGCAGTCCATGACCTTCAAGCCGCCGCGGCGCAAGTGGCCGCCCGAGGCGAGCATCTTCCTGGTCCTGGTGGGCATCAGCCTGCTGTTCGAGGTGCTCGGCTGGGTCATCAATGGCCAGAGCTTCATCTTCAACGCCGACCGGCTGCAGATCATCATCCTGCAGATGGCGGTGATCGGCATCATCGCGGTGGGCGTCAACCTGGTGATCATCACCAGCGGCATCGACCTGAGCTCCGGCTCGGTGGTGGCCGCCGCGGCGGTGGTCTCGGCCAGCCTGGCGCAGGTGTCGGACTTTCCGCGCGCCGTGTTTCCGCAGCTTACCGACCTGCCGATCGTCTGGCCGGTGCTGGCCGGCGCGATGGTGGGCCTGCTGATCGGGCTGCTCAACGGCTCGCTGATCGCCTTCACCGCGATCCCGCCCTTCATCGCCACGCTGGGCACGATGGTGGCCGCCCGCGGCTTCGCCAAGTGGTTCACCAACGGCATGCCGGTGTCGATGCTGACCGACCAGTTCGCCTGGATCGGCTCGGGCGCCAATCCGGTGATCGTCTTCCTGGCGTTGGCCGTGATCTTCCACGTCGTGCTGCGCTACACCCGCTTCGGCAAGTTCACCTACGCCATCGGCGCCAACCGCCAGGCCGCGCTGGTCTCGGGCATCAACGTCAACCGCCACCTGATCTGGATCTACACCATCGCCGGGCTGCTGTCGGGCATTGCCGGCACCGTGACCGCCGCGCGCGCCATCTCCGGCCAGTCGGGCATGGGCGTGGGTTACGAGCTGGATGCGATTGCCGCGGTGGTGATCGGCGGCACCTCGCTGTCGGGCGGCATTGGCCGCATCACCGGGATGGTGATCGGCCTGCTGATCCTGGGCGTGATGACCTCGGGCTTCACCTTCATCCGCATCGACGCCTACTACCAGGAGATGGTCAAGGGCGCGATCATCGTCGCCGCCGTGGTGGCCGACCAGTACCGCCAGCGCAAGCGCCGCGGCTGAGCGCCCCCCGTGGCGCTCTTCGTCTTTGCGCCACTCAGGCATTGGCCTCACGCGCTGTCCGGCACCGTGATCGTGAAGGGCAGCAGCACCCGCCGCGGGGGCGGCGCATCGCCCGGATCGGTCGCCACGGCGGCCGATTCCACGCAGGCGCGGCGCATCAGCGCCACCAGCTCGGCGGCCAGCGCCGGCATCGGCTCGGACAGCACCGCGACCAGCGGCCCGCGCAGCAGCGCGCGGCGCGTGGTGGCGTTGAGCTCGTGGGTCACGCCGACCACGCCCAGGCCTTCCGTCCCGGCCAGCGCGCGCAGGCAGCCCTCGATGCCGCCGCCGCCGACGTAGAAGCCCGCCAGGTCGTCGTGCCGGGCCAGCAGGTCGCGCATCGCCTCCTCGGCGTGGTCGTCGCTCTCCAGCGTCACGCGCGTCTCCAGCAGCTCGAACTGCGGCGCCTGCTCGCGCACCCAGGCGCGAAAGCTCATTTCGCAGAGCTCCTGGCACTGGAAGCGGTGCGTGCCGATGAACACCGCCAGCGGCCCGGGCCGGCGCGCCAGCCGCGTGACGAACCAGGCCGCCGTGCGGCCGACGCGGCGGTTGTCCAGTCCGACGTGGCCGGCCACCGCGGGCGTGTCCAGGTCCGACAGCAGCGTGAACACCGGCACCCCGCGCGCGGCCACCTGCGCCACCGCCTCGTGCAGCACCGGGTGGTCGGCGGCCACCAGCGCCAGCGCATCGACGCGCCCGGCCAGCGCCAGCAGCTGCTCGGCCACGGCGTCCGGTGCCATGCCGCGCAGCGGCTCGAAGAGGGCGCGGGCGCGCAGGTCGCTGCGGTCGGCCACCGCCTGCGCCAGCGCCTCGCCCAGCGCGCGGTAGAAGGGCGCCTCCGGTCCGGGCATCAGGAAGCCCAGCGTCAGCGCCGGGGCCAGCCCGCGCAGGCGCTCGCGCAGCACGCCGGCCGCCCGGTAGCCCAGCGCTTGGGCGGCGTCGTGGATCTGCACGGCGGT
>Ga0228698_1000215_pt1 | contig 51124 bp, 84 predicted proteins | sample McNCre117_Aug_MG_FD_178015 | JGI IMG/M metagenome (GOLD analysis project Ga0228698, IMG submission 178015) | Freshwater microbial communities from McNutts Creek, Athens, Georgia, United States - 1-17_Aug_MG | ecosystem: Environmental > Aquatic > Freshwater > Creek | place: USA: Georgia... | reverse complement strand
CCACCAGCATGATCTGCAGCGCCTCGACGTCCTTCCGCGCCGGCGCGATCAGACACAGCGCGGTGGCCGCGTCCAGGTGCACGAGAGCCGCGTACCGGCGGTGCCCGGACAGCAGCTCGTAGCCACCGCGGGTGCGCGGGTGCACGACCAGGGGCTGGATCAGGCCGCGCTCCCGGATCGAGTCCGCGAGCTCGGAGACGTCACCGACGTACTGGCGCGGGTTCGCGGGGTTCGGGTGGATCTCCTCGAGTTGGATCCGCGCCAGACCACCAGCGGCACGAGGACCGGTCATGACGACTCCCCGCGCGCCCACCGAAGCTTCACGCCGCTGGCCTTGCCGACGTGCAGCCCGCGGTGACCCGCCGCGCGCGAGCAGCGGGCGACGTAGTCGCGGCGCATGCCCTTCCCGATGGCTGTCGTGCAGGCGGTGAAGTCCCCACACGTGTCAGCTGCGTGACGTCGCAGTCGGTAGCCCAGCGCCGTCCCCGACAGGAACGCCGCACCTGCCCATAGGGCCGCCCACGTGGCGGCGAAGGCGGTCACCACGACCCGTTTCGCAGCGGGGTCTGGTCGGCCCGGTAGTCGGCGTGCTCGTCCGCCCACTGCCACGGGTACCGCCGCCACCGGTTGTGCGACGTGGGCACGTCGATCCGGCGCTCGACAAACTCGCGGCGGACCGCGCCGATGGAGTCCCAGACGCCCCAAACGCTCCACTCCAACGGCCGGTCGGGGTGGCGGTAGGCGCGCTCCACGACGATGACGCGGCGCGTCACGACGTCCACCCCGTCTCCACCGCGCCGCACAGCGCGAGCAGGGCCACGACGACGGCCAGGACCAGGGCGACACCGAGGACCTGGCCGACGGTCGTGTGACCGGCGTCCGTGTCCGGGTCGGCCGGCGCGGGCCCGTCGACGACCTTCACGTGGCCGCGCGCGCTCTCGATGCGGTCAGTGATGTCGATGACGCCGGGGTCGTTGTCGCGCAGCAGCCACAGCGCAATCGCGGCGAGTCCCAGCACGGCGAGGAACAGCAGCGTCACGAAGCCGACGAGGGCGAGGAAGCCGTTCACGACGCCACCTCCATGGCGGGCATGACGTCGACGACGAGCGCAACGGGCTGGCCGGCGGCGAGGGCGATGACGTCGGCGACGTCGGTCGGTGTCGCGGAGGCGGTGAACCTCAGCCAGATCGGGCGGACCAGGGCGACGGTGGCGCTCACAGCTGCTGCCCCCCGAACGGGCCCCGGAACGCGGTGGCGGCGAACTGCTCGACTGCGGCGACTTCGGCGGCGGAGGGCTCGGCCTCGAGGCTGGTGATGCGGGCTCGGGCTTCGTGCAGCTGATGCAGGAGGCCGATGTTCTCCACGACGGCCTGGTCGCGCATGTCGCGGGCGACCGAGAGGCGGTGGTGCGAGTCCTTCGCGATCGCGCGCAGGGTGTTGAGGGGCGCGGTGCGACCGGCGTCGCGGCGGCGCATGGACCGGTCGTGGATCGCGGCGAGCGCGAGCACTACGGCCAGGAACACGAGGACGAAGGCGACCTCGAGCGTCTCCCGAGTCATCTAGACTCCCTGTCGTTGTCGATGGGCCGGTGATCTCTTCGCGGGGAGCCGGTCCATTGGCTTGTGTGGCGGTAGTTGGTGCGGCGCCCCACGACGGGGGAGACATGGGACGCCGCACCTGGCCGGTCGATTGCGCGACGGGGGAGACACGCACCGACCGGGGTCGGTGGCTACGTGAGCCGACGGGGGGACCACCCGAGTGCGCGCGCGACAGCCGCGACGAGTCGCGTCATGCCGACCGCCTCTTCTCGGTCGGGCCGGATTCGATCCATGCGGCGAGGTCGCCGGCGAGGATCGACGGCCGGTCTGTCACGTAGTGGGCGATGAGGTCGCCGCGGCGGATCGCGTCGGCGATGCTCCGCTCGGACAGGCCTGTCGCGGCCGACGCGGTCGCCAGTGTGTAGCTGATAGTCGTGACGGTCATGCCGCACGACCCGTGTTGCTCGCGACGCGAGACACCTGCGCGACGAAGAGAGAACCGGGGGGTGCGTTGAGCTGCTTCTCGATGGCCTTGGCGACGGCCGGCTTGCACGTGTTCCGCTTGCCCGAGCGGAGGTGTCCGACGGTGGAGGGCGAGCAGCCGACCTTCGTCGCCAGCGACCGGACGGTCTCCTCGCGGTGCGTCATGTAGTCGGCCAGGACGCGGGCGCTGATGAGTCTCACCCAGAACCTCCCGGTGTCCCTGTGGTCGTGATCCATGCTGACCTCGCAAACCGTAGACGTGTCTCGTGCAACGCGCAACAGGTTCGCAGACGTAGACAGGTTTGTCTACGTCTGTGGGGAGGAGGAACGGCCGCTGACGTGCAGGTCAGCGAATTACGGCCGTGTAATCTGCACACGCGGTGTCTACACATTTCGTGGACACCACTCGGCGTGTCGCGCGAGAGTGGGAGACATGGCGCAGCGAGAGACGCCTCCCGAGTGGAGGGCTCTGATGGACCCTCGGGGGATCGGGTCCGCTCGCGCGCTCGCGTCCAAGGCCGATGTCTCGGTCCAGGCCGTGCTCCGGCTCATGCACGGCGACGGCGAGCCGACGGAGGACGTAGTTGTCAGCGTGGCCTTCGCCCTGGGTGTGACGCCCTCGACGATCCGCGCGATGGCCGGCCTCCCGGCCGGCGAGAACGAGCCGTTCATCCTCCCGCCAGAGGCGAACCGCCTCGACCGCCGGCAACGCGCCGCCGTCGTGGAACTCGTCCGGCTCCTGGCTGACACTGCGCCAGCCACTGTGTCGCACCTCCCGGGTAGGAATCCCGCGGGGGACAGACGGGGGCTGAAGGTTGCGGCCAAGCGAAAGCGTGATCCGGACGATTCCGGGTCGAGATGAGTACCACCCATGGCGCCATGCCGAAGCACTCGGCGTGCACGTGGTCTTCGACGAAACCGAAGACTGCCTGGGCCACTGGGACTCCGACAGCAGGACCATCACGCTGGCTCGCGGACTCACGCAGCGCCAGCGCCGTGCCGTCCTGGCGCACGAGCTCGAGCACGCGAGCAACGATGACCGGCCGCTACTCGACGCCATCCTGCACGCCAGGCGCGAACGGGCCACAGACGCGGCCGCGGCGCGGCGTCTCATCCCGCTGGCCTGTCTGGCGGCTGCACTGTGCTGGACCGGCAACGAGCGCGAGCTCGCCGATGAGCTGTGGGTCGACGTCCACACTGTCCGCGTGCGGCTTGCCGGTCTCACCTCCCACGAGCGGTCCTTGCTCGAGGAGGCCCTGCGCGCTTCGTGAGGCCTCGTCGTGAGCCGCGAGCGCACCGTCGAGAGGCTCGTCGCCTACGAGGACCGCACGGCACGGTTGATGGTCGTGCTGGCGTTCGCCTTCATCGCCCTGTACGCCTACGACGTCCTGGTGATCGCGCCTCCGCCCCTCGTCTCGCGCGTTCTGTCGATCGCGAGCGGGGTGATCTGGGGCGTGTTCGCCGTTGACCTGGGCATCCGGGTCTGGCTCGCGCCGCAGCGCGGCCGGTACCTGCTCCGGCACCCGATCGACGTGATCGCGGTCGTCATCCCGGCATTCCGGAGCCTCAGGGTCCTGCGCGTCTTCACCGCGGGCCAGTGGCTCCTGCGGCGCGGGGCTCGCGTCGCGGTGGGCAAGACGATGGCCGCCATCGCAGTGAGCGCCTTCACGGTCGCTTGTCTGGGCGCGCTCGCGGTCCTGGACGCCGAGCGCGGCGCTCCGGGCGCGCACATCGAGACACTCGGGGACGGCCTTTGGTGGGCTGCGACGACGATGTCGACGGTGGGGTACGGCGACCTGTTCCCCGTGACCACGGCCGGCCGGTTCGTCGGCGTGGCCCTGATGGTCGTCGGAGTGTCGATGCTCGGGGTGATCACCGCGACGGTGGCGGCGTGGTTCGTCGAGCAGGTGCGCGGGCACCAGGACGACGACACTGCGGTGCTGGCCGCTGAGATCCGCGCCCTTCGGGCCGAGGTCGCGCAGATGAGGGCGGCCGAGGCGGCCGAGGACCTTGGCTAACGTGCTGGCTAACGCGGTCCTCGGAGGAGCGAAGGCTCGTCGCGCTGGTTCCCAAGAACTACGGGCGTTCTGGCGGGTGGGCCGCCTGGGGATCGAACCCAGAACCCGCGGATTAAAAGTCCGTGTTTCCGGTAGTCTTAGCGTGCGAGCAGCACCGAAAAGCCTTCTCGTGCAAGGGGTCTCGTGGGCAGGGTCCGGCAGGTTCCGGTACGCTCCTGGCTAACGTTTGGCTAACGTAGATCGGCTCCGTGTCAGTGGTGGACGAGAAGGTGCGACGATGACGAAGACAGCGCGACGGCAGCCGGGGGACGGCGCGCTGTACCAGCGCAAGAAGGACGGCATGTGGGTCGGTGCCGTCGACCTCGGCTCGACGCCTTCGGGCAAGCGCCGGCGCAAGGTGGTCGTGCACTCCACCCAGGCCGGTGCCCTCGAGAAGCTCCGCGAGGTCCGGCGACAGGTGGGCATCCACGGCGACGTGCCGACGCGCTCGACGACGCTGGCCGACTGGCTCGACCGCTGGCTCGTCGACATCGCCGCCAAGCGGGTCCGCCCGCGCACCCTGGACACCTACCGGCACAAGGTCCGACTGATCAAGGAGGCTGCGGGGCGCGCGCGGCTGGACAAGCTGACGCCCGCGCACGTGCGGGCCGTCCACGCGTACATCATCGAGACGAAGGGCTTGGAGTCCACCACGGCGCTGCAAGCGCACCGCATCCTGGCCAAGGCGCTCAAGGACGCCGAGCGCGAGGGCCTGGTCACCCGCAACGTCGCCACCCTCGTCGATGCACCACGTCGGGCCGTGAACAGCCGCGGGGCGCTCACCACGGGCCAGGCGCGCGCGGTCCTCACCGCGGCAGCGGAGGACCCGTTCGCGGCACGATGGGCGCTCGCTCTGCTGTACGGCGAGCGCCAGGGCGAGGCGCTGGGCCTGACGTGGGAGTGCGTCGACCTCGAGCGGCGCACCATCGACCTGGCGTGGCAGCTGCAGCGCCTCACCTGGCGCCACGGGTGCGGGGCGTCGCCCTGCGGACGCAAGCGAGGAGCGGAGTGCCCGCGGCGCAACCTCGGCACGCCGCCGGGCTTCGAGGTCCGTCCACTCGACGGCGGACTGTGCCTGACGCGGCCGAAGTCCGCGCGCAGCCGGCGCGTTATCCCGCTGCTGGACGTCATGCGCGACCTGCTCGAGCGACGCCGGCTTGCCACATTCGGTCAGCCGAACCCGCACGGTCTGGTGTGGCACGACGACGACGGCCGGCCGCTGGACCCGAAGGGCGACCGCGACCGGTGGTACGCCGCGCTCGAGCGGGCCGGTGCGCCGCGCGTCGAGCTCCACGCCGCGCGCCACACCACTGCGACGCTGCTCATGGAGGGAGGCGTCGACACGAAGGTCATCCAGGACATCCTCGGCCATTCCGACGTCGTCACGACCCGGAACTACCAGCACGTCGACACCACCCTCACCCGGGCAGCGCTCGAGGGCTTGGAACGCAGCCTGACCGGGTCCGGCGGCGCTACGCTCCCGGCATCGGCCACGGGGGTCGGCGGAACGGGGTGACGATGAAGCGACTCTTGCCGACCCTGCTGCTCGCTCTGAGCCTTGCCTCGTGCGGGTCGCCCGCGGAAGACACCGGTACCGCTGAGACGCCCTCGACGGTGTCCGATACCCCCACAACTTCACCAGTCCCGGTGGAAGTCAGCACCACCACTCCTGCGGTCCCCACCTCTACCCCCCCAGCCCCCACTACTGCATCGACGGAGGGTCTGCGCCTGGGGGAATGGGCCAACTTCCCCGATGGCTTCAACACACGTGCTCTGCAGTTCAGATCTTCGGTGGCGGCCGCCGTAGCAAGCGAGGCAAGCGGGGGGCGCTGGGCCTCCGTGCTGGTCGAATCGTGTAACGACAAGCGGGCTCCTGAGGCAACGATCTCCTGGCAGCCCTGGACCCTGGTCGACTCCTCAAACGGCCAATACCCGTCGTCGAGCGTCACGTACCAGGCCTTCCCGGTACCGGAGTACCCGTTCTCAGATGGCACATTGAAGCCGGGTGCGTGCAAGCGCGGATGGATCGTCTTCGATGTGTCGCGTGAGGCCAACATCACGTCGGTGACCTACGTCAACGAGGCGGGGTATAGCGCGTCATGGAAGGCCTAGGGGCACGCCCTACCCACCCCGCCCACCGCTCGCTACGCTGCGACCGCCGGCCACGGGGGTCGGGGGAACGGGGGTCGAACGTGAAGCGCTGGGCACTGGTCGTGGTGGCTGCGGGACTGCTTGCCGGTTGCACGAGTCAGGCCGGGCTTGCCACAGACTCGTCGAGTGAGGCGAGTCCCACCACGCCCGCCCTCGCAACCGCGGCCTGGAACTGTCTCAACCGGAGCCAGCCCGGCCTCACCGTCGGGGACTCCGGCAAGACCGTGACCCTGGACAGCAAAGGCAACGACGACGCCGACGGGGTGAGCTACGAGCAGATCGCCTGCGTGCTCCGTGCGTTGAGCACGCCGGACTCCGTGTTGGCTGACATCGACCAGACGCGCGCTCTTGACGGGCGGCAGGAGGCTTCCTGGGGCTCGTACTCGGCCGTCTGGCGGTACCACCCCGACTCGGGGCTCGAGCTCATCCTCACGCAGGCCTGACGCGCCCCGACCGCGTCGCCCGCCGCTGCTCCCTCACCCGTCGCAGCCGGTTCACGAGGACAGGTTCGACCTCGAGCGCTTCGGGCCGGTCCAGGAGCGCATTGAGCTGCTGGTAGTACGAGGTCGCGGAGAGGTCGAACTCGACGCGGATCGCGGCCTCCTTCGGGCCGTCGCCGTTCCAGCGCAGCTTCGCGAAGTCCAGGATCGCGCGCTCGCGTTCGGTGAGCGTCGCGGTGGTGGTCATACGGTGAAGGTAGGGCGAGCGTCTGACACAGACCCTGTCGTGAGGGACGGGCGACTACTTCTTGGTCGAGGGCCAGATCTCGTGCTCGGGGTCCCACCAGAGGATGGCGAACTCGTTGTCCTGGCGAAAGCCATAGAGCCGCTTGGCGCCAGTGACTCGGAGGTTGCTGATCTGGTCGTACTCGTCGTATCCGAGTTCGTGCAACCGTTCGACTGCCCGCCGAGTCGGGATCTCGTCGAGTGGGTAGTCCTTGGGCTTGCCTGCCTGCTGGGCGAAGAGTTCATGGACCGTCATCTTCTCGACGGCCTTGAGAAACGTCAGCAGTTCGGCGTGGTCGTGCGCAGTGATGGACGACAGGCAGTAGGGACCACCGATGTCGAGCATGTGAAACCGGAATCGGATGAGACCCACGACGGGAGGCGGGGCCTGTGTTGCTGCGACGGGCACGGCCTTCTTCGTCGATGGCATCTTGATGGCCGGCAGCTTGCGCCCGCCCTTGTTCCCCCGTTTCTGCATCAGCTGTCGCCGAGAAGTCCCTCGTAGTACTCGCGCATTGCGGAGTGTTCGATCACGGTGCTGCTGCGCTGCCCGGGTGCGAGGCCTGCGCGCGCGTCGAGCCAAGGTGACTCTCGGTGGGTGAGGTCGCTCAGTTGCGCAGCAGTGAGGCTGCCATAGCCGCGCAGGACGACGTCAACGGTTTCCTGCTCACTCGGCGTAAGGTTCGCGGGTCGGCCCGTGGGGATCGTCGACACGATCAGTTGGCCGCGGTGGGCCTGATAGAGCGCGGGTGCGACCGGACCGTTCGCCCAGGCTTCGATCCGGTCCGGGAACAAAGGCCGCTCTTCCCAGACCAGGTGCCAGGCCTGCGAGTAGTAGCTGAGCTTCTGCAGCTTCATCGCAGTCATCTGGTCCTGCTTGGCCAGGATGTACGCCGCCACGTCGAGCACTGAGGCCATCGCTCCTACACCACCCCTATGCGTGCCTAGGCCTAGCGTCACTCTAGCCGGGGAAACCGACCGCCGGCCCCCGGTCGGCGTCGTGCGTGTCCCCTGATCGGCCCAGTTCTGCGGATCGGACATGCAGATGCCGGCGCGAGCTACCCACGGGGGAGAGGGGCTCGCGCCGGCGCTGTGAGCCTACGGCGGCGCCGGGAGATTCGCTCGCTGGCGTGACGTGGGTGGCGGCGCCCTTCACTGGCAGGCGAGGGGCGCCGCCCGCACACGGCCACCCCCCGGAACCGTGAACGTCCCGGCGGGCCTGGCCACGGGCATGGTTGCATCCGCCGGAGTCGAGGAGGCTAGGGCGGCGGTGGCCGTCCGGCTGATGCTGAACGGACGTTTCATCACGCTCTGGTGTTCAACTCACTCGCCTGGCCGACCGATGACCGGATTCAGGGGGGACGACTGGTAACCGTCGTCAAAGGGGTCGACATGCACCGAGGTCTGATCGAGAACAACAGCGCATCGAGCTCGACTCTTCTCGTGAGCTGCGTGCTGGCGCTGATCCTGGACGCCACCGTTGAACGGGGCGACGCCCCGGACGAGCGGTCGTCGACGTGAGCGGCTTGGCGGTGGCCTACGCCCGAGGCGACGCGCGGGCGTTGAGCGTCGCCCACGCGGCGGCCCTGACCGCGCGACTGGCCGCGTGCGGGCAGGCGGTGGAGTTCATCGTGCACAAGTCGTTCGCGGCCGAGCGGGCACCGCGGTGCCCCGAGTGCCTGGCGGCCTGGGCCGGCGCCCGGTGAGCGCGCACCAGGTCCAGGTCGCGTTGGCGATCCAGGTGACGGGGATCCCGACCGAGTTGACCGAGATCACCCGGCTTCCGCTGCTGCGTGTGGCGTCGGCGGAGGTGGCCCTGCGGGAGACGACCTACGTGTTCACCACGGACGAGTTGGACCTGCAGACGGCGATCGACCTGCTCGAACTGCTGCGTGAGCTCTCCCGGTGACCCGGCCGCCTGCTGACTCCTGACCGCGCTGGTGGCACCATGCCCGGGCGGGGTTCGGCGGGTGGGAGCACGGTGATGGGTGGTTCGACCTCAGGGGTCCGGTGCCCCCTGTGCGGGAAGCCGGTGACCCTGGTCGACGCCGCCGGTGTGGGGCACGCCGAGATGGACTGCCCCAACGACTGCCGTCGGGCCCACCCGAGCCGGTGGCGGGAGGCCCGGGTGAACCAGCTCGTGGCCGAGGTCGAACGGCTCCTGCGCGACGAGATCGACCACGTGACACGTGACCCCGACGAGCCGATCACGGGGGACTGAGGTGCGCGGGTGGTGCGCGGCGGCGGCGAGCGCGCGCACCCAGGCCGGTCCAGGCGACGTGGCGTCGCCGACCTCAGCCTCCGGGACCCGGCCTCTCGAGGAGCTTGTGACAACCTGACTCGAGATGCTGCCTCCGGCGGTGCGCAGGCGTACTCGCCGCCCCGCGCAGCACGAGTGTGACCGCCTGCCCGGGCCCGGGCCAGTGCCATCCGGCACATCCCGTCCCGGTCAGTCCGTGAGAGAGGTCACCTCGAGCTCGCGGTCGCGCAGGTCAACGACGTCGTTGAACGCCTCCCAGCGCTCGAGCATGGTGCGCCGACGCGCCGCGAGCTGCTCGAAGTCGCACTGCTCCGGGTCACGGCGCGGCCCTGTGCGGCCTTCGGGGTCGGTGGCGATGAACTGCGCCAGTTCGTCACGGTAGGCGTGCTCGGCCTCGATGTAGGCGTCGAGGGCGCTGATGACCCGCTGTGGCACACGGGCAACCTAGCGCCGCGCGGATGATGCCGGAATGGCTCTGGGCTGATCGATTCGCGGATCCGCCGCAGCTCGCCGTCGAGCCACCCAAGGCCGAGGCCGCCCTGCGCTTGCCCGAGATCGTGCTGGCCTCGGTGGCTGGCCCGGACGACGCAGGGCGCCCCGCCGACCTCGTGTGAGGTGGCGGGGCGCCCTGGCGTGCGGGGTGTGTCAGGTGGTGCTGTAGGCGGCGTACACGAACTCGTGGTCGGAGTAGTACCGCTCGTAGCAGCCCGCGATGGCGTCTGCGCCAGCGGACGACGAGAGCCCCTTGTCGTAGAACTCCGTTTGGCACTTCGTCAGATCGGTGGACGTCTTGAAGTAGGTCGGGTGGCTGTCGTCGTTGTAGTACGTCTTGTAGTCGTAGTCGTCAGTACCGGTAAGCAGCGTCATGTTGGCGAAGACGTTGTCCACGCCGACCCGGCTGCTCGACGCGTCGAGCGCGGGCGTCAGGGTGTACGGGGTGTCTGTCTGGCTGCCCGTGAACCTGGTCCAGTACCCCGACGCGGTGCTGCCACTAGTCGAGCAACTCACCCCGTTGTCGTTGACGTTGTCGTCGCCGTCTGTTCGGTAGTAGGAGACGGTGCAGGGCCTGCGGTTGAAGTCGCCGCCGATGATGATCTTCGCGCCGGCGGGGAGCATGTCGGCGTCGTCGGAGCGCGTCTTCAGGAACCGCGCCCACTCGGCGGTGCGCTCCTCGTGGGGCCAGACGACACTTTCGGGCCGGAAGTGGGCGCTGTAGACGCGGAACAGTGCCCCGGAGCTCCTCTCCTGCACAAGCGCCGTCGACTGACGGAGGGTCACCCAGGCAGCGTCGAGCGTGCCGCCGTATACCTCGGAGGACGGCATTGTGAGGGGCGAGGATGCGGGGCTCGTCGATGTGGTCACCAGGTCCATGGTGGAGGTGTTGACCAAGATCGCGGTCTCGCGCTGCACGTCGGCCTGTGTCGTGGACTCCGACTCCATAGCGTTGTGCAGCGTCTGATTGCTGGTCGCTGCGTTCGCGACCGGGATATAGGTGTAACCGGTGTAGGCAGTGAGCTGAGTGGCCAAGGACTCGGACGACTCCTTGGTCGTCTCCGACAGCAGAACGATGTCCGGGGCGTAGATGTAGGGATCGGACGCCTTCATCGTGTTGAGGATGTTCTGCACCCGGTAGGAGAGGTGCTTCATGTCCCAGTTGTCGTTGATGTCGGTGTCGTTGAAGAGTTCCTCGATGTTGGCCTCGACGATCGCGACCTTCCCGCTGGGCGACAGAGGCAGCGGATTGGTGACGGCGTCAGCTGATGTCTGTGTCGCGATCGCCCAGGCCGTCGCCATGACGACAGCGGTGGACATGGCTATCACGCGCTTGCTCATACAGAGTCCTTCCCCCGTGAGTTGATGAGACGGCTCCGACCCTAGCCAGGCACGAGTACGAGCGAAGCCCGTTCAGGAACTCGCTCGCAGGGGCACGGCCGAGACGACGAAGAGCGCCCCGCCGAACCGTGTGAGCTGGCGGGGTCGGCAGAGCGGCATCGCTCCAGTGGGCTGGCGTGCTGACATCGACGCGGAGAACACCCGGCAGGTAGGGTCCGCGGTGCTAGCCGCCGACGCGATCAGGGGATGACAGTGGCCAAACTTGACTACGCATTGCTGGCCGAGTTCGCGAAGCTGGACGCTGCGGGCTCGATGAACATAATCGGGGCTGGCTTCGTGCGGATCGCGGCCTCCGCCATTCCTGCTCAGCAGCTGTTCTCTGTCGTCGGGCGGCTGTGGTGCGACCCCGCCGATTCGAACATCCCCATGCGCGTGGTGTTCTCGGACCGGGCGGGTCAACTACGGATTGCCTCGGAGGGCCTGCTGAGCCCTCAGCCGCACGCAGCGACGGTCGATGGGTTGGTCTCTGTGAGCTTCGTATCGACGCAGATCGTGCCGGTACCGAGGTACGGCATGTACGACGTCGAAGTGTGGCTGGGGGACGAGATGGCCCAGGCGCTCTTCTTCGAGGTCGTGCCGGTTGAGCCGTGAGGTTCAGCGTGAAGCCGCACGCGCGGCAGCGAATGGCCGAGCGGAGCGTCTCAGAAGAGGACATACAGCGAGCGCTCGATGAACACTTCGAGCGAGTCGGGACGCCGAAGAACTCAACCCGCTACCGTGGCCCTGGAGTGAATGGTGACACCCTCAAGGTGTGGGTCTACCCGGACGACGGTTACAGTGATGTGGACTACCGCCTCGTCAAGTCGGTGGCATGGGACGGGGTCGATGATGGGGAGTGACTGTCTTGCTTGAGATCACCATCGACAGGCTGGACGACGTTGCGTACATCACCATGAGTGACAAGCGTGTAGTTCGGACCGTCGAGTTGCAGCCCGACGTCCTGGTTGACCTGGATGAGATGAACGTTGTCGTGGGCGTCGAAGTGCTCTCGCTCGATGCTGTCATGCCCTTCCAGAGGCTCATCGACGAGTTCCACGTGCACTCCGGGGTTGTTGATCTGCTTCGACTGGTCCGTCCGAGTGTCGGCAGTTTCACGGCGCGCACTGGCGAGACGTCGATGCGGGAAGCGGTCGGCGATCATTCCGCTTCGCATCAGTCAGCCTGACCTCACGCACGACGAAGCCCCCGCCCTCCCGGAGGAGAGCGGGGGCTTCGTCGTGCAGTGTCGGGCCAGGCCCGCCCCTCGGCGACGGACCCGACCCGACGTCAGGGGGCTACCGGCTGCGCCAGGTGAAGCCGTGCTTGCGGCCCAGCGTCGTGAGGGCACTCGACGCGGACCCGCCGTTCGCGGCGACCGCACGGGCGTGTGCGATGGCCGTCGCCCGGTTCCAGCGCCCCGTCACGGAGGCCGGGTCGTTCATGAACTTCTCCGCCTGGAGCGCCTGCTGCCAGATCGCGACCGACGCCGTGCGGCGGATCCAGCGCAGCGGCGAGGTCAGGTCCGCGTAGACGACGACGCGACCGGGGAACGGCCAATGCTGCTGCGTGGGGCGGGGGTGGTAGTCCTTCCCCTTGTAGGGGCGGGCGGCGGCGGTGGCGTGGGCGAGGCCGTCGAGCCCGCGGTCGTAGTCGACGACCTGGGAGCGGGCCAGGGCGGACAGGCCGTAGACGGAGTCGCGGACGACGCCGTGGCCGTGCTCGCCCGTGGAGGTCCACCCGTAGCGGCGCAGTCGCCACCAGAAGGCCACGTTGCGGCGGCGCAGCTCGACGGCGATCGTCGTGAGCTCGGCGTCGGTGAAGGTGCCACGCTCGATGTCGAACACGTCGCCGATGTCGTGGGCGCCGACGGACGCGGTCGCGCCGGCCGAGGGCAGCGGGCCCGCGCCGTCGGGGTCGCGGAAGCCACCCTGGATGACGACCAGGGTGTGGCCGGTGACCCGGCTGACGTCTGCGATCAGGTCCCAGACGCGCTGGGTGAGGGTGCAGCCGTTGCGGGTGACCTTGGTGTCGGGGGCGGTGGTCACTGGTCGACCCCCGGCTCGGCCGGGGGCACGTCGGTGATGACGTGAGCGCCGGCGGACGGGGTGGTGGCGTCGATGGGGGTGTCGCCCTTGAGCCACGCGGGGATCAGGCCGCGGTCCTCGAGCGCGTTGATGACCTTGGTGACGACAGCGAGTCCGGCCAGGACCGACGCGGCGATCGCGCCCACCTTCACCGTCAGGTCGGTGCCCGGTGGCAGGAGCGGGAGCACGATCGACAGCAGGACGGGGACGATCGTGAGCAGCGCGACGATGCCCTGGTACAGGGTTCGCAGCGACCGCCGGGTCGAGTCGTTCATCGGTTGGGTCCCTTCACGAGGAACGCCCCCGGCGGTTGCCGAGGGCGTCAGGGGCGAGCGCGGATCAGGGGCTGGGGGTGTGGTCCAGGACGACGTACAGGGCGAGCAGGACCGAGATCCCGAGGGACACCCACGTCGCGATGGGGGTGCGGGGCGGTCGGTCGGCGCGCTCGGCCTCGGTGCTGGCCTTGAGCGCGGCCAGGTCGACCTCGAGCCGGTTCACGCGCACCGCGAGGGATGACACGGCCGCTTCGGTCCGGCGGGCGGCGTCGGCCGCCATCGCCGCCGACGTCTTCACCGACCCGAGCTCGACCAGGATGGTGTCGGTCCGGTTCCCTCGCGTGACGGGCGGGAAGTCCTCCCCCATGGGCTCGCTCATCTCCTCGCGTCCTCCCGTCGTGATGGGTGCCATGTGGTTCTCACAGCGACGCGGCGCGGATCCCGGCCTGGCGGTTCCTGACGGCGATCGGGCGGATCGGCGGCCGAGGGACGAACGAGGCCGCGTAGTTCATGTCGGCGAACAGGGCCGAGACGTCGCCATCGGAGAGGGCTCCGTCGAAGATGACGACGTCGTCGAGGCGCCCGTCCAGGTAGGCCGTGTCGGAACCCCAATAGCGGCCGAGGATCAGCGAGCCGTCCGATGCGCCGTTCGTGCCGCCAGGGGTCGTGGTGCTCTTCAGGGAGCCGTCGACGTAGAACTTCATGGTCGTGCCGTCGTAGGACGCGGCGAGGAAGTACGTCGTCCCGGTGCTCAACGGCGTGGACCAGTGCGCGGTGCGCCACGCGGTGTTGTCGTAGAAGCCGCACCCGAACTGACCCGAGCCCCAGAGGTTGTCGAGGTTGTGACCCATCGCGAAGTTGAGCTTCGCACTGCCCGTGCGGGTCATCCCGACCACGGCGTTGCTGTTCCCGGCGGCGAACGTGTCCAGGTTGATCCAGGCCCCGAGCGTCCAGTTGGTCAGGTTCCGCAGGGTCGTGTCACCAGCGCGCGAGCCGTAGCCGCTGGTGAAGTCGACGGCCTTGTTCGTCCCGACGCTGTTGGTGGAGATCCCCGCGACGCCGACGCTGTAGGAACTGTTGAGGTTCACGGTGCGGGCGTGCCCGGACGAGTCGGCCAGTGTTGTCCCGGCGGTCTCGTCGCACTTCCACCAACCGAGCAGGCTGGTCACGGGTCAGACTTCCTCGAACCGGATGTAGCCGGTGAAGTTCGGCGTCCCCGAGCCTGTCACGGTCGTGACCCTCAGACCCAGGCGGGTGGACACGACAAGCTCGGGCTCGTCGTCCAGCGGCCACTGGATCCGGTCGAAGCCGCCTGCGGGGCTCACGTACTCGGACAGGAGCACGTCGCTCGCGGTGGGCTCCGCGGTGAACGTCTGCAGCGCCGAGCACAGGGCCGTCCGGGCGCCCTGACCGCCACCCTTGACCAGCGTCAGAGCGGAGGACGTGCCAGCGGTGGTCTGCAGCAGCAGCTCCACCAGGACCGGAGTCTTCGTGGCGTCTGTGCCGTCGAAGGAGAACCCCACCTCCTTGACCCGCAGGCCCACGGTGGAGGGCGTGACGACCTGGATCATCGTCTTGGCGCCGTTCGACGCGCACGCGACGGCGGACACGCGGGCGACGTACAGGGGCTTGGACATGCGGGCTCCTAGCGGACTCGGTGGAGACGGTTGGGGAGTCGGGTGACCGCGACGGGTCGGGTGAACCCAGTGGGCAGCGGGCCGAGGGCTGGGATGCCGCACGAGGCCGACGTGAGATAGGTGACGATGACCTTGTCGGCCGCGGAGAGCGCAGTGGTCAGGAGCATCACAGAACCCGAGAGCGTGTAGTCCACGCCCCCCCACGCCTTGCGGAGCCCGTTGACGAACAGCTCGTCGCTCGAGGTGATCGGCGTGGCACCGAGGTAGACGGCCAGCTCACCGCCGACGGCGACGATGTAGCCCCGGCACACGGTGACCGGCGATGGCGTCTCGGGAGCGTAGACGCCCGTCGCGGTGCGGTAGGTGGGGACCTGCCCGTCTGTGGCGCCGGACGGATGCCATTGCTGGATGCGGGGTCGGGTGGCGCCCATCAGGCGACATCCAGGGAGAAGTTCGCGACCTGCGTGTAGCCGGTGGTGTTGCCGGTGACGTACAGCGTCGAGTCGATGGAGGTCGCGGTGGCGATGCCGGCGGTGATGCCGGCGCCGGATGCGACGGCTCCGCCGTGGACCTCCGCGCGCGTGCCCGTGTAGCCGGTCTCGGACCACAGGCTCGTGCTGTCGGGGTACCGGCCGGACAGGAAGTCGGGCCCGCACAGGACCGCGCCGATCGCCACATCGCCGACGACGGCGGCCACCGACGCCGCGCTGACCGCACCCAGGACGTCGTGCAGGTCGGTGCTCGCCGAGTTCCGCAGGGTGACGGTGCTGTAGTCGCCCTCGAACACGACACCTGCGCAGTAGCGGTTGTCGCTGGTCGTCAGACTGATCGACGTGCCACCGGTCGGGCCGAGCCCGACCCACAGCTTCATGTAGCTGTCCGCGCCGCCGGGCCCGGGTGAGCCCGAGAACAGCAGCGTCCACGTCGCATACGCGCCGCTGACCGCAGTCACGCCTCCAGAGGTGACCAGGACCGCGAACCCGTCGGTTGGGGCGGCAGCGAGCGTCACCGTCGAGGTCTCCAAGCCGCCGAAGGTCTGGACCGGGGCGGGGTCGCTGGTGGCCTGGTCGTAGTAGGCGTAGGACGCGACCAGGTCCCATGTGTCAGCGCCGATGCCCAGCCGAAGTGACGCGAGGTCGGTGAGTGTCAGACTCGCGCCCGCGATCGAGTAGTCCACGGCGGGGTCAAGACGGATCCCGTTGAGGCTCACGACCTCGCTGGACGCCTCGGGGATGTACGTCAGGGTCAGCGGGGAGGTCGTCGCGTATGTCAGGTCGAACTGGTCGAGATGCCACTGCGGGGTGGCCATGGACTCGCTCGCGGACGCATCCCCGCCCTGAAGCAGGGTGGTGTCGTCGTCGGCGGGGAACGGGGTGTCGCTCTCACCCAACGCCAGGCCCTGGGCACGCCAGCGGGCCAGTCGTTCGACGCGCTGACCGATCGGACGTGGGGGCCGGCGCAGCTCGCCGAGCTCGGAGTCGACCACTAGACCAACACCTCCAGGTCGTGCTCGCAGGTCAGCGTCCCGTCCTCGGCCTCGACCAGGGCGAGGGACAGCACGCGGGCGGAGGACAGGGTGCCCGTCGAGGAGTACGCGGAGACCCGGTCACCTGGGCTGTAGTCCAGAAACGGTCGAGTATCCGCGGTCGGCACCGTCGTACAGGACTGCACGTCGATCGTCGTGCGAGCGGTGCGCGACAGGATCCGTGACGCGGCGGCAGCGGCCGTCGCCTCCGACGCGGTGTTCCCGAACTCGTAGTACGTCTCGCGTCGACCGTAGGTCGAGACCCCGGTCGAGTTCGACGCCTCGGTCCACCCGTCCGCCGAGCGCACCAGCGCTGCGGTCTTGCCGGTCGAGGTCGCGGCAGTCTCATACGCGGTCAGGTTCTTCCCGCCCTTGAGCAGGACCGTCGCGGACTTGTCCGACCCGCGGGTCTCATACGCCTTGAGCCGGTTCGTGGCCGGGTCCGCCCAAAAGTCCACGCCGTGGTCGACGAGCGTGGCGATGACGTCGAGCAGGTTCGTGCCGCAGCGGATCGTCGTTGCGATCAGCGTCGACCAAGCCCGCGACGAGGAGTCCAGGGTCGCTGACCAGTCAACCGTCAGGTAGCCGACCCGGGACACCCCACGGGCGGTGGCGTCGTCGATGAGCGCCCGGGCGATCTCCGAGGGGTACCACTTGGGCTCGCTGGACGCGACGCTCCAGTTGGTCAGGTCAGTGTGGCGCAGCACCTGGGTCGGCTTGCCCGTGGTGTCGATCTCCGCGATGCACGCCATGAAGCCCGCCTTGCCCGACGGGGACCCGTTCACCCCGTTGGTGGCGTAGGCGGCCAGCTTGTGCGTCCCTGCAGGCAGGGACAGGACTCGGGTCGCCATTCGCCGCCACGTCGGGCCGTCCTTCTGCAGGTCCGAGGTCTGCACCATCAGAGCGCCGTCGATGAAGAACTGGAACCCGCCGCCGTCGCACGAGGCGTAGAGGCGAACCCGCTTGGTCGTGGTCGTGGTCAGCGTCGCCTTGAACCAGTTCCGTGCGTTGGCCGAAGTCGACGACGCAGGGTTGGTGCGCCAGATCCAGTACGCGTTGCGGTCCGGCCACCCCTTGGGGTAGCCGGCGCGATGATCGGTGGCGTCCTTCTGACGAAACCCCAGTGGGCTGTACCAGGACGTGCGCGCGTCGAAGCCGCCGCCCGTGCCGGCGAAGTTGAACGGCCGATCGCTCGGGCTGTACTGCGCCAGTGTCGAGCCCTGCGGGTAGGTGACCGCGTCCTCGAGCCACGCGAGCATCCCGCGCCCGGACAGGGTCAGCCACACCAGGCCATCCGCGGACACCTGCGCGCGCTCGATCTTCTCGATGATGAACGCCGCCACCTCGGTGCCGTCGTAGGCGACCTTGATGATGCGGTCACGGGACACACCGGCGGCGTCATCGCTGGGGACGGTCACGGTGCCGGAGCCCACTCCGTTGAACTCCTCGAGCACCTGCAGGCCACGGCGGCGCGACAGGACGCGGATGAACGTCGAGCCGTCCCCACCGTAGAGGCGGACCTCGATCGCGGGGGCGCTCACAGGTACGCGCCCCGGTAGGCGACCGCGCAGCTGCCGCCACCAGTCAGGACGAGGCTGTTGCTCCCCGGCCGTAGAGTCAGCCAGTCGACGAAGGACCCGTTGTGGGTGACGGACCCGGCCACCGAGGCGGCCGAGCGTGTCGCGGTGAAGGCCTCGCAGTCCAGCACGGTGGACGCCGATGACAGCCCGGGGACCTGGACCCATTCGCCGGTGGTCGAGTTCGTGAGCCGCTGCGTCGCGGTCACGCCCGAGAACGTCAGGGTGATCCGCCGGGTGTCGGTGTCGCCGATCACCGATGGCGTGGAGGTCCCGGTGACGGTCAGCGTGGAGTCGCTCGTCGCGTACCAGAGGCCGTCGAGGATCTCGATGTCGATGGCCACCCGACCCGCGTGGGCGGCCACCTGCTCGATGCGGTCCAAGCCGCCCAGGTAGCGGCCGGCCGCGGAGACAGTGAGGTCGCCCCCGCTCGTGCGTGGGATCACCCTGGTCACGGTGAACGTGCGGCCACCGTTGAACAGCAGAGCCGCGAGTGCGCGCGCGTTGTCCAGGTAGCGGGCTCGCGCGTCAGTGGGAACCAAGTCCGCGCCGTTGTTGCCGTAGAGCAGCCCCTGCACGGTCATGACCCGGGGACCGGCCCAGAACGCTCCAGCAGAAGCGCCGGCCCGGCGTGGGGTCTCGTAGTCGCCGCCCCGCATCGGGGGTGCTCCTACGGATCCGGGCGTGGCCTGGATCGAGTAGAGCAGCGTCGCCAGGTCGGTGCCGTTGACCGTCAGGGACTCGCTCATCGCCCACCCATCCCCAGCAGGAATGCCTCGTTGCGCAGGGCGCGCGGCACGGAGGTCGCGGCCTGCTCCCCGGGGGCGCTGATCGCGGTGATCTGGCCGATCGTGATGCCGCCGGCCGGTGAGGCACCGACGCGGGCTGCGAGGTAGGCGTAGGCGGCGGGGAGGTTGTTGGCGTTGACGGCGGTCATCAGCGGCTTGTTCGCCTGCGCCACGGCAGCGCGGGTGATGAACTCGCCGTCCGCTGCCCGCGTGTCGAACGAGTCCTGCCATGACGGGCCGGGACCGTAGACGAAGCCGCCCGTGGCGTGGCCGGGACTCGACGTGTCCGAGTCGCGGCGGGTCGCGCGCAGCGCCGACCCGCGTACCTCGACCACGTAGGTGCCCTGCAGGTTGTCCAGGTGGCGCTTGAGCTCGTCGGCGGCGTTCTGCGCGGCGTTGAACCCGGACGTGGTGACGGCTGTCGCCACCTTCGTCGGGATGAGGCCGTACTTGTCCGCGAGCTCCTTGGCCGCGGCCTTGGTCAGACCCATCTTGATGGCGGCGGCGACGAACTCGTCGCGGGCGTCCTTCGTGCGCTTCTCGATCTCAGTCGTGGATGCGCCGGCGGCCTGCCATGCCGGGACCGCGTCGAACAGGGCGTCGCTGATGCCCTTGAGGGCGGCCTGGTTGTCTCGGCCGGCCTGGGTCGTGAGGTCCAGTTTCGTGCGCTGGGCGGTGACCGCCTGGCCGTTCTTCTTGACCGCCTCGGTGGCGTCGGCGAACGACTGCTCGAGGTTGGCGGTCGCCGTGTCGGCATCGGCGGTCTGGCCGCGAAGTGCCTTGAGCGCGTCGTCGAGGTTCTTCACGGCGTCCTCGGCCTTGCTCGCGGCCAGGTCCGCGAGGGTGACAGCGCCGCTGAGATCGCTGTTCGCGCCAGCCGCGTCCTTGGCCGCGTTGCCGACCCCGGCCAGCGCGTCCTTGTACTGCGGCAGTTGCCCGAGGATGGCGTCCATGGAGGGAGCGACCGTGCCTTGGGCGATCGCCTGCCTCTTGAGGGAGTCTGAGAGGCCGTCGAGCTGCTTGCGTGCGATGTCGGCGTGGCCGCTGCTGACCAGGTTGGAGAGGGCCTGGTCGAAGTTGTTGATGAAGTCCCCTGCGGCAGCGAGACGCGGGTTGTCTACGGCTCCGAACGTGAAGAAGTTCGTGATGTTGTCAAGGTGGCGATCCATGCCCGGTGTCGCCAGAACCTCGTTGAACTGGTTGAGGGCGTTGGCTCCGTCGAAAGTGGCGGAGGTGAACCACCTGGCTCCGCCTTCGGCATAAGAGCGCATCACGGACTCGAGCTGCTCGACGCCGGGCTGAAGCTTGTCGATCTCGTCGCGCATCGGCTGTGTCGCGATGGTGGCGATCGCCGCAGCGGAAGCGTAGGCGCCGACCGCCTTGGTTAGGCCGCCGAGTACCCGGGTCGTGCGGGGGGAACGCTCTCCGAGGACTGTGATCGCGTCCATGGTGCCCACGATGCGAGGGGCGAGAAGGAGGAATCCGCCTGACAGGGTGGTCACGGCGAGCCCTGCGGCGAGTACCGGTCCCGGAAGGTCGCCGATCTCGTTGACCAGGTCGGTGGCAATCTTGACCGACCCACGCATGACGCCGTTGGCGTCGGAACCGGTCTTGATGAAGGTGGTCTCGAGCGAGCCTCGTAGCTGCTCGACGTCACCGGCGAGGTTGTCCAGCCGGGTCGCGGCCTGCTCGGTGGCGTAGCCGGCGTCGTTGACGTTGTCGCGCCACTTCTTCACGCCCTCGGCGCCGTCGTTGTACAGCACCGCGGCCGCGCGAACGGCGTCGGAGCCGAACAGGGTGGCCAGGGCGGCGTTGCGGGCTTCGGGGGTGAGCTTGGACAGTCCCGCCCGGAGCTTGCCGGCGTAGGCCTCAAGGCCGATGAACTGCCCAGATGCGTCGTAGGCGTTGAGTCCCAGCTGGTCCATGAGGTCGGCTGCTTGCGCGGACTGCGGGGTGAGGCGCTGCAGCATGGTCTTGAACGAGGTGCCCGCGTCCGAGCCGATCAGGCCTGCGGAGGCGAACTCCGCCAGCGCTCCGGTGGTGTCCTCCACCGAGAGGCCGGTCTGCTTGGCGACCAGGGCGGACTGCTTGAGGGCCATGCCGAGGTCGTCGACGCCGCCCTGGGCCTTGCCGGCACCGGCGGCCAGGAGGTCTGCGACGTGCTCGACGTCGGACCCGCGCAGCCCGAACACGGTTAGCGCGGTCGCGGCCGTGTCGGCTGCGTCGGCAACCTCGATACCGCCGGCGGCCGCCAGGTCCAGGGCACCTCGCAAGCCTCCCCGCAGGATGTCAGCGGTGGACACGCCGGCCTTGGACAACGCTTCCTGCCCGGCGGCGGCCTCGGTCGCGGAGAAGACCGTGTCAGCGCCCGCCTTGAGTGCAGAGGCCCGCAGCTGCTCCATCGTGGCCGCGGATGCCTTCGTGGCGGCCTGGACGGCCGACATCTGCTTGTCGAACCTCGCGGTGGACGCGACCGCGGCGACACCCAGTCCCAGGAGGGCGCCTCCGGCGATCGTCGCCTCCGTCGAGACACCCTGCAGGGACCGGGCGGTGCCCTCGACGTGCTGCACAGCGTCCTTGGCGAACGCCTTGGTCGACTGGCCGGCCTTGGCCATCGCCGCGGTGTACTCGGAGGTCACGGCCCGCAGGCGGACCGAGACGGTTCTGTCGCTCACGAACGTCCCTCCTGCCTGAGTGCGTAGAACCGGCGCCCGTCCATCACGGAGGCGTCGTGGTTGGTCGTGAACCGGCGCTCGTCGACGCGGATCGCTTCGCAGGCCTGGCACACCGTGGAGCGGGCTTCCCAGTCGTGCAGGGGCCGCTGGTGCTCATCCAGGGCGGTGGTCTCGTCGATCGGGTGCCCGCACCCGGTGCAGCGCAGCCGCAGCTCGGCCTGCCAGGCCAGGGCGTCCTCGACGTCCTGCGGGAGCCACTTGGGCTCGTAGGGGTCCGTCGGGTTGGGCCACACGCGCCCCAGGACGATCGAGCGTGGTTCGCGGTAGTGGTGCGCTAGCTCGAGCTCGGCGGCGAGTCGCTCGTCATCACGGACGCGTCGATCGCTTTTGGGACCTCGACCACTCCGCCCTGCGCGGCCATGCAGGCGCCCCACAGTCGCGTGATCTGCCCCGTGCCCCACTCGTCGTACTTGCGGGCCCACCACGCCGCGGTGGTGCCGGTCGGTTCGACGACGGACAGGGCCAGCAGGGCGGGCGGGAACGTGTCGGGGTCCCACCCGAGAGTGGCGCTGGCGTTGTCCTCCTGCTCCTTGCTGGCGGGGTGCGCGAGCCGCAGGTCGGTGTATGCCTTGCGCCCGATGGACGCGAAGACGAACTCGACCTCGGCGTCCTTGGCCTGCCCGCGCAGTTGCACGATGCGTTCCGCGAGACCGGGGGCCACGGGCGTGCGGTTCATCTGCTCGTCGAGGGTCTTCTCACGCTCGAACTGCTCGGTAAGCCGGTCGATCTCCAGGACGAGCTCGGAGTCCAGGCAGATCGAGGTCCGCACGAGAGTGGGCTGGTACTTCTGGTCGATGTCGTTGGCTGTCGCCACGGCGGTCTCCGAGGGTGTGGGCGGCGCGAGGACGCCAGCAGCCCGCGACCTCGGGCGTGAGGTGCGGGCTGCTGGCGGATGGGCTTACGCGAGGACGGCGACGCCCTCGTAGAGCTGCTCGACCGCCCACTCGACGACGAACTTGCGGGCCTCGTCACCCCAGGGCTGCGGGGACCGCGAGGACACCGAGCCCTTGTAGACGTTGACCTTCTGCGCGGCCGCGACCGCCGCGGTGCCACCGAACTCGCGCTCGACGATGTACCCGGCGGTGTCCAGCGGCAGGGTCGTCCAGGCGTCGTCGTCGGCGGAGACCGAGTCGCGGAACAGGCGCATCGTGACGGTGCTGGCGTCGATGTTCCCGGGGATCGACTTGTTGCGCCGCGAGGACGCGTCCGACGCGTCGATCTGGGACGCGGACTGCGGGGCGTCGAAGCCGTCGCGCGTGGCGAACGGGGTGAGCTCGGTGCCGGCGCCGACCTCCGCGACGGTGGGTGCGCCGGTGCCCGAGGCGATGGTGGGGACGTACCAGAACCGGGACTCGCCCGTGGTGCCCTTACGGGACATGACTACTCCTCGTGGGTGCCGGCGGACGCCGGGTCAGCGGGGTCCGGCACCGGGTCCGGTGCCGGGGTCGAGCCGCGCCTGGTGCGGGACTCGGGTTCGGGGGTGGGGGTCTCGTCGATCGGGACCCAGCCGGACTTGGCCATCACGTCCACGCGGGACTCATCGACCTCGACGACCTGCTCGGGCGGCAGGTCCGGGTGGCGGAGAACGGGCACGGGGAGCCTCCTGGCATGAGGAAGGCCCGCCACTGGCGAGCGGCGGGCCCTTGCGGTGGACGGGGTCAGGCGGGCGTGGTGGCGATCAGGTACCGGTCGACGGCGAACCACGTCGAGGGCTGGGGGTCGACGTCGCGCGCGACGAGCGTGGAGTCCGCAAGCTGTACCGGCTCGCAGTGCCTGCCTGCGACGGTCAGGTGCACGCCGAGCAAGGCGCCGCGGCCGGTGTCCCGCACGGTGTCGGCGTCCTGCGCGCGGTCCGCGACGTAGGTGACCTGCACGACGTGCTGACCGTCGGCGGCCGGGGCGGCGGCCGTGCCCTCGCCCGGCGTCGTGGTCCCCGGGTACACGATCGCGTAGGCGGCGAAGGCGCCCGAGCCGTTCGCGCCACCCCCGGTGGGCTTCTCGCCGTAGCCGACTCGTCCGGAGCCGATGGCGGCGGTCAGGGCGTCGAGGACGGCAGTGGCGACGGGGGCCTCGACGGGGTACTCGGTCACCGGCCCAGGTCCTTGAGTGCCGCGTCCAGGAGCGCCTTCTCGAAGTTGGGGCCCTCACGGTCCAGCGCCGGCCCCAGGTGGGTGTGCGGCGGGTTGTTGCTGGTGCCGTACTCCAGGATGTTCCCCAGCGCTCCCTGCGGGAGGTCCTTGTCCGGGCCGATCACGGCCTCGACGGCGCCGAAGCGGCCGTCCCCGTGGATGTCGTAGGTGATCGACCGCGGGTACAGGGGCGCGTGACGCAGGCCCGAGGCGAAACGGCGCGCGTCGGTCTTCACGTTCAGGGCGCCCCTGCGCACCACAGCGGCGGCCTCCGCCCCGATGCCGCCGGCCTTGCCCTCCAGGGTGGCGGCGAGCGCGTTGAGCTCGGAAGCGTCCACGGTGACGTTCACGACACCTCCTGGCAGGCGATGCGCCGCGCGGTGATCTGCGACCCGTGGATCGCGCCGAGCGTGGTCAGAACCCGCCCGACCTGCGACGCGTCCTGACCCGACGCGGTGATCGTGACCCGCGCGCGCGGGGGGATCACGACGTCGGACACGGGGATCGACAGGGTCACGTCAGCGACGCCGGAGTCAGCGCCGGCGGAGTCGATGATCCGGTCCTGAGTGTCCCGGGGACGGACCCGGCACTTCCCCTGGTACAGGGTCGAGTACGTGGGGGTCCGGGTGAGGGTGCCGGCGTCGAACGTCTCCCCTGACTCGACCTCGATGGTGCACGTGTCGGTCATGAGCCGTTCAGCGTGGATGCGCCCGCGGGACAGGGTCCTCGACAGGTCGGCCATGTCAGCGGCCCGTCACGTAACTGGTGCTACGGAACCGTTCGAGGCGCGTCAGCTCGGCCGCGGTCAGCGTGATCCCGGCCAGGTCGTCGTCCGAGCCAGCGCGCGTGGCCGACTCCTGGTGGTCGTCCAGGGCCGAGGACTCGGTGCGCACGCCGTGGGGGTTGTCGTAGATCCGCTGGGCGACCGACAGGGCGATCGCCTTCAGGATCGCGGGTGGACTGGGCCAGCCGTGGGTGTAGGTGACCTCGGCGGTGTGCCAGAGGTGCGTGAGGGTGACGAGCGGTGTCCAGGACAGGAGCCGGATGACCGGGTAGGGGCGCTCCCACTCGAACGTGGCGCCGGTGTCGTCAGCGTTGACGGACGCGACGTCGGTGACCACGAGGGAGGGCAGCCGGATCGTGCCGTCGCGCTCGATCGCGAGGGTGACGGTCGAGGTGGTGGAGAACACCGGACCGATCTCGTCCTCGATCAGACCCATGGCCAGCTCGCGCGCAAGCGTCGCCGAGGCGGTGTCGACGTCGCTCTGGTAGAGCGACGCGAACTCGTCGATCGTATACAGGTCCGGCACTGTCGCTCCTCTCAGGGCCTTGTGGTGACGCCGGTGTACGGCCGGGACGTAGTCCCCGCCGTGGATCGCGTCGTAACGCCGGTGGCCGGTCTCGGCGTTGTGCCGGCGGCGCGGGCATTGGTGCCGCCGCGGGGTCGTCGCGTGATCCGGGTGTAGGCGACGCCGACGGCGCCCGACTGCGCGGCCGCGGTTCCGGCAACGTGTAGGCCCGCCGCCGTGTGGCCTTGCGCGCTCCCACTCGCCGCCACGGAGCCACCGACGGCGGCGAGTAGGGACGACGACCCGGAGGGTGCCCCGGCCGCTGCTACGGCGCCGTGGAGGGCTGCGATGGTCGCTGAGGCGCCCTGCGTCGCGCCGGTGGAGGCGGCCGAGCCCGTGAGCGGGACCAGGCGCGCGATTGTGCCGGTCGCGCCTCCGGCGGCGGTGACGGTCCCGGCGACCTGGTATGTGGTGGCCCTGCCGCCGGGGATGCGGGTGACGGTGCCGGACGCGCCTCCGGTGCCCGTCGCGGTGCCCGTGACGGGCGTGACGCGGGCGACGGTGCCCGGGCTCGCCCCGGTGCCTGCTGTGGTGCCTGCGGCCGCGAGCCGGGCAGTGACGGCCCCTGAGGCTGCGCCCGTGGCGCCGGCGGTGCCGACCGCTGCGAGGCAAACGGTGGCGGCGCCAGAGCCGGTCGCGGTCGCGGTCGCGGTGCCCCTGGCGGGCTGGAGTCGGGTGACGGCACCGGACGCTGTCCCGGCTCCCGTCGCGGTCCCCGCGGCCGATTTCAGCCGGGGCACCGATCCTGTTGCCGCACCGGACGCGGCGGCGGCCGTCCCGGACACCTGGTTGGTGGTGCCGGACATCGTGATGGCGTTGGTGAATGACAGGTACGCCGCGTTACTCGTCGATGAGCCGTCGGTTGTGCCGTCGTAGTAGATCGTGTTCGTGTACGCAGTGGCGGTCACCTGCGCGACCGAGGTGCGCCGGATGTCGATCACCAGCACGTCACCGTCCGCTGCGGTGACCGAAACGCTCGTCCGGCTCAGGGAGCGCGACACCTCGGTGGTGTTGTACTCGGTGGCCCCAGCACCGACCCCCGAGATGGTGCCCACGATCGCCCCCGTGGACGGGCGCCACACGTAGACCGCGAAGGTGAACTGGAAGTTGGAGTTGCCGTTCTGCTCTGCGCCGGCGACGACAACCGAGATCGACTGGCTGGTGATGGTCTGCGCGGCGATCGGTGCGGAGACCCAGCGCCCCATGAGGGCGTGCTGGGCCGAGATGGAGGCAGCGGTGGTGCCCTGCAACGAGGTCTGAGACGTCCCAGCCGTGGCGTTCATGGCACGGTTGGTGCCGCCCCCTGTCGCCAGGAACGAAGGGGTGTTCCCGTCGGTGTACTTGGTCGTGCCGGGGAGCGTCCCGGCGACCGGGGACGCGCCTGCATGCAGGTAGAACTTGCTGATGGTCGTCACCGGGGGTCACCCGTTCCGGGGACGAACGATCAGGTCAGCGTCAGAGCGAGCTGCCCGACGGCCCACTCGACCTTGTCGCCGACGGCGAGCGTCTTGGACGCCGACAGCGCGGTCCAGTCCGAACGCTGAGTCCCACCCGACGACGCCGAGTAGATGGCGAAGTGCGAGATCGTCGCCGCGCCCGACGCCGCCGCCGAAGTCAGCACGGAGCCGTTCGCCTTCACCGACGGGTCCGCGTTCGTCGCGGCCGCCCACCCGGTCGCGCCAACCGGCGTGCGAGCGAGGTTCGACGACTCCGACGTTCCGTTCTCGCTGTATGCGACGTAGTCCCCGCCGCCCGAGGTCGGGAAGCGGGCATCGAGGATCGCCTGGCACTCCGCGATCGTGAAACCAGCCATGAGGGATCTCCTGAGTCAGTGCGGGTCGTGGGGCACCACCGGCCCGGTGCCACCAAGGGCGACCGGGCCGGTGACGCTGGGCTGGTGCTAGACCGCGAGGCCGGTGATGAGGCCGTGGGCCTTCTCGTTGCCGTAGGCCAGGCCGACCTCGCCGTACAGCTGGACGTCGTCCGAGGCACCGGTCTTGGCCAGCGGCTCGGCGAAGAAGTGCCCCTTGTCGGGGATCTCCTGGAAGACCGGGATGCACTGCTCGAGCGAGACCACGGCGATGGCGTCCTGGGGCATCTGCCGCTCGAGCAGGATGTTCAGGGTGCCGAAGTCGGTCTCGACCGTGGTGACGTTGACGCCGGCGATGTTGCGGCTCAGCTCGTTGAACTTGCCGTAGGCGCTCGCGAACGCCTTGCTGAACGCGAGCTTCTGGGCGGAGTTCATCATGATGCCCGCGGTGGCGCCCTCGGCGATGCCGCCGTTGTCGTACACCATCGCGAACAGGCTGTTGAGCAGGTCGACGTCCAGTGCGGTGGTCCACGGCTTGCGGTAGGAGATCGTCGAGGTGCCGATCGTGATCGCGGTGCCGCCGGAGGTGGTGGCCAGCTTGAACGCGTTCGTGGACTTGCTCACCACGTAGTACACGCGGCCCACCACGACCTCGCTGTCCGAGGACAGCACGGAGTCCGCCGTGACGATGACCTTGTCGCCGTTCGCGAGCGCGGTCGAGGTCTCGGTGACGGTGTCGGTCGCGGCGGACAGACCGGTGATGGTGGAGGTGGCCTTGGCGATCACGTTGGTGCTGATCGCCTGGAGCAGTCCGCGGGTCTTGCGGGCCGAGGAGTTGTTGCCCGGCTTGACATACTGCCCGTTGATGAACGAGTAGTTGGCGTCGCGCACCATCTGCTTGAGCATCTGGGTGACCTGCCAGTCGACCTCGTTGGTGACGGGGTTGGCCCGGTCGTTGTTGCTGCCCGCCTTGGCGCCGACGGCCGCGAGCTTGGTGTACGAGACCGACACCTTCTCCTGGTGGATCTGGCAGACGTTGGTCACGTTGCCGCGCACGCGCTGCTGAGCGGTGGGTGCCGTGGCGCCCTCGAGCGCGGTGTTCTGGCCCGCGTTTCGCAGGTCGAACGTCTCCCACTCGAACTCGGACGACGTGGACTGCCCGCCGCCGGTGAGTCCGCCGATGGCCGAGAAGAACTTGGTCTCCGACGGCGTCAGCTGGAACAGGATCCCCGTGTAGTTGGGGAGGTTGTAGGTGGTGCCCAGACCGGTGATACCGGACATGGTGGTGCTCCTTTCGTATCAGGCCCAGGCACATCGGCCTCGCTGCCTGCAGGGGGTGATCAGGACTTGCCAGCGACCTCTGACAGGCGCTGGTTCTGCAGAGAGATCACGTCGCGGACACGGCCCTCGGCTGTCGCGGCTGCGATCTGCTCGTCGAGCGTCGGCGGCTTGGTCCCGTTGCGGGTGCCCCCGTCGGCGCTGCCCTGGAACCTCTTCCCGCCTTGCGCGGCCAGGTAGGGCTTCTTGCTCAGGAGGTCACTGATCGCGTCCGCGATCTCCTCCGGGTCGACGTTTCCGTCGTCGTCGACCTCGAACTGGGTGAGGTCGATGTACTGGAGCGCGTCGGCCGGGTCGTTGAACTGGGCGGTGACCGCCGCTGCCTTGACCTCGGACCGGATGACGCGCTGGTTCGCCTCGGCGATCGCCTCGCGACGCCCTTCAGCCTTGAGGGCCTCGGGATCGGGCGCGTCGCCGTCAGGCGCCTTGGGTGTGGTGGCGGCTTCGAGTTCGGCCTTGAGCCGCCGGTTCTCGCGCCGAGCCTCGTTGCGTTCGGACTTCATCCGGTCCAGGGCCTGCTTGCCGGCGTCTCCGAGCGCCTCGGGGGCTGCCTCCCCGTCCCTGTCGCCGTCGCCCTCGCCAGCGCCGGCGGCATCGTCGCCAGCGTCGGGGTCGTCACCGTCACCGTCGCCGTCCCCGTCGTCCTCGGAGGCACCGAGGATCGGCCAGATGGGCGCGCCGTTGCGGCGGAACCCGAGCGGGACGATCCGCGCACCCGTGTGCGGGTGGGTGAGGCGGGCGTGGTTCTTGGTCATGCTGGCTCCCGTTGCGGGTGCGGCCGGCGCCCTTGCGGCGACCGGGGGACTGTGGGCGGCGCTGCTACCGTGGAGACACGGCCCAAGGAGGTGAGCGCTGTGACGCGGTGGTTCGTGGTCTCGAAGTTCGGGCGCCAGGTCCTGCTGCGCCGTGTCGACTTCGTCGACGAGCGCTTCTGGGACGGCGTCTGGGAGCCGACGCTCGAGATCGTCGAGTGGGAGTTCGGCAGGAACGACGATGTCGACGAGATCGACGAGCCACGGGCGCGTGCCGCGTTCCCTGACGTGTTCGCAGCGTCAGTGAATTCGGTCAACTGACGCCGGCACCGGGATCCCGGCTGCCACCTGGAACATCTCCTGGTTGAGCCGGGCCCGCAGCGCTGCATCCCGTGACGCTCGACGCTGCTCGTAGAGGCCGTGCAGTTCGTGTTCCTTGATGCGCAGCGAATCGGGCGTGTGGAACTGCAGCTCGTACCTCGTGCCATCGCGCAAGGTCACGACGCAGTTGACGCCCTGGTACGGGTTGGACGGGACGGCCCAGTAGTTCTTGACGCGGACAGTCGCACCAGAGGCCCGCAGGTCGTCGATCGCGGCCTGCGCGCCGGCGGAGTAGCGCGACGCCGGCAGCACGAGCGTGTACCGGTTGATGTCCGACACGTCTGCTGCCGCCTGGCCCGCGGTGACGCGGAACCGATCCATGTCGTCCTGGATCTTGCGGGCGAGGCTGTCGACACCCTTGATCCGGAAGTCCAGACCTTCCACCCGTGCACCGTGGCGCTCGGCCAGGCGGTTGATCGAGCGGGTCAGGCTCGGCTCCACCTTGCGCGCCTGCGCGACGGCGGACTGCGCTGCCTCGTGCGCAGTCTGCTCCCCGAGGACCCGTCGCGAGGCCAGGCCCGGGTCGACGCCAGCGCGCACGGCTCGGTCGAACTCGGCGCGCTGTGCCGTGGTCATCCGCGCACGACCGGTGGTGTCGTCGAACGCGCGGCGTTCGGCGGCGGTCATGGTGGCTCGGTTGTTCGGGTCGCGGACCCCGGTGCGGCGGGCCCGCTCGACGGAATCGCGTGCGGCCACGCGGGTCCCGCCGCGACCCATCTGGCCGAAGCCCTCCCGACCCGGACGGATCGGCCCCTGAATCGCGCCGCCGGGCAGCTGACCTTTGCCGGTGATGTAGCCGTTGCGGCGCAGCAGCGCGAGGGCTTCCTCACGGCTGCTCGCCTGGTCGTAGATTCCCTGCGGCGTCAACCGGGTGACCCGCGGCACCGCGGCTCGCGGGATCGGCCCCAGGAGCTCACGGGCGGCATAGCCGCGCCGCGACCGCACCCCTTCCAGGGTGGTGAGGCCGGCGCTGGTGCGTGAGGCATTCACGACCTGGTAGATGTCCGCGCCGTCACGGATGGCCTGAGCGTTCGCGGCCCCGAACGCCGCGTCCTGTCGCGGCCGGGACAGGCCCTGGAAGTACTCGTAGGGGTCGGTGGTCAGGTCACCGGCGTGGTTCTCGCTGGCCGGGATGTGCCGGCAGTCGCACCGAGGATGGCGAGCGAAGCCCTGGTTCCAACGGAACCACTTCCCGGCCAGGATCACGCACCTCGAGCACGACGGCGGGTTCAGCATGCGGACCCACCCGCCCACCGACGGCGTCGAGGCGATGGCCACCGACTCGGCGGCGCGACCCGCGTCCGCGGTCTGCGTTCCAACGATCAGGCTCAACGCCTGCTGCCCGACGCTGAGCGCGTCCGCGAGGCTGCTGCCCTGACCGAGGCTTGTGCGCGTGGCGACCAGCGGCTGGTACAGCAGCGTCGCCAACGGTCGCCCATCCGACGCGTATCCCGATCCGAAGGCCGCCGGCACCAGCTCGCCGACGGCTAGCGGGTCCAGCCCCTGCTCGAGGGCCGCGGCCGCCACGTACCTGGCGGCGTCATCAGCCGCCCGGATCTGCGCAGCCATCAGCAGCGCCTGCAGCTGCGGGCCAAGAACCCGCCATGCCTCGTCGAAATCACCAGGCCCCAGCCGAGACCACAGGCGTACCGCCGCCGCGATCGTGACCGCGGTGAGAGTCTGCTGCTGGCGGTAGTGATCAGCCGCCGACTGAAGCACCGGTGCCACCGAGCTTGCCGGCGATCGCCATCAGAGTGGGATCGGACCGCTCCTGCTCGCGCATGGCCATGACCCGGTCGAGCTCAGTGTCGTCCAAGCCATAGCGCTCGGCGAGGAACTCGAACGGGAACCCGGTGTCCTTCAACTTCTGCAACGCGTCCACGAGCTGCGACTCGGACCGGGACTCGGTGTCCTTCCACTTCACGGTGCCACGCGCAGCCGCAACCGCCAGATCCTGACGTCCCTGCACGAGAGCCCCGAGACGGAACACCTCGCGGACCGGGAAGGTGTTGCTGATGTTGAACTCCGCGGACTTGAGCGCTTGCCCGGTCTCGGCCGCCTTGAGCGCATCACCGGACAGGTTCGCCATCTTCCCGATCAGGTAGTGCTGCGGCGTGCGGGTCTGCGCCGCCACATGGCCCACAGCGACCTCGACGACCTCGGAGAACCCGCTGAGCTCGGCGGCGGGGAACGTGCCGATGTTCGCGTGCTGCCCCGTCAGCCACAGCAGGCGACCGTTCGCCAGCTCCCTGGGCTCGATCTCCCGCTCGCCGATCTTCTGGCCAGCGTCGTCCAGGATCGGCACCTTGGGCGGGGACTGCCCCATGATCACCCGGGCGGGCATCGACGCGTAGTCCGCCGCGTTGAACAGGTACGCCCACAGCAGGTTGATCGCGTCCTGCATCGCCATCGTGCCCGCGATGTCGCTCAACGGGTCCTGCGCCAGGCGGGGCCGGTTCATGAACTCCACGATCGGCACGACGCCGAGCGGGTTTTCCAGCGGCTGAGCTGCCTCACCAGCGCGGTCGAGCCAATCCCCGCCCATCGACTCGGGCAGGATCAGACCCGAAGTGCTGGCCCGGTTGCGCTGGAACTTCCACACCTCGTCCGGCAGGTACAGGTTCAGGTACTCGTGGTCGTCGTCGAGCCACCACTTGATCGCCGCCGCGCGCCGGCGCGGGTTCTCCGCGTCGTAGTCGACGAACACGTGGCTCGGGTGCTCCCACGTGACCACCGGCGCCTCGGTGTCCGGGTCACCCCACACCAGGACCGCGGAACGGCCAGCGATCACGGTCTCCAGGACACCCTGGGTGGCCTGGGCGTCCATGTCGTTGTCCAGCCACACCGAGCGCCACAGCTCACGTTCGGCGTCGCTCTGCGCACCGTCCTGGTCCAGCCGGAACCCGCTGACGTGGATCCGCTCCACCGTGGAGTCCGCAACAACACCGCACCAGTTGTCCGAGAACCCCTCGTACCGTTTGGCGTGCTCGTCGGCCCACTCGCGGGTGGCGAACCGCAGCGGCTGGCAGCCGCCGTAGTACTCGTCCCGCTCGGTGATCTCCTTGCGCCGGCGCAGCAGCCGCGTCAGCAGCTGCTCGGCTCGAGCGAGGGCGTCGGGGCGTGTGACCACGGGCCCTCCTCAGGTCAGTAGACGTAGGCGTACTCGGGTTCGGTCGCCTGGGCGCCGGCGGCGATCGCGTCCAGGCGCGCGGCCCAGGACAGGCCACCGGCCATCGCGAGGTCGATCTTGTTCGGCGAGTCGTGGCGTTCCTTCTGCATGACCCACAGCGGGGTGCCGTCCTCGTCGGCCATGCGGATGTCGCGCTTCTGGGCGGCACCGATGTGCCGGGCGAAGGCCTCGTCGCCGTCGTTGGTGACCAGGCCGTTGCGGATCGCGCCAGCGTAGGAGCGGCACATCGTCGCGGTCCGGCGCAGGTTCCTGGAGTCCGTGTAGAACATGGCGACGCGCTTGGGTCCGTACCTACCCGACCAGCGCGACAGGTTGTCGTCCCAGCCTTGGGCGGGGTCGCCGTAGAGCCGGTGGACGTTCCATCGCTCGAAGATGGCGTCCACGACCGCGTCGACCTCGCCGGAATCAACCGGCTCGTCGTCGGTGGGCAACCACAGCCCCGCACGGATCTGGTGTCCCGTCTCGAGGTCGGTCACGACCACCCCGGTGGCGTCCTTCCACTTCGACCCGTCGAACCCGACCGAGACGTCGCGACCGTCCGCGATCGACAGGTGCTCGCGCACGAGCTCGGTGCGCCACTTCTGTGCGTCGAACGCCTGGGCCTCGGACTGGGTCCACCGGTTCAGCCACGTGCGCTCGAGGTACTTCTTGTCCGCCCCCGGCCGGTCCCACTGACGAGCGATGCCCCGCAGGTCAGACCACGCCGCCACCGCGGGCCCGGACGCCTCACGCACGGCCTCGATACGGCCCTCGAGCGTGGACAGGTCGTGGTTGGGTCCCGCCTCGCGGTGGAAGTAGAACAGCTCGGGCTCGTCGACCTCGCCACGGGCGATCGCCTCAGCCTCGTCCTTGTCCTTCTCCGCGACAGACCCCTCACCGGGCACGCCGGCGGTGGTGATGCCCAGCGACCAGGGATCGTCCAGGGGACGCTTGGGGAGGTTGGCTTCCATGGTCTCGTAGGCCGCCAGCGTCCGCGGCAGCACGAGCCGGTGCGTCTCGTCGTAGCCCTGGAACGTCGTGCGCGCACCATCGCGCGCGTTCGGTGACTGCGAGAGCGGCACGGCCTTGCCGTCCGCGCGGCCGCGGTCGTCGAGCCGGATGATCCGCTCGAGGCCCGCGTCGAACAGGTCACCGTCCGGGCCCTCTTGGCACACCACCAACAGCGCCCCATAGGCGAGCTCCTGCACCTGCTCTGACGTATACGCCAGCAGCGGGATGTACGGGTCTCGCACCGGTCGACCGACCGGCTGGCCACGCGAGTCCCATCCCGCGAACCGCACCGGACCCTCGGGGTGGAGCTCAGCGAACGCGATCCAGGCCATGAGCTCGGTCTTGGCCGTTCCCTTGCGCCAGGAGAACCGCACGCGCCGGAACCGCCTCGACCCGGGACGCCCGGTCTTGGACCGGCGTGGGTACAGCTCGTAGGCCTTGTAGATCGCGGCCCGCTTCTCGTCGTCGAGGACGGCCGGCTGCCCCTTGAGCGAACCCGGCCCGAACACAGCGCGTTCCTCGATGAAGTCGCACACCTGCGGACCCAGAGTGGGCCAGCGCCGTCGGTCGTGACCCGGGACGACGAACGTCGTCATCGACTACACGCTCCGCAGAAGGTCGCGCGGATCCGCAGCGGCCTTCTTGCGCCTGGTCGCCGTCGACTTCGCGGCCGAGGCCTTCCGTCGAGTGGTTTCGTGCTGCGCCTGCTCGACCTTCTCGACCTCCCACTGCAGGCGGCGGCGGTCGATCGGCGACAGTCCGAACCGCGCACCCTGCTGGCGCAGCTCGGCGGCGAGGTCCTTGCGGTCGCGCGCGGTGGGCGCCGTCCAGAAGTCGTTGACCAGGGCAGCGAGAACGTAGAGCCCGTGCCGGTCCGACTCGTCGTACTCGGGAGCCATCGGCGAGGCCCAGATGTCCCGCCACCAGATGATCGTCAGCGGGTGCCAGTCGGTGCCCGGCAGCTCCGGAGCGACGATCGCCGCGTCAGCCTTGAGCACCGCGTGCGTCGCAGTCTTGTTGCGCCGCGCTCGCGTCGATGCGTGCTTCGGGGCTGGTCCTGGCATGGCGGTGTACCTCCGTCACCGCCTTGCGCGGCATCGGTCAGCGGCCAGCCTTGCGCCGGCGGCGGTTCGAGCGGCGGGAGCCGCGGCCCCGAGATCCTGGGAACCCGTACACGGCGGAATCCCCCTCCCCGGCGGTACTCCGGGCGCCGGCCGGTGGGGGTCACCCCCCACCCCTCGCGTTCCACCCGCCGGGCTGGTTCCGCGCCGTCTCCCTGTCGTGGTGCGGCTTGCACAGGCCTCGTCCGCGCTCGGGATCGTCTGGGTCGAGGCCGGCGGCGATGAGCTCGCTGCGACTCATCGGGTGATGGTCAGCGACCGTCGCGATGGTCGGCGGCCGGCCTTCGGCGATGCACAGCACGCAAAGCGAGTCGCGTTCGAGAACTGCCGCTCGGAACGCGCGATGTCCACGACTGGTGTAGCCGCGCTGCGCGGCGGTACCGCGAGCTCGGTCCGACTCGCGTCGGTGGATGTCGCAGCGTCCGCGGGCGGTGAGGTTCGGACACCCAGGGACCGGGCAGACCTTGAGTGCTTGAGGCACGGTCGCCTCCGTTCATGACGAAGGACCCGGCCGCCGTAGCGTCTCGGGTCCTTGCGGGCGGGCAGAGCTCCGCCGGGTCAATCGTGACTCAACTCGGCTTGGTGTTCAAGTTCTTCGCGCCTTGCGAGTGTCGCGTTGGCGAGCTTCGCGACCTGGACGATGTCGACGAGGAGCTCGCGGGTGCGTAGGTCGCATGCGCTGGTGACGCGGCCACGGGCGGCCCAGGTGCGGATGGTTCGTTCGGGTCGCCCTGTGCCTTGGGCGGCGACCCAGATCGGTCGCAGGTTGTGCTGGTAGTGGTGCCACCAGCGGTGGATGCGCTGCTTCACGTCCGGGGGATGCCGGCCGTGCGCAGCAGTGTCATTGCTCGAGCGAGGTGCCTGGTGCACAGGAGGATGTCAGCCTCCGGGTCGACCGCTTCCGCGGTGCACTGGACGTCGTTGCGGCGCAGGTAGCGGCAGGTGATCACGAGGTGCTCCGTCCTGGCTGGGTTGGGCCAGTGTCCCGGCGGGATCCGACAGGACCCTTCGGGCACGTGCGTGCGTGGTCGCGCTGCCATTCGCGCGCGGACACGTCGGCCATGCGGCGGTCGCCGGTGAAGGTCGCGGCGTCGCCGCAGCGCGGGCAGCTGGTCGTCGTCACGACGCGGCCTCGATGATGTCGAGGACGTCGCCGCGGTCAACCCACACGGGAGCGGCGGGGCCGTCCGACTCGGAGTACAGCGCACGGACTTCCGCCGCGGCCTCCGCGAGCACGGCCCGCTCGATGACCGGCCACAGCACCTCGACCGCCGCGCGCTCGCCCGGTGTGGGCACGTCCCATCCCGGCCTTCCCGTGCGAGCGTCTGCCAGCGCCTGCGCCGCCTCCTCGCGGCTCACGACGCACCGCCAGCGGCACGGAGGGCGAGGCGGGTCATCCCCGCGAGGATGGTGTCGGCGTAGATCGAGCCCTCCACCAACGCCTCCACCGCCGCGACCTGGGCGCGCAGGCGGCGCACCTCGGCGACGACGGCGTGCGTCGAGCACATGACTCCGCCTCTGCGCTCGTCCGGGCACTCGGCGGTGCTGGACTCGCACGACGCGCCCTGGCCGAGCAGTGTCTCAAGGTCGAGCGGGGGCGTGGTCATGCGTTGGCCTCCTGGGTGGTTTGGTCGAGGAGCTGGATCCAGGTGAAGCGGGACCAGCGGGCGGCGCAGGGGTAGGTGACGGGCATGGGTTTGCCGCGTCTGGCGGGTCCTTCGACGGGGAGGTGGCCGGTGCACCAGACGTCGCTGGTGGCGTCTTCGCGGACGCGCATCTCGCCGCCGCAGTCGGGGCAGCGGACGCGTAGGGCGACGACGGGGGCTTCGTAGGACAGGACGATGCGGGCTTCGGAGGCGTAGGCGCGCAGGTCGCGGCGGATGCGGCGTGCGAGGTCGTCGCCGATGGCGGGGCGGCCATCGGTGTGGTGGTAGGCGGTGATCCAGGCGAGGTGCTCGAGCTCGCGGGCGATGGGTGCGGGGCGGGTGATGGTGCGTCGGCCGGCGTCGGTGTGGGCGTCGCAGCGCAGGGCGCGGATGCCGGTGGTGATGCGGGCGAAGGCGTCGATGGCGTCGAGGCTGCCGGGGGGTCGTGATCCGGGCTTGGGGTGGCTGGTGGTGTCGGCGCCGTAGCGGGGGCCGCGGATCCAGGAGGCCTCGACGAGTTGGGGTGTGTCGGTGGGTTCGGGGTGGATGCCGCGGGTGGGTCGGATGCCGGCGGCGGCGGCGAGTTGGGCAATGAGGCCGAGGTCGGTGGTCTCGTAGCGGACCTTGCTGGGGGTGGGTCGTCCGTCGGTGGGTGCTTTCCAGCCGGGGATGGCGTGCGGGTCGACCAGGGCGTGGGTGTGGACGGCGACGGCGAGTTCGTCGACGACGACCGCGATGTCCTGGGCGAGGCGGGCGCGGTGGCAGCGCCGGCACGTGGTGTGGGGCTGCTGGTGTGCGCAGACGTCGCTCACGCGCGACGCTCTGCATCGGCGTGGAGCCGTGCGTGGGCGGCATTGGCGGGGGGCTGCATGGGGTCTCCGTCGGTTCAGGCGGTGCGGGCGGTGGCCGGGGGCGCGGTGGGGCTGGCGCGGGCCTTGACGCGGCGGTGGCACGCGGCGCACGTCCCGTGGCCCTTGGGGTGTTTCGGGCAGCTGGTGAGGTCTCGTGTCGCGATCGCGGGGCCGGCGTCATGCAAGTGGCGGGCCTGAGTGAGTGACGGTTCAGTGTCAGATTCGGCTGGGGGTTCTTCTGATGGTTCAAGGGACGACGTGGGTGTCATCCCCGTCCCTGACGTGGGTGTCATGGGCCCCATGACGTGGGCGTCATCCCTCCCGGTCGTGGGTGTCGTCCCCGACGTGGGCGTCAGGGGTGACGTGGGTGTCACCCCTGTGGGGATGGATGCGCGGATCGGGCCCACGAACCGGTAGAGGTTCGAGGTCTGGCGGCCGGTGTCACCGGTGCGGGTCTCGCGGGTGATCCAGCCGGCGTCCTCGAGCGCGGCCAGATGCCGGGACACGTTGCGGGCGGACAGGCCCGTCATCGCGGCGAGGGTGCCGAGCTTGGGCCAGGCCAGGCCGGTGTCGTTGACGCGGTCGGCGAGGGCGAGCGCGACCAGGCGCATCCCGGACGGCCAGTCGGTGGGTGCGGCCTCGAACACGGTCGCGATCGCGGCGATGCTCACGCGGGCACCTCGGCGTCCAGGATCGTGATGGTGAGGGTGAGGTGCGGGTCGCGGGGCATCGGGGCCGCGATGACGGGCATGTCCTTGACCATGAGCTCGGGGGTGTCGTCGGTGACGACGCCGGCGTCGACGATGCCGTCGCACACGGCCTTGAGGGTCGCGGTGAGGTTGTCCGAGTCGCGGCGGCGGGCGTCGCGCGGGTGGTACGTCAGGACGACACGGATCCGGTCGGTGCGGGCGATGTGGGCGGCCCGCACGTAGGCCGCGGCGACACGGCGGACGTCCTTGACCGCGCGTGCGCGGGCACGCCAGTCGGAGCGATCGTTCAGCGACAGCGGCGGCTTGGTCCACGGCAGGCGGATCACGTGGCTGCTCACAGGCCCTCCATGAGTGCGACGGGCGTGGATGCGAGCGCGAGCGCGATGCCCTGGAACAGGCGCCACGTGGTCTCGGCCAGGACGGTGCGCCCGTCCGGGAGGGTGATGACGAGGGCGACGGTGGCGCGGCCCTGCGTGGTGCCGTTGGGGACCATGCCGACGCGGGTGATGCGCGCGGACTGCCCGACGGTCGGGTCGTAGCCAAGGAACGTGGTCGGGTCCAGGTCGTGCCACGGGTCGATCTCGAGGTTCGGGGTAACGACGATGTGGGTCACGCGTCCCCCCGGGCGAACGAGGGCTCAGGCTCGAACGTGACCTGGGCCAGGGCCAGGTCCCAGGCGTCCTCGTCGTAGGTACGGCCGGCGTGGACGGCGGCGCGGGCCCTGGTCTGGAGCCAGACCAGGTCGCGGGCGAGCGCGCGGCGCGTGGTCTCGTCGCAGTGGTCGACGTCGCCCGCGAGGAAGTCCAGGACGCGCATGGTCGCGGTGGCTTCGCCGATGTTCACGTGGTGCTCCGTTCGTCGCTGGTGGTAGCCCGGGGCCGGGCGAGCTTCCCCACTCGCGGCCGGCCCCGGGCTGGTCTCATCGGGGCTGGGGTCCCAGGTAGACCGGGACGTTCGGCAGGCCCTCGCGGACCTTCTCGACGACGTCGTCGAACGCGGTCGCGATGACGTCGGCGGGCCGTTCGAGGGCGAAGCCGAGCAGGAGTCGCCCGTCGCTGATGCGGTACCGGAACCGGGCGCGGACCTTGAACGCGTCGGCGCCGGTGAACGGTCGCAGGACGAGCTCGACGACGTCGGGGATCGCGATCTGGCCCGAGCGCCCGGCGGTCGCGGCGACGTCGTCCTTCCACACCAGCGTGGTCTCACCGGAGGTGAGGCGCTGCGAGGACTCGAACCGTCCCGAGCGGGAGGCCTGGAACGACTGGGCGAGCTCGAGGATGTCCGCGCCGGCGGGCTCGAAGAAGTCGACGGTGCGCTGCTCGATGAACTCGGCGAACTCGGTCTGGGGCACGAGGTCGCCGTCGATGCTGGTCCAGCGCGTCCACTCATCGGAGTGCTGCAGCTGCAGGACAGCCTGGTGGTCTCCCCACCCGGCCGGCAGGTCGTACCCCTGGTGGGCGTTGATGACCGCGGTCAGGCGGATGCCGTCGACGTCGGCCCATGCCTCGGTCTCGTCCATGCCGTGCTTGGTGACGTAGTCGATGAGCGACTGCGCGGTGCGGACGGTGAACAAGCCCGTGGGTCGGCGCGGATGCGCGCGGTAGACGTCGCGGTCGAGGTCGATGAGCTCGGCCTTGGCGCCCGCGGGGACGGTGACGACGTGGATCGAGCCGGGTTCGAGCTCGACCGGGCCGACCGAGGCGGCGGCGATGTCGATGATGGCGCGGACGTCGTCTGTGCCGGTGGTCAGGACTGCTTCGAGGTCGCTCATGCGCGTGCGGACTCCTTCGGGGTGGAGGTGGCCTTCTCGGGGACCTCGCGCAGGGACCCGAACTCGAGCTGGTTGGGGTCGCGGCGGGTCAGGTTGCCGTGCGCGTCGGCGTAGAACACCGACACGTTGCGGTCGTGGGCGGGCAGCTTGGCCTTGACGTCGTCGGTGACCGTGAGGGTGTTCTCCGACGCGTTCTTCATCCGCGACACCGTGATCGTGAGGGTGAGGGTGCCCTTCTTGCCGGTGTCTCGGACGCGGGCGATCAGTTCGTGGAGCTGCTCGGACAGTTCGGTGTGGGTGCGGCCGCCGGACAGCTCGATGAGCGCGTCCGCGAACGGCCTGATGACGACGTCGGTGTCGTCGTCGGTTGCCGAGGGCTTGGGCATCGGTGCGTGCCTTCCTGTGATGGGTGTGATGTCGGGTCAGTGGTGCGCGGGGCGCAGGAACACCTGGCGGCAGTCGTTGTCCAGGCAGCGGGTCACGACGAACGAGCCCGCCCGGTAGCGCACGACGTCGGGGACGACGCACGCGGGGGCGTGAGCCGCGGGGTGCATGAGCAGGTCGGGTCGGTTCACGGGGTGCCCTCCGTTGCGGCGGTCGTGGCGGGCGCCGGCGTGCACTGGTGCTCGTTCTTCCAGAGCAGGACGTCGGCGATGGTCGGTGACTGGGTCAGGCCGGTCTGGCAGGCGTCACACCAGGCGTAGAAGGTGCGGGACATGACGTCGTAGTCGGTGCGGATCACGGCGCCGGCACCTCCTTGTGGGTGCGGTCCCAGTGGTCCTGCGCGGCGACGCGGGCGGCGGTGGCGTTCTGGCCGTACCCGGTGGCGTGGCAGCCACGTTCACGGCACCACCACTGGTTCCGTTGCGCGGGCGGGGCCGGGGCCTGCTCGCGTCGCGCGGCGGGGAGCGGGGGCATCAGGACACCGCCCGCTCGGTGAGGTTCGGGAAGTCGCGGCCCGCGCGGAGCCCGAGGTGGCGTTCGGCCTGCGCGAGGGACGGCATCTGCAGCGCGGCGGCGACACGCTCGGCGCGGGTCGCGTGCAAGGCCCGCCAGTCCGCGCCCTGCACGAGGCGCTCGACGACGACCTGGTCGACGTCGTTGTCGGGCACCGGGGCGGGGGTCTCGGGCGTAGATCCCGGTTCCGCGGACACGGCGACGCTCACCGCCCCGGTGGTCTCGGTGTCCTCGCGGGGGACCGCGATGACGGGCAGGTCGACGAACATGCGGGGCCCGCCCTGGTGCGCGATCGTCCACGTCGCCCTGCCCGCGGGCTGCAGGTCCTCGACGGCGAGCGCGGCCGCGAGGTCGTGCTGCGCCTGCCCCATGAGCGTCGCGAGACCGACGACGGGGTCGGTGATCGGCCAGGACATGCGCCACGTGCCGGCGCGCGCCGCGGTCATGCCGCGGCCCCAGCTGCGTGGGTGTTCACGAGGTAGCGGGCGACGGGCTTGCCGTGGGTGCCCGGATCGGTCGAGGGCACCCAGTCCACGCGCGCGAGGACACCGCGGCGCACCAGCACACCGAAGGTGGGGCCGATCTGCTCGCGCTTCACCCACGACGGCAGGTGCGGGCGGATGTCGTTCGCGGACACGAACCCGCCCGGCGCGGTGACCTTGTCGATCGCCGCGCACACGGCCTGCTGGGTCTTGGTCGCGCGCGGGTCGACCGCGAGCAAGTGCAGGACCGCGTTGCGCTCGACGATGGCCTCTTCGAGGGTGAGCTGCTGGGTCATGCGGCACCACCGCGCGCGTGGCGCCGCTCGTCGGCGCGGATCGCGACCTCCCAGCAGGCACCACACCCGACGCCGCCGACGCGGCGGACCCGCGGATGCCCGGCCGTCGCGCAGGCGTCACGCACGTCCTCCGCCAGGGGGTGGTGCTTGCCCAGGTGCCATCCGGTGAAGTGCGTGTCATCGGCGCGGCCGCGCGCGGCTCGGGACGCGTGCACGGCGTCCACGACACGGAGCTCACCGGCGTCTACCTCGGCCTGCTGCCGGGGCGTGAGGTGCATGAGGCCGAGGCGGTGCGACACGTGGGTCTGAGAGCGGCCCACCCCCCTGGCGATCTGGGCCTGGCTCAGGCCCATCTTCAGGAGGCGGTCGAACGCGCGCGCCTCCTCCATCGGGGACAGGGCTTCACGCTGGCCGTTCTCCACCAGCATGATCTGCAGCGCCTCGACGTCCTTCCGCGCCGGCGCGATCAGACACAGCGCGGTGGCCGCGTCCAGGTGCACGAGAGCCGCGTACCGGCGGTGCCCGGACAGCAGCTCGTAGCCACCACGGGCGCGTGGGTGCACGACCAGGGGCTGGATCAGGCCGCGCTCCCGGATCGAGTCCGCAAGCTCGGAGACGTCACCGACATCGCGGCGCGGGTTCGCGGGGTTCGGGTTGATCTCCTCGAGCGGGATCCGGGCCAGGCCCCCGGCAGCGCGGGCGCTAGACATGCGCGGTCTCCTCAGTCGTGGGAGCGGGGCCGGGATCAGCGGCGGCGCTCGCGTGGATCAGGTGAAGGCGGTCGTCCTCGATGCGGTGGCGGTGCGCGCGGACGACGAGAAGGTCGGCCTCGAGGTCGGCGATGCGCCGGTCCTTGGCCGCGCAGGGCAGGCACGCCGGGGAGGTGGGCATGTCGCTCGCGCCAGCCGGGAAGGTCGACGGCTGGGGGCGCACCTCCCCGGCGTGGTCGGTGGCCGCACGTCGCTCGGCGTGCAGGACAGCGGGATGCGGCTGGTGCGTGGCCTGCTCGAGGCGCGCAGCGGTGCGCTCGCAGTCAGGGCAGGGACAGACCTCGGTGAAGTCCTCGCCGAGGAAGTCCCACACGGTGCGCAGGGCGCGGCGGAGGCTGCTCACAGCCACCATCTCCCGCACGGTCGCCCGAGTCGGCCGGCGAGGCGTTCCCCGGCACGGCCGATGCCGAGGGCGGTGCCGACGACGGGCACGGGGCGGTTCATGCCGTCACCGGCCACTCGACCGTGGCCTCGCCGTCCATGCCGACGTGGCGACCGTCGTGGCCCGCCGACCGCTGGCACTCCGCGACGAGGTCGCGGCCGAGTCCGTGCACGGTGGTCACGTCCCCGCACGTCTCGACGACGGCGGGACGACGGAGCCGGTAGCCCAGCGCCGTCCCCGACAGGAACGCCGCACCCGCCCATAGGGCCGCCCAGGTGGCGGCGAAGGCGGTCACGGGGTGGCCTCGATGATGCGGGCGGCAGAGTCGAACGCTGTGAGACGGGCGACGCCGGTGACGGAGTTCAGACGCTGCGCGTTGGCCAGCTCTCGCAGCTTCGCGGCGGCCTCCGCGAGGACGGCCCGCTCGATGACCGGCCACGCGGCGGCGACGGCGGCGGTTGCGGCAGCCCGCCCGACGCGGACGCCGGCGCCGAGTCCCCGGTCAGCCCACGCCTCAGCCGCCGTCTGCACGGCCTCAGCGAACGCGGCCTCGTCGAGGCTCACGACGCACCGCCGACGGGGAGCGGGATCCCGACGCCACCGAGGCCGAGAACGACGACGCCGGGGGTCAGGTCGGTCCAGCGCGGGTCGCCCGAGTAGACGTAGGTGATCCGCGCCCGCACGTAACGGCGAGTGCGACACCGAGAGCACGAGTGGCCGTCGGCCTGGTCTGGCTCGCCCCAGTGGCCGTCCTCGATACCCGTGTCACCGACCTCGCGCATCAGGAGGTAGTCGCCCGCCACGTAGGCGCGGTCATTGCGGCGAACCTCGAAGGGCTTGATGCCGCTCAGGACGTGGTCGACGTAGGCGGTGTCGATGTCGATGCGGTGGGTGGTCACGACGTCCACCCCGTCTCGACCGCGCCGCACAGCGCGAGCAGGGCCACGACGACGGCCAGGACCAGGGCGCCACCGAGGACGTGGCCGACGGTGGAGTGGCCCGCGTCCGTGTCGGGGTCGGCCGGCGCGGGCCGCTCGACCACCTTCACGTGGCCGCGAGAGCTCTCGATGCGGTCGGTGATGTCGATGACGCCGGGGTCGTTGTCGCGCAGTAGCCACAGCGCGAGCGCGGCGAGTCCCAGCACGGCGAGGAACAGCAGCGTCACGAAGCCGACGAGGGCGAGGAAGCCGTTCACGACGCCACCTCCATCGCGGGCATGACGTCGACGACGAGCGCGACGGGCTGGCCGGCGGCGAGGGCGATGACGTCGGCGACGTCGGTCGGTGTCGCGGAGGCGGTGAACCTCAGCCAGATCGGGCGGACCAGGGCGACGGTGGCGGTCACAGCTGCTGCCCCCCGAACGGGCCCCGGAACGCGGTGGCGGCGAGCTGCTCGACGACGGCGACTTCGGCGGCGGTGGGCTCGGCCTCGAGCGCGGTGATGCGGGCGCGGGCCTCCTGCAGCTGGTGCAAGAGGTCGACGTTCTCCACGACGGCCTGGTCGCGCAAGTCGCGGGCGAAGAAGAGGCGGCGATGCGAGTCCTCCACGATCGCCAGGGCGGAGTTGAGGGCCGCGGCGCGGCCGGCGTCGATCCGGCGCATGGACCGGACGTGGATCGCGGCGAGCGCGAGCACCACGGCCAGCAGCAGCATCGTGATGGCGCCGGCGGTCATGCGATCAACTCGGGGACGGCCGTGGCAGCGGCCTCTCGCTCGGCGTGGAACGCACGGTTCGCGGCCTTGGTGGCGTCGTGGTCGGCGATGCGCGCGTCCCACTCGTCCTCGGCGATCTTGAGCGCGTCGAGGACCCTCGCGAGCGGGAGCCCCGCGTCGAGGAACAAGCGAGCGCGGGCGGTGACGGTGTGACGCGCCGACTTCGCGGCAAGCTCGGACATCAGCAGGTCGCACCAGGCGCCCGCCTCCCAGGCGATGCGGTCGTTCTCGGCGGTGTCCATGTGGGACACTCCCTTCGTTGTCGATGGGCCGGTGATCTCTTCGCGGGGAGCCGGTCCATTGGCTTGTCTGGACGTAGGTGGTGCGGGCGCCCCGCTAACGGGGGGATGCGCACGAGGCGCCCGCACCTGGCCGGTCAGGCCGGGGGAGTTCTGACCGGGGCTTCGGGGGTCACGCGGATCGCCTGCCGCGGGTGACGCGCGTGATGCGCGGACCGGAGTCGCCGCCGACCTTGCAGGCGTCGACGTACTCGTCGAGGTCGGCCTGGGTGAAGCGCCGGTACCGGCCGATGAGGCGGGACGGGATCTCGCCGCGACGAGCGCGGATCTTGACGAACTCCTCCGTCATGCCCAGGCGGCGGGCGGCCTCGGTCGCGTCGAAGAGCTCGGTGCGCTCGTCCATCACGCCACCTCCGCGCCGAAGCGGGTGCGGGCCTCGGCCTCGATCAGCTCGATGCGACGGCGCACAACGTTGGACGACCTGCGCGGTGAGGCCACCTGAAGGAAGGCCCGGTAGTGCTCCAACGTCCATGCGGAGCGGTCGCCGAAGCGGCCGACGACGTTGAACAGCGGAGCCTCGTCGCGGATCGCCTCCCGCTCTGCAGCGGCGGCCGCCGCGCGGGTGGGGAAGTCGCTGACCGTCGTGGAACGGATGCGCCACCCGAACACCGAGGTGCTGCGGTGCGCGCGGATGCGCGCCTCGGCGTCAGAACTCATGCCGACGTAGAGGAGTGCGCCGTTCTCGTCGAAGAGCCGGTAGACAGCCGTATCCATCACGCTGCCTCCTCGGTGCCGGCCTGCGCGCGCGGGGTGTAGTCGGTCCAGAGGTCTGCGGGCTCAAGGCCGAAGACGGCGGCGATGTCCTGGAGGAAGTGCTCACTGGCGCCCCGGTGACCGCCCTCGAGAGCGGACAGCGCGCCGACGGTGTAGGTACGGCCGGACTCGTCCTTGATGCGGGCCAGGACGTCGGGCTGGGTGAGCCCGTGCGACTTGCGCAGGGCGGCGAGGGGGACGACGGGCGGCTGCCTCTTGGGCCGCTGGTTGTCGTAGTTCCTGCTCATGGGTGACAACGTAGGGCAAAGGTTTGCCGTGTGTCCAGTCTCCAAGGCTGGAAGTCGGGCAAATGTTTGCCTGGCCTGCGACGATACCCCCGACAGAGATCGCCCATGTGTGCCAACGGAAACGAACTACACGCCGCGTATTTGCCTAGGTTGATTGGACTTTGCCGAAGGTTTGGAGCCATCCTCGGGACGTGACAACAACAGGCGACGAGCTGCGCGAGCAGCGCAAGGCACTCGACTGGTCGCAGGCCGAACTAGGCCGCCGCGCCGGCCTGAGCGAAGAGACCGTCCGCAAGGCCGAGGCTGGCGTCACCGTGCGCCCCCGCACCATTGCCGCGCTGACCGCCGTCCTTGTCGCGGCGCTTGACGGGCGCGATGTCGCACCCGCCGACAACGATGCGGACGGGGTGATGCTCGACCTCCCGGACGACGCTCTCTCGGGCTTGTCCGACGTCGAGCGCGAAGAGGTGCGAGCAGCTGCTCGCCTCGCAGCACTGAGCAAGGCGCGGGAGATCCGCGGCGGCTGACTAGCGACGGGGGACATAGTGGGCTACTCGCCCTGGGAGGACGCCGCACAGCGGTACCCGCACATCCATATCGGACGCGTCGACCTGCGCCCGGCGCGCGGCGCTTGGATCGCTGCCGAGCGGGTGATCCTGCTCGAGCGGACGTTGGGTCGGGCGGAGCGGAACACGGTGCTCGCGCACGAGATCGCGCACGTCGACCTGGACCACGCGAAGACGGGCCGGAAGTGGTTCGACCGTCGGATGGAGCGTGACGCGGACGACCTCGCGGCGCGGCGCCTGGTCGACCTCGAGCGCCTGGCGGATGTGCTGCGGTGGGCGTTGTGCCCGGAGGAGGTCGCGCACGAGCTCGACGTCACGGTCGATGTGGTGCGCCGGCGGATCCGGTCGTTGACGGTCCAGGAGAAGGACGCGATCGCGGCGCGGCTGGCGGCCTAGGCCTCGATCTGTGGGGCGGCCTGGACGAGGTACGCGGACGCGGCGGCGGCGGTGCGTGCCATGGCCTGCGGGACGAGGTGCCCGTAGGTGCCCACGGTGGTGTCGATGGACTCGTGCCCGAGCCGGTCCTTGACCTCGAGCAGGTTGATGCCGGCGGCGATGAGCGCGGAGGCGTGCCCGTGGCGCAGGTCGTGCAGGCGGGGTCGCTTGGCCAGTGCTGGGGTGATGGGGTTGCCGTGCTCGTCCTGGCGGGAGTTGAGCTTGTCCAGGGTGGGCTTCCAGACGCGGTCGAAGAAGTGGTCGTGGCGTAGGCGTCCGCCGCCGGGCGCGGTGAACAGCAGGTCGCTGGTCGCGCGCCCGTCCATCAGCGGTGCGAGGGCCTCGACGACCTCGGGCGGCAGGGACACGGTGCGCACGCCGGCGCGTGACTTGGGTGGGCCGAGGACGGCGGCCTGGGTGCCGGTGCGCTTCCACGCCTTCGTGATGCGCAGCAGGGGGACTGCGGCGTCCAGGTCGACGTCGCCGACCTCGAGCGCGGTGGCTTCGCCCCAGCGCAGGCCGGTGCCGGCGAGGGTGATGATGAGCGGCTGGTAGCGCACGGGGATCGCGGCGGTGAGGATCGCGAGCTCGCCGGAGGACAGGAAGACCTTGTCGCTCACGCGCTCGACCTGGGGGACGCGCACGCCGCGGCACGGGTTGGTGGTGGCGTGGCCGTCGGCGATGGCGGTGGCGAACGTCGCGGACAGCAGGGCGTGGTGGTTGCGGATGGTCTTGCTGGACAGGCCGCGGTCTGCGCGGAGCCAGGAGTGCCAGCGCACGACGGCTTCGCGGCCGACGAGGTTCACGGGCAGTTCGCCGATGGGTTGGCCGTCCAGGGCGCGGTCGATGATGCGCTCGTAGTCGTGGCGGGTTCCGTCGGTCACGTCGGTGAGGCGGGCAACGTGGGCGCGCGCGGCCTCGGTGACGGTGGGGGTGGTGGCGCTCGCGGTGGACTGTGCGGCGAGCAGCTCGAGGGCGTCGGCGGGGCCGTACCGGTCGATGAGTCGGACGACGGCTTGGGCGTCGCTGATGCTCGCGACGGTCACGGATTTCTGGCGGCCGTCGAGGCGGAATGAGACGCGGTAGGTGCCGCTGGGGCGTGCCTGGATGCTCGCCACGGTTACCTCCGGGGTTCTCCGGGAGGCCTCCGGTGTTGCCTGGCGGTGTTGCCTGGCTCTCCGATGTGCTTGCGACACGGCCTCTGACCAGGCACTATACAGGTGCGGAAGGCGGGACTTGAACCCGCTGACGACGTGTCCTGACGTGCTCAGGTTTCGGCGTTGCCGCAGGTCAGAGGCGTTTCGGGGGTTGCTCCGGGTGTCTCCGACGACGCCCAATCCGCCTCCGGGTGTTGCCTAGGCAACGCCCCGACGCCTCGGAGCCACCATGAAGCGCATCGCCCTCGTCCTTCTCGCGGCCCTGGTCGCGTCGCTCGCCGTCATCGCCCCCGCTCAGGCGTCGAGGAGCATCGACGGCCCCGGCCCGGCCATCCCGCAGGCATCCGGTGCGCCCTCGATCAAGCCCTGCGTGACGACGACCTGGCGCTCGCACTACTGGCACCGGCCGAAGACCAAGCGCGGCGAGCGTTGCTACGCCACCCCGGACATGTGGGTGTCGCGCTACTGGCCGCAGGTCGGCGTGCTCGCCGTCGGCCGGCACGTGTACCCGGTCTACCGCCGCACGGTCTGAGCGGCCGCTAGGCTGCGACCGTCGGCCACGGGGGCCGGGGGAAGCGGGGGTTCGTCGTGAAGCGCTGGGCGCTGGTCGTTTTGGCTTCGGGGCTGCTTGCCGGTTGCGCGAGTCAGGCCGGGCCGGCCACAGACTCTTCGAGTGAGGCGAGTCCCACCACGCCCGCCCTCGAAACCGCGGCCTGGAACTGTCTCAACCGGAGCCAGCCCGGCCTCACCGTCGGGGACTCCGGCAAGACCGTGACCCTGGACAGCAAAGGCAACGACGACGTCGACGGGGTGAGCTACCAGCAGATCGCCTGCGTGCTCCGCGCGTTGAGCACGCCGGACTCCGTGTTGGCTGACATCGACCAGACGCGTGCTCTTGACGGGCGGCAGGAGGCTTCCTGGGGCTCGTACTCGGCCGTCTGGCGCTACCACCCCGACTCGGGGCTCGAGCTCATCCTCACGCAGGCCTGACGCGCCCCGACCGCGCCGCGCGCCGCTGCTCCCGCAGCCGCCGCCGTCAGGCGTTGAACGCGGCCGCAACGGGTCAACGGGGGTGCCAGGTGGCACCATGGTCAGTAGCCAGGCGACCGAGGGGGTGTGGTGGATGATCGACCGGCGGAAGCTGGCACCGTTGCTGACGGTGGCACACACGGCGATCGCGACGGGTGGCCGCAGGACCACCGTGAGGCGTTGGACGGTCGAGAACGCCGGCGGAGCACCTCTGGTGCACGCCAACGCTCCCCGCGGTTACGGCGAGCCGGTGGTGCCGTTCCTTGGCGTTGTCGAGGCTCACGTACTGCGCGCCTTCCGGGATTTCGGCATCCCGCTGCGGGAGATCCGTGAAGCGGTCGGCACCCTGCGCCAGGAGGCCGGCGGCGAGTACGCCCTCGCGTCACAGGATCTCGCCGCCAGCGGGCTGGATCTGATGGTGCGCCGGGGTGGCGCATGGGAGCGGGCGCGAGACCGTCAGTATCTGCCCGACTTCGCGATCCCGTACCTCAAGGCCATCAGCTACGGCAGTGATGGCCTGGCTGACACGCTGCGACTCAAGGGCTACGACTCGGCCGAGGTCATTCTGGACCCACGGTTCAACTATGGTCGGCCGGTGTTCGCCGGGTCCAAGGCGGCCGTCGAGGATGTCCTGGACTTGTTCTACGCCGGAGAGCCCGTGAACGTGGTTGCCGAGGAGTTCCGGATCGAGCCGGCCGACGTCGAGGCTGCGCTCCGGGCGCACCAGCGTGTCCTCCCGCGCACAGCCTGAGTTCCTTCTCGACCGCTCTTTGACTCCCACGGTCGCGGCCCTTCTGCGGCCGATGGGCTGGACCGTGCACACCCTCGAGGACGTGTACGGCAGAGACGGGGCGATGAAGGCCCTGGACGTCGAGTGGATCGAGTTGGCTGCGGTGAGCGGGTGGTCTGTGCTGACCAAGGACAAGAAGCTCAGGTCGCGCGAACCTGAGAGTGACGCGCTAGAACGCGGCGGGGTCGTGGCCTTCTGTCTGATGCATGGCCGGATGTCACGCAACGATCAGGCGGCGGCGTTCGACCGGCTGTCCAGCGAGATCGGCCGGGTTGCGGCGGCATCGACCGGCCACGGCATCTTCGGCGTGTACCGAACGGGACCGCTTCAGCGCGTCTGGCCGTAGGGCGAGGCTGCAGAGCGCGCGCGCCGCTTGTGCTCCCTCACCCGCCGCAGCCGGTTCACGAGCACGGGTTCGGCCTCGAGCGCCTCGGGTCGGTCCAGTAGCGCGTTGAGCTGCTGGTAGTACGAGGTCGCGGAGCAGTCGAACTCGACGCGGATCGCGGCCTCCTTCGGGCCGTCGCCGTTCCAGCGCAGCTTCGCGAAGTCCAGGATCGCGCGCTCGTGTTCGGTGAGCGTCGCGGTGGTGGTCATGCGCTGACGGTAGGCCGGGCCTCTGACATCTGGTGGGAAGTTCTCGGAGATTCCCTCGCCTTGCTACTTGACAAGTGACAAGGGCGCGCGTATCGTTCTACTTGTCAGCAAGTCGCCGACAGGGAGGAGGTGAAACAGACCATGAACAGAGAGGTGAGGGCACTCGTCCGGGAGCTGGAGCGACAGGGCTTCACGGTGACGATCACCGCCAACGGTCGCTACCGCGTGACCAAGGATGGTGAGTTCGTCACGGTGATCCCTGCGGGGCTCGGTGACCGGCGAGGCCTGCTGAACGCCCGTGCCGCGCTGCGGCGTCATGGCTTCAGGAGGCAATGAGAGAGCCGGAGCCGGGAAGCGATCGAAGCGCCTCCCGGCTCCGGCCAGCCCTCACATCATCCACCACATCAAGCCAAGGAAGGAAGCCATGACCACCGAGTACAACCTCATCATCGAGACCAGCGAGAAGGTCGCCGGCCTCAGCAACGACCGCATCGACGAGATCCTCGAGCCGATGGCCGACTACGGCACCGTCCTGAGCCGTAGCGACCGCGCGCGCTGCGAGCTCACCCTCACCGTGCCCGCGGTGTCGCTGCGCCAGGCCGTCACGACCGGCATGGCGCTCGTCCAGAACGCGGTCGGGCACAAGTACCACATCGTGTCCGTGGAAGCGATGACGACGAAGGAGTTCGACGAGCGGTCGACCGCAGCGCGGCCGCTCCCGATGCCCGACCTCGTCTCGGTCACCGAGGCCGCGCAGTCCCTCGGGGTGTCGCGGCAGGCAGTGCAGCAGCGCATCGACGCCGGCACCATCCCGGCCACGCGCGTCGGCACGACCTGGGTGATCCCCGCGGGCGCGCTCGCGGCCGTGGGCGATGTCGACTTCGCCAAGCTGGGGGCGGCGGCAGCAAC
>Ga0228698_1000214_pt1 | contig 51611 bp, 49 predicted proteins | sample McNCre117_Aug_MG_FD_178015 | JGI IMG/M metagenome (GOLD analysis project Ga0228698, IMG submission 178015) | Freshwater microbial communities from McNutts Creek, Athens, Georgia, United States - 1-17_Aug_MG | ecosystem: Environmental > Aquatic > Freshwater > Creek | place: USA: Georgia... | reverse complement strand
GTGGGGAAGGATCATGCAAGCCGTTGATCTCACGTAACCAGTGGTTGTGCTTGAGCCGTATGCGGGGAAACTCGCACGTACGGTTCTTAGGGGGGGATATGATCGCAAGATTATGTCCCTACCCTCCGCAAACCCTCCCGATATTTGCATCCGTGGCGCAGGCATTGTGGGCCGCACTTTGGCCCTGTTGCTGGCCCGCGAACGGCTGCGCGTGGCGCTGGTCGACGCACCCGCCAACACCTCCGGCCCCGATGTGCGGGCCTACTCGCTCAACGGCGCGGCACAGCGCCTGCTCCAAGACCTGCGCTGCTGGCCCGAAAGCCCGGCCGTCACACCCGTGCACCAAATGCAAATTTTTGGCGACCACGGCGGCGAATTGACCTTTGGGGCCCAGGCCATGGGCGCGAGTGAACTCAACTGGATGGTGGACGTGCCCGTGCTCGAAGCGCGCTTGGCCGCTGCCGTGCAGTTCCAGCCGCAGATTGAAGTGGTGTCGTCACCAGTGGCCGCACCATTGACGGTGATCTGTGAAGGCCGCGCCAGCCAAACCCGCGCCGAGCTGGGTGTGGCGTTTGACGTCACCGCTTACGAACAACACGCCGTGGCCACTCGCTTGCGCTGCGAACTGCCCCACGGCGGTATGGCGCGGCAATGGTTCACCTGGGGACAGGTGCCCGGCCGGTCCGAAGCCCAAGCCGAAATTCTGGCCTTGCTGCCCCTGGGTGGAGAAGGCGGCCACGATGTGGCGCTGGTCTGGTCTGTCCATCCCCTGCGCGTGCCGCACTTGATGGGCCTGAGCGCCGAAGACTTTGCCACCGAACTGGGCCAAGCCTGCGGCTTGGCGCTGGGCCGCATGACGCTCACGGCCGAACGCGCCGTTTGGCCCTTGCAACTGGCCCGCGCCTCGCGCTGGATCGGTGCGATGCCCGGCACCACCAAACAGGCTTTTGCGCTGGCTGGCGACGCGGCCCACGCCATGCACCCGCTGGCGGGCCAAGGCTTGAACGTGGGCCTGGCCGATGTGGCCGAGCTGGTGCGCGTGATCCAGGGCAAAGAATTTTGGCGTCCGTTGCACGACACCAAGCTGCTGCGCCGCTATGAACGTGCACGCCAGGCCGATGTGCAGGCCATGGGTTTTGTCACCGACGGCCTGCAGCGCCTGTTTGCCCAGCCCGGTCCGGTTTGGCAAAACCTGCGCAACTGGGGCATGCGCGGCTTTGACCGCAGCGGCCCCCTGAAAAACTGGATGACCCGCCAGGCCATGGGTCAAGACACGACCGCGTGAGCCTGAACCCCACACCGCCCCCGAAAGAGACCTCATGAAGTTTGTACGTCCCCTCTTGATCTCGCTGTTGGCCCTGGCCATCAGCCCGGTCTTTGCACAAGAAGCCACCATCCGCAAAAGCCTGAGTGAGCGCCTGCCCAACTTGCCCAAGATCGACGAGATCAGCAAGACCCCCATGAACGGCCTGTACGAAGTGCGCATGGGCAGCGACATCATGTACAGCGACGCCGATGGCAACTTCCTCGTCCAGGGCAACCTGATCGACGTCAAGCAAAAACGCAACCTGACCGAAGAGCGTGTCGAAAAGCTCTCGGCCATTGCCTTTGACCAACTGCCTTTGAAGAATGCCTTCACCCAAGTGCGTGGCAACGGCAAACGCAAGCTGGTGGTGTTTGCCGATCCCAACTGCGGTTACTGCAAGCGCTTTGAGAAAGACCTGCAAAAACTCGACAACGTGACCATCCACCACGTGCTCTACCCCATCTTGGGCGAGGACTCGAAGGTCAAATCCAAAAACATCTGGTGCGCCAAAGACAAGGCCAAGACCTGGAACGACTGGATGCTCAATGGCACCGCCCCGGCAACGGCCAGCTGCGACACGGCAGCGGTCGATGCCAACGTCGAATTCGGCAAGAAATACCGCATCACCGGCACGCCCACCTTGTTCTTTGCAGATGGCACCCGTGTGCCTGGTGCAGTGCCCCTGGCCCAAGTCGAAAAACTCCTGGCTGACATCAAATGACCCCCTTCAAGCACACCGAAGACCCCACCTGGCGACTGATCCGTCGCCTGGGCTACGCAGGCCTCATCCCTTTCGTGTTTCTGGCCTTGTGCCTGTGGCTGGTCGGGCCTGATCTGCACCCCTATGTGGCGCTGGCCATGCAAGGCTATGGCGCGGTGATCGTGTCGTTCTTGGGCGGCATCCATTGGGGCGTGGGCTTTCGCAATGCATTGATCACACCCGAAGCACCGCGCATCCATTTCACCTGGGGCGTGGCCCCGTCCATCCTGGCTTGGGTGGGTGTGATGATGCCGGCTTTTGCGGGCCTGCCTTTGCTGGGCTTTACGCTGATTGGCTGCTACGTGATGGACCGCCGCACCTGGCCTGCTGCAGGCCTGGCACCCTGGTTGCCCATGCGTTTGCAGCTGACCATCGTGTCCAGTCTGAGCTGCTTCCTGGCCGCAGGAGCGACCTGAGCCCATGAACGCCCTGCACTACGCCGTGGAAGCGGCCGATCTGAACGCCCACCTGTTTCGTGTCACCCTGACCATCCCGCAACCGGCCGCCGAGCAGACCGTGTCGCTGCCGGTGTGGATTCCGGGCAGTTACCTGGTGCGCGAGTTTGCCAAGAACCTGCAAAACCTGCGGGCCCGACAAGGCCGACGCACAGCGGCCGTGGCGCAACAAGACAAATGCACATGGCAGATCACCTGCCGCAAAGGCGAACCCTTGGTGCTGAGCTACGAGGTCTATGCCTTTGACAACTCGGTGCGCACAGCCTGGCTGGACAGCCAGCGGGGCTTTTTCAACGGCACCAGCCTGTGCCTGCGGGTGCACGGCCAAGAGCAGCAAGCTCACCACTTGCACATGCAAGCGGTCAAGAGCCAGCCGAAGTGGCAAGCCGCCACGGGCCTGACACCAGTCAAGGTCGACAAGCGCGGCTTTGGCTTGTATGCCGCCAACGACTACGACGAGCTGGTGGACTGTCCGGTGGAGCTGGGTGCGTTCTGGTCAGGCAGCTTCACGGCTTGCGGCATTGCGCACCGCTTTGTGGTGGCTGGCGCCATGCCCTCGTTTGACGGCAACCGACTGCTGGCCGACACGCAAAAAATTTGCGAAACCGAAATCCGCTTTTGGCACGGCACAGGCAAAACAGCCGGTCAAAAAGTACCCTGCAAAAGCTACCTCTTCATGCTCAATGCCGTACACGACGGTTACGGCGGCCTGGAGCACCGCAACAGCACCGCACTGATCTGCAACCGCAGCGACTTGCCAAGGCAAAGCGGCCCGCGCAGCAGCGAGGGCTACACCACACTGCTGGGCCTGATCAGCCACGAGTACTTCCACACCTGGAACGTCAAGCAACTGCGGCCTGACGCCTTTGCCCGCTACGACTACACCCAAGAAAACTACACCGGCTTGCTGTGGTTTTTTGAGGGCTTCACCAGCTACTACGACGACCTGCTGTTGCGCCGTGCAGGCCTGATCGATGACGCCACCTATTTGAAGCTGCTGAACAAGGCCATCAGCCAAGTGCAGCAAACCCCCGGCCGCCATGTGCAGACCGTGGCCCAGGCCAGTTACGACGCTTGGGTGAAGTACTACCGCCAGGACGAAAACACGCTCAACGCCACGGTGAGTTACTACACCAAGGGCTCGCTGGTAGCCCTGTGCCTGGACCTGTCTTTGCGCCAGACCGGTCACACGCTCGACGCCGTGATGCGTGGCCTCTACAAGCGTTGCAAGGCCGGTCCGATGCGCGAGCAAGACCTGCTGGACGAGTTGCAAGCCCAAACCGGCCGCAGCTGGCAAGCCGAGATCGGCGCTTGGGTGCACAGCACGGCCGAATTGCCGGTGGCCAAACTGCTGGAGAGCCAAGGCATTCAGATCCATGTGGAATCCACCGGGTTTGGCGACCGCCTGGGCCTGCGCCACAGCGACAGTGCCAGCGGGGTGCAGGTCAAAGCGGTGCTGCGCGGCAGCGCCGCAGAAGCAGCCGGCCTGGCCGCACGCGACGAATGGCTGGGCATTGACGTGGGTGCCAAAGGCCAAGGCGGCAGCTGGCGCGTGACCAAACTGTCCGAAGTGCCTGAGCTCTTGGGCAAAGAGCGCAAGTTCACCGCCTTGGTCTCGCGCGACCGGCAGCTGCTGCGCTTGCCCTTCACGGTGCCGCAGCAAAGTTCTGTCTGGCGACTCGAAGCAGCCAAAGACCGCACAGCCCCCTGGCCCGCCGCCTGAAAGGTGTCCTCATGTTTCGTGCATTTTTTGGCAGCAAACGCTGGTGGGTTTGGGCCTGGCTGGGCAGTGCCCTGATCTTGATGGGCACCTGGTACAAGGTGCAGCTGAGCGTGCAAATCAACGACTGGTTTGGTGCGTTCTACGACTCGGTGCAAAAGGCCTTGAGCCAGCCCGGCTCGATCACCGAGGCGAGTTACCTGGGCTTGTTGCTGAGCTTCTTCCAGATCGCCGGCATCTTTGTGCTGGTGGCGGTGCTGCAGGAGTTCTTCTCCAAACACTTCGTGTTCCGCTGGCGAACGGCGATGAACGATTTCTACATCGCGCACTGGGCGCGTCTGCGGCAGATCGAAGGTGCTTCACAACGGGTGCAAGAAGACACCATGCGCTTTGCACGCCTCATGGAAACGCTGGGTCTGGGCCTGATGGACAGCTTGCTCACCTTGCTGGCTTTTTTGCCCATTTTGTGGACCCTGTCCGAAAAAGTCACCGCCCTGCCCTGGATCGGGCCGGTGCCGCATTCGCTGGTGTACGTGGCCTTGCTCTTCGCCATTTTTGGCACCGTGCTTTTGGCCGGTGTGGGCGGCAAACTGCCGGGCCTGGAATACGCCAACCAACGCGTGGAAGCGGCTTACCGCAAAGAACTGGTGATCGGTGAAGACGACCCCACCCGCGCCGCACCGCCCACGCTGCAAGACCTGTTCAAGGCTGTGCGCACCAACCACTTTCGCATGTACTTTCACTACATGTATTTCGACGCCGCCAAATGGAGCTACCTGCAAGCAGGCGTTCTGGTGCCTTACATCGCACTGGCCCCCAGCATCGTGGCAGGCGCCTTCACCTTGGGCGTGATGGAACAGATTGCCCGCGCGTTCTCGCAAGTGCAAGAGTCCTTCCAGTACCTGGTGCGCAGCTGGTCCAGCATCGTAGAGCTGGTGTCGGTGTTCAAGCGTCTACGGGCGTTTGAAAAGGCCCTGTAGGAGCCCAACTGCGTTGGGCGATTGGGGTTGAACCCCGTGGTCCGGGTCGCGCTCAGGATCTGCCCTCACCAAAGAAAACCCCCGAGCGGCTGAGCCGCTCGGGGGTTTTCTTTGAACGCCACAGGATTTACTTACCGCGCAAATCCACCACGCGTTTGGCCTTGCCCTGGCTGCGCTCCACGCCGCCTTCGGCCTTGAGCTCGATGTCCACGCTAGAGCCGATGTAGACCTTGATCTCGTGCTGCAGCATCTTGGCCGCTGCTCGCGCTTCGATGCCATCGGGGGCCACGCCAGGCTTGGTCTCGATCAGCACTTTCAAGTTGTCCATCGGGCCTTCGCGGGTCAGCACGCACTGGTAGTGCGGGGCCAACTCGGCACGCTTCAAGATGAGTTCTTCGATCTGGCTGGGGAACACGTTCACGCCTCGGATGATCATCATGTCGTCGCTGCGGCCGGTGATCTTTTCCATACGGCGCATGGTGCGGGCGGTGCCCGGCAACAAGCGCGTCAGGTCACGCGTGCGGTAACGGATGATGGGCAACGCTTCTTTGGTCAGGCTCGTGAACACCAGCTCGCCCATCTCGCCATCGGCCACGGGCTCACCGGTGTCGGGGTTGATGATCTCGGGGTAGAAGTGGTCTTCCCAAATGGTGGGGCCGTCTTTGGTCTCGATGCACTCGCTGGCCACTCCAGGGCCCATGACTTCAGACAAACCGTAGATGTCCACCGCATCAATGTTCATGCGCTTTTCGATGGCGGCACGCATGTCGTTGGTCCACGGCTCAGCGCCAAAGATGCCGATGCGCAGCGAGCTGGTCTTGGGATCGATGCCTTGGCGCTCGAACTCGTCGGCAATGGCCAACATGTAGCTGGGCGTGACCATGATGATGTTGGACTTGAAGTCCTGGATCAGCTGCACTTGGCGCTCGGTCTGGCCGCCACCAAAAGGCACCACCGTCAGGCCCAGTTTTTCGGCACCGTAGTGCGCGCCCATGCCGCCCGTGAACAAGCCGTAGCCGTAGCTGATGTGCACCATGTCGCCAGGCTTGGCACCGCCTGCGCGGATGCTGCGGGCCACCACGGTGGACCAGGTGTCGATGTCTTTGAGGGTGTAACCCACCACCGTGGGTTTGCCGGTGGTTCCGCTGGACGCGTGGATGCGGGCGCAGTTTTCGCGTGGCACGGCGAACATGCCAAAGGGATAGCTGTCACGCAGGTCAGACTTGGTGGTGAAGGGGAACTTGGCGATGTCGCTCAAGCTCTGGCAGTCGTCGGGGTGTACACCCGCGGCGTCGAACTTGGCGCGGTACACCGGCGAATTGGCATAGGCGTGCTGCAAGGTTTGTTGCAAGCGCTTGAGCTGCAAACTGCGCAGCTCGTCGATGCTGGCCTTTTCAATCGGCTCGAGGGGGAAGGCTTTTTGACTCATTCAATACTCCACTGATTCTGGTGAGGACAGCTCGATCAGCCCGTCCCACTGTTGATTTATTCCGGCACCACAGAGCCGGGGATCTGCGCACTCTTGCCACGGAACATGGCCATCACTTCGCCGTTTTGGTTCGTGACCTTCATGTCATAGATGCCGTGACGGCCGCTCAGCGTCTGCTCGACGCCTTCACAGGTCAGCACATCGCCCAGCTTGCCGGGCTTGAGAAACTCGATGCTGCAACCAGCCGCCACCGCGTTCTTGTTGTAGCTGTTGCAGGCAAAGGCGAAGGTCGAATCGGCCAGCGTGAAGATGAAGCCCCCGTGGCAAATCTTGTGGCCATTCAGGTGCAACTCCTGAACCACCATGCGCATCACAGCGCGGCCGGGCTCGCAGGCCAGCAGCTCCATGCCCATGGTGTCTTTGGACGCCACGTCCACCGCGAACATGGTCTCGCCCACCAAGCGGGCCAAGGTGTGTGGATCGCTCATCATTCGCCTTTGAATTGCGCAGGGCGTTTTTCGAGGAAGGCTTGCACCCCTTCGAAATAATCGTGCGTGCGGCCCAAGGCCGATTGCGTGTCGCGCTCTTCGTCCAGGTGCTGCGAGAGCGTGCGTGTCGTGGCCGATTGCAACAAAGCCCGTGTGGCCACCAAAGCCTTGGTGGGCATGGTCGCCAGCCGTTCGGCCATGGCCAGCGCAGCGGCCAGGGCGTCATCGGCCACGTCCCAAATCATGCCCCAGTCTTTGGCCTGCTGGGCGCTGAGTTTGTCGCCGGTCATGGCCAAGGCCATGGCGCGGGCCAGGCCCAAACGCTCGACGAGCAGCCAGCTGCCGCCCGCATCGGGAATCAAACCAATCTTGCTGAAAGCTTGAATGAAGCTGGCACCGGGCGCCGCGATCGCGATGTCGCAGGCCATCACCATCGAGGCACCCGCCCCGGCAGCCACGCCATTGACCGCCGCAATGGTGGGCATGCGCAGCGACTGCAAACGGCGCGTGCTGGGGTTGAAAGCTTGGTCGATGATGGGGCCGGGATCGGCACGTTCAACGCGGTTGGGGCCCGGGGTGAAATCGAAGTCCGACAAATCGGCCCCTGCGCAGAAGCCACGCCCTGCGCCCGTGATGACGGCGGCGCGGATGGCGGGATTGGCTTCGGCCTGGTCCAGCGCCGCCCACAGGTCGTGGTGCATCTGGCGGGTGAAGCTGTTGAGCGCTGCGGGCCGGTTGAAGGTGATCAGGGCGACAGCGCCGCGCTCTTCGTACAGGACAGTGGGGGTCACGGATTCGGTCATGGAATTTCTCCTCAGCTTGCGAATCTACCATTAACCGACCGATCGGTTGGTTAATGTTTTCCCCTAGTTCCAGAATTTTCCTGCGCTTTGATTGACAGCCTGGCGGCAGGCGTCTTGGTTATAGTGGTTCTTGAATTTCACCCCCCCTTTTGGAGAAGTCCTTGAGCTACGAGAACATCGAAGTCCGCACCGAAGGCGGCAAAGTCGGCATCATCACCCTGAACCGTCCCAAGGCGCTCAACGCGCTGAACGGTCCCCTCATGGACGAGCTGGGCGCTGCGCTCAAGGCCTTTGACGCCGACGAAGCCATTGGCTGCATGGTCATCACCGGCAGCGAAAAAGCCTTTGCCGCCGGTGCCGACATCGCCGCCATGGCCAAGTACAACTTCCACGAGGTCTACAAAAACGACTTCATCACCCGCAACTGGGAAACCATCCGCACCATCCGCAAGCCCGTGATCGCCGCTGTGGCCGGTTTTGCGCTGGGTGGCGGCTGCGAATTGGCCATGATGTGCGACTTCATCATCGCCGCCGACAACGCCAAGTTTGGTCAGCCTGAAATCAAGATCGGCATCATCCCCGGCGCAGGCGGCACGCAACGTCTGCCTCGCGCCATGGGCAAATCCAAAGCCATGGACCTGGTGCTGACCGGCCGCATGATGGACGCCCAGGAAGCCGAACGCGGCGGTCTGGTCAGCCGCGTGGTGCCGCTGGACAAGCTGATGGACGAAGCCCTGGGCGCAGCGCTGATGATTTGCGGCTACGGCCAGCTGGCCACCATGGCCGCCAAAGAAAGCGTCAACCGTGCCTTTGAAAGCGGCTTGTCCGACGGCGTGATGTTCGAGCGCCGCATCTTCCACGGCCTGTTTGCCACTGCCGACCAAAAAGAAGGCATGGACGCTTTCCTGAACAAGCGTGCGCCGAATTTTGTGAACGGCTGAGTCATTGAGCCCAACAAAAAGCCCACGCGCACAAGCGCGTGGGCTTTTTGTTGCCCCGGCGGGGCCTGTCAGTGCTCAGTCCTGCTTTGGGCATCGGCTTCGTCTGCCAAAGCTTGCTTGCGCGCTTGCAGCAAACTCTTGGCTTGGGACAGGCAAATTTCCAGGTCCTGGATGGCAATTTCATAAGCGCCATAGCTGATCGCGATGTTGCCCTGCTCTTCAAACACCACGCGCCCGTCTTCCTGAACCTCTTTGATGAATCCGATGCACAGGTGAAAGCCGTTGTCGTCCTGAAAAGGCACCAGTCGTGCTTCGCGGGTGTTTTGATTTTCTGCAGTCGTCATGATCTGTCTCCGTCTTGGGTGTTAAAAAACCAAAAAGCCCGCAGACTTGCGACTGCGGGCTTTGTATTTGGTGGTGGTACCGGGATTTGAACCTGGGACATCAGCATTATGAATGCTGCGCTCTAACCAGCTGAGCTATACCACCGAAAAACCAGATGCTTCAAAACCAGAAGTTTTTCAGCGGACGACTTGCGCCGTCAAGCCAAAAATTATACACAAAATTTGCTGAGGCTCTCAAGTTGACGAACAATCTGCCCATGCACAACCCCAACACCTCACCCCAGCCGCCTGCCCAGCCCTCCGAACACGCAGCCCAAGTGATCTGGTCACACTGGCAAACCGGCCAAGTGCTGACCACATTGCCCAAGGCTTGCCGCCCGACCACCGCTGAGCAAGGCTATGCCGCGCAGGCCCAACTGCCGGCCGTGTCAGGTCGCTCCGTGGTGGGCTGGAAAATCGCCGCCACCAGCACCAACGGCCAGGCCCACATCAACGTCAGCGGCCCTTTGGCGGGGCGTTTGCTGTCGGGTCAGGTGTTTGACAGCGGGGCCACGGTCCCCTCCGCAGGCAACCGCATGCGGGTGGCCGAGCCCGAGTTCGCTTTTGTCATGGGGCAAGACCTGCCGCCGCAAGCAGCCCCTTACACCCCCGAACAAGTCATGGCCGCAGTGGCCACCTTGCACCCGGCCATCGAAGTGCCTGATTCCCGCATGGCACCTTTCACCGCAGCAGGCGAAGCCCAACTGCTGGCCGACAACGCCTGCGCCCGGCACTTTGTGCAAGGCCCGGCCGCCCCCGATCTGTGGCGCGAGCTGGACTTGAGCACCTACGCCGTGCAAGCCCATGTGGCGCACGATGCGCAAACGCGCTACAGCCGCGAAGGCACGGGCGGCAATGTGCTGGGCGATCCACGCATCGCCCTGACCTGGCTGGCCAACCAGCTGTCCAGACTGGGCATCACCTTGCAACAAGGCCAGGTGGTCACCACCGGCACCTGCATGGTGCCGCTGGCCATCGAGCCAGGCGACACCGTTGTGGCCGACTATGGCGCGCTGGGCCGTGTCAGCATGACGTTTGATCACTGAATGCAAGCCCGGCATGCCCCGGCCTGGAGGCATCACGGCCACAGTCGTGCACAGGAACGCACCATGCACCATCACCATGCGCACAAAGCCTGCTGACGCGGCGAAAAGGCTGGCACACGGTTTGCAATGACTCCGGGGAGGCCTCTTGGCCTCGCACCCAAGGAGTACCGCATGCTGGACAAAACCGAAACCCTGTTCTCCCACGTCAAACCCGCCGACAAAGACTATGTCAGCGGCGGTCTGCGTGATTTCTTTCTGTACCGCGATTTAGGCATCGCCGAAGCCACCCAAGGCCAGGTGATCGCCCATCTGGTCAAGGCCAATATGGCGCCCGAAAAAGGCACCGGCTGGCATCGCCATGAGGCGGACTTCCAGATCGTGATCATGGTCAAGGGCTGGGCCAAATTCATGTACGAAGACAAAGTCACACTGGTCGAGGCCGGCGACTGCGTGCACCAGCGCCCGGGCATTCGCCACTACCTGTTCGACTACTCGCCCGACATGGAATACCTGGAGATCGTCTCGCCTGCGGACTTCAAAACCATCGAGGTCGATCCCGTGTGCGAGATCCCAGCTCCAACGCCCTGGAACTGATGCATTCAGGCCCGCAGCGTGCGGGCCTGAATGGCGCTCAAAGCCATCTCAAAACTCGGCGTCGAGCTCGTCGATTTCAGCGGGCTCACCCTGCGCTGCAGCCACCCACTCCTGCATGGCAGGCAAGGCCATGATGGTTTGGCAGTAGGCCTGACAGGCCTCGTCAAGCGCCACATCGTAGGTCAGAAAACGCGTCACCACCGGTGCAAACATGGCGTCGGCCAGACAAGGCTTTTTGCCAAACAAATAAGGGCCACCATAAGTCCCCAAACACTCATGCCAAATGCTCACAATGCGGTCGATGTCGCTTTGCGCACGCGACCACAGCTTGAAGCCCGCAAAGTGCGCCTTGATGTTCATGGGCAAAGATGCGCGCAAGGCGGTGAAGCCCGAATGCATCTCGCCACAAATGGCGCGGCAGTGGGTGCGGGCCTCCAACTCAGCCGGTAGCAAACCGGCTCGCGGCTTGATCTCGTGCAAGTACTCGCCAATGGCCAACGTGTCCCAAACATGAATGCCGTTGTGCGCCAAAGCGGGCACCCGCATCGAGGCCGACAGAAGCAGCATCTCGGCTTTCATGTTCGGGTCATCCGGCGAGATGGTGTGCTCCTCGAAGTCGAGCTTGACCAGCTTGGCCATGAGCCAGCCGCGCAAGGCCCAGGCACCGTAGTTCTTGCTGCTGATGGTGAGGACAGTTTTCGTCATGGGGTTCTCCTGTGTCAGCCGATGACGCAAGGGCCGTGCCAAATCTGCAGCGCTGTTCAGCACCATGGCAGTGCACCACATCTGGCCCGCAACTTGCGTGAGGTCAAGCACCTCCTCCAACAAAGTCCGACATGCTGTACCAGGCCTACCAACTCCAGTCCGACTTCACATCACCGCTTCGCCTGATGGCCCAGCACCTGAGCAGCACGCTGTGGATGCAAGACACCGATCGCAGCGTGCTGCGCAAAATGTCCGCCGCCTGCGATGTGCTTTCGCGCATGCGACTGACACACACCCGACCGGCCTACGGCATCGACCGCGTGCAGTCGGCAGGGCAAAGCTGGGATATCCAGGAGGAGACCGTCCTGAGCCTGCCCTTTGGTTCCTTGCTGCACTTCAAGAAAGTGGGCGACGCCAACGCACCCGAACAGCCCGCCGTCTTGCTGGCCGCTCCCCTGTCGGGCCACTTCGCCACCTTGCTGCGCGAGACGGTGCGCACTTTGCTGCAAGACCATGACGTCTACATCACCGACTGGCACAACGCCCGCGATGTGGGCCTGTGGCACGGCGGCTTTGGGCTGGACGATTACATCAGCTACCTGATGGAGTTTTTGCAAACCATTGGCCCGGGCGTGCACATGGTGGCGGTGTGCCAGCCCTGTGTGGCGGCATTGGCGGCCACGGCCTTGCTGGCCGAAGATGGGGACCCGGCGCAACCGCGCAGCTTGACCTTGATGGCCGGGCCGGTCGACTGCCGCATCAACCCGACGGGTGTGAACCAACTGGCTGTGAGCCAACCGATTGAATGGTTCGAGAAAAACCTGATCAGCCATGTGCCGCTGCCGCACCCGGGCTTCATGCGGCGCGTGTACCCCGGCTTTGTGCAGCTGAGCGCCTTCATGAGCATGAACCTGGAACGCCACAAGGACGCGTTCAAAAACATTTACCGCCATCTGGATGAAGGGCGCATCGAAGAGGCTCAAGCGATTCAAAAGTTCTACGACGAGTACCTGGCGGTGAACGATTTACCCGCCGAGTTCTATCTGGAAACGGTGCGCAAAGTGTTTCAGACCTACGACCTGCCGCTGGGCCAACTGACCTGGAAAAACCGCACCGTGAACCCCGCTGCCATTCGTCGCACCGCCCTCATGACGGTGGAGGGCGAGCGCGACGACATCTGCTCGGTCGGTCAGACCGTGGCCGCACAAGACCTGTGCACCGGCATCAAACCTTATTTGAAAACGCACCATGTCCAGACCGGTGTGGGCCACTACGGCGTCTTCAGCGGCCGCAAGTGGAACGAGCAGATCTATCCTCGCGTGCGCGATGCGATACACGCCAGCCTGTGCTGAAAGCCAGGCTGGCATCAGGCTTAAACGATCTTGACGCTCAGGTTGGGAAAGCCGTCGACGTGCATCTCGATCACATCGCCGCGCACCACGGGGCCCACGTTCTCGGGCGTGCCGGCGTAGATGATGTCGCCCGGGAACAGCTCAAAAGCCTCGGACAGTTGTGCGATCTGCTCGGCCACCGACCAGATCATCTGGTTCAGGTTGGCACTTTGCTTGGTCACCCCATTGACCTTGAGCCAGATGCTGCCTTGCTCAAAGTGGCCTGACTGCGCCACCTTGCGGATGGCCCCAATCGGCGCGGACTTGTCAAAGCTCTTACCGATCTCCCAGGGCTTTTTCTGGTCGCCCATGCCGCGCTGCAAATCGCGCCGCGTCATGTCCAGGCCCAGGGTGTAGCCATAGACCAGGTCCAGCGCTTTTTCCTTGGGGATGTTGCGCCCGCCCTTGCCCAGCACGGCGACCAACTCTGCTTCGTAGTGGTAGTTCTTGGTCAGAGGTTGATAGGGGTGATCGGCCACCGTGCCTGCCTTGACATATTGAATGGCATCGGTGGGTTTCTGGAAAAAGAAAGGCGACTCGCGGGTGGGGTCCGAGCCCATCTCCCGTGCATGCGCCGCGTAGTTGCGGCCAATGCAATAGATGCGCCGCACCGGGAACATCTCGTCCGTGCCCTCGATGGGGATGTAAGTCGCAGGCACCGCAAACGGTGTCTTGGGCTGGTTTTGCGCCATGCCTGGTGTGGCACAACCGACCATGGCACCGGTGGTGACCAAGGCGGAACTTTGGAAAAAATGACGGCGGTCCATGGATGTCTCCTTGTGTTGTATGGGGGTCAGGCGGCAGGCTTCAAAGCCTCCAATGAAAAACCTGCGATCTTTTTATAGTCATCGGAAATTTTGCGCAACTCGTCCTGGCTGATCACATCGTCGATGTGCCGGAAAGGCTGACCACCAGTCAGCTCATCGACCTTGATGTTGATGAAGTCCGGCGGCGTGGTGCGGTTGGTCTGCACCACCTTGGCCGTGATCGGGCGGCGCACCGTCTCGTAGCGGTGCAACGCAGGCAGAGGATCGGCATCGCCCTTGGCCAGTTCATCGGCCAGGGTGCGGGCATCAATCAGGGCTTGCGCCGAGCCGTTGGAGCCGCGCGGGTACATGGGGTGCGCCGCGTCGCCCAGCAAAGTCACACGCCCGAAAGTCCATTGGTCGATCGGGGCCTTGTCCACCATGGGGTACTCCAGGATCGAGTCCGCCTCGGCAATCAGTTTGGGCACGTCCAGCCAGTCGAAGGTCCAGTCCTTGAACAACTTCAACACGTCTTCGGCGCGGCCTGCGCGGTTCCAGTCGTTTTGCGTCACACCCTCTTCCATGCGGATCTCGGCCATCCAGTTGACCAGCTGGTGGCCTTGCGCGTCGACTTTGTCCACGATGGGGTAGATCACCATCTTGCCCGTCTCGATCGAGCCGATGCGCATATAGGTCTTGCCCGTGAGGATGGGGTCAAAACGCGTCACGCCGCGCCAGGTGTTGATGCCGGTGAACACCATCTGCTCATCGGGGTAGAACACGCGGCGCACTGCCGAGTTGACACCGTCCGAGGCGATCAGCACCCGGCTGCGCACCGTGGGCAAATCCTGGCCTTGCGGGTCTTTGAAGGTGATGTCCACATGGTCCTCGGTTTGGCTCATGCGGTCAAAGCGGTAACCGGTGTGCACATGCTCGGTGCCCAAACGCGCCACGGCCGCATCGAACAAAATTTTGTGCAACTTGCCACGGTGGATGCCCACCTCGGGCAAGGGGTAGCCTGCATGGCGACCCCTCAGCTCGCTGTAAATGAACTGGCCGTGGCGGTTGAAGAAGGCACTCTCATAGTTCTCGATGCCCACGGCCTCAATGGCCGACTGCAAACCCAAAGCGACCAGCTCGCGCATGGCGTGCGGCAGCAAGGTGATGCCCACGCCCAATTCGCGCACCTCGGCCACGGCCTCGAACACATGGCAGGGCACGCCCCGCGCATGCAAATGCAAGGCCAAAGCCAAGCCCCCAATGCCGCAGCCAACAATGGCGATGTCGGCTTGTCGAATGTTCATGTCGCTCATTGTCATTCCGCCACGATCTGTTTGGTGCGGATCACCGCGCCCCAACGGGGGTAATCCTTGGCCACAATGGCCGCCAGCTCGGCGGGGGTGGACGCCACCGCATCCAGCCCGGCTTTGCCCAGCAGTTCTTTCACATCGGCCTGGCGCAAGATGGCCGACATCTCGGTGTTCAAACGCGTGACCACGGCGGCCGGTGTTTTGCTGGGCACAAAGAAGGCGTACCAAAGGTCCACATCGATGCGCTTGACGCCCACCTCTTCAAAGGTGGGCACATCGGGTGCCACCGGGTGGCGCTTGGGGCTGCCCAGGGCCAATGCATTCAAACGGCCGTTTTTGACAAAGCCCTGTGCGATGTGCACCGGCAAAAAGCCCACGTTCAGCTCACCACCCAACAGGTCTTGCGTGTAGCCCGCCGTGCCGCGATAGGGCACGTGCAGCATGAAGGTGTTGGTCTCCAGTTTGAACAACTCCATGGCCATGTGGTGGGGCGTGCCCACACCGGGCGAGCCAAAGCTGATCGAGCCGGGACGCGCTTGCACCTGCTTGACCAAATCGGCCACCGATTTGATGCCGGTTTTCGGATTGGCCACCATCATCAAGGAACCATAGGCAGCCATCGAGACTGCTGAAAAATCCTTGACCGGGTCAAAGCTCACGTTCTTGTACATCTGCGCGGCCATCAGCATGGTGTTGGCCCCCATCAAGAGGGTGTGACCGTCCGGCGTGGACTTGGCCACTGCATCGGCACCAATGTTGCCACTGGCGCCAGGCTGGTTTTGCACCACCACCGACTGCCCCAGCCGCTCGGCCAGGCGCGGTGCCACCACACGGGCGATGGTGTCCATGCCGGTGCCAGGCGTGAAGGGCACGATGATCTTGATGGCCTGCGTGGGGTAAGTGCTTTGCGCTGACGCGCCCAGGCTGAGGGCACTCAACAAGAGCGCGGCCATGGCCGTAATTTTCTGGCGATGGATCAGGTTCATAAGAGTCTCCTGTCAATGAAATTCAAACGGCCTTGGCCGCAGGCGGGATCTTGAACAAGCGCTCCGCGTTGTCCTGAAAGAAGGCTTGGCGCACCTGCGGGGCCATGTCCAGCCCTTCCAGAATGCCCACTTCTTCAGGCGCATATTGGTAGGGGTAGTCCATGGCGTACAGCACACGGTCGGGGCCCATGAAGTCTTGCGTGAATTTGAGCGCCGCGCCCCAAGCCACGCCGCTGTTGGTGATGTGGAAGTTCTCGCGCAGGTAGTCGCTGGGTTTCTTTTTCGTGGGCTGAATGCTCGGATAGCGCTTGGACTTGACGGTGGCTGCGTGCATGTAATCGAGCCGATAAGCCCAAAAAGGCAAGGCCTCACCCATGTGACCCAAGATGATCTGCAGCTTGGGGAAGCGGTCGAACACGCCCGAGGTGATCAGGCGCAGCGCGTGCAAGCCGGTCTCCACGCCAAAACCATAAATCGCCCCATCCAGGCCTGCTTCAATGAAGTGCTGAATCATGCTGGCCGGCATGGCGTTGGGGTGCAAATAAATCGGCGTACCCATCGCCTCGGCGGCTTCAAAGATCGGCCAGAACTTGGTGTCCGACAAATACTCGCCCTGCGTGTGCGAGTTGATCACCACCGAGTGCATGTTCAGCTGGTTCACGCCGCGCTGGATTTCCTTGGCCGCAGCGGCCGGGTCTTGCGGCGCGACGGCGATCATGCCCACCAGGCGATCGGGGTGACGGCGCATGGCGGCAGCCAATATGTCGTTGGCGACCGGCGCAAAAGACACCGCCGTGTCTTTGTCCATGATCTGCACGCCGGGCGAAGTCAGGCCAATCACCTGCACATCCACACCGGCTTCGTTCATGTGCTGCAGGCGCAGATCGTCCAGATCGACCAGACAACGCATGATGTGCTGCGCACGTTCGCTGGGGCTGCTCATGTAAAAGCCCATCAGGTGCTTGAAGCCCACATCCACATCGTCCTTGGCCAGAATCTTGTTGTAGATGTCCAGCATCTCGGGCGGGCAAAACGCCTCTTCGGTGGCGATGCGGCGGTAAGGCCGCTGAGGCAGTGGGATCAGAGTCTTGCTCATGGTGTTTCTCCGGTTTCGTAACGCTGACCCAGCGCCAGCAACTGAGGGGTCTCAATGACGGCATTCAGGCCATCAAAATCCAGCATCTTGTCTTGCCAAGGGCGTGTGGTCTGGTGGGTGTGCAAGCTGGCGTAATAGCCTTGCAGCGTGTGCAGCACCGCCCGCGCCGTGCCGCCCGGGAAGATCACGATCTTGAAGCCGCGCTCGCTCAACTCGGCCGCGCTTTGCACCGGCGTCTTGCCGCCTTCGACCATGTTGGCCAGCAGCGGCACGCGGTTTGCGAACTGCGCACAAGCGCGGTTCATCTGCTCGTCCGATCGCAGGGCTTCGATGAACAATGCATCGACGCCGCATTCCAAATAGCGCTCGGCCCGTTCCAGTGCGGCATCGAGCCCTTCCACGGCCACCGCATCGGTACGGGCCAGGATCAAGGTGTTTTTGTCATGGCGTGCATCGAGGGCGGCACGCAGCTTGCCCTGCATCTCGGCCACCGGCACCACGCCTTTGCCGTCCAAATGGCCGCAGCGCTTGGGGAAAGTCTGGTCCTCAATCTGGATCATCGCAGCGCCAGCGCGTTCAAAGTCGCGCACGGTGCGCTGAGTGTTGAGCGCATTGCCAAAGCCGGTGTCGGCATCCACGATGACCGGAATGTTCACCCGGTCGGTGATGTGGGCCAGGGTCTGCGCCACTTCGGTGGCGGTGGTCAATCCAATGTCCGAGCGGCCAAGGCGCGTGTAGGCAATCGATGCTCCGGACAAATAGACAGCTTCAAAGCCCGCCTGCTGGGCGACCAGCGCGGTGAGCGCGTCGTACACACCGGGGGCCAACAGGGCCTTCGGTTGTTGCAGGCGCTGGGCCAATGTGGCTTTCTGGCTCATGGCGTGTCTTTCAAAAGTTGTTGGGCCGTGTGTGCGGCAATGTGCCCACCCGCAATGGCGCTGAGCAAGCCATTGCCCGACAGATAACCCCAGACCGCTTGGCCCGACACACCCCGCGCCGCGCCGCCTGCGGCCAGCAGGTTGGGCAAGGGCGTTCCGTCTTGGCGCAGCACGCGCGTGTGGGCGTCGATGTCCAGACCGCCTTGGGTGTGGAACAAAGCGCCTGTGACCTTGATGGCGTGAAAAGGCGCTTGGAGAGCGCGTTGGAAACTGCGGCCCGTGACCGAATCGGTGCCCGGCTGCACTGCGTTCAAAGTGGCTTGCAGGGCTTCGGGCGGGCAGCCAATCAGTTGCGCCAGTTCATGCGCATCTGCGGCATGCTGCACTGCACCGGCACCTTGCGCCGCCACAAAATCGGGAAACCCTTGCGCAAACGCCAGCAGCGCATCGTCGAACACATTCCAGGCCATACCACCCGGCTGCGCCAACACATGCACTGCCGCCTCCGAATAGCCCTGGGTCTCGTCATGAAAGCGCTGACCTTGCGCGTTGATCTGCACACCGCCTTCCATCATCAGCGCCCACGAGATCAAAGCGCCTTGCGGGATGGCCCAGGAACCGTGGCCTTGGTAGGCACCCAGATCCGCCAGTCGTGCGCCCAGCTGCTGACCCCAAGCGATGGCGCTACCATCGTTGCCCACATGGCCCGCGTAGGTGGCCTCGGCCATTTCGGGCAGCAGATCCTTGACCATGGCGGTGGCCCCGCCAAATCCATTGCAAGCCAGCAGCACCGCATCACAGCGGATGCGCTCGGTCTGCCCATCGGGCCTGACAAAACCCACGCCGTGGATGCGCTGCGCGTCATCGGCCCACAGCTCGGTCACTTGCGCTTGCGTGAGCACCACCACGCCGACGGCATCGGCCGCCGCTTGCAGGCGGCTCATCAAACCGGCACCGGTTTTTTCGGGCACGGCGTGCATGCGGTGGGCGCTGTGGCCGGGGTACAAAAAATTGTCCAGCACCTGCCACGGCAGACCGTGGTGCTGGGCCAGTGCGTCCATGGCTGGGCCGATGTGCTGGGCGTAGGCCTGCACCAGATGCGGCGCGGCTTGGCCATGGGCCTTGGATTGGATGTCGGCGGCAAAGGCTTCCACGCTGTCAGAGATGCCTTGCGCTTGTTGTGCTTGCGTGCCCGGTGCCGGGATGAAGCCCGAAGACAAAGCCGTGGAGCCCGCGGCAAACGCGTCGCGTTCCAGCACCACGCACTCCACACCCAGCCGGTGCAAGGCCAGCGCAGCCGTGAGACCACAAGCGCCACCGCCCACGATCACCACCGTTGTGTGGTCTTCGGCCTGCAAATCAGAGGCCGGACGAATGTGTGCCCGTGTGTGTGCCAGCGAGGCGGTCATGGCTTCAGCCCAGTTGTTGCAAGAAAGTGGCACTGTCCATCACCTCGCCCACCGACGCCATGTCGGCCAGCGCAGCTTGGTGCGCAGCGTCGCTGAAGGCGGCGCAACCGTCGGACAAGACAATGACGTGGTAGTCGCGCACATGCGCATCGCGCACCGTGCTGGCCACGCCACCGTTGGTCACGATGCCACACACCACCAGCGTGTCGATGCCTGATTTTTTGAGCACCCAGTCGAGCTGCGTGTTGAAGAAGGCCGAGTACGCGACCTTGAACACCGACACATCGACCAGCGGGGCCAACACATCCACGTTGGCCTGCCCCCGACTGCCCGGCGCAAAGTCGCCCTTGCGCAAAAACGGACGGCGCTCTTTGAGGTGGGCCGAGATCATGGGCTCGCCCTGCGCATCGGGCCACAGCGTGAACAGGCTGGCCGTGACCAAACCGCCACGGCCTTTGATGGCACGCGCCACCGGGACCATGCGCTCGGGCAGCTTCACCGCTTCGGCGCTCAGGGTGTTGCCCCGAGCATAAGCGCCGTCGGGGGCCAGAAAATCGTTTTGCAGGTCGACGATGACCATGCCCAATTTGGCGTTCTTCAGGTTCATGCTGTGCGCTCCACCAGCAAGTTGCCCAACTTGTCCACACGGCCCTCAAAGCCCGGCTCCAGCCACACGGTCGTGTCGGGTTGTTCCAAAATCGCCGGGCCTTGCACCACGGTGCCCACGGGCAGGCTCAAGCGCTCGTAGCGCTGGGCCGTCCACCATTGGCCCTGGTGGTACACCTGCTGCTCGCCCACCGGCGTGGTGCTGCCCTCGCCTTGCGGGGCCAACACCGCCAGATCGAACTTGGGACGCCGCCCGATGCGGGCATAACGCAGGTTCATCACACGGATCACCGGGCCTTGCAGCACACGGCCAAAGGCGTGCGAGTAAGCGGCCTCAAACGCCGCCAGCACACCGGCGGCATTCAATGCTTCGCGCTTCACGGGCACTTGCAGTGTGTGGGTCTGGCCCATGTAGAGCATGTCAAAGCTGATGACTTCATCCACCCGCACAAAGTTCACACCGGCAGAATCCAAACGCACTTGGCAAGCCTCGGCCAGTGCGTCCACACGTTCCATCAAAGTGGGCCAGGCCACATCGGCCAAGGTCACGTTCAGGGTCTGCACCGCGTCGTGGCGCATGTCGGCCATCACGCAACCCAGTGCCGAAGTCACGCCCGGGTAACGCGGCACGATGCCGGTGGTCACACCCACCTCGCGCATCATGGCGCACACGTGCAGGCCACCGCCGCCGCCAAAGGGCATGTAGGCAAACTGGCGCGGATCGTGGCCACGCTCAATGGACACCACACGGATCGCACCGGCCATGCGGGCATTCGCGACGGTGAGGATGGCTTCGGCTGCGGCCAGCACCGTCAAGCCCAAAGGCTCGGCCACATGCTGGGTGATGGCTTGCTCAGACAAACCCGAGTCCAGCTTTTGCAACAAACCGCCGCCCAAAGGCCGGTCAGCCGCAATGCGACCCAGCAGCACATTGGCATCGGTCAAAGTGGGGCGGGTGTTGCCGCGCCCATAACAGGCCGGGCCGGGAATGCTACCGGCCGACTCGGGGCCCACCTGCAGCATGCCGCCCGCATCGACCGAAGCGATCGAGCCGCCACCGGCACCGATGGTCTCGATCTGGATCATGGGCGAGCGCACCACCAAACCAAACTCGATGGACGTTTGCGCGGCCAGTGTGGCTTCGCCACCGGCCACCAGCGACACGTCAAACGAGGTGCCCCCAATATCGCCAGTGATGACGTTGTCAAAGCCCGAAGCGCGGGCGATTTCGGCGCAGGCCATCACGCCCGCCGCTGGTCCTGACAGCGCGGTGCGCACCGGCACATCGCAGGCGGTCTGGCGCGACATCACGCCGCCGTTGCTTTGCACGATCAGCAATTCGCCGCCAAAGCCCTGGGCACGCAGGTCGCCATCGAGCCGCTGCAAATAGCTGCCCACCACCGGCTGCAAAGCCGCGTTGAGCGTGGCGGTAGAGCAGCGCTCGAACTCGCGGATTTCGGGCAGCACTTCGCTGGCCGCTGTCACATAGCTGTTGGGCCAGATCTCTCGCACAGCGGCCACTGCAGCTTGTTCGTTGCCGGGGTTGGCATAGGCGTGCACAAAGAACACACACACGGCCTCGCAGCCTTCGGCCAGCAAGGCACGCGCTTGTTCGCGCACCTGGTCAAGGTTCACAGGTGTGTGCAACTGGCCATCGGCCAACACACGCTCGTCCACTTCCAAGCGCCAAGCACGAGGCACCACCGGCGTGTAGCTGCCGCGCAAGCCCCAGGTTTGCGGGCGGTCGCGGCGGCGCATCTCCAGCACATCGCGGAAACCGCGTGTGGTGATGATGCCGGTGCGGGCGATCTTGCGTTCCAGCAAGGCGTTGGTGCCCACGGTGGTGCCGTGCACGATGGTGGCGATGTCTTTGGCCCCGTCAGCACCGGTGGCCCCAGTCACTTTGGCGATGCCGTTCATGAAGCCCCGGGCTTCTTCACCCCGGGTGGAAGGCACTTTGACAATGCGGGCCTGGCCGGTTTTTTCGTCCAGCACAAACAGGTCGGTGAAGGTGCCGCCCACGTCCACGCCCACCACCCAATGCGGTTGGTTCAATGTTGGCTCGCTCATGCTTGTTCCTTGGTGTAACCCAGTGCGCTGTCTTTGGCACGGTCTTGCGCCGAGCGATCAGCGGGTGCGCCCCAGCCACCGCCGCCAGGCGTTTGCAGGCGCACGCGGTCGCCTTTTTTCAAATGGATGCCGAGCATCTTGGAGACCATGGGCGGGGTCTTCCACTCGCCGTTTTGGCAATACTCAAACACGTTGGGCAATGCAGGTTGTCCGCCGTGAATGCCTTTAGGGGCCGACTTGCCACGCTCGCCAAAAATGAAGGCTTCGGCGCTGTCTTCGAGCAATTCGATTTCGTAGATCGCACCCAGACCGCCCCGGTGCTGGCCATCGCCCCCCGAGCCGGGGCGCAAGGCCCACTGGGTGAAGCGCACCGGGTAGGCTGCTTCGAGAATTTCCATCGGCGGAATGGTGGCGGTGGATATCGGCGCGTTGCCGTGCGACAAACCATCGCCATCGGAATGGCCACCGTGCCCGCCACCAAAAAAGCTGAACATCACCCAGCGCTGGCCCTTGCGCTTGTCGTCGGTGCGGTGGCCCGCTATCGACAAGGCGTTGATGGTGCCGTAGGCATGGGCCACTGCCCGCTGCGGGTCGGCCAGGGCCGTGGCGCTGAAGATCACGTCGATCATGCGCAAAATCGTTTCGGTGTAGCCCCCCACAGGACGGGGCCGCGAAGCGCTGATGACGAGGCCGTCGGGAATGATGAAGTCCACCGCGTCGAGCACGCCCGCGTTGGCAGGCACGTCGGGGAAGACGTGCTTCAAAGCCACATAGCAAGCCGCCACCGCCGTGGCGCGTGAGATGTTCACCGGGCCAGCGCACTGTGCCGAGGTGCGAGAAAAGTCCAGCGTCAACCGGTCCCCGGCCACGGTCATGTCGAGCGCAATGGTCAGCAGCTCGTCTTTCACGCCGTCGTTGTCGAGCACATCTTCAAAGCTGTAGCGGCCATCGGGCAGGCTGCCGATGTGCGAGCGCATCAGGCGCACGGCGCGTGTGCGCAGCTCCACCAGAGCCTGCGCCACTTTGGCGTCGCCGTATTCGTCGAGCAAACCGTCCAGGCGGCGGGCACCCAATTCGAGCGCGGCCAACTGACCGTTCAGGTCACCCCACAGGCTGTCGGGCAGGCGGGTGTTGGCGCGCAAGATGGCCAGCACATCGTCGTCGAGCACAGCGCCGCGCAAGATGCGCACCGGCGGGATTTGCACCGCTTCTTGCCAGCACTCGGTGGCCGCCGGGTTGTAGTTGCCGGGCACTGCGCCGCCCACGTCGTGCCAGTGCGCGGCCGAGGCCAAAAAGCAATACAGCTGGCCGTTGCGAAAGCAGGGCTTGACCAGCTTGAAGTCGTTGGCGTGGGTGCCGCCTTCGTAGGGGTCGTTGAACAGCCACACATCGCCCGGCTGCATGCCGCCGCGCTCAGCCGCCACGCGCATGGCGGCGCGCACGGCAAAAGCCATGGCGCCCACAAACACGGGCAGGCCCGACTTGCCCTGGATCAGGGTGTCACCGGTGATGGCGTCGTACAGGCCGTGGCAAGCATCGTGCGCTTCGGCAATGATGGGGTTGAAGGCGCTGCGGTACAGCGTCGCGTCCATCTCGTCGGCGATTTGTTCGAGGCGGCCGCGCAGCACGGCCAAGGTCACCGGATCCATGACGGCGGATGTTTGAGAAGCGGAAACCATCGGGTTCATCCTTGTTTTCTATTCTTGAGCAGCGGCAGCAAACCGCCTGCATCGACCATGTCCATCAAAAAACCGGGGATAGCCGCGCAAGCCAATCGCTCGCCGTTGACGCGAATCACCTGTGGCGTATCACCTTCAAAATGCAAAGCCACGCGCTCGCCTTCCTGGATCTTGTCGGCCTCGGGGCATGTCAACAGCAACAAGCCCAAATTGAAGGCATTGCGGAAATACAGGCCGCTGTAAGACGGCGCGATCACCGCCGCCAGGCCCAGATGCCGCAGCACACCGGCCGCCTGCTCACGCGAGGAGCCAATGCCGAAATTGGCTCCGGCCACCAGCACATCGCCTTCGCGCACGCCGGAGGCAAAATCGCTGCGCACCGCCTCCAGGCAATGCCAGCCGATCACTTCCAGCCCGTGCTTCATGTACGCACCGGGTGCCAGCGCATCGGTGTCCACATCAGCCCCCACGCGCCAGACTCTTGCGTTGCTGAAGTTGCGCGGGTTCATGCCAGCACCTCGCGTGCATCGCTGATGCGCCCGCGCAAGGCCGAAGCCGCCACGGTGTAGGGCGAGGCCAAATACACATTCACACTGGCCGGGCCCATGCGGCCCTTGAAGTTGCGTGCGGTGCTGGAGATCACAGTGGCCCCTTCCGGGAAAGTCGCGCCATAACCGGCGCAAGCGCCGCAGCTGTTGGGCAAGATGGTGGCACCTGCGTCTTGCAGGATCTGCATCACGCCTTCTTGTGTGGCCTGCGCTTGCTCGCGGGCGCTGGCCGGGGCCACCATGAGTTGCACACCAGCGGCCACACGCTGGCCCTTGAGCACCGACGCGGCGGCACGCAGGTCTTCGAGCTTGGCGCCAGTGCAAGCACCGATGTAGGCGATGGTCGGTTGGATGTCAGAGAAGTCAGCCACATCCCGCGTGTTGGCCGGGCTGTGCGGTGCAGCCACCTGCGGGCTCAGGCGCGAGGCGTCGAACAGGTGTTGCTCGAATTCGGCATCGTCGTCTGTGAACCACTGGCCAGCACCTTCCAGCTGTTCTGGTGACACCCCGATCGACCGCAGGTGGTTCAAGGTGGTGGCGTCCGCTGCGATCAAGCCCGCTTGCGCACCCATCTCGGCGCTCATATTGGACAAGGTCATGCGCTCGGCCATGGACAAGGCATGCACCGCTGACCCCGAAAATTCCACCGCCTGGTACTGACCACCGTTCATGCCAAAGCGGCCAATCATGTGCAGCATCATGTCTTTGGCCGACACACCATGTTGCAGTCGGCCGCTCCAGTGCATGCGCAAGGTGCGCGGCACCTGCACCCAAATTTGGCCGGTCACGCACACGCCCAGCATCTCGGTCGCGCCAATGCCGAACATGTAGCAACCAAACGCGCCGCCCGTGGGCGAATGCGAGTCGCCGCCCACGCAAAACATGCCGGGCTTCAAATGGCCGCGCTCGGGCAACACCACATGGCAAATGCCTTCGCTGTCGATGACATGGGGCAGCTGCCATTGTTTGGCCGTGTCGCGGGTGATCTGGATGATCTTTTGCGCATCGGCGTCTTGTGCGGGCACATAGTGGTCCAGCACCAGCACGACTTTGTTTTTGTCCCAAATGTCTGCGCCCAACTCGCCCAGCATGGGTTTCAAGCGCCGGGGGCCCGATGAATCGTGGAACATGGCCAGGTCCACATCGCAAGTCACCACTTCGCCCACCGCCACATGGGGGCGGCCTGCAGCGCGGGCAATGAGTTTTTGCGCCAATGTCTGAGGGTGTGTCATTCGGGTTTGGCTCCTGCGTACTGCACCACGGTGCGCCAGCGCACGATCTCACTGTCCACAAATCGGGCGAACTCTTCGGGGCTGTTGCCCACAGGCGTGGCCCCTTCGTTTTCGATGCGGCGCTTGACCTCGGGTGCGTGCACGGCCGTGCGGGCCGCATCCGAGAGGCGCTTGGTCAATTCAGGGTTCATGCGGCCCGGGCCAAACAGACCAAACCAGGCACTGGACTCATAGCCAGGCAAAGTCTCCGCAATGGCAGGCACCTCCGGAAAAGCCGTCAGGCGCTTGGCACTGGTCACGCCCAGCGCCTTGAGCTTGCCCGCCTTGATGTGCGGCTGCACATTGCCAATCGCTGCAAACATCAGCTCCACCTGACCGGCCAACACGTCTTGCACCGCAGGGGCTGTGCCGCGGTAGGGGATGTTGACGATGTAGGCCCCCGATTTCATCTTGAAGGCATCGCCCGCCAAATGCAGCGACGAGCCCATGGCACCAATGGCGAAGTTCAACTGGCCCGGCTTGGCTTTGGCCAAGGCGATCAGTTCGGCCACATTGTTGGCGGGCAGCTTGGGGTGCGCCACCAGCACCGAAGGTGATGTCGACACCATGGTCAGGGGCGTGAAGTCCTTGACGGGGTCAAAGGGCAAATTCGGATACAGCGAGGCGTTGATCGCATGGCTGGTGAAGCTCATGAGCAAGGTGTTGCCATCGGGCGCGGCCTTGGCCACCGCATCGGCGGCCAGATTGCCTCCCGCACCGGCTTTGTTGTCCACCACGACCGTGCGACCCAGCTGCTGGCCCAGCGCTTGCGCCAAGCTGCGGGCCATGGTGTCGGTGGTGCCACCGGCGGGCGCACCCACCAAAATCTTGATGGGCGGCTGCGGCTGCGCCCACACGGGCAGCCACAGGTTCAGGCAGGCCAGACTGCACAAACCGAATGTCAGGTGACGCGTCCACAGCGGGCTGGTCATGGTGCGCTCACATGCCCAGATAGGCTTGGCGCAGCGTGTCGCTGGCCAACAGATCGGCGGGCGTGCCCGCAAAACGGATCGCACCGTTTTCCATCACATAGGCGCGGTCGGCAATGTCGAGCGACTGACCGACGTTTTGCTCGACCAACAAGACCGCCAAACCGGTGCTGCGCAATTGGGCAATCAACGCGAACATTTCTTCGACCAACAGTGGCGACAAACCCAGCGAGGGCTCATCCAAAATCAGCAAGCGCGGCTCGGCCATGAGGCCTCGGCCAATGGCCAGCATCTGCTGCTCGCCACCACTCAAAGTGCCTGCCAGTTGCGTCACACGTTCCTTCAGGCGCGGGAAAGTCTCGTACACCTTGTCCAGGTTTTGTACGCGGCGCTCGCGGCCCCGGGTGAAGGCCCCAAGCTCCAGGTTCTCGTGCACGCTCAGGTTGGGGAAGACCTTGCGGCCTTCGGGCACCTGAATCAAACCATGCATCACCACCTCGCGCGAATGCAAGCCGGTGATGTCTTGCCCATCGAACTGCACCTGACCGGCCCGCGTGGCCACCAAGCCACTCAAGGTCAGGTTGAGCGTGGTCTTGCCTGCACCGTTGCTGCCCAAGAGCGCCACCGTCTCGCCAGGCATGACCTGCAGGTCCACACCACGCAAGACCTCGACCGCACCGTAGCCCGACTTCAGGCCTTGCACATTCAACAAGGCGTTCATGGCTGTGCCTCCTGGGCGGCCAGCGCTTTGGCCACGTTCTTTTGCAAACGCTCGGCCGTGCCGTGGCCCAAATAGGCCTCGACCACGGCTTTGTTGTTCGTCACCTCTGCGGGCGTGCCGTGGGCGATCAACTGGCCCTGGGCCAGCACCCAAACCTCTTGCGCCAGGCTCATCACGGCTTGCATGACGTGCTCGATCATGAGCACCGTCACCCCGCTTTGGGCAATGCTTTGCACCACCGGAATCATCTCGGCAATCTCTTGCGGGTTCAGTCCTGCCAACACTTCGTCGAGCAGCAAGAGGCGCGGGCGCGTGGCCAAGGCCCTCGCCAGCTCCAGCCGCTTGCGGCCAGCCACGGTGAGGTCGCTGGCCAATTTGTCCAGCTGCGGCGTCAAGCCCACCCGCTGCGCCACCGACTCGGCAAACTCAAGGGCTTGCGCACGAGCGGGCAGGTGCAGGTGCGCACCGACTGCGATGTTTTCACGCACCGTCTGCGCGGCAAAAGGCTGCACGATCTGAAAGGTACGGGTCAGGCCCATGCGGGCGTTCAGGTGCGGCGCCTGTCCGGTGATGTCTTGCCCGGCAAAACGCACACGCCCGGTGTCGGGCACGATGAAGCCCGACATGAGCGCAAACAAGGTCGTCTTGCCCGCACCGTTGGGGCCGATCAAGGCACTCAGGCGACCTTCGGTCACCGACAGGCTCACGTTTTGCACGGCTTTGAGGCCGCCAAAGGACTTGCCCACGCCGTCGATGTGCAGCAGCGCGCTCATGGTTTTTCTCCGTCTACGGGCTTGTTGCCGCGCAGCCATTGCAGCGGCGTGATGGTGCCCAAACCCGCAATGCCACGGGGCAAGAACATCACGATGCCAATCAGCACCACGCCATAAATGACCATGTTGATGCCAGGCAATTGGCCAAACAAATTGCGCGTGAGATCGGCCAATATGTGGAGACTGACCGCACCGAGCAGCGGGCCCCACAGCGTGCCCAAACCGCCCACGATCGCGCCCACCAAGGCCTCGACCGAGGTGTGCGAGCCAAAGGCAATGCCCGGGTCGATGTACTGAAAGACCTGCACATAAAACGCACCGCCAGCGCCCATCAGACCGCCCGACAAAATGGTGGCGACCAGCTTGACCTTGAAAGGGTTGACGCCAATGGCGCGGGCCGCGTCTTCGTTGTCACGCACCGCTTGCAGGTAAGCGCCAAAACGCGAAGCCTTGAGCCAAGCCGTGACGCACAGCGCCAGCGTGACCAGACCCAGCATGAGCCAGATGAAACCGGAACGGTTGGCAAACTGCATGTTGGCGGCCGACTCTTGGAGCGGCAGCATCAAACCCACACCTGCGCCGGTGAAAGGCACCGAGGTGGCCACGATGCGAAACACCTCGGCAAAGGCCAAGGTGACCAGCGCAAAGTAAGAACCCTTGAGGCCATAACGGAACGAGGCCGCGCCCACAAAAGCGCCCACACCCGCCGCAAATGCCATGGCCAGCGGCAAGGCCACCCAAGGGCTCAGGCCCCATTGCATTTGGGCGATGGCTTGCACATAAGCGCCGGTGCCAAAAAACAGCGCGTGGCCAAACGAAAACTGCCCACCAAAACCACCCAGCACGTTCCAGGCTTGCGAGAGCAAGCAGGCATACAGCGCGGTCATGACGAAGTTGAGCACCACACCCGACTGGGTGAAAAACGGAACCGCGCCAATGAGCAAGGCAAACAGCGCGATGCGGCGAAAGTCTTTCATGCCTTCGCTCCAAAAAATCCTTGCGGCCTGAACATCAGCACCACAATGAAGATCACAAAAATACCCACCTGCCCCAGCGACTCGCCCAGCAACAAGCCGCCCAAGGACTCGACCACGCCAATGAGCAAGCCGCCGAGCAAAGCCCCGGCAAAACTGCCCATGCCGCCCAGCACCACGATGGTGAAGGCCACCAGCACAAAGCCATTGCCCACCTGCGGGTTCACGTAATACGCGGGCAGCAAAAAGCAAGCGGCAGCGCCCAAACTGGCCAAGCCCAAACCAAAGCACATGGCGTAGACATGGTCCACGTCAATGCCCATGAGGCGTGCGCCCTGCTTTTCTTTGGACACCGCACGGATGGCGCGGCCCAGATCGGTTTTTTGCACGATGAGCAAGAGCACCGCCGACACCACCAAGGCCCCGGCAAAGGCCACCAGCTTGGGCAAAGCAATGAAGGCTGGGCCGATCTCGATGGTGGTCAAGGTGTAAGCGGTGTCAATGCTGCGGGTGTCGGACTTGAAGAACAGCAGCGCCAGGTTTTCCAGCACGATGGACAAGCCCAGAGTGACCAGCAAAATGTTTTCGTCCTTGCCATGGCTGGCGCGGTTGATGATGCCGCGCTGCAAGGCGTACCCCAGCACAAACATGGCGGGCACCATGATCGGCAAGGCCAGATAGGGATCGACCCCGAGCTTTTCCTTGAGCATGTACACACCGTACAGCGCCACCATCAAGGCCGCGCCGTGCGCGAAATTAATGATGTGCAGCACGCCGTAAATCAGCGTCAGACCCAGCGCAATGAGCGCGTACACGGCACCGGTGGTGATGCCGTTGAGGACTGACGGAAACAGGATGTTCAAGTCGAGCATCGGAGGTCTCTCAGTTCAACGCCAAATCAGCCCTTGAGCGGGAAAACCGGTTCCACTTCGCGGTAATCGCGCGGCACGATGACCTTGATGTCGCCCTTGTAGACCTGCGTCATCAAAGGCTGTGCGCCGACGTTCTGGCCGTTCACAAACTGTGTGGGGCCGTAGGGCATGATGTGGTTTTCAAACTTGCTCGAAGCCAGCGCGTCAATGATCGCGGCGCGATCGGGCGACTTGGCGCGGTCGATCGCATCGGCCAACAGCATCATGGCGGTGTAGGTCATGAACACTTCGTAGCTGAAGAACTGGCCTTGGGCTTCCACACGTTTCTTGAGTGCCGCAGAGCGCTTGTCTTTGGGGTTGAACCAGTGGTTGCAGTCGATGATGCCGTTGGCCGCCTCCGGAAACTCCTTGACGAACTTGTAGCTTGATGCCGCGCCACCCAGCACCGAGTAAATGGCCTTGGGCGTGATCTTTTGCTGCTGCAAGGTGCGCACCAGCAAGGCGTATTCGTTGTAGTAGTTGGCCGGAATCAGGATGTCGGGGTTGACCTGCTTGATGCGCAGCGCGATGTTGTTGAAGTCACGCGTGGGGTTGGCGTGCTTGATGATTTCCTTGACCTCGTAGCCGTAGCCGGGCAGCTCTTTGGCCAGCAAGTTGGCCGTGCCGGTGCCGAACAGCGACTCTTCGTGCACGATCATCACGGTGCGGGCGGGCTTGCCTGCGGCGGTGTTCAGGGCATGCAAGCTGGCCACGGCCACTTCGGCGCATTTTTTGTAGCCCGGGCCAAAACGGAAGGTGTTTTTCAGGCCGCGCTCGACGATCTGATCGGCCACGCCGACGTCCACCACGTGGGGCAGGTTGTATTTGGCAGCCGCCTGCGTGGTGGCCAGGCAGATGGCGGATGCAAAGGCACCGACCACGGCGCTGACGCCGGCTTCGTTCATCTTCTCGATTTCGGCAATGCCCGCTTGCGGGTTGGACTGCGCGTCGCCCAGCATGGCTTCGATCTTGGCACCGCCCAGCGACTTGATGCCGCCGGCCTTGTTGATGTCTTCAATCGCCATTTGTGCACCCAAACGGCACTGCTGACCCGAGTAAGCCAGCGCACCCGTCACAGGATGCAAGACACCGATCTTGATGGGCTTGGGTTGCGCCCCTCCCACCAATGGAAACGCGAGTGCCGAAGCCGCAGCTGCGGACTGGCCCATGAAATGGCGACGTGTGGTCATGGAAACATCCTTTTTGTGAAGGTCAATGAAAGTTGGCGGACAACTCCTGGCTCACCCACACCTTGGCATCGATGCTGCCAACGCGCGACAACTGCATCTGGTATTCGTACCGGTCCGGGCGGTACAAGCCATGCAGCCATTGGACGGGACGGTCGTCCTCGTCGTAAATCAAACGTCGCACCGCCAACAAGGCCGATCCGACGGCAACCTCCAGGTGCTGGGCCATCAGCACATCGGCCAGTCGGGCCGAAATGGTTTGCTCGGCCCGCCCCACCTTGACGCCCGACTCTTCGAGCAGCACCAAAATGGGCTTTTGCATCAATTCACGTTTGCCAAAGCCCGCAGAAATCGATTCAGGCACCCAGGTGGTGATGTGCGACAGCGGGCCTTCAGGCGTGCTGCGCACGCGCTCGGCCTTTTGCACCAGCTCGCCCGCTTGCAGCTGCAAGGCGGCGGCCACATCCACTGGCGCACGCATGCGCTCCACCGACAAGACCTTGACCTTGGTGCGCAAGCCCATGGTGACCAGGTTTTCAAGCAGACCCGTCAATCGCGCCTGCTGACCCGTGGCCATGGTGGCCGCTTGCATCTGCACTTCGTGGGCACGGGCCAGCACCGGACGGGTGCCGCGACCGGGCTCGCGGCTGATCAAGCCTTCTTGCGCCAATTGCGACAAGGCTCGGCGCACCGTGACACGGGCCACGCCGAACTGGTCCATCAAGGCCATCTCGCCAGGCAAGCCGGCATCAAAACGGCCTTCGCGCAATTGCTCGCGCAGCACCAGATAAATCTGGTGGTACTTGGGCAAAGGCAAATTCGGATTCATGCCCTGCATCGTTGATCAGTCCTAATGTCCTGTCAATAGAACAATCAGGTTCCATCAATAGGACATTTCATCGGGGATTTCCCGTAGTGCCTGCCCAGCTGGTGCAAACCTGGCCAGTGCCCAGCTGTTGCAAAATCGGTGCCTGAAACCCGGTGAACCTTCTACATCGGGCTGAATACATTTCTCAAAGAAACACATGCAAGCAAGCGATATCGGCCTGGTGGGCCTGGGCGTGATGGGTGAAAACCTGGCCCTGAATCTGGAGCGCAACGGCTTTGCCGTCAGCGGGTTTGACCTGGACGCGGCCCGGCGTCAAAGCTTTGCCCAGCGCACCCAGGGCCTCAAGGCCCAAACCTCCGAGACATTGGCCCAACTGGTGGCCAGCTTGCAAGTGCCGCGCCGGGTGTGGCTGATGGTGCCTGCGGGTGCGCCGGTGGATGCAGTGCTGGCCGAGTTGCGCCCCCTGCTGGCCGCGGGCGACGTGATCATCGACGGCGGCAACACCTTGTTCACCGACACGCAGCGGCGGATCGCGGCGCTGGACGGCTCGGGCATTTTGTATGTGGGCGCTGGCGTGAGCGGCGGCGAAGAAGGCGCCCTGCGCGGCCCCGCGCTCATGCCCGGTGGCTCGCCCGAGGCTTGGCCGCTGGTCAAACCCCTGCTGCAAGCCATTGCCGCCAGGGCCGACGATGGCCAGCCCTGCTGCGACTGGATGGGCCACGGCGGTGCCGGTCACTTTGTGAAGATGGTGCACAACGGCATCGAATACGCCGACATGCAAATGATCTGCGAAGCCTATTGGCTGATGCAGCAATGCCTGGGCATGAGCGCGGCCGAGATGAGCCCGGTCTTTGCCCACTGGAACGAAGGCGAGCTGGGCAGCTACCTGATCAGCATCACCGCCGAGATCTTGAAGCAAACCGACCCCGAGACTGGCGACGCCTTGGTCAACGTGATCCTGGACACCGCCGAGCAAAAAGGCACCGGCAAATGGACCAGCCAGATCGCGCTGGACATGGGCGTGACCGCGCCCACGATTGCCGACGCGGTGTTTGCCCGCACCGTGAGCGCCATCCAGCCCGAGCGCGTGGCGGCGTCCAAGATCTTGAAAGGCCCAGTGCCCAAGGTGACTGGCGAGCGCGAAGACATCCTGCCCAAGATCCAACGCGCTTTGCTGGCCGCCAAGCTGTGCGCCTATGCGCAGGGCTTTGCGCTGCTCAAAGCCGCAGACCGCGAACACCGGTGGGAACTGCCCATGGCCAAGGTGGCTTCGGTCTGGCGTGCGGGCTGCATCATCCGCGCCCACCTGCTCGAAGACATGCGTCGCGCCTTTGCCGCCGACAACGATCTGCCCAACTTGCTGATCGACAAACACTTTGCCCGCGTCATGGCCGACTGCGAACAAGACCTGCGCGAAGTGGTGGCCATGGCCGCCCTCAGCGGCGTGGCCGTGCCCGCCTTCATGAGCGCCTTGTCGTATTACGACGCCTACCGATCCGCCCGCCTGCCCGCCAACTTGCTGCAAGCCCAGCGCGACTACTTTGGCGCACATACCTACCAGCGCATCGACAAACCGGGCAAGTTCCACACCCGCTGGAGCACTTGAAGACCTCAACCGACCGATCCAGCACTGCTGACCATGGGTTTTGTAGGTCGGCAGCTTCAGCTCCGACAGGTTTCACCACCGAAGCCTGAGACGTCGGAGCTGAAGCTACCGACCTACGGGATGACAGGGGAAAATTCGTCAACGGGCCGAATCAATCAGGGCCTCAGACTGGCAGCAACTCAGGCGTATCGCACACGCAGATCCCGCTTGAGCAGTTTGCCGCTGGGGTTCTTGGGCAGCGCGTCGGTGAAAACCACGCGCTTGGGCGTCTTGAAGCCCGCCATGTGCTGGGCGCAGTGGGCGATCACCGCTGCCTCGTCCAGCGTCTGCCCCGCCTTGACCACGATCACCGCCGTCACGGCCTCCACCCACTTGGGGTCGGGCAAGCCAATCACCGCCACTTCGCTGACCTGCGGCAGGCGGTAAATCATCTCTTCCACCTCGCGGCTGGCCACGTTCTCGCCGCCGGACTTGATCATGTCCTTCTTGCGGTCCACCACGGTGATGTAGCCCTCCTCGTCGATGATGCCCAGATCGCCACTGTGGAACCAGTCGCCCTCAAACGAGGCCTTGGTGCGCTCGTCGTCATGAAAGTAGCCCAGCATCAAATGCGGCGAGCGGTGCACGATCTCGCCCACCTCGCCCACGGCCACGTCCTTCATGGCGTCATTGACCACACGCGTCTCGACGTTGCGCACGGCTTTGCCGCACGAGCCGGGTTTGCGCAGTTGATCTTCCGGGCCGAGCAAGGTGGCCAGCGGCGCAATCTCGGTCTGACCGTACAGGTTCCACAAGCGCACCTTGGGCAGACGTGCAGCCAACTCTTTGAGCACCTCCACCGGCATGATGGATGCGCCGTAGTAGCCCTTGGCCAGCTTCGTGAGTTTGTCGGCATTGAGCAGCGGTGAGCGCAACAGCGCAATCCACACCGTGGGCGGCGCAAAAAAGCTGGTGATGCCGAACTTTTCGAGCATGGGCAACAGGTTGTCGGGCGTGGGCTTGGACGTGATGACGTTGGTGCTGCCCATGTAAATGGCCGGTCCAAAGAACACATCGAGCTGGGCGCAGTGGTAGAGCGGCAGCGCGTGCAGGGCCACATCGGCCTCGGCAATCTCGGCGTCGATCACGCAGCTGACGTATTGCCACATGACGGCGTCGTGCGTGAGCTGTGCGCCTTTGGGCGATGACTCGGTGCCGCTGGTGTAGACGATCTGCGCCACATCGTTGCTGCCCAGCTGCACATCGGGCAGCGCATCGGTGCAAGCGGCCAGCACATCAAAGTTGTGCATGCCCGCCACCGGTTGGCTCGGATCTTCGGAGGGCAGCCAGATGAACTGCTGCACCTGGGTGTCGAGCTTGGAGGCAGCCTGCGCCAGCTCGGCCAGGCCGCTGTCGGTAGCCAGGGTTTTGGCGCCTGCGTGGCGCAGGATGTAAGCCACCTCTTCGGCCTTGAGCATGAAGTTGATCGGCACCATGACCGCGCCCCGGCGTGCCAGTGCAAAGCGCAACGCGGCAAAGCCGTGCGAGTTGCGGGCCAGCACCGCAACCTTGTCGCCCTCGGCCACGCCGATGCTGGCCAGGCCTGCGGCCAGGCGCGTCACCAGCGCATCGAACTCGGCATAAGTCCAGGTAGTGCTGCCACACACGATGCCGGTCTTGGCAGGCAGGCGGATGGCAGTGCGACGCAAGGCATCGGCAATGGTCTGGCGGCGAACAGCGGGGTGAATGGCCGTGTGGGAGGTGTGGGACATGGTGTGGGCTCCTGCATCGATATGATCGGAAGATTGAACACCAGCACCGCGAGAATTCCATTGGCACTTCCCCCTCCCTCCCCCCGAAAACTGTCACATACGCGAACCGTTGTTTACAGCGGCTATGACCGCGAAGACGGCCTGTGGGACATCGAAGCCGAACTGACCGACGTGAAAACCTTTGGCTTCAGCGTGCCCAACGAACGCCCATTCCCGGCCAATGAACCGATTCACGGCCTCAAGATCCGCGTCACGCTGAACAACAAAATGGTCATCCAGGACATCGTCACCGCCATGGACGACATCCCCCACCCCGAATGCGCGGGCGCACCCCACGGCATGCACAAACTGATCGGCCAGACCATGGGCCCGGGCTGGCGCAAAGTCATCAACGAACACGTGGGCGGCACCGAAGGTTGCACCCACCTGCGCGAAATGCTGTTCAACATGGCCACCGCCGCCTACCAAACCCTGCCCGCAGGCCAATGGCACCGCCGCGAAGTGGCCGGCCAGCCCCAACCCGAAATCACCAAGCCCCCCTTCCACCTGGGCCAATGCCACAGCTGGGCCTATGACAGCCCGACGGTGCAAAGGGCGTATCCGATGTTTTTCAAGCCGAAGGTGGTTGCCGAATGACATGAATTGCATTTGCAATACAATTCATCCATGAAAACCGCCACCATTCCCCCCATCCGTGTGGCCCCGGCATTCAGGGGCGAAATCGAGAGCGTCCTTGAACAAGGCGAGTCGCTTTCTGAGTTCGTTGAAAACGCGGTACGTCAAAGTGTTTTGAAGCGACAAAACCAAACCGAGTTTGTGCGACGTGGCATGGCAGCCATTGAAGAAACCCAGCGCTTGGGCAACGGCATCGCCGCAGATGAGGTCTTGGCCCAACTCGATGCCAAACTGGCCGCAGCACGCAAGACCCTGGCACAACGCAAAGCATGAACTTCACAGTTCAGTTCAGCGCCGCTGCCAACGAAGACTTGCAGCGAATTTTTGATTTCCTGATCCAGCGTGAACTCGACAGTCCAACCGGGGATCTGGAAATTCCAGAAAAAGCGCGCCATGCCATTCATGCTGGCGTTGGCCTGTTGCGAACATCACCGTTCGCATGTCGCAAAGCCGGTGACAGCCCTTTCACACGCGAATTGATCATCGCTTTTGGAAGCACAGGCTATGTGGCGCTCTTTGAAATCATCAACGACACCACGGTTATCGTCGGTGCAATTCGTCACCAGCGTGAAGACGATTACCACTGAACAGTTCATCAAGGCACTGCCAAGACGGCATCGGCCATGCTGCCCCTGCGATAATCCCCCCTCCCCAGCGCCCCAAGCGCTCTCCCTCAACAGCCTCTGGATCTACACCATGAACCGCTGCACTTTGGCCCTTTTCGGGCGTGCTTTACCTTGGCGTGCTTTGCTTTGCCTTGACTTCACCACCTCCCTGAACGCCGTGGAGGCAGCATGAGCAAGAAGGTCTTCATCAAAACCTTTGGCTGCCAAATGAACGAGTACGACTCGGACAAGATGGCCGATGTGCTGGGCGCGGCCCAGGGCTATGAGCCCACGCAGGACGTGGACGAGGCCGATCTGATTTTGTTCAACACCTGCTCGGTGCGCGAGAAGGCGCAAGAAAAAGTCTTCAGCGATCTGGGCCGGGTGCAACACCTCAAAGCCAAGGGCGTGCTGATTGGCGTGGGCGGCTGCGTGGCCAGCCAGGAAGGTGCCGAAATCATCAAGCGTGCGCCTTATGTGGACGTGGTCTTTGGCCCGCAAACCCTGCACCGCCTGCCCGAGATGCTGGCCGAGCGCGAGCGCAAGCAGCGCCCGCAAGTGGACATCAGCTTCCCCGAGATTGAAAAGTTCGACCACCTGCCCCCCGCCAAGGTGGAAGGCGCCACCGCCTTTGTGTCGATCATGGAAGGTTGCAGCAAATATTGCAGCTATTGCGTGGTGCCCTACACCCGGGGCGAAGAGGTCTCGCGCCCGTTTGACGATGTGCTGGTCGAGGTGGCCGGTCTGGCTGCGCAGGGCGTGAAAGAGATCACCCTGCTGGGCCAGAACGTGAACGCCTACCGGGGCAAGATGGGCGGCACCGTTGAGATTGCCGACTTTGCGATGCTTCTGGAGTACGTGGCCGACATGCCGGGCATCGAGCGCATCCGCTACGTGACCAGCCACCCGAACGAATTCACCCAGCGCCTGATCGATGCTTACGAGAAGATCCCCAAACTGGTGAGCCACCTGCACTTGCCCGTGCAGCACGGCTCAGACCGCATACTGATGGCCATGAAGCGCGGCTACACCGCCATGGAATACAAGAGCACGATCCGCAAGCTGCGGGCGATTCGCCCCGACATGTCGCTCAGCAGTGATTTCATCGTGGGCTTCCCCGGCGAGACCGAGGACGACTTCAACAAAATGATGAAGCTGATCACCGATGTGGGCTTTGACACGAGTTTCAGCTTCATCTTCAGCCCCCGACCCGGCACGCCTGCGGCCAATCTGCACGACGACACGCCACACGAAGTCAAGCTGCGCCGCCTGCACCACCTGCAAGCGGCCATCGAAGAGAACGTGCAGCGCATTGGCGAAAGCCGCGTGGGCACGGTGCAGCGCATTTTGGTGGAGCGCCCTTCACGCAAGGACGCCACCGAGCTGGCCGGTCGCACCGAGTGCAACCGGGTGGTCAACTTCCCCGGCGGCCCGAACATGGACCGCCTGATCGGTCAGATGGCGGATGTGCGCATCACCCAAGGCCTGTCGCACTCGCTGCGCGGGGAGTTGGTGATCAAGGATTGATGCAGCCCCATGTCGGGGCTGAAGCCGCCGACCTACAAGTGCATCTCCCGTCGTTCGGTGCCTTCAGGTCCAACATTGCTGGCTACGGCACAGGCCCCATGTCGGGGCTGAAGCCGCCGACCTACGAGGGATCAGGAGTCGCGGCCGACTTCGCGGATGTAGCGGCGGTAGTCGCCGTGCGGGATGGGCGTGCAGCCGTCCACCGGGCGGTTGTACACATAGGTCTGCACCCGCTGGCCCAGCAAAGGGCCGCTGAGCACGGTCACTTGTTCCCGCCAGTATTGCGAGGCGGCACGGTCTCCGGGCACCATGTCTTCGACCACATCCAACCGGGCCAGGTGCGCGTCGTCGACTTCATACACTTCACCTGAAACCACCCCATCGCTCGGCAGCAGGCCGGGGTAGCGGCCCACATCGACCAAGCGACCGGGCACTTGGGCAGGGCCCATGAATCGGGCACCTTGCATTTGAGCCTCCAGGCGCAGGCCTGGCATCAAGGTGCCGTAGATGAAAAGAGCGTGTGTCATGCGCTGGATTTTGCGCCCATGTGAACGGTTGGCGCCGCCTCGAAATTGACACAGATCAAGCCTGCGCCACCGTGTCGCCTCTTGGCAGGCCCAGCCCATGCGTCCGTTTAAACTGATCGGCAAGAGACAAGCGTGGCCGATGCATGCAAAGGCACACGACCAAGGCAGACACAAGGCGCAAGCCAGAGGTGCAGATGAAAGCAGAACAGAACGAACTCATCACCCGCATTGGCCCGGGCACGCCCTGCGGCGCGGTGATGCGCCACTATTGGCAGCCCGTGGCCCTGGTGGACGAATTCAACCCCGCTCTCGACCCGCGCATGGCGATTCGCCCCGTGAAAGCCGTGCGCATTTTGGGCCAAGACCTGGTGCTGTTTCGCAACGCGCAGGGCGACTACGGTTTGCTCGACCGCGACTGCCCGCACCGTGGGGCCGACTTGGCCTTTGGCCGCAACGAAGGCGATGGCCTGCGCTGCCCTTTTCACGGCTGGAAGTTTGACGTCACGGGCCAGTGCATCGAAACGCCCGCCGAGCCCACCGGCAGCACGCTGTGCAAGCGTGTGCGCCAGCGCAGCTACCCTCTGATCGAGCGCAGCGGCATCCTCTTTGGCTGGTTCGGCCCCGAAGGTCAGACGCCGCCACCGCTGCCCGCCATCGACGCCTTCAGCGCCCCCGCCACGCACACCTTCGCCTTCAAAGGGCTGTGGCATTGCAACTGGCTGCAGGCGTTTGAGGTGGGCATTGACCCGGCGCATGCGTCCTACCTGCACCGCTTCTTCAAGGACGAGTCGCTCGAAGGCAGCTATGGCCGCCAGTTCCGTGGCGCGAGCGCGGGCGATGTGCAAGGCGAGCGCTGGCCCATGACGCGGGTGATGCGCGAGCTGGACCAACCCGAAATTTCTTTTGAGCCCACCGATGCGGGCCTGCGCCTGACGGCCCTGCGCCCGATCAACGAAGCCCTCACCCATGTGCGGGTGACGAATGCGCTGTTTCCGCACACCTTTGTGATTCCACTGTCCGAGACCATGACCATCACGCAGATGCATGTGCCGGTGGACGACACGCACACCTATTGGTATTCGGTGTTCACCAGCTTTGCTGGCCCAGTCGACAAAGAGGCCATGCGCAAGCAGCGCCTGCCCTCGGTCACCTTGCCCGACTACATCCCCAAAGCAGGCAAACACAACAATTGGGGCTTCAACCCCGAAGAGCAAGTGACGCGTACCTACTTGGGCATGGGCGAAGACGACATCAACGTGCACGACCAATGGGCCTGCGAGAGCATGGGCGCGATCCAGGACCGCACCCGCGAACACCTGGGCACGAGCGACAAGGTCATCATGGCCAACCGCCGCATCTTGCTCAAAGCCATCGAGACGGTGCAGGCTGGGGGGCTGCCACCCGGCTTTGCACAAGACGCCGTGGCCAGCCAGCGCATCGGCCCCGACACGGTGGACGGCATCGCGCCCAGCGGGCAATGGCCGCAGTGGTGGCGCGAGGCCTGCGATGCCAAACGCCAAGGTGCGCCATGGGATGCCGCCCTGCCAGGCCATGCGCCCACCCCAGCGGACACGAGCGCGGCATGAGCTTCGCTGAACGCTGCGGCCTGCACAGCCGCGAACGCCAGGCAGCTTGCGATCAACTGATTCGGCAGGTCGAGGCCTCGGGCATCGAGCTGATCCGCTTGGGCTGGTGTGACCTGCACGGCGTGGTGCGCGGCAAGACCATCGTAGCCTCGCAACTGCGCCAAGCGCTGGCCAACGGCATCGGCATGGTCAGCACCTTGCTGCTCAAAGACAGCTCGGACCGCACCGCCTTCAAGGTGTTCGAGTCGGGCATCGAAGAAACTCTGCCTGGCTTTGCAGGGGCCAGCAATTTCACGCTCATGCCCGACCCGGCCAGCTGGCATGTGCTGCCCTGGGCCGACAAGACCGGCTGGCTGCAGTGCCAGCCCTACTTTGCCGACGGGCGCATCGTGCCGCTCGATTCGCGCCATGTGCTGCAGCAGGCCGTGCAGCGCCTGGCCGAGCGGGGTTGGCTAATGCGCTGCGGGCTCGAAATCGAATTCCACATCTACCGGCTCAAAGACCCGTTGCACGGGCCAGACCTGGACCCGGATCGTGCGGGATGGCCAGGCCCCGCGCCAGATGTCAGCCTGATCCATCCGGGCTACAACCTTCTGACCGAGGCCTGGCTGGACCGAGCCGAAGAGCCCCTGCGCATCGTGCAGCGCACCGCGCAAGCGCTGGGCCTACCGCTGATCTCGCTCGAAATCGAACTCGGCCCCAGCCAGGTCGAAGCGGTGTTTAACGTGAGCGATGCGCTCACGGCTGCCGACCACATGGTGCTGTTTCGCAACGCCACACGCCAAGCCCTGCGCCGCGCCGGTTACCACGCCACCTTCATGTGCCGCCCGCCGTTCGAACACATCATGTCCAGCGGCTGGCATTTGCACCAATCGGTCTGCGAGTTGACCACGGGCCGCAACGTGTTCATGCGCGAGGCTGCCGCAGCGGACAGCGGTGCGCTGGATGCGCGGCAGGTGCTCAGCGATGTGGGCACGGGCTGGCTGGCCGGGTTGCTGGCGCACGCCCCGGCGCTCACCGCCCTGTGCACCAGCACCAGCAATGGCTACGGGCGATTCAGGCCCAACGCGATGGCACCGCAGTCAATTTTGTGGGGCCGCGACAACCGGGGGGCCATGCTGCGCGTCATCGGCGCACCCGGCGACAAGGCCACCCGCATTGAAAACCGCCTGGGCGAGCCAGCGGCCAACCCTTACCTGTACATGGCATCGCAAATCCACGCGGGGCTCGATGGTCTGGACGCCCAGTTGCAAGCGCCGCCCGCCACTGAAACGCCTTATGCCGCAGGGGCGGCCTCCATCCCGACCAGCCTGGCCGATGCGGTGCAGGCGCTGCAACAAGATGCGGCCTTGTGCCAGTCGCTCGGCGAATCCTTTGTGGACTACTACAGCACCATCAAGCGGGCCGAGCACCAACGATTGGCGCAAGCCGAAGATGCAGCGGAGTTTCACAAGCGCGAATACTTCGGCCGAATTTAACAACCCCTGAAAAGCGCGTTTGAGCGCGATGCACTGATGATCACGATCCACCTGCAAGCCCATGACCCGACCCAAGCCGTGCACAGCCTGCAAGTGCAGCCCGGCCAAAGCCTGATGCAAGCGGCGGTCGATGCCAACCTGGACGGCATCCAGGCCGACTGCGGCGGTCTGCTGACCTGCGCCACCTGCCATGTGGTGGTTCAAGGCGATTGGCAGTCCAAACTGCCGCCTGTTTCAAGTGACGAAGACGGCATGCTGGCCTTCACCGCGCAAACGCGGGAGCCAGGCAGCCGCTTGTCCTGCCAGATCATGCTGACCGAGGCGCTGGACGGCCTGCAAGTGAAGTTGCCCGCAAGCCAATATTGACGGATGTGTAGGTCGGCGGCTTCAGCCCCGACATGGGCCTGCGAAAAACCACCAAGGTCGGCGCTGAAGCTCCGACCTGCAAAAGACTTCAGCGCGGCATGCCGGGGAAGCCGCCGCCGCCCATCATGCCTTTCATGGCCCCCATGCGCTTCATCATTTTCATGAGGCCGCCGCCCTGCATCTTTTTCATCATGTCCTGCATTTGCTCAAATTCCTTGAGCATGCGGTTCACGTCGTGCACCTGAACACCAGCGCCCGCTGCGATGCGGCGCTTGCGCGTGGCCTTGATCAGCTCGGGCTTGCTGCGCTCTTTGGGCGTCATGCTGTGGATGATGCCTTGCTTGCGGGCGATGTCTTTTTCGACCTTGTCCATGTCCATCGCGCCAGCCTTGGCGGTCAGCTGGCTGGGCAGTTTGTCCATGAGGCTCGACAGGCCGCCCATTTGTTTCATCTGCTGGATCTGGGCCAAGAAGTCATTCAAGTCAAAGCCGCCGCCGCTCTTGACCTTGGCGGCCAGCTTTTGCGCGGCCTCCATGTCCACACCGGCAGTGACTTGCTCGACCAGGGCCACGATATCGCCCATGCCCAAGATGCGGCCGGCGTGGCGCTCGGCGTCAAACACTTCGAGGCCGTCGATCTTTTCGCTGGTACCGGCAAACTTGATGGGCGCACCGGTGATCTGGCGCACAGACAGGGCCGCACCACCGCGTGAGTCGCCGTCGAGCTTGGTCAGCACGATGCCGGTCAGAGGCAGCGCTTCGCTGAAGGCCTTGGCGGTGTTGGCCGCGTCCTGACCTTGCATGGCATCCACCACGAACAGGGTTTCAACAGGTTTGAGTTCGGCGTGCAGGCCCTTGATTTCGGTCATCAGGGCTTCGTCAATCGCCAGGCGACCGGCGGTGTCGACCAGCAGCACGTCAAAGAAGTGCTTGCGGGCGTAGTCGATCGCTGCACGGGCGATATCGATCGGTTTTTGGTCGGGGGTGCTGGGGAACCATTCGGCCCCGGCTTGGGCGGTGACGGTCTTGAGCTGTTCGATGGCGGCGGGGCGGTACACGTCGCCCGAGACCGTCAGCACTTTCTTCTTGCGCTTTTCGATCAGGTGCTTGGCCAGCTTGGCGGTGGTGGTGGTTTTACCGGCACCTTGCAGACCGGCCATCAGGATCACAGCGGGCGGTTGCGCGGCCAGGTTGATGTCGGCCACGCCTTCGCCCATGGTGGCGGCCAGCTCGCGGTTGACCACGCCCACCAGCGCTTGGCCGGGCTTGAGCGAGCCCATGACTTCTTGGCCGAGGGCTTTTTCTTTCACTCGGGCGATGAAGTCGCGCACCACCGGCAGCGCCACGTCGGCCTCCAGCAGGGCCATGCGGACCTCGCGCAGCATGTCGGCCACGTTCGATTCGGTGATGCGGGCCTGTCCGCTGATGGTTTTGACGAGTCGGGAAAGTTTGTCGGTCAGGACGGAGGCCATGCGTGCGAATCCAGAAAAACCGGTCCAGCGTGTGGTGAAGCCCCTGTGGCTGCACCTGAAAGGCTAAACTCGGACCCATGATTTTAGCGAGTCCCCCATTCTGGATGCACCCTGCCGCTGCAGTGGCCGCGCTGGCCTATGGCTTGGCGGCTGCGGTCGGCACGCGCATGAGCGAAGTCAATGCACGCCGTCTGCTGGGGCTGGCTTGGGCTGCGCATGCGGTGGCTTTGCTGGGTTTGCTGGCGGGGCCGGTGCGCTTTGGCTTTGCGCCGGCCATGTCGGTCACCGCCTGGTTGGTGGTCACGGCTTATGTGGTGGAACGGCAGATCTTCCCGCAGCTCAAGGCCCGCTGGGCCATGGGTGGCCTGGGTGCCGCGGCGGTGGCGATGGCTTGGTTGTTTCCGGGCACCTTGTTGCATGAGCAAGCTTCGGCCTGGTTGCCGCTGCACTGGGCGTTGGGCCTGTCGGCCTATGGCATGTTTGGCGCGGCCGTGATCCACGCCTGGATGATGACGCGCACCGAGCGCAACATCCGCTTGGGGCAAGAGGCCGACAGTGGCCTGCCCCTGCTGACACTGGAAAAACTCACCTTCCGTTTTGTGACGGCGGGCTTCATGCTGCTGACGGCCACCTTGGTCGCGGGCGTGTTTTTTGGCGAAACCCTCTATGGCCAGGGCCGGGGCCAATGGCGCTGGGACCACAAAACGATTTTTGCCTTGCTGTCCTGGCTGACCTTTGCGGTGCTGCTGATCGGGCGCAGCCAGTGGGGCTGGCGTGGCCGCCGCGCTGTGCGCGTGCTGTACATGGGTGCGGGTTTGCTGCTGTTGTCGTATGCGGGCTCGCGTTTTGTGCTCGAAGTCTTGTTGGGGCGTGCAGGATGAAGTTCCTCTTTCTTGTGTTGGTGGTGCTGGTCGTGGTCTGGGCCATCAAACGGGGCCGGGCAGGCACCGCAGCCCCCAAGGCCCCAGAAGCGTCCACCCCCACCGAAATGGTGGCTTGCGCGCATTGCGGCATTCACCTGCCGCGTGCTGAAGCGGTGTCGGGCCACAAAGGCCTGTACTGCAGCACCGAGCACCGCAGCGCCGCCAAAGACCACAACCCGGTTTGACGCCTTTGTCTGCTGTGCCCTCCTCTGACTGGCAACACGGCTGGTATGGCCCGGCCCAGCGGCTGGATTCGCCCAACTTTGGACCGCGCCCCGTTGGGGCTTGCATCGATTTGCTCGTGGTCCATTCCATCAGCTTGCCGCCTGGCCAATACGGCGGCAACGAAGTGCAAGCCCTGTTCACCAACCAGCTCGATTGGGAAGCACACCCCTACTTTGGGCAGATCCGCGGTCTGGAGGTGTCGTCGCACTTCTATATCCGGCGCGATGGCTCGCTGTGGCAGTTTGTCAGTTGTGACGACCGGGCCTGGCATGCCGGCAAGTCGGATTACAGAGGCCGCAGCAACTGCAACGATGACTCGATCGGCATTGAGCTGGAGGGCCTGGAGGGGGAGCTGTTCGAGCCTGCGCAGTACGAATGCCTGGCCCGCCTGTGCCAAGACCTGGCGCGGCAATACCCCATCGCCCACATCGCCGGGCACGAACACATTGCCCCTGGGCGCAAGCAAGACCCGGGGCCGGGGTTTAACTGGTCAGTTTTGAAGTCTTTGGCAGATTTGCCAGATCAGTGTTTTCCCTTGGTTTGATGCGAAATCAGCCACACTGAAAAATATTTTTTTCGCACGCCATGTGAACCGATGAATCGCTTTCGGCGATTCGTAAGACCCCGCACTCCTTCGCCAAGCCCTCTAAATCAGGCCTCCAGCAGAGAAACCCTGTCACAAGCCACGAAAGACGCGCCTTTGCGCCAATAAACCACGTGTTTTTGAGGGTTTCGAGCACGCTTTTCAGCCCTTGAAAAGTCCAAAACGGGGCATGAATTTTTCCGCGTAACGAGGCGACACCCAAAAGTTGACCTTTGCGCTCGGTACACTATAGGTAGTGGCTTGAATGATCCCCAGACACCAGATATAGTGTCCATTACAAATTCTCACAAATGAATTTCCAACGATTTCAAGCGCCTCACTCAGATTCAACGCCCTGCAACAAACCAAGAACATGACCATGCAAACCGATATGAATATTTCGAGCCATTCTTCCGGCCTCATCAACATACAAGAAGAGGCACATCACGCCTATGTACCGGCTTCCGCATTGACCAACTACCAAATCATCCGTCGCAATGGTGCCGTGGTGCCTTTTGAGCCCAACAAGATCGCCGTGGCGATGATGAAGGCCTTTTTGGCTGTGCACGGCACTCAAGGTGCAGCTTCAGCCAGCGTGCGCGAAGTGGTGGAAGCCCTGACCCAGAACGTGGTCCGCGCCTTGGTGCGCTCACGTCCAGGCGGCGGCACTTTCCACATCGAAGATGTCCAGGATCAGGTCGAACTGGGCCTGATGCGCAGCAGCAACCATGAGGTGGCCCGCGCTTATGTGCTGTACCGCGAGCGCCGCACCCAAGAGCGCGCTCAACAGCAGCAACAAGTGGACACAGAAACCACATCCAATGAGCCCGTATTGCACGTGATCGATGGCGGTCAGCGCGTCGCTCTGGATGTCAACTACCTCAAGTCCCTGATGGTCAATGCCTGCGCAGGCTTGGGCCAAGACGTGAGTGCCGAGCCCATCGTGGCCGAAACCATGCGCAACCTGTACGACGGTGTGCCCATGGAAGAGGTTTACAAGGCCTCGATCCTGGCGTCTCGCACATTGATCGAAAAAGACCCTGACTACACCTACGTCACTGCGCGCTTGCTGATGCACACCATCGCCAAAGAAATCTTGGGCAAAGAAGTGCCCCCAGAGCAGTTGGCGCAAGAGTATCTGGACTACTTCCCCAAATTCATCAAAAAAGGCGTGGACAACGACCTGCTGGATGAAAAACTGCTGCAGTTTGACCTGAATCGTTTGGCCGAAGCCCTCAAGCCTGAGCGCGACATGCAGTTCGACTACTTGGGCCTGCAAACGCTGTACGACCGCTATTTCCTGCACGTGCGCAAGACCCGCATCGAGATGCCCCAGGCTTTCTTCATGCGCGTGGCCATGGGCCTGTCGCTCAATGAAATCAACCGCGAAGCCCGCGCCATCGAGTTCTACGAGATCCTGTCCTCGTTCGACTTCATGTCGTCCACCCCAACCCTGTTCAACAGCGGTACCTTGCGTTCACAGCTGTCAAGCTGCTACCTGACCACCGTGCCCGACGATCTGGACGGCATTTACGAATCGATCAAGGAAAACGCCCTGCTGTCCAAGTTCGCTGGCGGTTTGGGCAACGACTGGACACGTGTGCGTGCCATGGGCTCCCACATCAAGGGCACCAACGGCGAATCGCAAGGCGTGGTGCCTTTCCTCAAAGTCGTCAACGACACCGCCGTGGCCGTCAACCAGGGCGGCAAGCGCAAGGGCGCGGTCTGCACCTATCTGGAAACCTGGCACCTGGACATTGAAGAATTCCTGGAGTTGCGCAAGAACACCGGCGACGACCGCCGCCGCACCCACGACATGAACACGGCCAACTGGATTCCCGACCTGTTCATGCGCCGTGTCATGGAAAAAGGCGACTGGACCTTGTTCTCGCCCTCGGACGTGCCTGACCTGCACGACTTGTTTGGCCAAGCGTTCGAGAAAGCCTATGTGGCCTATGAACAAAAAGCCGAGCGCGGCGAAATCCGCCCCAGCAAGAAGATTCCCGCCAACGACCTGTGGCGCAAGATGCTGTCGATGCTGTTTGAAACCGGCCACCCCTGGATCACTTTCAAAGACCCTTGCAACGTGCGCTCGCCCCAGCAGCACGCAGGTGTCGTGCACTCGTCCAACCTGTGCACCGAGATCACACTCAACACCAGCGATACAGAAACCGCTGTTTGCAACCTGGGCTCGGTCAACCTGTCCAAGCACCTGAAAGACGGCCCCAATGGCAAAGTCATCGACCACGCCAAACTGCAAAAGACGATCTCGATCGCGATGCGCATGCTGGACAACGTGATCGACATCAACTACTACGCCGTCAAGAAGGCCCGTGACTCCAACATGCGTCACCGCCCCGTGGGCCTGGGCCTGATGGCTTTCCAGGATTCGCTGTACGAAATGCGCATCCCTTACGCCTCGCAAGCGGCTGTGGAATTTGCCGACCAATCGATGGAAGCGATCTGCTACTACGCCTACTGGGCTTCGACCGAACTGGCCAAAGAACGTGGCCAGTACTCCAGCTACAAAGGCTCACTGTGGGATCAGGGCATCTTGCCACTGGACACCTTGGACCTGCTGGCCCGCGAGCGTGGTGGTTATGTGGAAGTGGACCGCTCATCCACCCTGGACTGGGACGCCCTGCGCAAGAAAATCGCGCAAGACGGCATGCGCAACTCCAACTGCGTGGCGATCGCCCCCACAGCGACCATCTCCAACATCATTGGCGTGGACGCTTCGATCGAGCCTTGCTTTGGCAACCTGTCGGTCAAGTCCAACCTGTCGGGTGAATTCACCGTGATCAACGGCTACCTGGTGCGTGACTTGAAGCGCTTGGGCCTGTGGGACGACGTGATGGTCATGGACCTGAAACACTTTGACGGCTCGCTGCGCCCCATCGACCGCGTGCCACAAGAGATCAAGTCCTTGTACGCCACCGCGTTTGAAGTCGAAACCACTTGGTTGGTAGAAGCCGCTGCACGTCGCCAGAAATGGATTGACCAGGCACAGTCGCTCAACATCTACATGGCTGGCGCATCGGGCAAAAAGCTCGATGACACCTACAAGCTCGCTTGGTTGCGTGGTCTCAAAACCACCTACTACCTGCGCACATCAAGCGCCACGCAAGTGGAAAAATCCACCGTGCAAGCGGGCTCGCACAACGCCGTGTCTTCAGGCATGCCGTCCGGTGGCATGAGCGCCAGCGATGCGTCTTCATCGCACCCCGTGCTGAGCGCAGCACCCGCCACCGATGTGCAATTCACCGCGATCGACGATGTCGGTTGCGAAGCTTGCCAATGATGTCAAACGCATCGCGCTGCGATTTGAAAACAGCAGTGCGATGCAATTGAACAACACTCCGAGCCATTGCATGCGCAGAAAGTGAATCACCGCTTTGCAATTCACGCGCATGCTTTCATAATTTGAGAACTGGAAATTTTTATGTTGTCTTGGGACGATCAAGTTAAACCCGCATTGCAGCCTGCAATGCCTCCAATGCCTGGCACGGGTGCAGCACCTGCATCGGCATCGGTGTCTGCTTCAGCAGCCCCTGCACGCCGCATGAATGCCGCTGACAAGCGCGTCATCAACGGCCAGACTGACGTCAACCAGTTGGTCCCATTCAAATACAAATGGGCCTGGGAAAAATACCTCGCCACTTGCGCCAACCACTGGATGCCGCAAGAAGTGAACATGAACCGCGACATCGCCTTGTGGAAAGACCCCAATGGTCTGACCGAAGACGAGCGCCGCATCGTCAAGCGCAACCTCGGCTTCTTTGTGACCGCTGACTCGCTGGCCGCCAACAACATCACACTGGGCACTTACCGCCACATCACAGCGCCTGAGTGCCGCCAGTTTTTGTTGCGTCAAGCTTTTGAAGAAGCCATCCACACCCACGCTTACCAATACATCGTGGAATCGTTGGGTCTGGACGAGAGCGAGATTTTCAACGCCTACAACGAAGTCAAATCCATACGCGACAAGGATGAGTTCCTGATCCCGTTCATCAACGCGATCATGGACCCCAACTTCAAGACCGGAACACTGGAAACCGACCAGACTTTGCTCAAGTCCCTGATCGTGTTCGCCTGCTTGATGGAAGGCCTGTTCTTCTACGTCGGCTTCACGCAGATTTTAGCGCTGGGTCGCCAAAACAAGATGACCGGTGCCGCTGAGCAGTACCAGTACATCCTGCGCGACGAGTCCATGCACTGCAACTTCGGCATCGACCTGATCAACACCGTGAAGCTGGAAAACCCCCAGCTGTGGACTGCTGAATTCAAAGCCGAAATCAAAGCCTTGTTCTTGCAGGCGGTCGAACTCGAATACCGTTATGCCGAAGACACCATGCCACGCGGCGTGCTGGGCATGAACGCCTCGATGTTCAAAGGCTATCTGCGCTACATCGCCAATCGCCGCGCCACGCAAATTGGACTTGAACCTTTGTTCCCGAACGAAGAGAATCCATTCCCGTGGATGAGCGAAATGATTGACCTGAAAAAAGAACGCAACTTCTTTGAAACCCGGGTCATTGAATACCAATCTGGCGGGGCCTTGTCCTGGGACTGATCTTCTGAACACCCCTCACATGTCACCCTTCTTCAAGCCACAACGCATGATCCCTTCGGGGGTTAAGCGGTGTGGCTTTTCCGCGTTCATGGTGTTGAGGCATGCCTCAGCACCATGGATCGCTTTGTGCAATCCAACAAGCACCAAGCGTTCCCTTTCCGTTGAGTTCTCAACTTGATCAAGGAGAAAATCATGGCAACTGCAAAAAAAGCAACAGCTAAAAAAGCTGCTCCCGCAAAGAAGGCCGTCGCGGCCAAAAAAGCTGCTCCCGCTAAGAAAGTAGCGGCAGCGAAGAAACCCGCAGCCAAAAAAGCTGCTCCCGCCAAGAAAGCGGCTCCAGCTAAAAAGGCCGCTCCTAAAAAAGTAGCAGCCAAGAAGCCAGCAGCCCCAAAAGCGGCTCCAGCCAAAAAAGCAGCAGCGCCTAAAAAAGCCGTCGCCGCTAAAAAGCCAGCAGCAAAGAAAGCAGCAGCTCCTAAAAAAGCAGCAGCGCCCAAAAAAGTAGCCGTGGCTAAAAAGCCTGCTGCCAAAAAAGCTGCTCCCGCCAAAGCTGCTCCAGCGAAAAAAGCTGCGGCCAAGAAAACCGCCACCAAAAAGCCTGCCGCCAAAAAACCAGCTGTAAAGAAAGCGGCCAAAAAGCCTGCCGCCAAGAAAGCTGCCAAAGCACCCGCTGCCCCGGCTGCACAAACCACACTGAATCCTCAAGCTGCCTGGCCGTTTCCTTCGGCCGCCAAGCCCTGATTCAGCCGTTAGGCGCTAGCCCTGAAGCCCGACACTGGCAACGGTGTTGGGCTTTTTTACGCTACTTTTCAGGGATAAAAACTCAGCACGCGGTAACCTATCACCACCATGTCAGCAGGCAAGTTCACAAGCAGACGCCCATTCCACACCTGTGCTGGAGCCAACACCTTGGGTGCACCCACTTCATTGGGCCAAAACACACGGCGCAACACTGGCTTGGCTTGCACATCCAGCAGCGTGAGTTCCAAAGCCGTCATCAGCACATCTTGTGAACCCGTATTGCGAACAATCCACTGAAGTTCATAAGCACCATCTTGCTGAATGAAGCTGGACGTATCAATCACCAGACTCTGGATGTCACGCATGACCTCTGTGTCGCACCCTGCCAGTTGGCAAGCCCGTTGGAATGATGCGCCCACTACAGGCCACCGGGCAGACAAGGCGTGACGCTCTATCCAAAGCACTTGAGCCAGCAAGCTGAGTGACAGAGCCAGCAAGCCCGCCCAAGCCCAACAGCGACGCATCAAACCCGAGGAAAGAGAAGCGCTGGGCTGGTCACTGAAAGGCTCTGACGGCGTTGAGGGAGAAGACAGCTGCTCAATGGCTTTTTCGATTTCAGGCTTGAAACTCGACAAGGCCTGCTCAAACGACGTCAAATCAAAGGAAGCATCGACAGATGCCCTGGCATTTGAACGATCCTCTTGTTTGAGTAAATCGTCAATGTCCAGACGTTCTGCGGAAAGACCATCAGCATCTTGTTGACTGGCTGTTGCATGCACAGAATGCACTTTGGGCCAAGCCAGCAACACGCCAGCGCTGTCAAAGTCGTGCTGGCATTGTCCACAGCGCAGCCACCCTTTGGCCACATGCAACTGCTCAGGCACGACCTGATAGACCGTGGCGCACTCAGGACAGCGGGTGATCCAATTGGAGGGTAGGGCCATAATGTCGCCATTATGACCCCCCCTAAGAACCGTACGTGCGCCTTTCGACGCATACGGCTCAAGCACGACCACTGATTTGCTGGATTCGCCGGGCTGCATAGCCCTCCCC
>Ga0228698_1000213_pt1 | contig 51795 bp, 54 predicted proteins | sample McNCre117_Aug_MG_FD_178015 | JGI IMG/M metagenome (GOLD analysis project Ga0228698, IMG submission 178015) | Freshwater microbial communities from McNutts Creek, Athens, Georgia, United States - 1-17_Aug_MG | ecosystem: Environmental > Aquatic > Freshwater > Creek | place: USA: Georgia... | reverse complement strand
ACTGCGGAGCTGGCGCGCCGCTGGAATTTTCCGCTGCAAATGGTGAACAGTTTGCAGCGCGCTGCAGACCCCTTGGCCACGGGCACTTTTTCTCCACTGGGCGGGGCGCTGCATTTGGCTGCACTCTTGGCTGAAATTCCAGAACCACACGCCGAGGCGATTCAAAAACTCCCGATGGATGTAGTACACGCCTTGCAACTGGATCCGCAGTGGATGGTGAATTGCTTCCCCGACATTCATCGCTTCATCGATGTGAGTTAAATTGAAATCGCAACAAATCGCGCAATTTTTTGCCACGCTGCAAGCGGCCAACCCAGAACCCCGCACCGAACTCGAATTCAGCTCGGTGTTCGAGCTACTGGCAGCGGTTTTATTGTCTGCGCAGGCCACGGATGTCAGCGTCAACAAGGCAACGCGGCGCCTGTATGCCGTAGCCAACACGCCTGCAGCCATTCTGGCCCTGGGGCAAGATGGGTTGGAGTCGTACATCCGCACCATCGGCTTGTATCGCAGCAAAGCGCGGCACTTGCTGGAAACCTGCCGCATCTTGCTGGAGGCGCATGGCGGCGAAGTGCCACGCGATGTACAGGCCCTGCAAACCCTGCCTGGCGTAGGCAGAAAAACAGCCCTGGTGGTCCTTAATGTGGCATTTGGTGAGGCGGTAATTCCGGTTGACACACACATTTTTCGGGTCAGCAACCGCACCGGTCTGGCACCAGGCGCCACACCTCTGGCAGTAGAAAAAGCCCTCATGGGGCGTGTGCCTGCTGCCTACCGCGTACATGCCCACCACTGGTTGATTCTCCACGGACGCTACGTTTGCATGGCGCGCAAGCCCCTGTGCGGGCAATGCGCCGTTGCCAGCAGTTGTGGTTTTAAACTCAAGGCCTAACCCTATTCCTGCTTAGTCGAACCGACCTTATGACGCCCATTGCCCAATTTGTTGAAACCATCAAACTGCCGGTCATGACCGAGGTGGCACAGGCGCTGATTCGCACACTGAATGACGAAGATGCCGATGTCATCACGGTGCGTGACATCATTGCCCAAGATCCGACACTGACCGCAACTTTGCTGCGCATGGCGAACAGTGCGACGTTTGGCCTTTCCCGCAGCGTCACGAATCTGGACAACGCCGTGAGCATCATTGGCATGTCGGGCATTCGCGCGCGCGCACTGGGCGTTTGCCTCTCCAGCATGATGCCCTTGCCAGCGGGACTGGACCGTATTCAGTTCTGGCACGACTGCATGCGCAGTGCCGGCTATGCACGCTGGCTGGCGCTGGCCCTGGGCCAGGATGAGAACCAAGCCTGGTTGAGTGGCATGTTATTGCGTTTGGGACGCATTGTGGTGATGCAACACGACGCCAACCAAGTGCAAGCCATTGAGGCACTGCCCTGCCCGCCCGGTGCACGCTGGGACCGTGAGCGTGCAGCGTGCGGCTTTGACGAGGGCCAAATCATGGCCGAAATCGCACGCCGCTGGGAATTTCCACAAACCATTGTAGACACGTTGGTCCATTGCGTCAGTGCTGGCAGCGACAGCAACCGCGGTCACGCCCAACAGTCGGATGTGCTGCACCTGGCGGCGCTTCTGGCCGACCACGCCGATGTACAGGTCGAGACCTTGGCGGCACTGCCAGAGTCGATTGTTCACCGCACCGGCATCAATTTGCTGTGGTTGGGTATGCACTTGCCAGACCCCGAACAGTTTACGGCAAACGCTGTGCTGCAAAGCTGAAGCCGCCGCAACCCGTGATTGAACGCACCTGTTCATGCTGAACCTCGACCTGAGCACCGTGATTTTTTTCAGCGTCTTGCTGAGTCCGGTCATCGCCCTGGTTTTACTGTCTCTGCGCAACGCCTACCCGGCCAGTGTGCGTGGGTTGGGTTGGTGGGCTACCGGTTCGATTTCCAGTGCCGTTGGGACGGTACTGATTTTTCAGGCCGCCGAGCGTCGCAATTTGGTCTTGTTCGTTGTCGGATCAATCTGCGTCGCGGCGGGCGCCCTGCAATGGATTTGGGGCACCGAACGCTTCCTCAAAGCCCCAGGCTCGAACCATATTACATTGCCAGTTGCAATCACCGGCATTCTCACCATCAGCGGTCTGGTGTACGCATCCGGACGCATTCAAACCGGATTGGTGCCGTTAACCGTGAGCATTGGGGTGCTTCACTTCATCCATTTCTGCACTTTGTTGCGCTACAGCGAATGGAAGTTCGGTGCGCGTTTTCTGGGCTTTTCCTTGCTCGGACTTTCGCTGTGCTGGATCGGACGGGCAGCCTTTGATACGGTTTATCCAAACTGGCCCCTCCACCCCACCCAAACCGGGTTCAGCGGGCAGATTCATGCCCTTTTGTCGGTCCTTCGTTTGCTGACCTTGCTGGGTTTCGTAGTGCTCGCGAGTGAACGCATACGGGAAGAATTCCAACGCATGGCCAGCCACGACTCTCTCACTGGCGCTTTGCTGCGGCGTTCCTGGATTACGCTGGCAGAGCGGGAGATGGCCCGTGGGCGGCGGCATAACCGCCCCCTGTCATTGCTGGCAATGGACTTGGACCATTTCAAACAAATCAACGATACCCTCGGTCATGCGGCAGGCGACCAGGCGCTGATTGAATTTGTTGGTGCCGTATCCGCCCATTTGCGCAGCCAGGACAGTCTAGGGCGAATTGGCGGTGAAGAGTTTGTCTTGCTCATGCCAGAAACCTCTGCAGAGGCTGCGCGTCAGGCGGCCGAGCGCATCCGGCTGACAACCGAGGCCCTGGGCGGGGTCACACGGTACACGGTCAGCATCGGCATTGCCGAAATGGCCCCCCAAGATACGTCCATTACCGAACTTCTGGTGCGCGCTGATGCCGCCATGTACCAAGCCAAGGCCTTGGGAAGGAATCAGGTGGTGATGGCCAAGGTCGGTGATGCAGGTAATGTAGGCGCCCATAGCACGCCATAGCCGATCCCATCTTGCGGCCACTCGGACGCAAGCCCCGCCAAGCGTCGCCCCATGGTCAGCCACTGCACGGCGCGTGCCACGCCGGCATGGCTAATCCATACAACACCACCATGGGACAGTGCACGCAACGCTGCGCAATCGTCCCATGCGGTGCCAATGCGCGCGAGGAATGCATTAACCGAGGTGTTTCCGCCGACCCGATAGTCACCAAAGTCTGTGGCCCACGCATCCAAATCCGCGCGCGGTATGTGCGCCCAGGGAATGCCTTCCCAGCTGCCAAAATCCATTTCCGCAATGCGCGTATCACATACAAAATCCAAGTCAGGGCGCAAGCTGCGCAGCGCTTGTGCCAACTGCACACACCGTGTCAGTGGGGAACAGATCACCGTGAGTCCGAATGGCAACGCCTGGGCCAAACGCACAGCACTTTGGGCCGTGTGCGCCGTGTCGGCTGGCACGTCAGTGGACCCGTAGCACAGCCCCGGTGGATACGCAACGCGTGCATGTCGAACGAAATAAAACGCCATGAAACCCGTGTGAACTTTAAACAGCGCGGTCAACCACACCAGATGCCAGAACCGCACCCAAATAAAAAGCCAGTTCGCCGATCAATTGTGTTGCTCCCAGACAATCTCCAGTAAAGCCCTGCAGGCGCTGACGAAACCAACGCAGCAACCAGCGCCAGGTTACAGCGTTCAAAAGCAGTCCGCTCAGTGCCATGCCCAGCCAGTGCGCCGGCATCCATTGCCGGTTTGACGAGGAGCCAATCCACACGCAAGCCAGCCACGCACCGACACACCAGAGTGATGCAACAAGCAAGGCGCGAAGGCCGATCTGATCTGCCAGGGGTTTGGATTTCGAGCCCGCAATATCACCAACGTGTGGCAACAAGCGAATGGTCAGTAAAGGCCAAGCGCGGGAGCTCACTTGGGCCAGGAACAGCACCACCAACAAGGCACCCTGCCCCATGCAAGCCAAGGCCGCCAGCAACCCGACCCGCAATATCAGCGCCATGGTCACTGCGATGGCACCGTAGGCTCCCACACGCGAATCTTTCATGATGAGCAGCGCACGCTCACGGTCCAGCCCACCGCCCAAACCGTCTGCCACGTCGGCCAGACCGTCCTCGTGCAAAGCACCGGTTAAAAACACGCTTGCGATGCAAAGCAATGCAGCCAGCACGATATTCGACATCGGCTGGGCCGGTAGCAGGCGATGCAGCAACCCCGCCTCCAAACCCAAAATCAAGCCTATCAAAACGCCTACGCCCGGAAAATGTGCTGCACTGGCGCGCAGCATGGCTGGACTGTACCCAACCCAATGCGCCAAACGCCCGTTGACGGGTATCCGCGTAAAAAATTGCAACGCTAGCACATAGTGGCGCGTGGCCAAGGCGAAAGCCTTTAGCATTCGTATAGCCTCGGAGTGTATTGGGCCGGGATTCTAGCGCCGCGCGCTTGGCAAAACCCTACAATGTAATTTCTTATGTCGAATTCCACCCAAATCGATCAGATTACCGAGCGCGTAGAGCGGTTGCTGTTGCGTTATGCCGAATTGCAGCGCACCAACGCCTTGCTGTCCGCCCAAGTTGACACCCTGAGTGCCGAGCGCGACACACTGAAATCCAGGTTGTCGGCCGCACGCGCAAGGGTCGATGCCCTCATTGAACGGCTACCGCAAAACGCATCACCGCAGAAAGACGCGCCATGAAGCAGCTTGAAGTACAAATCATGGGGCAGAGCTACCTGCTGGGTTGCCCAGAAGGTGGCGAGGATCGCCTACAACACGCGGTAGAACGGGTAGACCAGGCGATGTGCAAAATCAGGGATGCAGGCAAAGTCCGGGCACGCGACCGCATTGCCGTGCTCGCAGCGCTGAATTTGGCGTTCGACTTGGCGGACAAACCCACAGCGAGTGACGCGTCTGCAGCAACTCCCGCCCCGAGCAACGCCGCACAAATCGAGGCGCCCGCCCTGACTGCGCTGATTCAGCGGCTTGATCAGGCGCTGGCCGAGGACGGCCGATTGATCTGAACGCGAAGCGCACGATTGAAATATCGGCCTACAATACGGTCGTCTGCGGTGCGCACTGGGCTTTATATTTCCTTGAACCAATGCTCATTGAGCCTGGGCTTGGAACATTGCCCTTCCAGCGTGATCATCTCGCGTCAGATGAACCCAAGGTCGGTGCTGACCTCGCCCACCTGAACCCCGGTTCAGGATGCGGGTCCGGTGGCATCCGCAGACACCTTATAACGTGAGACAGTGTCAGTCTCTACACGCCCAAATAGCGTCCCGGCTTGTGGTTTAGCGTCAGAATTGCACCGATTGCCAACGCGCCCACTACCGATTCAGCAACGCGCTCAGGCGAGACCACGCACAGCGCAAGCAAAACAACTGAAATGTCTACCGCCATTTGTACTTTGCCCGCGCTGATTCCGCGGCTTTGCTGGAGCCACTGTGCAACGATATTTATGCCACCCACACTGGCATGGTGACGCAGTAGCGCCAGCAAACCAAAACCAATCAGGAAGCCGCCCAAAACCGATGCAACCCACGGATTGAGCAACTCAAAGCGAACAACTTGTGGTGCAAGTGCCGTGAAAACACTGACCAAAACCACACAGCCAAAGCTTTTCAGTGTGAATTCAGCGCCCAGTCGAAACCAAGACAAAACAAAAAAAGGCAAGCTCAACGCGAAAAAATAAATCGAGAGCCCGCCCGAGAAGGTGTAACTCAGCAAGAACGCCACGCCGGCCACCCCTCCGGTCAACAAACCCGCCCGCGAGAACATGGTCAGGCCCAGCGCAATAAACAAGGAGCCCGCCAGCAAGGCATGGCCATCATCGAGCCACGAATGGGCCATCGATGGAAAAGATTGGTCCGTCATCAAGTTCTCCATACGCAACGTGGGTGACGCTGCAATAAAAAATCCTGTTGGCCCTTGTGAGACCAACAGGTTTGGAGGGCTTACCCCTGCACGCCTTAGTGCATGTGCAAGCCGCCGTTCACAGAGAAGTCCGCGCCGGTCGAATAACCACCCTCCTCGGACGCCAACCACGCAATGATGGAGGCAATTTCGCTGGGTTCACCCAAACGCTTTACCGGCACTGTGGACACAATTTTGGCCAACACGTCTTCTCGGATGGCCTTCACCATGTCGGTACCGATATACCCCGGGCTGACGGTGTTGACTGTCACGCCCTTGGTTGCGAGTTCTTGCGCCAAAGCCATGGTAAAACCGTGCATGCCAGCCTTGGCTGCCGAGTAATTGGTCTGTCCCGCCTGCCCCTTGGCACCATTCACGGACGAAATGTTGACAATGCGGCCCCAGCCTTTTTCAACCATATCGCCGACCACTTGTTTGGTCACATTGAACATCGAGTTCAGGTTGGTTTCGATCACTGCGTCCCAATCTTCACGTGTCATTTTCAGGAACATGCGGTCACGGGTAATGCCTGCGTTGTTCACCAAAACGTCAATCGTGCCGTGCTCGGCCTTGGTCTTGGCAAAGGCCTCCACGGTGGAATCCCAATCGCCCACATTGCCTACCGAAGCGTAAAACGTAAAACCCAAGGCAGCTTGCTCCGCAAGCCATTTGGCGTAATCACGGGTTGGTCCGCAGCCAGCGATAACTTTAAAACCCTCTTTGTGCAATCGCTGGCAAATAGCAGTACCGATACCACCCATGCCACCCGTTACATACGCTACTTTTTGACTCATAACTTGCTCCTCTTCACTAGAAAATTCAAAAACTGCTCAACGCTCAATTGTCAGCGCTACACCCATACCGCCACCGATGCACAAGCTGGCAATGCCCTTCTTGGCGTCACGGCGCTGCATTTCATGCAGCAACGTCACCAAAATACGGCAACCGGACGCACCAATTGGGTGACCAATGGCGATGGCACCGCCGTTGACGTTGACTTTGCTGGTGTCCCAGCCCATTTCGTTGTTTACGGCGCAGGCTTGGGCAGCAAATGCTTCGTTGATTTCCAGCAAATCCAGGTCCTGGGCCTTCCAGCCGGCGCGGGCCAGGGCTTTTTGTGATGCAGGAACCGGGCCCATGCCCATCAGCGCAGGGTCCAGCCCGCTGCTGGCAAAACTGGCAATACGCCCCAGTGGTTTCAGCCCCAAGGCTGCCGCTTTGCTGGCCTTCATAACCATCACGCCGGCGGCACCATCATTGATACCCGACGCGTTGCCAGCAGTAACCGAGCCCGCTTTGTCAAAAGCGGGGCGCAGACCCGCCAAAACGTCGGCACTGGTCTTGCGGTTAATGAATTCATCAGCAGCGAAGACAACAGGGTCGCCTTTCTTCTGGGGAATCGAAACCGGGACAATTTCATCCACGAACTTGCCCGCATCTTGTGCTGCTGCGGCTTTTTGCTGACTGGCCAATGCCAGCGCATCTTGCATATCACGGGAAATGCCGTAGGCCTTGGCGACGTTTTCGGCCGTAATACCCATATGGTATTGGTTGTACACATCCCACAAACCATCGACGATCATCGTGTCGATCATTTTCCAGTCGCCCATGCGTTGGCCATCGCGGCTGCCCAACAACACGTGGGGCGAAGCGCTCATGTTTTCCTGTCCACCAGCGATCACAATGTCGCTGTCGCCATAGGCTACGGCCTGTGCCGCCAACATCACCGCCTTCAAGCCCGAGCCGCACACCGCATTGATGGTAAGCGCGGGGGTCTCACGTGCAATACCGCTTTTTAGCAAGGACTGGCGCGCCGGGTTTTGACCAACACCGGCTGCCAGGACCTGGCCCAAAATGACTTCACCCACTTGGTCAGCACCCAAACCGGTGCGCTCCAGCAGCGCGCGAATCACGGTCGCGCCCAGCTCAGGGGCCGCAACCTTGGCCAAGCTCCCGCCGAATTTGCCAACAGCAGTGCGGGCGGCGGCAACAATGACGATATCTTCCATTTGTAGTTCTCCTATCATGTAAAAAGTGGTTTATGCGCGTTGCGCCACATAGCTACCAGGGGCCGGCATTAACGCCTTGTATTTCCCCTTGCCATAGGTCTTGGGCGCTGCAATTTGTTTTCCCGCATGGTTTTGCAGCCAATCGGACCAGTCAGTCCACCAACTTCCTGGGCATTCGGTTGCCGCAGCGATCCAGGCATCTGCGGTCGGTGGGAACGCCCCTTGTGGGCCGATCCAATGACTGCGTTTCTTTTTTGCTGGGGGATTGATCACCCCTGCAATATGCCCGGATGCCCCCATTACGAAGCGCTTGTTACCGGGCAGCACTTGCGTCGATGCGTAGGCGCCGCCGATGGGCACAATGTGGTCTTCACGCGATCCATAGATATAAACCGGAATATCTACCTTGCGCAAATCAACCTTGGTGCCACAAATTTTTGTTTTACCCGGTTTAACCAGATTATTTTCCAAGTACGTGTTGCGCAGATACCATGCGTAAAACGGACCGGGTAAATTGGTGCTGTCCGAGTTCCAGTAGAGCAAATCAAACGGCGGTGGGGTTTCGCCTTTGAGGTAATTGCCCACCACATAGTTCCAGACCAGATCGTTGGGACGCAAAAAACTAAAGGTACTGGCCAGATCACTGCCTTTCATCAGGCCGCCGTGCCCCAGTTCAGATTCACGGAACTTGACAAACGCCTCGTCAATAAACACATCGAGAATACCGGTATCGGTGAAATCCAGCAGGGTCGTGAGCAAGGTGGCACTGGCAACGGGTTTTTCCACACGCGCGGCAAAAACGGCAAGCGCCGATGTCAGCAAGGTGCCACCAACACAGAAACCCAAGGCATTGATGGTCGGCGCTCCGCCAATTTCGCGGCACACTTCAATTGCCTTCATAACGGCATCTTGGACGTAATCGTCCCAGGTCCGGTTGCCCAGCGCAGCGTCCGGGTTGCGCCAACTCACCACGAAGGTCCGGTGCCCCTGTGCAACGGCATAGCGAACCAGCGAATTTTCCGGTTGCAGGTCAAGTATGTAGTACTTGTTAATGCACGGAGGAACGAGCAAAAAAGGTTTTTCGTAGACTTTGGCAGTCAGCGGCTTGTACTCAATGAGCTGAAATAATTCGTTCTCAAAGACCACAGCACCTTCGGTGGTAGCGACATTCTTACCAACCTGAAACTGGCTTTCATCCGTCATTGACACATGCCCCTGGCGCAAGTCGTGCACCAGATTGCTTACGCCACGCGCAATGCTTTCGCCTTGCGTTTCAACGGCTTTTTGCAAAGCCTCGGCGTTGAACGCCAGGTAATTGCTGGGGGCTGCCGCGGCCACCCACTGCTCTACAGCAAAGCGGATGCGATTGCGGGTTTTGGCATCGGCTTCGACGGCATCGGCCAGACCCATCAGGGTGCGCGCGTTCAACAGGTAAACTGCAGCCGAGTAGGCCGCAACCGGATTCGCTGACCAGGCGGCGCCGGAAAAACGCTTGTCTCCACTGCTGCCGGGAACTTTCAGTCCGTCGCTAAAGAGGTGCACAGCCTCACTGGTGTAGGCTTCCTGCAAGGCCTGTAACTTTGCCGGGGAAAAGTGTATTTCTGCAGCGTGCGCGGGGCTTGTGCCGGCCGCCGCAAAGTCGAGGCCCTGAAACGACTGAACCGCTTTGGCCCACCCCTCGTTCATTGCATGTTGAAAGTGCTGAGAAGCCTCTGTCCAGAAATCGGGTGCATTTTGATTCACACATTCACCTTGCAAGTGCATATTTTCATCTAGGCGCTAGTATGTCAGCAGAACGGCTGATATTTTCTTTCGCCCACCTATTGCTAACCCTTATGTACATCGTTGTTATTGCCTGGATTTACATCGCCATACTGATGAGCGTGGCGGAAGCAAATGCGAGCAACGGAACCATACTGGGCGCCATCATCACCTTTCTACTTTACGGTTTATTACCACTGGGGATTTTGAGTTACATCATGGGAACACCGGCACGCAAACGCGCACGCCGCGCCGCAGACCCGCTTCAGGTATCAATCGACACGCCAAATACTGGCCGCCATTCGCCCGCAGACACGGTCCCGACGGAATGAATAAAAGCGTGATGCATTCAGCACCGTGCACCACGCTGAACTGCTGTCGTTACCGTACAGGGCGTGGATGCCCATGGCCTGCAGCCGCAGGCGCGCCAAACCCGCCAGGTCAGCTAACCATTTGCCATTTTCGGTGGCTTGAAAGCATGCCCCGGCATCGCGTTGCGCCGCCATGAATGCCTGCCGCACCTCGGGCCCAACCTCAAAAGCAGTAGGCCCAATGCAAGGCCCCAGCCATGCCAACATATGCTGCGGCGACCCCAAAGGGCGCAATGCCTCCAGTACGCCAACACCAGCGTGACCCGCCAGGCCGCGCCAGCCGGCGTGGGCGGCAGCCACCCCGCCTTCGCGCGTATCACACAACAATACCGGCAGACAATCGGCCACCAACACAGTACATGCCACCATCCGGTCGCGGGTCCAGGCGGCATCTGCCTCGCAGCCATCGGTCGTGTCGTGCCGTATTTCCAATGCGTGACTGCCATGCACCTGGTTTAAGTAAGGGGTGTGGCACTGGGTTAACGACTGCCATATTGCCCGATTGCCTTGCACGCTGGAAGGCGCATCACCCACGTGCGCCCCCAGATTCAAACCGCTGTAAGGTCCGTGCGAGAGGCCACCCGATCGGAGACTCACAGCGGCCCGGACGCCGGCGGGGGCCGGCCAGTCGGGTTGAAAATAGAAATCTGGGGAGTGGTTTTCGACAAATGCCATGTCGAAAGCATAATCGGCCCTCTACCGTTTTTTTGGGAAAATTACCGATGATTCTCGAACTAGCAGACTTGCGTATTCTGAATGGCCAGAATGAGGCTTTTGAATCCGCCATCGCCCGGGGCATCCGCGAAGTAATTGCGCTGTCCAAAGGTTTTCAGGGCTACAAGGTCAACCGTTGCATCGAAACGCCGGATCGTTACATATTACAAATATTCTGGGAAACATTGGAAAACCACACGGTGGACTTCCGACAGTCCGATGCATTTACCCAGTGGCGCGCCATTGTTGGGCCATTTTTCGCGGCGCCGCCGGTTGTAGAGCATTTCGAATTGGTAAGCAAATCCTGACTGGAGTGCACTATGGAGTTCATGTTTCCGCCAGTGCCCCCCGTTTTTTTGCCGATTGCCGGTAAAACCAGCGTATTCCCGGTACACAGGGTCTACTGTGTGGGGCGCAATTATGTTGAACACGCGCAGGAAATGGGTGCAACAGGCCGTGAACCGCCGTTCTTTTTCATGAAGCCTGCCGATGCGGTGTGTTACGCAGGCCCATCTGCGGGATTGCGCTGGCCCTACCCCTCCCTGAGCAAAAATGTCCACCATGAAATCGAATTGGTCGTTGCGATTGGCACCGGCGGCAAAGACATTGCGGCAACGGATGCGCAGCGCCACATATTGGGTTACGCCGTCGGACTGGACATGACGCGGCGCGATCTGCAAAACGACATGAAAAAGCAGGGGCGCCCATGGTGTATCGGCAAGGGCTTCGAGGGCGCCGCACCGATTGCCGCAATTACCCCAGTCGACGCTGCCGGAGCGATAGAAAACGCGCATATCGCACTGACCGTCAACCAGCAGCAACGCCAGAGCGGCGCGATCTCCCAGCTCATTTGGACCATTGCGGAAACCATTGCGCAACTCTCCAGCGCGTGGGAACTGCAGGCTGGCGACCTTATTTTTACCGGGACCCCCGCAGGAGTGGGTGCAGTTTCCCCAGGTGACATATTGCATGGCACCATCGATGGCCTGGAAGACGTGGTGTTGCATGTCGTCTAGCCCCGCCCGCACACCGATCAAATTTTGCCGGGAGTGCGGTAGCCCGGTGATCTATCGTTTGCCCGACGATGGCGACCAGCACTTGCGCGCTGTGTGCCAAAGTTGCGCAACGATTCACTATGAAAACCCTCTGAATGTGGTCGGCACGGTACCGCACTGGGGCCCGCAAGTTCTGTTATGCAAGCGAAATATCGAACCCAGAATAGGCAAGTGGACACTGCCTGCGGGATTCATGGAGCTGAACGAAACCACGGCGGAAGGGGCTGCACGCGAAACGATTGAAGAAGCCGGGGCATCCTTTGAGCTCGAACCGCTCTACACCGTCCTCAACGTGGTCCATGCAGGACAAGTTCACTTTTTTTACCGTGCACGCCTGACAAACACGACATTCGACCCAGGCCCCGAGACAATGGAAGCCCGTTTATTTCACGAAAACGAAATCCCCTGGGAAGAGATTGCGTTTCGCACGGTCAAGGAAACATTGCAACGGTACTTCACCGATCGCCGCAGCGACGGGTATCCGATACATACCATCGACATTCCTGCAACACCGAACACGCATTAAGCTTAGGTTAAATACCGTATGGGCAAGATTACACGCTCCTAAACAATCCGGCCATGCCAAAATGGTGCCCCATGGTAGTGCTCCGATACATATTCAAATATTTGCTGGTCAGTGGGTTGGGGCTCGGGCTGACACTGCCCGCATTGGCGCTGACTTTGGGGCGCCTCCAGGGCGCTGCCTGGATTGGACAAGCGCTGGATCTGCGTGTTCCCGTGCAACTTGACCAAGAATCTGTCGAAGGTGGTTTATGCCCGCTGGCTGACATTTTTGACGGTGACAGCCGTCAGGACCCAAGCCAAATAAAGGTCACGCTGGAGCCACCGGGCCAGGGCGACAGCGTCAAGGTTCATATAGTTTCATCCGCAGCGGTCGACGAGCCCGTCGTAACGATTTACCTGCGTGTTGGATGCGGCCAAAAAGTGTCCCGGCGCTTTGTACTGCTGGCCGAGTTAAAGAGCACCAACGTATCCGTACCACTAGCTGCCGCACCGCCTGCCACCCTGGAACCCGTTGCCCCCCCGTCGACGCCGTCTGCCAACACCAGCGCGCCCGAAAACGAGCCGCTCCGCGGTGCCAGCGCGGCGCCAACCGGAACCACCCAAGGCGCTGCCAAGTCGATCGCACGAAGCCAAACGGTTGCCGTTGCGGGGCCCCCGGCAAAACCCCAGATCACATCGGGAACCAATGGCACCCCCAGCAAAGCAGCAAGCGGCAGACCGCACCTGCGCCTTGACATAAGCGACAGCCCCGCCAAACCCAACAACCCATCCGCCATTGCCACGCGACCGGCGCCGCTGGCAAGCACCCCTGCCGCAGTTGCAAGCCAGAGCCCGAATAGCGTTGGAACACCCCAAGATGCGCAAGTTGCCGCATTGCAACGCGATTTACAGCGCTTATTGGAACAAGCAAATACCAATCAGGCCGCATTGCTTGCAATGCAAAAACGATTGGAAGAGGACCAGGGAAGCCCGATGCCCCTCACCGTTCTGTATGCCCTGCTGGCATTGATTGTGGCCAGTCTGACGGCGCTGGCTTTGGCCTGGATGCGTCACAATGCGCTGGTTACACAGCGTATGCAACGGGAAGACCAGCAGTAAGTCACCGAACCCGATTCACGGCGCAACCTGGCGTTGACGCTGGTGATTGCACAGGGAGTGGCTGATGGCCAGGTTTTCCAAATGGCTGCTTCCGCCCTCAGACTGGGGAATAATGTGCTCTAAGGTGGCATCATCAACCGGCACATGGTTACCACAAACCCAGCAGGGGACTTGACCATGCAGCTGAACTGCCACGGTTTTGTAAATTCGCATGCGCGTGTTGCCTAATCGACTCATGCGCCTTACTTTAAGCGATCATCCGATGATCGAACTTGAAAATCAATGCAAAGCCCCCATGTTCGCCCCACGGAGCCGATAATCCGTCAACTTCTGTAGAGGAAATTCTTTTCATGTCTCAAAAAATTGTCCGCTGGATGCTTGCCCTGCTGCTGCTTGGCGCCGGGTTTTCCATGGCGCAGCAAGAGCCCTCGATTAATGCCATTTATGCGGCAGCGCAAGCCGGAAAAATGAGCGAGGCCCAAACCATGGTGCAGCAGGTGTTGGTGGCCCACCCGAACAGTGCAAAAGCACATTTTGTGCAAAGTGAGCTTTTTGCCCGTCAAGGCAACATCCCGCGCGCGCGCGAGTCACTTGCTACGGCAGAACGCATCGCACCGGGCTTGCCATTCGCAAAGCCTGAGGCCGTGGCAGCACTGCGCAGCCAGCTGAATCCGCCCAGCAACGCTGGCAACCAACGCCCGACGGCAATGGTTTCGCAACCCGCACCGCAATCTAACACCTGGATCGTGCCGCTGTTGCTGGCGGGCGGCGTCATTGTGATTGCCTACTTTGTGTTTCGCCCCAAGCGCCCCAATACCGTCGTGATAGACGGGAACGGATTACAAGGTCCCCAGGCTTTCGGCGGCAATGGCTTCAACGGCGGAGGTGCGGTCATGCAACCCACTTACGGACCAAGCCCATACGGTCCTGGTGGATATGCCCAGCCCGGTTACGGCCAAGCCCCTGGCAGTGGTTTGGGCGGACGCATTATGGGCGGTGTTGCCACCGGTCTGGCAGTTGGCGCTGGCGTAGTAGCAGCGGAGGCGATCGGGCGCAATCTGATGGGCGACCACGAACGCTCAGGCCACCTTGAAGGCGGCTACAGCGACGCGAATTACGAACCGATCAACCCGAACCCCAATATGGGCGGACAGGACTTTGGTATCAGCGACACCAGCTCGTGGGACGATGGCAGCAGTGCTGGCGGTGGCGGCAGCGACTGGGACAATTAAGCGAACACCTTTAAGCAGGCACTTTTTCCAGCACGCTGCGAATCGTCGCAGCAAATTCACGGGGGGCGAACTTTGCCACATAGGCATCGGCGCCCACCCGGCGCACATGGTTCTCATTGGTACTTCCCGTGAGCGAACTGTGAATCACCACCGGAATGTCTGAAAAACGCGTGTCACTTTTGATATTGCGGGTCAGTGTGAATCCGTCCATTTCCGGCATTTCAAGGTCTGTCAGAACCAGCGCGGCACGATCATGTGCACGCAATCCTTCGCGCTGTGCATCCTCATGCATTTCTTGGAGCTTTTCCCAAGCCTCCTTACCCGAACGGGTCATCACATACCGCACGCCCATGGCTTTGAGCCCAAGCTCAATAACCGAGCGCGCCACAGCAGAGTCTTCCGCAACCAGGATGCAGCTGCCGGGCGGCAAGCGCAGCTCGGGCCCCACGGTTTCGCGATTTATTTCCTGACTATTGGTGGGGATGACATTTTTTAAAATCTGCTCAACGTCCAGCACCTGGGCCAAGCGGGACTCGGCACGTGCACCGTCCAAGCGTGCAATGCTGGTAACCAACGCACCGGCCTCCGTGCCCTCCGCTGGCAGCACCTGGCTCCAATCGAGGCGAATGATCTCATTCACCTCCTCGACCGCAAAAGCCTGCACCGTCCGACCGTATTCGGTCACCATCAAAATGGTGCGCCCTTTAGCGGGTGCGCAACCGGCAACTGCCGGCAAATCGATAACAGGAATAATCTGCCCACGCACATTCGCAACGCCCAGCAAATGCGGATGCGCGTTCGCCAATTCGGTAATGTGAGGCAGCACCAGGACCTCGCGAACCTTGAAGACATTGATGCCATACAGTTCGCGTTGGCCGCTGTTTTTACTCTGCCCTAGCCGGAAAAGCAGTAATTCAAACTGGTTATTTCCTGCCAGTCGCGTGCGCTCTTCTATTTCCTGCTGCTGAGTCCGCATAGCGAAGCCTCCGTTAGGTCAATTCAAATGCCTTGCAATCGACCAGCATAACGGATGTAGGTCGCGATTTAGCCCAGACGCTTGCGGATTTTTGTCTGAAATTGATCCGATACCAAGGTTTGCCGAGCCCCTGGCAGAATCGTAAAAACATCGTCTGCGGCCACTGAACCGGGTTTTTCGACGGCCAGATAAAAACCACAATAACCACTTTGGACCATTTTGCGCACGGCTGTGTTGAAGCCCATCGCGGCATTGAATTTAAAGCATGGCTCCCGAGGCTGTGTAATCCGTAGTACGCAATCCGGAAACACCAAGCGATCACCGATCCATACCTGCGTTTCCAACACGCCATGCAGAGTCAGGTTCTCCCCCACCGACCCGTAAGGAAAATCAGCATCAATCGCATCCAAACCCGCCTCGGCTCGCAGTGCTTTCCAGAATGCGTAATGCGCGGCTGGGTACGCATAAACGGCCTTTTCCAACCCGCCGTGCACGGTGAGGTCAACTTGCACATCCCCGTCTAAACCCAAAGCCGCCACGGCCACCCGATCCGGACGGGGCGACTTGTGTATTGCCGTCACTATCGTGCGCTCGCCCAGGGCAACTTTGCGCGCTTTGCCCGTCTGCACAGAACATACCCGCATGCGTTTCCTTAAATGGCTTGTTGGCGCACCAGACCGGCGCGTTGGGCGTATTTAACCCGGGCATCTTGTGTTTCGATTTGAACCACCGCCGGGCGAATGCCATACACATGGGCACGCAACCAAGCGCATTCGGCGTCCAGCGCAGCGACACCTCGCACACGGCACTGCCAAACGCGCTGTTCGGCATTCCATCGGTACCCCCGGCTCTTCAAACGGTCTTTCTCTTCAAATGGCGCATGCAAAGCCTGCAAGGTATAGGCGGGTTCGGCGGCGCTGGCAATCAGACGCTGCAAACCACTTTCCAAAGGCGAATCTGCCCCCATCGCCAACCGTTCACACAAGACGCTAAGCAATGCGTGGCAGTCCATTTCGGCCCGGTGGGCGTCGTAGAAATAACCTTGTGCTTGCGCCAATGACTCTAACTTGGCCGAGCTGCGGCCCAGCTTCTTCCACTCGATATCGGCAAAAGAACAGGCCCACGCAACGTCGGCGAAACGGGGAAATCGGCGTTCAACAAAGGGGCGGTCAAACGCCGCATTGTGGGCTACCACGAGGTCAATATCGTCGAGCATACGGTCCACTTGTGCCGCATCCAGCGTTTGCCCCTGCACATCGGCATCGCGAATGCCGGTCAGCGCAACCACTTCGGGGGGAATCGGCTTTCCAGGGTCTTCCAATCCGTCGTACACCGTGACAGTGCCTACGGGCTGAAAGCTTTGCGCATCAACATCAACCCGCAACAAAGCCAGTTCAATGATATTTTCCCGGGCAGAATCGAGCCCGGTAGTTTCCGTGTCTAGCACCAAAAGGCGGTATTTCCCAGCTGACCCTTGCGTGGGCCAAGCCAGCCGCGGTTGCAAGCGACGCAACACGCGGTAGTCGGGGTGCGCGGCCAATGTCTGCGCCATAGACTCCAAACCAGCAGACTCATTGAGGTCGGTCGCTGCTGTCAATGCCGTCACGCCAGTTGCAGTGATGTTCGGACTCAGGCTGGCCACGTCCGCTGCGGGCAAAGGCGTTGAATTGGACGCTGGCACTTTGCGAACGCGCCGCTTGGCAACGGGTTCCGGCGCAGGAGCCTCAGGAAACAAATCAAGAACTTTGGAATATTGCATCGCCACCTCAACCCCGCTTTTTTACGCTGCGCGCAACGCCTGGGCGCGGGGGCAATCCTGTGTGCTGGGTCAACATTCGGCCTTTCGATACGCCGGCATTGCCTGAAACCGGGCCCGAAGTAGAATTTTTACGCCGCGCACTTTGGTAGCTTCCGTCAACCAAAGGTTGAAAAGTCGGAATCAAATGGTGCTTGCCATTGCCAATCAGATCTGCCCGTCCCATGGTTTTGAGCGCTTCGCGCAACAAGGGCCAGTTGTTCGGATCGTGGTAACGCAGAAATGCCTTGTGCAAACGCCGGCGTTTCTCGCCGCGCACGATGTCCACTTGCTCTTCGGCATCAAAGGGTGTGCGGTGTACGCGCCGCAAGGTGTTGCGACCGGTGTGGTACATCGCTGTCGCTGTTGCCATCGGGCTCGGGTAAAAAGTCTGCACCTGATCGGCGCGAAATCCATTTTTTTTCAACCACACCGCCAATTGCATCATGTCAGTGTCCGATGTCCCCGGGTGCGCCGCAATAAAGTACGGAATTAAGAACTGCTTTTTGCCAGCTTCTTCCGAGAAACGGTCAAACATTTGTTTGAATTTATCGTAAGTGCCAATACCCGGCTTCATCATTTTGCGCAGAGGACCTTGTTCGGTGTGTTCCGGCGCGATCTTTAAATAGCCACCTACATGGTGCTGCACCAGCTCTTTGACATACTCCGGGCTGGTAACAGCCAAGTCATAACGCAAGCCAGACCCAATCAGTATCTTTTTAATGCCCTTCAAAGCACGGCCGCGGCGGTACATGCGAATCAGCGGGGCATGATCGGTCCCCAGATTGGGGCATATTCCGGGAAACACACAACTCGGTTTGCGGCAAGCCGACTCTATCTCGGGGCTTCGGCAACCCAGTCGGTACATATTCGCGGTGGGTCCGCCCAAATCAGAAATAGTCCCGGTGAAACCCTTTACCTTGTCGCGAATTTCCTCGACTTCCCGAATAATGGAATCTTCCGAACGGCTCTGGATAATGCGCCCCTCGTGCTCTGTAATCGAGCAAAAAGTGCAGCCACCAAAACAGCCCCGCATAATATTGACGCTGAAGCGAATCATTTCCCACGCAGGTATCTTGGTCGCCCCATCATGCCCACCTGTGGCATCGGCGTAGCTTGGATGCGGGCTGCGGGCGTAGGGCAAGTCGAAAACCAAGTCCATCTCTGCTGTCGTCAAAGGAATTGGTGGCGGCGTAATCCAGACATCCCGCTGCAACGCACCCTCCCCGTGTGCCTGCACCAGCGCGCGGGCGTTACCGGGATTGGTTTCCAAATGCAACACACGGTTGGCGTGCGCATAAAGTATCGGATCACTTTTCACTTGCTCGTAGCTGGGCAAGCGGATCACGGTGCGGTCGCGCGGCGGCGCCCTGCGCTTACCGGAAGTAGATGGAGTGAAATGCAATTGAATAGGCTGACCAGCGTCTTTTGCTGGAACTTCCCCTGCACCACAAGAACTGCCCTGGCTCTGGGCTTGCTCCTGGGTACTGGCGTAGGGATTGATGTGTCCCTCAACGGGTCCGGGCGTATCAACGCTGGTAGAGTCAATTTCCCACCACCCCTCGTGCATAACAGCATCGTCACGGCGCACAAAGGCAGTGCCCCGCACATCGGTAATTTCGTGTACCGGTACACGGGCAGCCAGACGATGCGCTACTTCAACCAGCGCGCGCTCCGCATTGCCGTACAGCAGCAAGTCGCATTTGGCGTCAACAACCACTGACCTGCGAACTTTGTCACTCCAATAGTCGTAATGTGCTATTCGACGCAAACTGCCTTCAATGCCACCCAGGATGATGGGCACGTCTTTGAACGCTTCGCGGCAGCGTTGGCTGTAAACAATGGCAGCCCGATCCGGCCGCTTGCCCCCCACATCACCGGGGGTGTAGGCGTCATCCGTGCGGATTTTTCGGTCGGCAGTGTACCGATTGATCATCGAATCCATATTGCCGGCCGTGACGCCCCAAAACAGGTTCGGCTTGCCCAGCACCTGGAATGCTGCCGCACTGGTCCAGTCTGGCTGCGCAATGATGCCAACCCGAAACCCCTGCGCTTCCAACACGCGACCAATAACGGCCATACCGAAACTCGGATGGTCTACATAGGCGTCGCCGGTTACCAGAATGACGTCGCAACTATCCCACCCCAATTGCGCCATTTCAGACCGGCTCATGGGCAAAAAAGGCGCTGTGCCAAAACGTGAAGCCCAGTACTTTCGGTAGCTGCTGAGCGGGCGGGCGTCGCGCGGGAATTGGGATACGTCAGTTAGAGCGGTCATTTTGGAAAAAAAAGCGGGCTGTGGAGTTTAGTCGTTCCGGCTTACCGCGGAACGCCGCAAGGTCAATTACGACTTGAAAGCATTTGTTGTCATTTTGTACGCAACCGAACAAAGGAGGAAACAAGCGTATTTGCATCACGGCACATTTGACGCTCTTCAGGAAACACCCTGCGTTCAGCCTCACTTCCGTCGCGTCACCGCACATCAATGTCTAAAAACATCGCTGGTATGTCCCATAACGAGTTACCGCCGCCCTTCGAATCTCTGCCTTTGGGGGTGTATCGCCTTACCCTGGAAGGATATTTGTTAACGATCAATACCGCCTTTGCGCAATTGCATGGCTACCAAAATCCAGGAGAGTTTCGCCAACAATTGGGCAATACCCGCCTCAACCCTTACGCAAACCCTGAACACATACAGCAGTTCCACGCGGCCCTGCTCAAAGATGGCACGGTGCATAACCCGCCGGTGCAGTGGATACGTCACCGGACTGGGGAGACCATTTGGGTCCGAGAAAGTGCGCACCTGGTACGGGACGGTGAGCAACTGCCCTTGTTTTATGAAGGTACGGCAGAAGACGTTACCCATGAAACCACTGCGCACCAGGCCATCGTCGCGGAGCATAACGCCCTGCAGTCGCTGTTGCAAGCGATACCCGACCAACTATGGCTCAAAGACCTGTACGGAACCTATCGCATTTGCAACCAGCACTTTGCCGACGCCATGGGTCTGCGCACCCGTGACATCATTGGCTCTGTCGACGCCGATCACCCTTATGCGCCGCTGGCTGCACACTACTTTGTAGCCGACGAAAGCGTCGTCCATATGGCCCGGCCCATTCGCTACGAGGTGGAAACCCGTACCAGCCAGTCCAATGACTACGCGACCTATGAAATCATCAAGGCTCCGGTACGCAGCGCAGCCGGTGGGGTATCCGGGGTGTTGGCACTGGCCCGCAACATCACAGAACGCAAACTGGTTGGGTCCCAGCTCATGGAAACGGAAGAGCAACGGGAGTTGGCGTTACTCGAAACCGATATGGGGCGTTGGGACTACTACCCTCTGCGCCAACGCGGCTTGTTCTTCGACGCCGCGGGTTGGCATATCCTGGACCATCCCAAACCGGCCGCGCGGGGCGCAGCGCAGTCCAGTCGGGGCCAAAAACTGGCAGAACTGGTACATCCCGAGGACCTGCCACACGCATTGCAGGCTATTCGTTTTTTGCTCGATGAAGACGGTCCGAACGCACAAATTTGCCTTGAATTTCGCCTACAGAACTACTTCTCTGATTGGAAATGGATACGGTGCCGGGGCAAAGTAATCAAACGAAGAAATGATGGCACTGCTTTGTGCATCGCCGGCAGTCTGACCGATATACACGCCTACAGGACAGCGGCAGCCTCGGTAACGCAACTGGAAACACAACTCCATGCGATGCAACAGGCCATCCCCTGCATTGCTTTGGGTGTCACACACGACGGCGTGATTCGCTCCATATTCGCACTCGGAACAAACCCGATGAATATCCCTCCGCGCAACATTCTCAACCGGCATGTCAGCGATATTTTTTCGCCGGCAGCGGCCAACGAATGGGTCAGTGCGTTAACGGAGGCAACATCCGAAGGAAGCGCCAGAGGCCGACAGTTTTCCATCGATATGAGCGGACGCATTCACTGGTTTGAACTATCGGTAGTCCGTGCACCTTTGGCAATCGACGCCACTGCGTTGCTGATTGCCTTCGCCCAAGACATCACCGAAAGCAAGGCACGCAGTGACACCATGAACCATCTGGCATTCCATGATGCCCTGACCGGATTGCCCAACCGAAGGCTGCTAACGGACCGCCTGGAGCGCGCACTCGCCCGATCCGCCCGCAACGGACTGTGTGGCGCCGTGCTGTTTATCGACCTCGATCATTTCAAGCAACTCAACGACACACGCGGGCACGTAACCGGAGACGCCTTGCTGAAAGCAGTCGGCACGCGCTTGCAAAACGCGGTGCGCGACGTTGATACAGTGGCCCGCTTGGGCGGCGATGAGTTTGTCATTTTGCTCAGCGATCTGAGTGACCAAATGGAGATCGCACAGGCCCAGGCACAGGCCCTCGCAAGCAAAATATTGCTCAAACTGCGCATGCCCCACGACCTACCCAGCCCCGGATCGGCGCCCGGCGCATTCTGTATTACGCCAAGCATCGGGATCTCTTTGTTTGGTACGGACAGTGACTCGCCGGAGTCCTTATTGGCACGTGCCGACGCCGCCATGTACCAAGCCAAAGCCAACGGCGGCAATTGCCAGCATCTGCACGGATCGCTCCCCACCCTGTCATAAACTTTCGGCCATGCGGTAAGCTTGGCCCATGCGTCCTCAATCAAAATCCGACCTCTTCTGGTCATTTACGTGGTTGGCACTCCAGGGCTTTGGTGGCGTGATGGCTGTGGTGCAACGCGAGCTCGTTGAGCGCAAACAATGGCTCAGCCCGACAGAGTTTGCCGAAGACTGGGCCGTTGCGCAATTGCTTCCCGGACCGAATGTCATTAACTTGTCCATCATGTTGGGCGACCGCCATTTCGGCCTTCGTGGATCGCTGTGTGCGATGGCGGGCTTGCTGTGTTTCCCAACCGTGATTGTGCTGCTCATTGTGGCGTTGTTCGCGGGTTCGATAGACACGCCACAAATGCACGCAGCGTTGCGCGGAATGGGATCGGTTGTGGCAGGACTGATCGGTGCCAACGCATGCAAGCTGCTTTTCGCAGCGCGCAGCAACCCGCTCGGAGTGGGTATCAGCCTGGTATTGGCTGTTGTCAGCTTTGCAGCCATTGTTCAACTGCACATGGCACTTGCCTTGGTGCTGCTTTTGCTCGGAACCCCGGCTGGCTGGCTGGCCGCTTGTCGCTTGAACCAGGCCCAAAAACGAAGTGCATAAGCCGCGAAAACCTCAAATACACAATGCAAACCGTTGATTGGCTGTCGCTTTTTGCGCATTTCTTGTCGCTTTCCTTGCTTGCAATCGGTGGGGCCATCACCACCACGCCGGAGATGCACCGTTACCTGGTCGCGCAAACGCATTGGATATCGCACACAGAATTCAACAATAGCATCGCGCTGGCGCAGGCTGCGCCGGGCCCTAACATCAGCTTCGTGGCCCTGATAGGCTGGCACTTGGGCAATACCCAGGCTGCACAGACGGGAGACTCGCCACTTGCGTGGGGATTATGGGGCGCTGTGGTGTGCATGTGCGGCATATTGCTCCCCAGCTCGGCGTTGACGTGGGTTGCCGGGCGCTGGGCACAAACGCACCGCAGCCATTTGTGGGTCAGGGCATTCAAGGCGGGAATGGCGCCCATCGCTATCGGTTTGCTGGCATCCACCGCATGGCTGCTGGGCAATGCTCCGGACATTGGCAGCAGCCCACACCCCGCAGCACTGTGGGCCTTGAGCCTGGTGGCATTGGTGCTAAGCCTGCGCACCCGCATCCACATGTTGTGGTTATTGGGCGCAGGTGCGGCAGGTGGCTGGATGGGCCTTTTTTAGCGGCGAACGGCCCAATCAGGCGCTGCGCTGGCGCACGGCCTCGTACAAGGCGACGCCGCTTGCAACCGAGACATTCAAACTTTCGACAGCGCCTCGCATGGGAATGCTGATCAAGCTGTCACAGGTTTTCATGGTAAGTTGCCGCATGCCCTCTCCTTCCGCGCCAAGCACCAAGGCGACCGGACCCCGCAAATCGGTTTGGTACAACGTGGCGGTGGCAGCGTCACTCGTGCCAATAATCCAGATGTTGCGCTCTTTCAGTTCGTTCAGGGTGCGGGCAAGATTCGTCACCATGAAGTAAGGAACGGTCTCTGCTGCACCACTGGCCACTTTGGCTACCGTGGCGTTAATGCCCGCAGCGTGGTCTTTGGGTGCAATAACCGCATGCGCGCCGGCGCCATCTGCAACCCGCAAACAGGCGCCCAAATTGTGCGGGTCGGTTACACCATCCAATACGAGAATCAACGGCTGAATGCGCTCATTCAAGGGCAATGTCGCATTGTGCGCCTCCAGGTTCTCCAATAATTCGTCGAGTGAATGCACTTGTTGTAAAGCCTGCACGCGGGCTGCAACACCCTGGTGGCCATGGCTTCCAGCCAATTTGGCCAAGCGCAAGCCGTCCGATTCGATCAATCGCACGCCAGCTTCTGCGACACGGTCCAGGAACTGACGCATGCGCGCGTCGCGCCGCGTCGGTTCGTAATAAATTTCAACAATAGATTGGGGCGCAGTCTTGAGACGCACCCCGACGGCATGAAAGCCGAACAATATTTTGGGAGAGGACATGGGCGCGATTATCCCAGACCCAGCTCCAGGGCCCGCCCACCCTCAATTTGAATGCGCCGATCACAGCGCTGCGCAATCGCCATATCGTGCGTAACCAAGACCAAAGTGGTACCCGACTCACGATTCAGGGCAAACATCAACTGCATCACCGTCTCACCCGTGGCATAGTCCAAACTCCCAGTGGGCTCGTCCGCCAACAACAAGCGGGGGCGGACAACAAAAGCACGGGCCAGCGCAACGCGCTGTTGTTCACCGCCACTCAATACTTTGGGATAAGCGTGCATGCGCGCTCCCAGACCGACCCGCTCCAGCATGGCCGCTGCCGCCGTCCGCGCATCATTGCGCCCGATTATTTCCAACGGCAGCATGACGTTCTCAAGTGCCGTCAAATTTCCAAGAAGTTGAAAACTTTGGAACACAAAGCCCATCTCCTGCCCACGCAACGCGGCACGCGCATCTTCGTCCAGAGAAAAAAGATCGACCTCACCAATCCGAACCACGCCATTGCTCGGTGTGTCCAAACCGGCCATGATGGAAAGCAAGGTACTCTTACCCGAGCCCGAAGCGCCGACAATTGCAACGGTCTCCTTTGCCTTCAAAACAAAATTCACGTCATGCAATATTTGCAGGCTTCCGCCAGAATCTATGACAAGCTTACTAAGATGTTCTACTGTGACAATTGATTCCACCATCATGATTCCTCGTTTGATCCGCATGTGCTTACAGTCCGTCGCACTGCGAATGGTGCCACAAGCTGCAAACCAGTCCAGGCGGCAACGGATTGCGCGCTGCCTGCCACTGTTGATCGCGATGCTCTGCACAGTGGCGCACGCAGGCCCATCCAGTGTCCATAAGCCAGAAGCCACCGTATTGGTTCTCGGCGACTCGCTGAGTGCGGAATATGGTTTGCAAAAAGGCGAAGGCTGGGTGGCATTGCTCGCGCAACGTTTGCAAAAAGAGCACCTGAATTACCAAGTCGTAAACGCCAGCATCAGCGGCGAAACGACTGCGGGCGGGCGCAACCGCATTGCCGACCTGCTATTGCAACACCACCCCGCAGTAGTCGTCATTGAATTGGGCGCAAACGATGCGCTGCGCGGCCTGCCATTGCCAACGACACGCGCGAACCTGGATGCGATTGCGCAGCAGTCGATGGCGTCCGGCGCGCAAACACTGATTGTGGGAATGCAGGTGCCACCCAATTATGGCCAGAAGTACAACGCCGATTTTGCCCAGGTTTTCAAGCAAAGTGCTGCCACACACAAGGCCGGATTGGTTCCGTTTTTGTTGCGAGGTATCGCCGATGCCCCTCATGCTGAGCAACTTTTTCAAGCCGATCGAATTCATCCTCTGGCTATTGCACATCCACAAATTCTGGCCAATGTGTGGCCTGGTTTGCACAAGCTGCTGAAGTAGTGCGGACGCTGCACGCCCCCGACCCTTCACATTAACACGCTGCTTAACGTGCATCCCCGGTCGGAGCGCCCGCGCCAGCCTGATCGGCTGGTGACTGATTGGCCATTTGCAAGGCATCGTCGTTCCCGTCGCCAGCGATCGGATCTCCACTTTTACGCTCCGCCTTTGCGCGGAGTTTTTCTTCCTTCTTTTTTTTCTTTGCCTGTTCTTTTTGTCGCTTTTCGAAGCCGTAGTTAGGTGTTGCCAAAATTTACTTTCGTTAGTTCATGGCACTGTACCATCTCGGCAGCGGGGTTTGGCTTTTACAGCCCATGCATGCGCTTCTTTTAGGCTTACAACGAAACCAAGGCCTGGGCCAGTGCTTGCGCCAAGTCAGCGCGCAAATCGTCTACCGCCTCAAGACCAACATAAAAGCGCAGCAAGGTTCCAGGTAAAAGATGGCGTGGCCAAACCGATCGCATGGTATCGAGCGCATAGGGCACGACCAAGCTAACCGGTCCGCCCCAGCTGTACCCAATGCGAAAAACACGCAAAGCATCGCAGAAAGCATCTACTTGCGCTGAATTAAAACGGGGCGAAACCAATACGCTGAACAAGGCTGCGGCGCCGCCCGGACCGGGTCTGCACAACGTTCGCCAATGTATATGCCCAGGAGAGTCTTCCAGGGCAGGATGCAAAACCTGAACAAATTCAGGCCGGCTACACGCCCAGTCCGCCAGTTCGCGCGCAGCAGCATCATGGGCGGCGTAGCGCAGTGGCATCGAGGGAAGACCACGCAGAACAGCCTCGACATCATTCATGCCGACACCCAAACCCAGGCGCATATGCGCAAGTTTAATGCGCATATGCAAGCCCGAATCCCGGGTAATCACACTGCCCATCAGGACATCACCACCGCCACTGGGATATTTGGTGAGTGCGTGAACCGACACATCCACTCCGAGTGCGGGAGTGGCGCCTGGCAACAAGTCGAAGGGCTTGAATGCCAGGCCTGCACCCCACGTATTGTCCAAAGCGGTCAAAACCTTGCGCTGACGACAGATGGTGACCATTCGCGCAAGATCGGGAAACTCTAATGTCACGGAACCGGCCGCTTCCAGCCATACCAACTTGGTGCGACTGGATATCTGGGCCTCCAGATCGTGCGGGTCCATCGGATCATAGTACTGGTGACCAATACCCCAGGCCTTCAACTCGACTTCGGCAAGCGCTTTGCTGGGTCCATAGACGTTGTCGGGTATCAATACCTCATCACCGCTTTTCAACAGGGCTTGGGCAACCAAGGCAATCGCTGCCAAACCACTGGGCACCAGCAAGCACTGCAAACCGCCTTCCAACGTACACAGGCGCTCTTCCAAAATGTAAGAAGTGGGCGTTCCATGCAGGCCGTAGGTGTAGTCGGTCTTGTATTTCCAGTCCCGGCTGCGCATTGCAGCAACACTGGGAAAATACACCGTTGAGGCCTTAAACACACCCGGCATGGGTGCTTCGAAGCCCGCTGGGGGGGTATACGGGTGGTGAATTAACTCAGTTGATGGGTTACCCATGTCAATTTGCGCCCCGCGTTCGCTTTAGACGCTCCATTTCTCAATCAGCTGAGCGGGTCGCATTGCGTCATATCCTTCGAATGGCTGGTGAATCCACGGATTGGTGGGCAAGAATTCCACCGAATAATCCGGTGCAAAAACCGACAACGCTTTGGTCCAGATTACCGCGCTGCGCAGCTCGGTAATGGGCGCGTAATTGTTGCGCAATTGCTCAACCACCGCCTGCAAGGTTTGACCGGAGTCCGCCAGGTCATCTACCAGCAAAACGCGTCCAGCAATTTCACCTTTGGGCGTGGTGATATAACGCGCAATATCCAACTCGCCCTGCTCCGTGCCTGCTTCGGCACGATACGAGCTGGTAGACATAATCGCCAGTGGCTTGTCGAAGACACGGGACAAAATGTCACCCGGGCGCATGCCCCCGCGCGCCAGGCACAAGATGACATCAAACTCCCAATTCGACTGAAAGACTTTGATAGCCAGTTTTTCAATCAAATTATGGTACTCGTCGTAACTGACGTACAAATGCTTTCCGTCTTCAGTCAACATTGTTGTGCTCCTTGAGAGGTACCCGGGTCAAACTCAGTCAGCCAAAAATGGATGACGCATCAAGATCGTGTGATCACGGTCGGGGCTGGTCGAAACCATATGGATAGGAACGCCCGTAACGTGCTCAATACGCTGCAAATACAGCCGCGCGTTCACCGGCAGTTTGTCAAACTGCGTAACACCAACTGTACTGTCAGTCCAACCTTCTAACGTCTCGTAAACTGGTACACAGCGCTCGATCTCGTCGGCGCCCATAGGCAAAATATCAATCAGTTCGCCATCAATCTGGTAGCCCGTGCAGAGCTTGAGTTCGGGTAAACCATCGAGAACGTCAAGCTTGGTGATGCACAAGCCCGACAAGCCATTGACCTGTGCAGAACGCTTCAACAACGCTGCATCGAACCAGCCACAACGCCGCGAGCGACCGGTTGTAACGCCCTTTTCAGCGCCAACCGTACTCATGTGATACCCGGGCGTACCAGCAACTTCCCAATCCAGCTCGGTGGGAAAAGGACCGCCGCCCACGCGAGTGCAATAGGCCTTGGTAATTCCCAGGATGTAATGCAACATGCCGGGCCCTACACCGGATCCAGCCGCTGCATTACCGGCAACGCAATTGCTCGAAGTTACATAAGGGTAGGTACCGTGGTCTACGTCCAATAGGGTACCTTGGGCGCCTTCGAACAACAGATTGGCACCGCTCGCATTGGCCTCATTCAACTCGCGTGAAACATCGGCAATCATGGGCGCCAATAATTGAGCGTGCTCCATGGCCTGGGCGTACACAGGCTCAAATTGAATCGCACCGTCTTGCATGAAGGGGGCCATTTGAGGACCAAAATCAAATTGCTGTGAGCCCAAGTAGGACTTCAGCACGTGGTTGTGCAAGTCGAGCAATTCACGCAATTTGGAAGCAAAACGTTCCGGATGGCGCAAATCCTGAACGCGCAGTGCCCGGCGCGCAATTTTGTCTTCGTATGCCGGTCCGATGCCCCGGCCGGTGGTACCAATTTTGGCACTGCCGCCCTTTTCCCGGGCCACTTCCCGGGCAACATCCAGGGCAACGTGAAATGGCAATATCAAAGGACAGGCTTCACTCACTCGCAAACGGGAGCGCACTTCCACGCCAGCTTTTTCCAGTCCGACAATTTCTTCAAACAATTTCGCAGCGGAAAGCACCACGCCATTGCCGATATAGCACTTTACGCCGGGCCGCATAATGCCGCTGGGGATCAGATGCAAAGCGGTCTTCACGCCATTGATAACCAGCGTGTGACCTGCATTGTGACCACCCTGGAAACGCACCACGCCTTGGGAGCTTTCCGTCAGCCAGTCCACTAGTTTGCCCTTGCCTTCGTCACCCCATTGGGTTCCGACGACGACCACATTTCTACCTTTGGTTGTATTCATTTCAATTGCTCTTAAATTGCCTCAACTACCCATGCACCTGCTACCCGCCGAAGCGCACGGTCACAGTTAAATTCGTCAGCCTCGCTCTCATGCCCTGGCAAAACGCAAACCACCGTTTCGCCCTGGCGCCGCAAACTCGCAATTTGCGCATGCAATGCCGTGTCTTCACCCCATGGTGCACGAATGGCAGCACGCAGGGGCCGAGCGGCCGACGCACTGGCCAGCGTCTTGATATCCAGACTAAAACCCACGGCGGGCCGTTTCCGTCCAAATACCGAGCCAACCTCATCGTAGCGCCCGCCCCGAACCAAGGCATCGGTAATGCCCGGCACATAAACAGAAAAGCGAATACCGGTGTAGTAAGCGTATCCGGGCAAATCCGCCAAGTCGAGACCCACATTGACGTCAGGAAAGGCCGTACGGACTTGCCCTACAAGCCACGCAAGTTCCGTCAGCGATTTTGCAAGATCCGGAAATTGCGGTAATTCGGGCAACAGCGCGCGCGCACGATCAAGTACCGATGCATCACCATACAAACCGAGCAAAGCTTTCAGCGCAGACGCAATATGCGCAGGGCAAGGAGCAAGCAATGCATCCAGCTCGGTGGCATCTTTGGCCATCAATGCGTGGTGGACGGCCAACTGCCCCGGCCCATCCAAACCCGATGCCTCAAGCAAAGCACCCACCAACCGGGCATCACCCAGATCCACTGTCAGTGGCCCAACGTGCGCCCCTTGAACACCCCCCAAAGCCAACGTCAGCACTTCAAGGTCGGCTTCCAAGCCCGCATGCCCGTATAGTTCTGCGCCAAACTGCAAGGGCTCTCGCGTTGCATAGGGGCCACCAGGCCGCGTGTGCAAAACAGGACCGCAATAGCAAAGACGGGTGACTCCCGCACGATTCAAGAGATGGGCATCAATCCGGGCCACTTGGGGCGTGCTGTCGGCGCGCAAGCCCATCATGCGGCCGGATATTTGGTCTACCAGCTTGAATGTTTGCAAATCCAGGGCCTCACCGGTGCCGGACAGCAAAGACTCCAGGTGTTCAAGTAACGGCGGCATGACCAACTCATAGCCATAGCAGCGCGCCATGTCCAGCAGGTCTCTACGTATTTCTTCGATGTGGCGCGCCTCGGCCGGCAGCACATCGGCAATGTGATCCGGCAGGACCCAAGCAGACATGTAATGAAATTGAAACTGATTAAAAACGAGATTTTACCGGCCTTCAACGCCAGATTTCACGGAGAAGACAATTAGCACGTCTATTTGTGACCCGCTTCAGGAAGGAAACAAGTCAGGAAGCAAATAAATCAGCAGCAGGCCGGCACCAAGGCTCATCGCACCCAAAAAGCGAATTTGCCCTTCAGACAGATGCACGACCTGCCCGAACCAGGCTTTCCACTTGGTTGGCGCCACAAACGGCAAAAACCCCTCCAACAAGAGAACGAGGGCCGATGCCGTCACCCAAACCTGCCAACTCACACACCCACCTGATTCACTTGCGTGCCGGAACCGAGGAAGCGCCAGCACCACCACCGTTTCGCAGGACTTTAAAAAATTCGCTGGACGACGGGTCGAGCACCATCACGTCATTTTTGTCTTTGAAACTCGATTTGTAGGCATCCAGGCTGCGATAGAACTGCGCAAACTGCGGGTCTTTTCCAAAGGCATCCGCATAAATTCGTGCCGCCTCCGCATCACCCTCGCCTTTTATTTTCTGCGCGTCGCGATAGGCATTGGCAATGGTCACCTCGCGCTGGCGATCGGCGTCGGCACGAATTTTTTCACCTTCTGCCGCACCGGTAGATCGCAGCTCATTGGCGACACGCTTGCGCTCCGCTTCCATTCGACGGTAAACCGACTCGGTAATCGCTTCTACATAATCAACGCGCGTAATCCGCACGTCGACGACATCGACGCCCCAAGGCTTCTCACCCTTTACCTTTTGCAGCACTTCGTTCTTGACGTCGTTCATCAAAGCTTCGCGCTTTGCCGACAACAACTCATTCACGGTCCGCTTATTTATTTCTTCCTGAAATGCGTTGCGAACAACACGATTCAATTGGCTGGCGCCTGCACCTTCATTCAAACCGACATTCCGAATGTATTCCGTGGGTTCGGTAATGCGCCAACGAACATACCAATCGACCACAACGCGCTGCTTTTCGGCGGTCAGCATGGGCTCGGCATCGACGCTGTCCAGCGTCAAGAGTCGTTTATCAATGTAAGAAACATTTTGAAATGGCGGGGGCAACTTGAAGTTCAGACCGGGCTCGGTAATCACTTCTTTAATTTGCCCAAGGGCGTAAACCACACCAAATTGCCGTTGATCAACGACGAATAACATGGAGCTGGCCAAAACAATGACCACCAGCAAGGAGAAAATAGTTACGACAATGCGATTCATGGTGTCTTCCTAGCGTGCCTCACGGTCGCGGCTGCGCGCAGCATCCCTGCCACGAATGTCCAGCGATGTGCTGTTATTGCCCGAGGGAGTGGCATTGCCTGCGCCTCCCGATGCAGCCGAACCATCCGCAGGTTGCGAAACAGCAGCACCGGATTGCTGCAATATTTTGTCAAGCGGCAAATACAGCAGATTGGAGCCTTGGCGCGAATCGACCACCAACTTGGTGACGTTGCTGTAAATTTGCTGCATGGTGTCCAAGTACATGCGGTCCCGCGTAACCTGGGGCGCCTTCTGGTACTCGGCCAAAACCGAGCGGAATCGCTGCGCATCACCTTGGGCTTGCGCCACCACGCGGGCTTTGTACGCGTCAGCCTCTTCCTTTAGCCGCGAGGCGGAGCCCACCGCACGGGGAATCACATCATTCGCGTAAGCTTGAGCCTCATTTTTCGTGCGCTCGCGTTCTTGCCCGGCTTTCAGCACATCGTCAAACGATGCCTGCACTTGCTCGGGTGGCCGAACACCGCCTTGCTGCAAATTGATGCCCACCACCTCAATGCCAACCTTGTAGCGGTCAAGTATGGTTTGCATCAGTTCCCGAACCTGGGGTGCAATCTGATCACGGTCTTCTGACATGGCCCCGTCCATGCGCATGCGACCAACGACCTCGCGAACCGCGGTTTCTGCTGCCTGCACCACGGCATCCTGCGGATTTTTGCTTTCAAAGAGATAGGCACGTGCGTCACTGAGGCGGTATTGAACGGCGAACTTGATGTCAAGAATATTTTCGTCCTGGGTCAGCATGGCCGATTCTTTAAGGCCCGTGGCTTTGAGCACATTGTCACGACCAATGTCCAATGAGCGAATTTGGGTCACAAAAACCAGTTCATGGCGTTGAATCGGATAGGGCAAACGCCAATTAAAACCGGCATTGACTGTGGCTTTGTAGCGCCCAAACTGGGTAATAACGGCCTGCTGGCCTTCTTGAACTATGAAAAATCCGGTTCCCAACCAAATCAGAACAACGACACCAATAATCAGCCCCACACCGACACCGGCGCTTTTCATGTCGGGCGCAAAGCCACCACCATTCGGCCCGTTACCGTTACCGTTACCGTTACCGTTCCCACCGCCATTGCCCGTGCCACCACCGGCGCGCGGGGCGCCGAAAATGCCTCCAAGTTTGCGATTGAAATCGCGCCAGAGCTCATCCAGATCGGGGGGACCAGAGGGTCCTTGATTTTGCGGGGGGCGCTGCGGTTCGTCCGAGCCAGGCTTCTCGGGGCTACGGGAATCGTTGTCACCTCGGCCCCAACGGGGATCATTCAAGTTGAACATGCGCAGCCACTTTGATAAGTTGTGCCAGGCATTGGTCCGAAAAGATAGTGTTTTCATTTGCGCCATTGATAACAATTACTGCCATTGTGCCCAATTAGGGAGTCGACTCGCCAGAATCAAGGGCATCGGCGCCCTGGGAAACGCCCATTGCCACTGAAACAATGTCCGACAACGCGGTTCGCAACACCGGCAAACCATCGCCCGACCGTGCACTTACGAAAATTCGGGGGGTCTGAACGCCCTCAACTTCCATTTCATCGCGAACTCGCAATGGCCGCTTCTCTGCTGGCAAGGCATCGACTTTGTTAAACACCAATAACTGGGGAATTTCCAAAGCGCCGATCTCCTGTAACACCAGCTGAACCTGGGCAATTTGCTCCACATAGTCCGGATTGGAAGCATCAACGACGTGCAATAACAAATCCGCATCAATGGCTTCTTGAAGCGTAGCGCGAAATGCAGTTACGAGGGCATGCGGCAAATCGCGAATAAACCCTACCGTATCGGAGAGCGACACCGATCGCTGGGCATCTGCCAGGTAGAGTTGCCGGGTCGTCGTGTCAAGCGTTGCAAAAAGCTGGTCGGCAGCATACGTGCGCGCCTTCACCAATGCATTGAAAAGTGTGGACTTGCCTGCATTGGTATACCCGATGAGGGATATGTTGAAAGCGGACTGGCGCTCGCGTTGGCGACGCTGGGTCTGTCTTTGTCGCTTCACCTTTTCCAGCCGCTCTTTGGTGCGCTTGATGGTTTCACCGATCATGCGACGGTCCAGTTCGATCTGTGTTTCACCAGGACCGCCACGGGTACCAATACCTCCGCGTTGACGCTCCAGGTGGGACCAGCGGCGCACCAAGCGCGTGCTAAGGTATTGCAAGCGTGCCAACTCAACCTGTAACTTGCCTTCGTGACTGCGCGCACGCTGGGCAAATATTTCCAGTATCAGATAGGTTCGATCATTGACCGGCATTTCCAGATGCCGCTCAAGATTGCGCTGCTGCCCTGGGCTCAGGGCCTGATCAAAAAGAATTTCTTTGGCGCCGGTTTGTTGTGCCAACAGCTTTATTTCGTCGGCCTTGCCGGATCCGACAAACAACGCTGCATCGGGCGCACGGCGTTTGCAAACCACACGTGCAACCGGCTCGAGGCCTGCTGTTTGCGCCAGCAAGCCCAGCTCCTCAAGCTCTCCATCGAAATGGGGCTCGCCAAAATCAACACCGACCAGAAGGGTGGAGACCCTGTCTTCTGCTGGATCCATCACACCCAAACAGGCGCGTTATGCAGCGCCACTGGCTCGTAGGAGAGAAGAAACAAATTAGTTCGCTTGCGCGTCTTCTGCCGCATTGTTTGCAAAAGACACTGCCCGGCCCGGGACAATGGTAGAAATGGCGTGCTTGTAGACCATTTGGGTTACGGTATTGCGCAACAGAACAACGTACTGATCAAAAGATTCGATTTGACCTTGCAATTTGATTCCGTTTACCAAGTAAATGGAAACGGGCACATGTTCCCGGCGCAATGCATTCAGGAAAGGATCTTGCAACAACTGGCCTTTATTATTCACGATATTCTCCGTGTTCGAAAATTTAACAAGGGTTAACGATAACACAAATGCACCAAGGCGGTGTCATGGTGCCGTAAAGCGGGATGAACAATTCACCCGCTATTCTTTGTCGGTAAATGGGTTGCTCGCGCTTTTCATCTCGATCCGCAAAGGCGTACCGACCAAGTTGAATTCTTTGCGGAACCGCCCTTCCAGATAACGCTTATAGGTATCTGTCACATGCTCCAGGGAATTGCCGTGAATCACAATAATGGGAGGATTCATGCCGCCTTGGTGTGCGTAGCGCAACTTGGGGCGGTACATACCCGTCTTCTTCGGTGTCTGGAATTGCACCGACTCGAGCAGCAGTCGCGTCAAGACCGGTGTTGGCATTTTGCAATTGGCGGCCCGGTGTGCCTGGGCAATTGAATCCCAGACGGGACCCAGGCCTTGCCGTTTGCGGGCAGAGATGAAGTGCACATTGGCAAACTTCAAAAAACCCATGCGCGTCTCGAGCGAGCGCTTTACCAACTCCCGCTGGTACTCGTCAACGGCGTCCCATTTATTAACTGCCAACACCACAGCACGCCCTGAATCCAGGATATAGCCTGCGATGTGGGCATCTTGGTCGGTAACACCCTGGGTTGCATCGATCAGCAGCAAAACCACACTGGCCGACTCGATGGCCTGAAGTGTTTTTACAACAGAAAACTTCTCAATTGCCTCAAAAACTTTTCCTTTCCGGCGCAACCCGGCGGTGTCAATCAATTCGAAACGCTGTCCATCCCGTTCAAACGGAACCGAAATGGCATCTCGGGTGGTGCCAGGCATATCAAAAGCGACCAAACGCTCCTCACCCAACCACGTATTGATGAGCGTTGATTTACCAACATTCGGGCGACCTGCAACTGCCAATTTAATGGCACCGTTGTCTGGCGCTTCGCCGGTTTCGTCAATCTCGGGAAGATTCAAGGGCGCAAGGGCAAGCTCCAGAAGGGAACGAATGCCCTGCCCGTGGGCTGCCGAAACAGGAACAACTTCACCCAGCCCAAGCTCAAAAAACTCGCCCAATTGGACCCCTTGGGTCATGCCCTCGGATTTGTTTGCCACCAACAGGCAGGGCTTGCCCAAACGTCGCAGGTAGTTGGCGATATCGTGGTCCTGTCCGGAAACACCAGCCCGCGCATCGACGACAAACACCACCACATCGGCCTCGGCAACGGCCTGCTGGGTTTGCTTGGCCATTTCTTTGAAAATACCACTGCTGGCGTCGGGCTCAAAACCGCCGGTATCGATAACGATATACCCTTGCTTACCGTGGGTGCCGTTGCCGTAGTGGCGATCGCGCGTCAAACCAGCAAAGTCGGCAACAATCGCATCGCGACTGCGCGTCATTCGGTTAAAAAGAGTGGACTTCCCCACATTGGGGCGCCCTACCAGGGCGATTACAGGATTCATCACAGCAGACCTCGCTTATTCGGATCGGAAAGCGAATACGCCGCCATTGCGTGTCACCGCCAGCAAACGCTTGCCAGCCATAACAGGGGTTGTTACCACTGCGGAATCGTCGGTCCGCAATCGGTTAATTGGTTCGGCATCGCTCGTTGAAAAGAAATGCAGGTTACCATTTTCGTCGCCAAACACCATCGCTTTGCCGACCACCAGTGGCGCGCTGAGTGTATGAAACTTCAGCCCGTCGTATTGCCAGCGCTTGGTGCCATCGGATTTTTCATAAGCGATTAGTCGACCGTCGGCCTCGGTTGCAAATATGCCGGTTGCATCGCCGGCCACGCCGACCCCGCCAACAGCGGCCTTACTCCAGAGCAACTTGCCGGAACGTGCATTCAAGCAGCTGACAGTGTATTGAAACGCTCGGACACAAATCTGGTCGCCATCGCGATAAAAAACCGACACCACATCGGCCAAACGCTCAACCTCGTTGGTACCGCGACTCGTGGCCACGGCGACCTCCCAGAGTGTCAACCCAGTGCCCGGATTGAGCCCCTGAACACGCCCGCCCTGTCCCACCACCAAGGTGTCACCAACGGCCGTCAGCAAAGTGGATTGACCCAAGACCAGTGCGTCGGAGCTGCGGGTTTGCTGCCAAAGTTGACGCCCATTACCCGCGTCGAAGGCGGTGATGGTGCGGTCTGCTGCCAGCGTGAAAACGCGCGCACCCGCCACCAATGGGGCCGTCAATGTCATTGCCGTCAGATGCTGGCGCCACAGGACGCTGCCTTTGTCCAGCACCACCAGGTCATTGGCCGCACTGACCACCGCCGTGTAACGCCCGTCAGAACCGACACCGGCCGTGATCCCCCCATTGATTTGGGCACGCCAGACATCGGCACCACTTGCGCCATCAATGGCTGCCACGGTTCCCGCACTGTCGGCCACATAGGCCGTACCGCCGACAACCTTCACGGCCAGAGGGAAATCCACCAGACCCAGATGCGAGGTCCACGACAGTTGCACCGCCAGCCGTGGCAAAACCGGGGTCAATGGCGTCGGCTTGGGGCGCTCATTGCCTGCGCATGCCGCCAGCAGCGCCAACGTTATCGCGGCGGCCAACACGGCAACCGGCCGAATGGCACTGGTAGGAAAACGAAACAAAGGCATCACTTGGTAGCCGCAGCAGCAGGCGTGGAATCTTTGGTACCGGGGTCGGACGCACTGGGGTCAGCGCCCAAAGCATTCAGCTTGACCTCGACCAAACGTCGGTATTGATCTTGCGCGTCCAAGCCCGCATAAGCGATTTGGTATTGCGCTTTGGCTTTGTCTTTTTCACCTTGCAAGGTGTAGATGTCACCACGGCGATCGGCCGCCAAAGCGGCGAACTCTGGCGCAATGCCGGATGCAAGAAGCTTCAGGGCCTGCGCCTCTTGCTTCGTCTCCAGCAAAATACCCGCCCAACGCAAACGCGCCACACTCGCATAGCCTGCGTCCGAAGTGTTGTCAGCAACCCACTGCAGGACTTCGATGGCATTGTCCACCTTGCCCGCATCGAACAGCTGCTTGCCGATTTCCAGTCCTGCTTGCGATGCGTAGGCCGTTTTACCGAAACGCTCTTTCATGTCGGTAAACGCACGCAGCAACTTCTCCGGGTCACCGGCTTGTTCAATTTTTTGCACCTCATCCAGCATGGCCGCAGCCTGGGATGCCTGGCTGCGTTGCCAATATTGGTACCCATTCCAGGCGGCTGTTGCCGCGAGCACGGCGATCAGCACCCAGCTGATAAGGTTGCCGAAGCGGTTCCAGAATGCTTTCAGCTGGTCTAGCTGTTCTTGTTCTTCAAGATCGAGATGAGATGCCATGATTCAAATTAGTTAAGCCGGCGATTGTAGGCCCTGGGCCCAAGCGGGCAGCGCGGCAAATGCACAACGCTGCTGGGGAACCGATGCATCACGCAAAGATTTGACAGTGACACTGGATTGCGCCATCTCGTCGGCTCCAAACACCAGGGCATAACGCGCGCCCGATGCGTCGGCACGTTTAAATTGTGTTTTGATACTGGGCATGCCCTCCGGTCCGGTGGCCTGCATCACTACGGCAAGGCCACTTTCCCGCAACGCATGCAGCAGGGGCATAACCGTCGGCAAGCTGGCGGCTTCAGTGACCACTGCGTAGATGTCCGGTGCCGGTGACGGCAATGCAGCGCCCGACTCTTTGAGCAATTCCAACACCCGCTCCACACCAATGGCCCAACCAACGGCAGGTGCCGGCTTGCCACCGATCTGCTCAATCAGGTAGTCATAACGTCCACCTGCGCAAATAGTGCCCTGTGAACCCAGTTGTGTGGTCACGAACTCGAATACGGTAAGGTTGTAATAGTCCATGCCCCGCACCAACCGCGGGTTGATGGTGTAGGCAACACCGCTGGCCTCCAATATCGCACATACCGCGTCCAAATGACCGCGGGACGCCTCGCCCAAAAAGTCAATGAGACGCGGCGCTGCTTCAATCACGGATTGCATGGCCGGATTTTTGCTGTCCAGCAAACGCAAAGGATTCAAATGCAAACGGCGTTTGGCCTCGTCATCAAGCACGTCCAAATGGGCTTCAAAGTGGGCAATCAGCGCAGCACGGTGCGCGTTGCGTTCGGCCGGCTGCCCCAGGCTGTTAATCTGCAAATTTACATCTTTAAGGCCCAGCGTGTTCCACAGCGCATGTGCCATCAGGATCAGTTCGGCATCCACCTCGGGCCCGCCAAATCCGAGCGCCTCGGCGCCAATTTGGTGAAACTGACGGTAGCGGCCACGTTGCGGACGCTCATGACGGAACATCGGCCCCATGTAGTAAATGCGCTTCCCGCCGTTGTACAGCAATGAGTGCTCCACCACGGCACGCACGACGCCGGCCGTATTTTCGGGGCGCAGTGTGAGGGCTTCGCCGTTCAATCGATCGTCAAAGGAATACATCTCCTTTTCGACAATGTCGGTAACCTCACCCAAGCCGCGCACAAACAAGGCGGTGGGTTCAACGATAGGGGTCCGCAAATTTTCATAACCAAAACGGCGCATCAAACTGCGCACCAGCTCTTCTAGCGCTTCCCAGCGCGCCGAATCCGGCGGCAAAATGTCGTTCATCCCTTTGACGGCGAGCAACTTCTCCGCCTTGCGGGCAATATTTTTTTCTTCCATTCGATTTCACTGGTAGGCCACCCAACGGGGTAGCACGTTTTAAACGGGATCGGCGGCAACGCCAAAGCGTTGGCGGATGTAGTTTTCAACCACGCCCTGGAACTCCGCGGCGATGCCCTCGCCACGCAATGTCATGCGTTTTTCGCCATCGATAAATACCGGTGCAGCAGGTGCCTCTCCGGTACCTGGCAGGCTGATGCCGATGTCGGCGTGTTTGCTTTCACCCGGGCCATTCACAATGCAGCCCATCACGGCAACCTTCAAGGACTCTACACCGGGATATTGCGCCCGCCACTCAGGCATGCGCGCACGCAAAAAATCATCAATTTGTTGTGTCAATTCCTGAAAAGTCGTGCTTGTTGTGCGACCGCAACCGGGGCAGGCCGTCACGCTGGGAACGAAAGTACGCAATCCCAAAGCCTGCAAAATTTCCGAAGCAACGACCACTTCTTGTGTTCGCGACTCGCCAGGCGCCGGCGTCAGCGAAACGCGAATCGTGTCTCCGATACCTTCCTGCAGCAACACAGACAACGCCGCGCTGGAAGCAACCGTTCCTTTGGTGCCCATTCCCGCTTCGGTCAAGCCCAAATGCAAGGCATAGCGGGCGCGTTGTGACAGCTCCCGGTACACAGCTACCAAGTCGCGGACGCCACTTACCTTGCAGGAAAGCATGATTTGATGGGCGGGAAGTCCCATCTCCACGGCGCGCTCTGCGGAAGCCATCGCCGAAGTAATGAGTGCTTCGTACATCACTTGCTTGGCATCCCAGGGTTGCGCACGCCGGGCATTTTCGTCCATCAGACTGGCCAACAAATCCTGGTCCAGACTGCCCCAATTGACACCAATGCGAATCGCTTTGTTCCAGCGCACCGCAGCATCAATCATCTGTCCGAATTGGCGGTCGCGTTTGTCACCCTTGCCTACATTGCCGGGATTTATGCGGTATTTGGAAAGTGCTTGTGCACAATCGGGAAACTCGGTCAACAGGCGGTGTCCATTGAAATGAAAATCGCCAATCAGGGGCACGGAAATCCCCATGCGATCCAACTGCTCGCGGATATAGGGAACGGCCTTGGCGGCTTCCGGCGTGTTCACCGTAATGCGAACCAATTCAGAACCGGCCAAGGCCAATTCCTTGACCTGAATAGCCGTTCCAACCGCATCCTCGGTGTCGGTGTTGGTCATGGATTGCACACGCACGGGAGCATCACCACCAACGGTGACCACGTGGTCACCCCAGCGGACCTCCGCTTTCAAAGAGTGCCGAGCGCCGGGCAGCGCCAAGCGAATAGGTTCAGAAGAAGACATCACTTCACCTCAAAACGAGCCACATTGGTCCCAGCCAGAGGCTCTGGACTGAAAGATTGTCCACGCACCTCCACCGCAACCCCCTCAATCCGTCCAACCACCACCGACAACGGCAACTCACCGGTATAACCGACCGTCTCACCGGCTGCCAGCGTACGCCGCACCAGAACCGCTTTGTGGGCATCGACGACTTCAACCCATGTGGCATCTTTTGCTTTAAAAACCAAGATACCGGTTCCTGGGTTGCTCGGCGCCGACGCCACTTTGACCGGCGCCGCCGCAGCCACCGGCGTGGGTGCGGCCAAAGTTGTCGGTGTAGTTGTAGTTGTCGGCACGGCCACAGGCACTGGGGCGGAAGCAGGGGCCACAGCATCACGTGGACCCGGAATAATTTCAACAGCCGCTACCGGTGGCGGTGCCACTTCGGCTGGGACAGGCAATACTGCGGGCTGGGGCACTTTGTCTGGGGATGTTGCTACCAGCTCAGAAACATGAACTTCCGGCACCAGCCAGAGGGCAATGGCACCGGCCAGCAAGGCCATAACAGCCCAAACCGTCGGGCGGCGAAGCCAGGCGCCAAGCTGTGGCAACGCACTGTTTCCAGCACGCTGAAATGGCGTGTTGATGCCTTGGTCTTCCGCTGCAAGTCGGGGGGTAGCCACCTGCGGCAGTTGGCGCATGACAGGCGCAGAATCTATTTTCAGGGTGCGGCACACAGCAGACGCCAGGGCCCTTACGAACACCGCATCGGGCAACAAGTCCCACCGATCGGCCTCCAGCGCTTCGAGCTTCTTGACCGGCACTTTCATAGACACTGCCAAGGCCGCGATATGCAGTCCTGCCGCCTCGCGTGCCGCTCTCAGTTGTGCGCCAGCGCTTGCACTCACTGGCATTACAGGTGCGGCCTCCATGGCCGCAGAACCACTGTCCAATTGCTGGTTTTCACTCATCAAACGCACCTCGTTCAAACGCCATCGCTTCACGTGATTCGGCAAATCGCTTGCGCAATTGGGCCCCTAACTGCTCCATGGACTCAACATTTCCCAGTCTGTGTTCAATCCGGATTCCCAACCACAGCGACTCGGCCGTTGCTTTGTCGCTGTTATTGATTGTCCGAACGTAGAATTGCGCACGCTTATCGTCTTTGTCGCCGTATAGAAGCTGCGCCAACTTGAACGAAACCACCGGATTGGTCGGCTCAAGCTCAACCGCTTGCATATAGCTCGCCTCGGCTTGTGGAATTTGTTTATTGGCGAGCTGACACGCCCCGCGCTCGGCCAGTGTCTTTACACGCTGCGTGTAGGTGGGTGTCGCCAGTACCACGTTAAACAAAGCAAGCCCTTCACCGTAGCGTTGCATTTTGCACAGCAAAACCGCGTAATTGTGTTTCAGGTCAGCGGAATCGGGATTGATGGACAGCGCCTTGCGATAACTGACCTCGGCCGCTGGCAGGTCGTTCAACTGCATTTGAATCAGGCCACGCATCCAGTAAGGCTCGTACCATTCAGGGTCAATCGCGATCGCTTGTTTCACTTCGTCCATGGCGAATCTCGCCTTGTCGTCTTGAAAGTACAAGGCTGCGAGCTGCAAACGGTTTGCCGCCCGCTTGCGCAACGGGGGGGTGTCGGAAGCGGTGTAGGCATCTTCCCCGCCTTTGGATGCAACTGTCGTCGGTGCGCACGCTGCCGTTAGCAGGGCCAGGCCCAGCACCAGCACGCCCCCCATCAGATGGTGTAAGGCACCACGCGTGCCGCTGGCTGCGCGCAGAAATGTCATTGGTCTTCTCCCGAGGTTGCAGAACCGGCGTCCGGCTCCCAGGGCTTGATGGGGATACTGCGCTGCCGCGCGATGCGCGCAGCGACCGCAGTACGGTCCATTACATCGCCGGCCAATTGGCCGCACGCAGCGTCAATATCGTCACCACGTGTTTTTCGTACGGTGGTGATGATACCGGCGTCATTCAAAATCCGTGCGAAAGTGGCCACGGCAGCGGACGATGAACGCAATAATCCAGAGGCGGGAAACGGATTAAAGGGTATCAGGTTGAACTTGCACCAGCTGCGACCTTCGCCATGGGCCCGAACCAATGCAATCAGCGCCTCGGCGTCGCGCGGTGCATCGTTCACGCCGTCCAGCATGCAATATTCAAATGTAATGAAATCCCGCGGTGCGTGGGCCAAATAGCGCTGGCATGCATCCATCAGTTCGTGCAGCGGGTACTTGCGATTCAATGGCACCAGATTGTCGCGCAGTGCGTCTTCAGGCGCATGCAAAGATACGGCCAATGCCACCGGACAATCGTTGCCCAAGCGGTCCATCATCGGGACCACGCCCGAGGTGGAAACCGTCACGCGGCGGCGCGAAAGTCCATAAGCGTGGTCGTCCAGCATGACGCGCAGGCTCTGCACCAAAGGTTGATAATTTTGCAGCGGCTCGCCCATTCCCATCATTACGACATTGGAAATGACGCGGTCGCTGCGGTTCAGGTGTTTGCGCAAAAAGTGCTCAGCAAACCACAGCTGACCAATAATTTCTGCAACCGTCAGGTTGCGACTGAATCCCTGATGCCCGGTTGAGCAAAACCGGCATCCGACGGCGCATCCGGCCTGGGAGGACACACACAGCGTGCCACGGTCGTCTTCGGGAATAAAAACAGATTCAACTGCATTGCCGCCGCCCACATCAAAGAGCCATTTGATGGTGCCGTCGGCTGAAATATGCTGGGACAGCACGGAGGGCGCTGCAACGTGGGCACACCCGGCCAACTTCTCCCGGAGTGAGCGCGCCAGATCACTCATGTCATCAAAACGCGCAGCCCCGCGCTGGTGAATCCAGCGGAACAACTGGGTGGCGCGGAAGCGCTTCTCACCCAGCTGCTCACAAAAGGCAGCCAATCCCTCGAGATCGTAATCGAGCAGGTTGGCAGTCATGGCATGACTTAACGCGAGTAAACGTTCATGCCGGGGAAGAAGAATGCCACTTCGGCAGCAGCGGTCTCAGCGGCGTCAGAGCCGTGCACGGCGTTGGCGTCGATGCTGTCAGCGAAGTCGGCGCGGATCGTGCCAGCAGCAGCTTTCTTGGGATCGGTAGCGCCCATCAGATCGCGGTTCTTCAAAATTGCGTTTTCACCTTCCAGGGCCTGAATCATGACGGGGCCAGAGACCATGAAGTCGACCAGGTCCTTGAAGAAAGGACGTGCCTTGTGCACAGCGTAGAACGCTTCGGCCTCGCCACGCGACAAGTGGGCCATCTTGGCGGCAACCACTTTCAGGCCAGCGGCTTCAAAACGGGCATAAATTTGACCGATCACGTTCTTTGCAACGGCGTCGGGCTTGATGATGGAGAGGGTACGTTCGATTGTCATAATATTTCCTACACTAAAAATTAATTTAAATTCACCAGACTTCAATAGCAAACTTCAACAGCAAACGCATTGAACCCTGGCAGTTGCCTGATCAGCAAAACCGCCGATTTTAGCATCGTCAATGCACGCTCAACGACTGCGGTTACCGCGACCGCGGCCACCACCCGGGGCCCGACTGGTACGCTCTTGCCGCTGCCGACTGAAGCTGTCTGCGCCGATATAACCCAGCGACGTTTTCATGGGGTCCGGTTGTCCGCCGCCGGCGCCGCCAGTACCACCTGCGCGATCATTCACAGCACCCGGACGGCGCCCGGCTTGGGCCCCTCCCGGCACGGAGGGGCGCGGGCCATTGCCCCGCGGCGCACCACCACGTCCGCTGTTTCGACGTGGCGCGCCACCACGCGATTCGCGCGCCCCGGCCGAGGCCCCCCGCCCCCCGTCTGCCGACCGCGACTGCACGCCGCCGGCCGCTTGCATCAAGGCACGGATATCCCCATCGCCGAGCTCCATCCATGCACCGCGACGCAACCCTCTGGGCAGGAGCATGGCACCGTAACGAATCCGGATCAGTCGGCTCACCGCGTGCCCGACGGCTTCCATCATGCGCCGCACTTCGCGGTTGCGCCCTTCAGAGATGGTAACCCGGTACCAGCAATTCGCACCTTCGCCGCCACCCTCTTCCACGCTGCCAAACTGGGCCATCCCGTCATCAAGTTGGACGCCATCGAGTAACTTTTGCTTCTCTTCTTTGCTCAACGAACCCAGCACGCGTACCGCATATTCACGCTCCAACCCAAAGCGGGGGTGCATCAGATTGTTGGCCAGTTCACCGGAGCTGCTGAACAACAAGAGGCCCTCTGTGTTCAAGTCCAGGCGCCCCACCGATTGCCATTTGCCATGTTGCAGCTTAGGCAATTTACGAAAAACGGTGGGTCGATTCTGCGGATCATCGTGCGTCACGACCTCACCAGCGGGCTTGTGATACGCAATGACACGCGGCGGCGGCGGGTCGATACGCACCCGAATTGGCTTGCCATTGACCTTGATACTGTCACCAAACTGAATGCGCTGACCGATATGGGCAGGCTCGTTGTTAACGGAAATACGCCCCTCCAGAATCAGCTGCTCCATTTCCAGACGCGACCCCATACCTGCCTGGGCCAGCACCTTGTGCAGCTTCGGGGTATCCACCATCGGCAACAGCACCCGCTTGGGCGGTGGCGCAACTTCGGCGCTTTCGTCGGCATCGAACTGCCCCGACAAAATATCCTCAAACCGGTAGCCAGGCGCATCGGCGCCGGACTCCGACGGCGGGGTGGCAACAGGTGACGTGGTGTCAATGTCAGTGTCTTCGGGCAAGGAATTGCCGTTTTCGGTCATATCAGGACTCCTGGGGGGGTAAGCGGTGGCGGTTCGGATGGCGGGGTTTCGGCGGTCGTTAGCAGCGACTCAAAGCTGGGTGTGTCGCCTTTGGCATCATCCAGCAGTGGCAACTGGGCCAGCGAATCCAGCCCCAGATCGTCCAAAAACTGGCGCGTGGTGGCATACAAGGCGGGGCGGCCGGCACTTTCACGGTGCCCGATAACTTCGACCCAACCACGGTCTTCCAGCTGTTTGATCAGCAATGAACTAATGGTTACGCCGCGAATATCTTCCATATCGCCGCGCGTTACCGGTTGGCGATAGGCAATGATGGCCAGCGTTTCCAAGGTGGCACGGGTGTAGCGCGGGGGCTTTTCGGGATGCAGACGGTCCAGGTATTCGCGCATTTCGGGGCGGCTCTGAAAGCGCCAACCGCTCGCCACCTGGACCAGCTCAACGCCCTTGCCAGCCCAATCGAGGCGGAGCTCGTCCAGCAGCAGCTTGACCGTATCCGCGCCCAAGGCATCGGCGAACAGCGTCCGCATGTCCCGCACGGGCATGGGCTGTTGGGCGCAAATCAGCGCGGTCTCGAGGACTCGCTTGGCGTCGGCCAAATTCATATCAGGGCTAGTTCCAAAAAACACCGCCTCACGGCGCGACAGTTTGGGATGCGGACGCTGCCCCGGCACCAACCGAACGGCAGACTCAAAGCAACGGGGTTAAGCAAACCGGCCTGCGAACTCCAGACATTATTTGTCGGAACGGCGCGGTGCAGGCGTATTGTAGCTGAGGCCGGCCGCAGCCAAGCCCGCTCGCATATCGGCCGGCAGCGGCGCCTCAAAGACCAAATCAGCACCGGTGGCCGGATGGGTGAACGCCAGCCGGGTGGCATGCAAGGCCTGGCGCCGGAGCCCAAACAGGGGTTTACCACCATACAACGCGTCGGCGACAAGGGGATGCGACAGCTGGGCCATATGCACCCGGATTTGATGTGTGCGTCCGGTATGCAGGGTGCAACGCACCAGGCACACATCGGCATTGGCAGCCAACAAATCGACGTCGGTCATGGCCGGCTTGCCGGCGTTCACCGCCAAATCGACCACGGCCATGCGCAGGCGATTGCGCGGATCCCGGCCAATCGGGGCGTCAACGCGGCGCGCCACCGCGCCCTGCCAGGTGCCGTGCGCCAACGCCAGATACTGGCGGCTTACCTGGCGCGCTGCAATCGCGACCACCAGACGGTCCATGACTTCGCGCTGGCGTGCGACCACCATCAGGCCGCTGGTGTCTTTATCAAGTCGGTGCACGATGCCGGCACGTGGCACTTGCGTAAAGTCTGTGTGGTAATGCAAAAGCCCATTCATGAGCGTCCCACTCCAGTTGCCGGGAGCGGGATGCACCACCAGTCCAGGCGCTTTGTTCACCACCAGCAAATGCCGGTCTTCAAAAACCACCTCAAACGGCACCGGCTCGGGCCGAAACGCCTGGCTTTGCGGCGTCGGGCGAATCTCCACGCCGATGCGGTCACCCACCCGAACCTTGTGCGAGGCCTTGCCAGCAATGTGACCGTTAAGGGTAACCAGTCCTGCCTCCAGCAATTGCTGCAAGTAACTGCGAGACAACTCCGGCACACTCTCGGCCAAAGCCTTGTCCAGACGCTGTCCATGCAGCGCCGATGGCACCACCAGTTGGCGCAGATCGGATTCCGGCCCCGGTTCGTCTGTGTCTTCCATACCGCCGTCGGGCGATGTGGTCGATATAATTCCGTCGCTCTGATTCAAGAAGGTTTTCCCACAATGTTGCGTTCCAAATTATCGGCTGTTTGTTACTGCCTTGCGATCGGTGCAACTGTGCTCCTCGGCGCTTGCAGCAGCGACCCCGTAAAAGACAAAACCCTGACCATGAGTCCGACGGCAATTTATGCCGATGCCAAAGACAGTATGGCCAACGGCCAATGGGACAAAGCCATCCCCATGCTGGAAAAGCTGGAATCGCGCGCGGCCGGCACGCCACTGGCGCAACAAGCCCAGGTGGAAAGAGCCTACGCGCAGTACCGCACCGGTGAACCGGCCCAGGCAATTGTGACGCTGGACCGCTTCATGAAGCTGAACCCGGCCAGTCCGGCGTTGGATTACGCCATTTACTTGAAAGGTCTGATCAATTTCAATGACGACCTCGGACTGTTCTCGTCGATTACACAACAAGACCTGACCGAGCGCGATCAAAAGGCGGCCAAAGAGTCTTACGAGTCTTTTAAAGAGCTGCGTGAACGCTTCCCCGACTCCAAATACACAGCCGATGCCGTATTGCGCATGAATTACATCGTATCGGCCCTGGCGCAATATGAAGTGCACGTGGCGCGTTACTACTACTCGCGCGGTGCCTATTTGGCGGCAATTAGCCGGGCCCAGACTTCGCTCACCGAATACCGCGAAGTGCCGGCGCACGAGGAGGCCTTGTACATTCTCTATAAATCGTATGACGCGCTGGGAATGACGCAAGCACGCGACGATGCCCTGCGCGTGCTGAACGCAAGCTATCCGCATTCGGACATATTGGCGAAGGGCCCGAAGACCACTAAACAGGCGTGGTGGAAGCTCTGGTAAGCGCATCCAAGCGGTCTTGCAGCGCGGCGGCCGACGCCAGTCGCGCCATCGGCGGCAGGGCCGACATCAAGCGCGCACCGTAAGACTTTTGGTGCAGGCGCACATCGCAAATCACCAAGATACCTTCGTCGCTCTCACGGCGAATCAGGCGACCAGCCCCCTGCTTCAAAACCACAGCGGCCTGGGGCAGCTGCAGGCTATTGAAAGCATTTTTCCCAATTGCTTCCAACCGCTGTACACGGGCTTGCTGCACAGGGTCGTCCGGCGGTGCAAAGGGTAATTTATCGATGACCAGCAACTGCAATACAGCGCCCGGCAAATCGATACCTTCCCAAAAACCCAGGGATGCGACCAACACGGCCCCCCGTTTGACCGCGCCCGCTTGGCCGGCTGCAAAACGGTCCAGCAAAGCCCGCTTGGGACTTTCACCCTGCACCAGGATGTCGGGTGCCTGGGCATTGCCACCCTGCAATGCCATGCCTTCGCGCAAATACGCGCCAATGCTGCGCATGGCACGCAGGGTGGTGGTTAACACCAGCGTGCGTCCACCGAGTTGCACGGCAGCAGGCAGCACCACCGCAGCCACCGCCGCACTGTGGGCCGGATCGCTGGGTGCAGGAAATGGTCGCGGAACATACAGTGCTGCCTGGCGCGCGTAGTCAAAAGGGCTTTCCACCTGCAGGCGTTCGGCCCCCTCCAGGCCACAACTGTCAACAAACCATTGCATGCGCGCATCGTGACCCAATGTAGCGGAGGTGAATATCCAGGCCTTTCCGGCGTCCTGGGCCACCTGAGGGGTCACACGTTCTTGCATCACACCCGAAATATCGAGCGGCGATTGCAACAGCCGCCATTGGCGCCCCAACGACAACCAACGCACGGCATTCACAGGCGTTTCCGCCACGAACCCATCCAAACGCTCTGCGAGCGAATCGGCACGGGCTGCCAACAATTGCAGCTCGGGCTCCATGCTGGCAACGCCGTGCAGGGCCTGTCCAACCGCCTGTAGTCCGTCGAGCAGCGAGTGCAACTGGCGCTGCCCCCCGGCACCCACGACTTGCCATTCGAAGCGCTGCTCGGCGTCGCTGGACAAGAAACGATCTCCGAACGCCTGCACCTGGGTCTCCAGCCCTCCCGCCAGGGCGTCCCATGCAGCATATCCTCCGGCCAGTTGCTGGGCGCGTTGGCGCACGTCCCGGGCCAAGCCCATAATCTGGGACGCGCCCAGCTGCGTACCCATAAACTGAACGCCAATCTCGTTCAGCTGGTGCGCCTCATCAAACACCACACACTCTGTCGACGGCAACAATTCGGCTATGCCCGACTCACGAATCGCCAGATCGGCAAAAAAAAGGTGGTGGTTGACGACTACCACATCAGCCGCCAGGGCTTGGCGCCGTGCCTGATTGACAAAACATTGCGCCGCAAACTGGCAGCCACCGCCCAGGCAGTTTTCGCGGGTAGAAGTGAGCAGAGGAATCCAGGGCGAGCCATCGTCCAGGCCAGGAATCTCTGCCAGATCACCGCTGCGCGTTGCATGCGCCCAGACTTCAATCGAAGCCAACTGTGCCCCGTGTGCCGGATCGGACGCCAGCCCACTTTGGCGGGCACGGCCCAAGTGGTAGTGGCAGAGATAGCTGCTGCGCCCCTTCAGCAGGGCCAGTCGGGCAGGCAAACCCAATGCACCCACCAGTTGAGGAATATCACGTCCATAGAGCTGGTCTTGCAGCGCCTTGCCGGCAGTCGAAATAATGGTCCTCCGACCGGACAATAAGACGGGCACCAAATAGGCAAAAGTCTTGCCAATGCCGGTCCCAGCCTCCACCACCAAGCGGCCTCCGTGCTCTAAGGTAGCGGCCACCGCGCGTGCCATGCGCTGCTGTCCGCTGCGTGCTCGGTATCCACTGAGTACGTTGGCCAGAGGGCCCAAATCGGAAAAAATGGCGTCTACGCGGGCAGAAAGCGGGTTATGAAGCGACATGCAAACTGGCAAATAAGTGATTGGAGCAATTTACCCAAGATACACCCCTGAGCATGTGCGGGTAACGGGATAATACGGCCATTCGAAAATACACGTCCACCGCTGCACTATGGCAACCAAAGGCTACCGGCTGAGCGCCGCGACCGGCATCCACAAGGGTGACCGCGAGTACCAGCAAGATCAGTTGGCATTGCTGAAACATCGGCACCGCAACGGCTGCATCCTGGCCGTCGTAGCCGACGGCATGGGCGGGCGCAGTGGCGGGCGCAAAGCGTCTGACCAGGTCATGTTGACCGCGCGCCAGTTGTTTGAACGGTACGACCCCGACACCGATGACGCGGCGGCAACCCTGAAACAAATCATCCACGAAGCCCATCTGGTCATTAAGCTGACCGCGATTTCGGCGGAACAAGAGCCTCACAGTACGCTGGCCGCCTTCCTGATCAATCCGGGCGGGGACTGCCACTGGGCCTACACCGGCGACTCGCGCCTTTACCATTTTCACAACGGAAAAATGCTGCATCGCAGCAAAGATCATTCTTATGTGCAAACACTGGTAGACAAAGGCGAAATAACCGAAGAGCAGGCGAACAATCACCCGCAATCGAATATTTTGATGGGCTGTTTGGGCACCGAGGCAGACCCGCCGATCGGCACGCATTTCATTCCACAACTGCGCCCAGGCGACGTGCTATTGGCGTGCAGCGATGGGGTTTGGCATTACTTCAACGATTCAGAAATGGGTGTGGTACTGGGTGGTCTTGCACCCCGCGAAGCCAGCGAATTCCTGATTGAAAAAGCCCGCAGCCGGGCCCATGGCGGTGGCGACAATTTGTCGCTGATTGTCATCAAGATAGACGCCTTGAACTAAGGCGCGGACTCACTGGGTGAAGGCAAAGCCGGCCGTTCCGGCTGGGATGCGAGGCGTTGTTGCACTTGCGCGCGGTGCGCTGCCTGATCGGCGAGGCGTTGTGCATACAGCGCACGGTTGCGGGCGATTTGCTCCGGCGTGTATATATTGGCATCGGAAGCACGCGGCTGTGGTCGTTCGGGACCCGACGGTTTGGGCCGAACTTTGGTCGCTTGTGCGTCGTCATGGTCCGCAAAAGGGTCGCCGGCGTCCGCCGGTACGCCAGCCGGAGCGCTAGCGGCCCGTTCCTCGCTCCTGCGTTGTTGGGCCTGCCAGGCCCGTTGACTGCGCTCTTTGCGCTGATCGTCATCCAACACATTTTGCTGGCGCGTCAACTCGCCCAAAGTGGCGCGCCTGCGCGCCTGCACTTTGGCCAAACAGTCGTTGACAGCAAAGCGCTGGTAACACGCGCCTGACTCGGCATCCAACGCGGCCAAGGCACGTGTGCGTCTGATATCAAGGTCTTTTTGCTCCTGCGCAGGGTCGGCGAAAGCGCCGGTCGAAGCAAGTTGAAAATCATTGATCACCTGCGCCCGTATGGCATCTGCTTGCGCCGCTGCTTCAGAGCGGGCGGCCCCGGGCCATACCAACACCACAGACAGCACCAAACCAACCGTGCGCCCGATGCAAGCCGAGGCGTTCATGTCAGGCGGGTATCCACAATGCGGCGCTCCTGCCCCAGATATTCGCGCGACTGCATTTCATTCAGACGCGACACCGTGCGCGGAAACTCATGTGCCATCGGGCCCTCGGTATACAAGTCCTCTGCTGCCACGGCGGCCGACATAATCAATTTAACCTTGCGGTCATAGAGCACGTCAATCAGCCAGGTAAAGCGGCGCGCTTCGGACGCCATGCGCACCGGCATATGGGGCACATCGCTCAAAAACACAGTGTGAAACTGGCTGGCAATTTCCAGGTAATCGTTTTGTGAGCGCGGGCCGCCACACAACTCCTTGAAACTGAACCAGACCGCACCACCGGCACGGCGCAAGGACCGAATTGCACGGGCCTCGATGTGCAGCACCGGGTCCTGGTCCTGCTGCTCAGCCAGCGTGTTGAACGCCTCCGCCATCGCGGCATCGGCTTGCGGCCCGAGTGGCGTATGGTAAAGCTGCAAAGTCTCTAGCGTCCGCGTGCGGTAGTCGGTGCCGTTGTCCACGTTCAGCACCTCCATCTTGGCGTTCAGCAGCGCAATGGCTGGCAATATGCGATCGCGGTGCAGGCCATTGGGATAAAGGTCATCAGGCTTGAAGTTGGAGGTCGTCACCAACCCCACGCCGCAAGCAAACAAGGCGTCGAGCAAACGGTGCAGTATCAGGGCATCGGTGATATCGGCAACGTGGAATTCGTCAAAACAAATCAACTTGTAGCGCACTGCCATGCGTTGCGCCAAAGCCGTC
>Ga0228698_1000212_pt1 | contig 51930 bp, 38 predicted proteins | sample McNCre117_Aug_MG_FD_178015 | JGI IMG/M metagenome (GOLD analysis project Ga0228698, IMG submission 178015) | Freshwater microbial communities from McNutts Creek, Athens, Georgia, United States - 1-17_Aug_MG | ecosystem: Environmental > Aquatic > Freshwater > Creek | place: USA: Georgia... | reverse complement strand
TCGCGCGGACCCGTCATTCGGCCAAAACGCAAGGTCCAATCGCCCTGATACCATTCCCCCGCGACCCCCCAACTCCAGCCCCGGGCGTCCGCGGCATAGTCGTAGGCGACGTTGTTCATGTGGCCCCAGTTCATGAACTGCCGACGCGGGTCGTTCGAGTAAGCGTTCTTGTCGAACACGTCGAGGGTCGAAAAATTGCCCGCAGTGACCACAAAGCGATTGCGATCGACCGAACCCGCCATCCAGTTGAAGTCGCTGTCGATCTTTTCTGAGCCGCCGCCCTGGTTCCAGGTCTGCCGAATGAACAGGCGCTGGCGATACATCCGGGGTTTTGTGCCCGCAGCGCGTGTGACTTCGCCGTTGTAAAAGCCACCCAGACCGATCAGCGCGCCGGAAAAAGGCACGCCCTGCGTGATCTCAGGAACCAAGTAGGCTTCACCGTCCGTCCAGGGACGCAGACCGAAGTATCCCGTCAGGCTGCGCGTATAGCTGCGATCGGAGCCATTCGGCAAACTATAAACCGGTCGACCGTCGGCGTACTTGGATTCATCCAACGTGGCGGGGCGACGCTCACCGAAGGGCCCGTGGTACTGGGAGATCTGCGTGAACTGGAACTTGACTTGCGTGTCCTCGCGCTCAACCTCATCGGCTTGGGCCAGCAGCGGCAACACCGCCATGAGCAACGCTGGGCCCTTTCGCAGCTGAAAGAATTGGTTCATCGGGTTCACGCCTTGGTCAACAGGTCCACATCCACACCACCACTTGAAATGCCCGACCTACAGGCGGAATACCCATTCAGGTGGCCCAAATAACAACGACTGGCCGGCAAGGTTTAACTTGCAAACCAGTCGCCTACTGATTTTCCACGCTGGACGGTGACGCCGGCGTGACAGCACCCGCCGCAGACGGGCATTGCGTCGAGCAGGTCGGCCCGCCCCGGGACAGACCGTTGCCCTGCCCGTCGGCCGCGTCAGCCCACCCAGCGCCGCGCGTTGCGGAACATGCGCAGCCAGGGGCTGGCGGCGGCGATGTCGCCGTTCGTCCAGCTCATCTGCGCGTTGCGGAACACGCGCTCCGGGTGCGGCATCAGCACGGTGAAGCGGCCGTCGGCGGTGGTCACCGAGGTCAGGCCGTCGGGGCTGCCGTTCGGGTTGGCCGGATAGACCTCGGTCGGCCGGCCCTGGGTGTCGATGAAGCGCATCGCGCGCTGCACCTTCGCCGCGTCGCCGCGCTGGCTGAAGTCCGCGAAGCCCTCGCCGTGCGCCACAGCGATGGGCAGGCGGCTGCCGGCCATGCCGGTGAAGAAGATCGAGGGGCTTTCTAACACCTCGACTAAGCTGAACCGGGCCTCGAACTGCTCGCTCTTGTTGCGGGTGAACTTCGGCCAGGCCTCGGCACCCGGAATGATCGGCGCCAGCGCGGCCATCATCTGGCAGCCGTTGCACACGCCGAGTGCGAAGGTGTCCGGCCGCGCGAAGAAGGCCTTGAACTGATCGGCCAGCTTCGGGTTGAACATCACCGAGCGGGCCCAGCCCTCGCCGGCGCCCAGGGTGTCGCCGTAGCTGAAGCCGCCGCAGGCGACGAAGCCCTGGAACTGCGACAGGTCAGCGCGGCCGCTCTGCAGGTCGGTCATGTGCACGTCCCAGGCCTCGAAGCCGGCCTGCGCCATCGCGTAGGCCATTTCCATCTGGGAGTTCACGCCCTGCTCGCGCAGGATGGCCATCTTCGGACGCGCCTTGCCGATGAAGGGCGCGCACACGTCCTCGGCTGGGTCGAAGGTCAGGGCGATCTGCAGGCCCGGATTGTCCTGCGCACCGGCAGCGGCGTGCTCGCTGTCGGCGCAGGCCGGGTTGTCGCGCAGGCGGGCGATGCGCCAGCTCACCTCGTCCCAGGCCTGCTGCAGCGTGTCAAGCGGCGCGGCGAAGGCGGACTTGGCGTCGCGCCAGACTTCCATCGCGTAGCGGTCGTTGGTCTTGCCCACCACGTGGCTGTGCTTGGACAGGCCGTGCGTGCGCAGCGTGGCCATGACGTCGTTGCGGTCGGCGGTGGCGACCTGCAGCAGCACGCCCAGCTCCTCGTTGAACAGCGCCTTGAGCGTCAGCTCGTTGCGGCGGGTGCTGACCTGGGTGGCCCAGTTCTTCGAGTCGCCGTGGTCGGCGCGGCTGTCGCTGATGCCATCGCCCTCGGTGACCAGCAGGTCCACGTTCAGGCTGACGCCCACGTGGCCGGCGAAGGCCATCTCGCAGGCCGCCGCCCACAGGCCGCCGTCGCTGCGGTCGTGGTAGGCCAGCAGCTTGCCCTGGCCGCGCAACTCGTTGACGGCCGCGACCAGCGCCTTGAGCTGGGCCGGGTCGTCCACGTCGGGCACCTGGTCGCCGAACTGGCCGACCACTTGCGCCAGGATCGAGCCGGCCATGCGGTTGCGGCCCTGGCCGAGGTCCACCAGGATCAGCGTGGTGTCCACGCCGGCCGAGGTGTCGGTGCGCAGCTGCGGGGTGAGCGTGCCGCGCACGTCGTCCAGCGTCGCGAAGGCGGTGACGATCAGCGACACCGGCGCGACCACTTGCTTGGCCTGGCCGTCGTCGCTCCACTTGGTGCGCATCGACAGGCTGTCCTTGCCCACCGGAATGCCCACACCCAGCGCCGGGCAGAGCTCCATGCCCACGGCCTTGACGGTGTCGTAGAGCGCAGCGTCCTCGCCAGCCTCGCCGCAGGCGGCCATCCAGTTGGCGCTGAGCTTGACGCGCGGCAGCTCGATCGGCGCGGCCAGCAGGTTGGTGATGGCCTCGGCCACCGCCATGCGGCCCGAGGCCGGTGCGTCCAGCGCCGCCAGCGGGCTGCGCTCGCCCATGGCCATCGCCTCGCCGCGCAGGCCGGCGTAATCGGCCAGCGTCACCGCGCAGTCGGCCACCGGCACCTGCCAGGGGCCGACCATCTGGTCGCGGTGGTTCAGGCCGCCCACCGTGCGGTCACCGATGGTGATCAGGAAGCGCTTGGAGGCCACCGTCGGGTGGCGCAGCACGGCCAAGGCCACCTCGTCGAGCGCCACCTCGCTCAGGTCGAGCGGCTTCTCGCTGCGGGCGATGCGCTGCACCTGGCGGTGCACCTTGGGCGGCTTGCCCAGCAGCACGTCCATGGGCATGTCGATCGGGCGCTCGCCGCCGGGGCCCTCTTCCAGGATCAGCTCGCGGTCGTCGGTGGCCACGCCGATCACCGCGAAGGGGCAGCGCTCGCGCTCGGCCATCGCGGTGAACAGGTCCAGGCTCTCGGGGCCGATGGCCAGGACGTAGCGCTCCTGGCTCTCGTTGCACCAGATTTCCTTGGGCGCCAGGCCGGTTTCTTCCAGCGGCACCTTGCGGATGTCGAAGGTGGCGCCCTTCTCCGCGCCGTCCACCAGCTCGGGGAAGGCGTTGGAGATGCCACCCGCGCCCACGTCGTGGATTGCCAGGATGGGGTTTTCAGCGCCCAGGCGCCAGCAGTGGTCGATGACCTCCTGCGCGCGGCGCTGGATTTCCGGGTTGCCGCGCTGCACGCTGTCGAAGTCCAGCGCCGCGGTGTTGCTGCCCGCGGCCATCGAGCTGGCCGCCCCGCCGCCCATGCCGATGCGCATGCCTGGCCCGCCGAGCTGGATCAGCAGCGTGCCGGCGCCGAAGGGCAGCTTGGCCGTCATGCGGTCGTCGATCTGGCCCAGGCCGCCGGCGATCATGATGGGCTTGTGGTAGCCGCGCTGCACGCCCGCCACGTCCTGCTCGAAGACGCGGAAGTAGCCGCCCAGGTTGGGCCGGCCGAACTCGTTGTTGAAGGCGGCGCCGCCCAGCGGGCCGTCGATCATGATCTGCAGCGGGCTGGCGATGTGCTCGGGCTTGCCGATGTTCTCGCGCTCCCAGGGCTCGTTCGTCTCCGGCAGGCGCAGGTTGGACACGGTGAAGCCGGTCAGGCCCGCCTTGGGCTTGGAGCCGCGGCCGGTGGCGCCCTCGTCGCGGATCTCGCCGCCCGCGCCAGTAGAAGCGCCGGGGTACGGGGAAATCGCCGTCGGGTGGTTGTGCGTCTCCACCTTCATCAGCACGTGCGCCACCTCGGGGCGGGCGATGTAGGGCGAGGCGCTGGCCTGGTCGGCGGGCACCCAGCGCTCGATGGCGCCGCCTTCCATCACCGCGGCGTTGTCGCTGTAGGCGATCACCGAGTGCTGGCCATTGAGCTTCTCGGTGTTGCGGATCATGCCGAACATCGACAGCGGCTGGCGCTCGCCGTCGATGGTGAAGTCGGCGTTGAAGATCTTGTGGCGGCAGTGCTCGGAGTTGGCCTGCGCGAACATCATCAGCTCGACGTCGCTGGGGTTGCGCCCGAGCTGGCGGAAGTTGGCCACCAGGTAGTCGATCTCGTCGTCCGACAGCGCCAGGCCGAAGTCCTTGTTGGCGGCCTCCAGCGCGGGCTTGCCGGCGCCGAGCACGTCGACGTGGGCCAGCGGCTCGGCCGGCTGCTCGTCGAAGAGGTGGCGCGCGGCCTCGCGGTCGAAGGCGGCCGACTCGGTCATGCGGTCGTGCAGCAGCGCGGCGCAGGCCTGCAGTTCGGACTCGCTCAGGGACTTGGGCCCCGTGAGCGCTTCAGCCAGGGCACCCAGCAGCCCGCTCTTGAGCTGCAGGCGGAACTCGGTGACGCGCTCGACGCGGTGCACCGCGGCGTTGCCCAGCCCGCAGTTGTGGGCGATGTCGGTGGCCTTGGAGGCCCAGGGCGAGACGGTGCCCAGGCGCGGCATCACCACGATCAACGCGCTGTCGCCATCGGCGCCCGGATAGGGATCGCCGTAGGTGAGCAGCGCACCCAGCTTGGCCTGGGCCGCCGCGTCCAGCGCGGCATCGCTCCAGACCCAGTGCACGTGGCGGGCCGAAACCCCGACGATGCGCGACGAAACGGCTTGCAGTCGCGGCAGCAGCGCCTGGACGCGGAAGGCGGACAGGGCGTTACCGCCCTCGAAGTGCTGCAAATGCTTGGAGGACTGGGCGGAGGTGGAGGACACGCGTGGGATTCCCGAGAGCCGGCGGCAGGCAAAACGGGAATTTTAGGCGAGGAGCGGCACTCGGCTCGATCCCGCGTCACAGGCCCCTTCAACGGCGCCGGGAAAGGACCGGGTGTGATAATCCGCCGCATGTCGATCACGATCAAGAACGAAGCGGATATTGCCGCGATGCGTGTGGCATGCCGCCTGGCTGCCGAGGTGCTGGATTACCTGGAGCCCCACATCAAGCCGGGGGTGACCACCAACCGGATCGACCAGCTGGCGCACGACTACATGGTGGAGGTGCAGAAGTGCATCCCCGCCCCGCTGAACTACGCGCCGCCGGGCTACAAGCCCTACCCGAAGTCGATCTGCACCTCCATCAACCACCAGGTCTGCCACGGCATCCCGAACGACAAGCCGCTGAAGAACGGCGACATCGTCAACGTGGACATCACGACGATCAAGGACGGCTGGCACGGCGACACCAGCCGCATGTTCGTCGTCGGCGAGGGCTCGATCGCCGCCAAGCGGCTGTGCCAGCTGACCTACGAGGCGATGTGGAAGGGCATCGACAAGGTGCGCCCGGGCGCGCGCCTAGGCGACATCGGCCACACCATTCAGACCTTCGCGGAAAACAACGGCCTGTCGGTGGTGCGTGAGTTCTGCGGCCACGGCATCGGACGCAAGTTCCATGAGGACCCGCAGGTGCTGCACTATGGCCGCCCCGGCACGCTCGACGAACTCAAGCCGGGCATGATCTTCACCATCGAGCCGATGATCAACGCCGGTCGGCGCGAGATCAAGGAATCGGGCGACGGCTGGACCATCGTCACCAAGGACCGCTCGCTGTCCGCGCAGTGGGAACACACCGTGGTGGTCACCGAGACCGGCTACGAAGTGCTGACGCTGTCGGCCGGCAGCCCCCCGATCCCCGCCTTCGTCACGGGCGCCGGGGCATGAAGGGCGGAGCCGCCGCCGCCACCGAGGCCAAAGAAGGCGTCAGCCCGCTCGATCTGGCCGACCTGCGCCAGCACCTGCGCGACGAGCGCAAGGCGCTGATCGATGGCTTTCGCGCCACCCCGCCCACGCTGGACGGCGCGCAGCGGCTGATCCGCCGCATCACCCGGCTGACCGACCAGGTGCTCGCCCGGTTGTGGAAGCTCATGGCGATGCCGCGCGGCGCCGCGCTGGTGGCCGTGGGCGGCTATGGCCGCGGCGAGCTCTATCCGCACTCCGACGTCGACGTGCTGCTGCTGTTGCCCGATGCGACCACGGCGGCGCCCCAGGCGGCAACCGACGCCCCGGCCGGGGCATCGGCCGACGACGCCGTGATCAGCGACTTCATCACCGCCTGCTGGGACATCGGTCTGGAGATCGGCTCGAGCGTGCGCAGCGTGGCCGAGTGCGTGCAGGTGGCGGGCCAGGACGTGACGGTGCAGACCGCGCTGCTGGAGGCGCGCTACCTGGCCGGGGCGAAGCCGCTGTACCAGGACTTCCGCCGCCGCACCCAGGCGGTGCTGGACCCCGCGGCCTTCCTGCGCGCCAAGCTGCTCGAAATGGAGCAGCGCCACGTCAAGTACGAGAACACGCCCTACGCGCTGGAGCCCAACTGCAAGGAAAGCCCCGGCGGGCTGCGCGACCTGCAGGTGCTGCGCTGGGTGGCGCTGGCCGCAGGTCTGGGCAGCTCCTGGCGGGAGATGGCGGCCAAGGGCCTGATCACGCCCTTCGAGGTGCGCCAGCTGCAGCGCAACGAGGGCCTGCTGACGCTGATCCGCACCCGGCTGCACGTGGTGGCCAACCGGCGCGAGGACCGGCTGATCTTCGACCTGCAGACCACGCTGGCCGAGAGCTTCGGCTACGAGAACACGCCCGAGCGCCGCGCCAGCGAGGCGCTGATGCGCCGCTACTACTGGGCCGCCAAGGCCGTGGCGCAGCTCAACCAGGTGCTGATGCTCAACATCGAGGAGCGCGTCAACGGTTCGCAGGACGCGCCGATGCGCCCGATCAACGCGCGCTTCTTCGACCGCGCCGGCCTGCTGGAGATCGCCAGCGACGACCTGTACCAAAAGGAGCCGCACGCCATCCTGGAGACCTTCGTGGTCTACCAGCAGACGGTGGGCATCAAGGGCCTGTCGGTGCGTACGCTGCGCGCGCTGTACAACGCTCGCGAGTACATGGACGGCGCCTTCCGGGCCGACCCGGAGAACCGCCGGCTGTTCATGGAGATCCTCAAGCAGCCGCAGGGCCAGACCCACGTGCTGCGGCTGATGAACGCCAGCTCGGTGCTGGGGCGCTACCTCTGGGTGTTCCGCCGCATCGTCGGGCAGATGCAGCACGACCTGTTCCACGTCTACACCGTGGACCAGCACATCCTGATGGTCGTGCGCAACATGCGCCGCTTCTTCATCCCGGAGCACGCGCACGAGTACCCTTTCTGCTCCCAGCTGGCCGCCCACTGGGACAAGCCCTGGGTGCTGTACGTGGCCGCGCTCTTCCACGACGTGGCCAAGGGCCGCGGTGGCGACCACTCCGAGCTGGGCGCGGTCGAGGTGCGGCGCTTCTGCCGCGACCACGGCATCGGCAAGGACGATGCGCGGCTGATCGAGTTCGCCGTCAAGGAACACCTGACGATGTCGCGCGTGGCGCAGAAGGAGGACCTGTCCGACCCGGACGTGATCCAGGCCTTCGCCCAACGCGTGAAGGACCCGCGCCGCCTGACCGCGCTGTACCTGCTGACGGTGGCCGACATCCGCGGCACCAGCCCGAAGGTCTGGAACGCCTGGAAGGGCAAGCTGCTCGAAGACCTCTACCGCGCCACGCTGCGCGCACTCGGCGGCGCCAAGCCGAACATGGACGCCGAGATCGACCAGCGCCAGCAGGAGGCCCGCCAGATGCTGGCGCTGCACTCCATGCTGCCGGGGGCCGAGGACGCGCTGTGGAAGACGCTGGACCTGGGCTACTTCGCCCGCCACGACAGCGGCGAGCTGGCCTGGCACGCGCGCGCGCTCAACCGCCGGGTGGACACGCCCACGCCGATCGTCAGCGCCCGCCTGTCGCCCGTCGGCGAGGGCCTGCAGGTGCTGGTCTATGCGCCGGACCGCACCGACCTGTTCGCGCGCATCTGCGGCTACTTCGACTCGGCGCGCTTCAACATCCTGGACGCGCGCATCCACACCACGCGCGCCGGCTACGCGATGGACACCTTCCAGGTGATCACGCCCAACCTGCACCACGCCTACCGCGACCTGATCGCGCTGGTCGAGACGCAGCTGGCCGAGACGCTGGTCAAGGAAGGGCCGCTGCCCGAACCCAGCCGCGGCCGGCTGTCGCGGCGCGTCAAGTCCTTCCCGGTCACGCCGCGGGTGCACCTGCAGCCCGACGAGCGGGCGCAGCGCTGGCTGCTGTCGGTGTCCACCAGCGACCGCGCCGGGCTGCTGTACTGCATCTCGCGGGTCATCGCGCGCCACCACATCAACCTGCAGCTGGCCAAGATCACCACGCTGGGTGAGCGCGTCGAAGACACCTTCCTGATCGACGGCCCGGCGCTGCAGCACAACCGCGGCCAGCTCGCCTTCGAGACCGAGCTGCTCGACGCCCTGGCCTGACGCGCAGGCGCGCCGCGGCGGCGTCGCAGCCACGCGACGCCGCCACGTGCTGACCCGCTCCTCGGCCGCGACGAATTGGCGTCCAATCGGCGCATGGCCACCGATTGTTCAGTTTTTCGCCCTTTTCACGCCCGCACCGACCGGCGCGAGGCGCTGCGGCGCCTCGTCCACCTGACCACCGGCCTGGGCCTGGGCGGCGCGGCCCCGGCGATCCTGCGTGCGGGCGAGCCGACGCGAACCCTCGTCTTCGGCATCGTGCCGCAGCAGTCCGCCAGCGAGCTGGCGCGGGTCTGGATCCCGGTGATCGGCTGGCTGGCGCAGCGCGCGGGCGTGCCGATGCGCTTCGCCACCGCGCCGGACATCCCCGCCTTCGAGCAGCGCCTGGCCGCCGGGGTCTACGACCTGGCGTACATGAACCCCTACCACTACAGCGTCTTTGCGAAGAAGCCCGGCTACCAAGCCTTCGCAAAGGAAAAGGGCCGACGCCTGCGCGGCATCGTGGTGGTGCGCCGGGACTCGCCGATCACCGACCTGGCCGCACTGGCCGGCAAGGCGGTGGCCTTTCCGGCACCAGCGGCCTTTGCCGCCACGGTGCTGGTGCGCGCCGAGCTGGAGCGCGCGCGCATCCCGATCCGGCCGGTGTTCGTCAACTCGCACGAGTCGGTCTACCTCAACGTCGCGCAGCGCCAGTTCGACGCCGGCGGCGGCATCCCGCGCACGCTGCAGACGATGGACGCCGCGGTGCGCGACGAGCTGCGCGTGCTCTGGCAGACGGGCGAGTTCACGCCCCACGCCTTCGCCGCCCACCCGCGGGTGGACCGCGCTGCGCTGCGGGCGGTGCAGCAGGCGATGGGGGCGGCCGACGCCGACCCGCACGCCCGCCCGGCGCTGGAGGGCATCGGCTTCAAAGGCTTCGACAGCGCCCAGGACGCCGAATGGAACGACGTGCGCGCCCTGGGCATTCGCACGCTGGCCAACCTGCTGGCCGGCTGACGCCGACGCCACGCGAGCGCGCATGACCCTCAGACTGACCTTCCGACTCAAGACCATCCTCGGCGTGGCGGCCATCGAGGCGCTGCTGCTCAGCCTGCTGGTGGCCAGCGGCGTGCACTTCATCGGCCAATCGGCCGAGGCCGAGTTCGAGCGCCGCAACCAGGCCACCGTCAAGGCCTTCTCGGTGATGGCCAAGGACGCGCTGATCGCCAGCGACCTGGCCGCGCTCAAGGCCCTGACCCGCGAAATGCTGACCTACCCCGGCGTGGTCTACGCCCGGGTGCGCGACGCCGAGGCCGGTCTGCTGGTCGGCGCCAGCGCCAGCGCGGACGGCGACTCGGGCGCTGGCCCCGCCACCGCGCCCGCCTCGGTCAGCGAGGCCCCGCGGCTGGCCGACGTCACCGACGGCGTGCTGCGAACCGGCCGGGAGATCCGCGTGGGCGAGCAGCTCTTCGGGCGCGTCGAAATCGGCGTGTCGGCCGGCGAGGTGCAGAGCCTGAAGGCCACCGCGCAGCGCTACGGCCTGGCGCTGGGCACGCTGGAGATGGCGCTGGTGGCGCTGTTCTCCTGGCTGCTGGGCGCCTACCTGACGCGCCAGCTGGCGCAGCTGGCCCAGGCCTCGCGCCACATCGCCGAGGGCGAGCTGGGCTACCAGATGCCGGTGCGCGGCAGCGACGAGCTGGCCGACACGGCCCAGGCCTTCAACCGCATGTCGCTGCGCCTGGTGGACAGCTACGCCGACGTGCGCCGCAACGAGCAGAACCTGCGCCGCGTGCTGGAGACGATCCAGGACGGCATCCTCACGCTCGACGCCGCCCAGCGCATCCTCAGCGCCAGCCCGGCGGCCCTGCGGCTGCTGCAGCGCGAGGCCGGCGCGCTGCTCGGGCGGCCGCTGGCCGACTGCTTCGCGCTCGGCGACGCCGGCACGCTCGACGCCCTGCTGGCCGAGCCGCCGGCCGATGCGCAGGGCCTCGCCGATCCGCCCGTGCTGGAGGCCTGGCTGCCCGACGGCGGGCTTCGCCCCCTCGAAGTGCGCGCCAGCCCGATCGAAGGCGCCGGCCAGGCCCGCCGGCTGGTCGTCCTGCGCGACGTCAGCGCACGCATCAAATCCGCCCAGGCGATCGCCCGCAGCGAAGAGCAGCTGCGCCGGGTGCTGAACGCGACGCACGACGGCATCGTCGTCATCGACGAGACCGGCATGGTGCTGTCCTTCAACGCCGGGGCCGAGCGGCTGTTCGGCTGGCGCGCCGACGAGCTGCTGGGCCGCAACGTGTCCACCCTCGTGCCCGAGCCGCACCGCGCGCAGCACGACGGCTACCTGCGCCGCTACCTGGCCACGGGCGTGAGCCACATCCTGGGCGAGGAGCGCGAGTTCGAGGCCCGCCGCCAGGACGGCAGCGCGATCTGGATCGCACTGCGCGTGGGCCTGCTCGACGACGGCGCGGCCACGCCCAAGCGCTTCATCGGCGTGGTGCACGACATCACCCAGCGCAAGCACGCGGAGCTGGAGCTGCGCCAGGCCAAGGAGGCGGCCGAGGACGCGGCGATCGCCAAGTCCGAGTTCCTGGCCAGCATGAGCCACGAGATCCGCACCCCGATGCACGGCGTGCTGGGCTCCATCGAGATGCTGGAGGACACCGCGCTGACCGGCCAGCAGCAGCGCTACCTGGAAACCGCGCGCACCTCGGCGGGCATGCTGCTGGGCGTGATCGACGAGATCCTCGACTTCTCGCGCCTGGAGGCGGGCAAGCTGCGCATCGAGCTGCTGGACTTCGACCTGCGCCGCAGCGTCGAGGACGTCACCGCGATGCTGGCCCAACGCGCCCACGGCAAGAAGCTGGAGCTGGCCTGCTACATCGCCCCCGAAGTGCCCGAGCTGCTGCGCGGCGACCCGATCCGCCTGCGCCAGGTGCTGGTCAACCTGGTGGGCAACGCGATCAAGTTCACCGAGCGCGGCGAGGTGGTGGTCAGCGTCAGCGCGGTGCCGGCCCCGCCGACGGAGGACGCTGGCGCCGCCAGCATCACCAGCGTCAGCAGCGTCAGCAGTGTCACCAACGCCATGCCCGCCCGGCGCCTGCGCATCGAGGTGCGCGACACCGGCATCGGCATCGCGCCCGAGAAGCAGAAGCGGCTGTTCCAGCCCTTCACGCAGGCCGACAGCTCGATGAGCCGGCGCTTCGGCGGCAGCGGCCTGGGCCTGAGCATCGCCAAGCGGCTGGTCGAGCTGATGCACGGCGCGATCGGCTTCGAGAGCAGGCCCGACCACGGCTCGCGCTTCTGGTTCACGCTGCCGCTGGAGGCCGCCACCGCCGGCTCGCGCGACGTGCGCAGCCGCGCCTTCGCCGGCACCCGCGTGCTGGTGGTGGACGACAACGCCACCAACCGCATCATCCTGCACCGCTACCTCACCGCCTGGGGCAGCCAGTCCGGCAGCGCCAGCTCGGGCGAGGAGGCCCTGGCCAAGCTGCAGGACGCCGCCGCCTCCGGCCAGCCCTACGAGATCGCCCTGCTCGACCTGAACATGCCCGGCATGGACGGCTACGCGCTGGTGCAGGCCATCCGCGACGACCCGGCGCTGGCCGGGCTGCCGCTGGTGATGCTCAGCTCCTCGGTGCAGGAGGCCGAGCGCGTCGCCCAGGCGGCGGTGGACGTCTGGCTGGACAAGCCGCTGCGCCAGTCCGACCTGCACGACGCCATCGCCACGCTGCTGCACCGGCGCGTGCCGCCCTCGGGCCCGGCGCCCGAGGGCTACGGCGCGGGGCTGCACTTTGCCGGCGAGCAGGTGCTGCTGGTCGAGGACAACCCGGTCACGCAGGACCTGGGCCTGCAGATGCTGCGCCGCCGCGGCCTGGCGGTCAGCCTGGCCGACAACGGCCAGCAGGCGGTCGAGGCGGTGCGCCGGCAGCGCTTCGACCTCGTGCTGATGGACATCCAGATGCCCGAACTCGACGGCTACGCCGCTACCCGCGCGATCCGCGCCTGGGAGCGCGAGACCGGCCGCGCGCCGCTGCCCATCATCGCGCTGACCGCGCACGCGCTGCCCAGCGACCGCGAGCGCTGCCTGGACGCCGGCATGGACGACTACATCGTCAAGCCCTACAGCGCCCAGGCGCTGACCAGCGTCGTCGCGCGCTGGCTGATGCCACCCGGCCAAGGCACAGCCACCGCGGCGGTGCCGGCGCAGCGGGTGGAGGAGGCGCAGGGCGCGGTCGACGACGCCATCGACCGCCAGCGCTACGACCAGGTCGCCGCGCTGATGGGCAGCGCGATGCCCGGCCTGCTGGACAAGGTGATCGAGACGCTGCAGCGCGAGCGCGAGCTGATCGACGCGGCCGCCCGCGCGCGTGACCGCGTCGCGCTGCGCGAGCTCTTCCACCGGCTGAAGAACACCGCGGGGGACATCGGCGCCACGCGCGTCTACGACCTGGCCGCCGGCAGCGAGCGCCGCCTGGCCGCCACGCCCGAGGGCGACCCCGCCTGGCTCGACCCCGCCGGGTTGACCGCGCTGGAGGTCGCCTGCACCGCCGCACTGGGGGCTCTCCTGCGCCTGCGAGACGCGGCCGCTGTGGCATCCTCCCCGCAGTGACGGGCGCCGCGCACCGCCCCTCACCCCCGCCGCCCGCCCCCCACGTCGCCCACCGCATGGCCGCCCTCGCTCCCCCCTTCCCGCCCGCCGCCGCGCCGCCAGGCGCCAAGATCCTGATCGTCGACGACGAGGCGATCACGCGCATGATGATTCGCCGCGTGTTGGAAGACAGCGGCTACCAGGTCGTCGAGGCCGAGGACGGCCAGATCGCGCAGCGCGTGGCCGACGCCGAGCTGCCCGACCTGGTGCTGATGGACGTGCGCATGCCGCAGATGAACGGCTTCGACGCCTGCCGGGCGCTGCGCCGTTCGCTGCACGGGCGCCACACCCCTGTGCTGATGCTCACCGCGCTGGACGACGTGATGGCCGTGACCCTGGCCTTCGAGGCCGGCGCCACCGACTTCATCACCAAGCCGATCAACTGGGCCCTGCTCGGCCAGCGCGTGCGCTACGCGCTGCGGACCAGCCAGACCGAGCGCGAGCTGCGCGACAGCCAGATCGCGCTGGCGCGGGCGCAGAAGATCGCCCGCCTGGGCCAATGGCGCTTCGACTTCGCCAGCGGCGTGCTGCACGGCTCGCCCGAGCTGCGCGAGCTGCTCGCCCTGCCCGACGGCCAGGCGCTGCGCCTGCGCGACGTGCTGGCGATGGTGGCGCCCGACGACCGCGCGCGGCTGCGCCGCTTCGCCCGCGAGCTGCGCCGCCAGCAGCGCGAGCGCGAGCTGGAGATCCGCCTGGCGCCGCCGGAGCTGGCCAGCAAGTACCTCTTCCTCTCGGGCGACCTGCTGTTCGACGAGCACGGCCGCGCGCGCGGGATCTTCGGCGTCGCGCAGGACGTGACCGAGCGCCGCCAGGCGGAGGCGCGGCTGAGCTACTACGCCCACTTCGACGAGCTGACCGGCCTGCCCAACCGCACGCTGTTCCGCGACCGGCTCAGCACCGCGATCACTGCGGCGCAGCGCGGCGGGCGGCCCTTCGCGGTGCTGGACCTGGACGTCGATGCGCTGCAGCGCGCCCAAGCCACCGTCACCCAGGCCGCGGGCGACCGCCTCATCAAGGCCGCGGCCGAGCGCCTGGCCAGCGAGCTGCGCGAGCGCGACTCGCTGTGCCGCGTCGAGGGCGCCCGCTTCGCGATGCTGGTGGCCGACGCCGACGACGAGCTGGCGCTGGCCAGCCGCGCCCGCCGGCTGGTCGAGGCCTTCACCACACCGCTGGCGGTGGGCGACTGGGAGCTGCTGGCCGCGCTCAGCGTGGGCGTGGCGATCTACCCGGCCGACGGCGACGACGTGGACACGCTGCTGCAGCACGCCGGCGCGGCGCGCGCGCGGGCACAGCAGACGGCCGGCTCGGCCTGCCACTTCTTCACCGCCGACCTGCACGACCGGGTGTTCCACCGCCTGAACACCGAGGTGGCGCTGTACCGCGGCCTGGAGCGCGGCGAGTTCGAGCTGCACTACCAGCCCAAGCTGGACCTGCGCACGGGCCGCGTCAGCGGCGTGGAGGCGCTGCTGCGCTGGAACCGCCCGGGGCTGGGGCTGCAGATGCCCGACCGCTTCATCGACATCCTGGAGCAGACCGGGCTGATCATGGAGGCCGGCGAGTGGGCCCTGCGCGAGGCCTGCGCCGCGATCCGCCACCTGCCGCTGTCGCTGGCGGTCAACGTCTCGCCGCGGCAGTTCCAGCACCCGCGCCTGGGCGAACGGGTGATGCGCACGCTCGAAGACATCCAGTTCCCCGCCGAGCGGCTGGAGCTGGAGATCACCGAGCAGATCGTCGTCGAGGACGAAGAAGGCGCCATCGCCACGCTGCACGACCTGGCCCGGCGCGGCATCCGCGTTGCGCTGGACGACTACGGCACCGGCTTCTCCTCGCTGCAGCGCCTCAAGCGCCTGCCGCTGCACACGCTGAAGATCGACAAGTACTTCGTGATGGCGCTGGAGACCGACAAGGCCGATGCCGCGATCGTGCACTCCACCATCGAGCTGTGCCACCAGCTGGGCATCCAGGTGGTGGCCGAGGGCGTGGAGGACGAGGGCGCGCGCCGCATGCTCGAAGGCTTCGGCTGTGACATCGGCCAGGGCTACGGCATCTGCCGCCCGCTGGCCTGGCCCGCGCTGATCGATTGGATGGCCGCGCGCGGCGTGACCGAAGCGGCGTGATCCGCCGTTTCGGCGCGCGGCTCAACCGTCGTTCGCGGCCTCGCCGCGCGGCCCGCCGGCCGCACTCTGGCCGGCCGGCTGCTCGTTCGCCGCCGCCATCGCCACCTTGAGCAGGTCCTCGGGGCGGCGCGCCTGCAGCGGGTGCAGCGCCAGGCCGGCCGACACGCCCACGCGCACCGGCTGGCCGGCGAAAGTCAGCGGCCCTTGCAGCAGGCGGCGCAGCTTGGCGACCACCTTCTCGCCGTCCTGCGGCGCCTCCAGCCGGGTGAGCAGCACCGCGAAGCCGTCGTGGCCGAGTGCGGCCACAACGTCGCTGGCGCGCAGGCCGGAGCGCAGCCGCACCGCCAGCTTGCGCCGCAGCGTCGGCGCCGCGGCCACGCCCAGCTGCAAGTCGGAGCCCGACAGGCCCTCCAGCCGGAACACCGCCAGCCCCATCGGCGCGGGCTCGCGCTCGCGCAGCGCGCAGAGCTGGTGCATCAGCTCCATCAGCTGGGTGCGGTTGGGCAGGCCGGTGTCCAGGTCGATCGACCAGGCCCGGCGCACGTCCTCCTGCTGCTGCCAGCGCCGCACCGCCAGCGTCACCGCGCGGGCGATGTCGGCGTCGTCGCAGTGGTCGCGGTCGAGCACGTCCTGCACCCCGGCGCGCAGCCAGGTCCAGGCCTGCGTGCGCGTGGGGTGATCCGCCAGCACCACCACCGCCGCAGCGCGCACCGCCATGGCCAGACCCGGCCAGTCCAGCAGCGCCTGCGGCTGCGTGTGCAGGTCGATCAGCAGCGCCTGAGGCGCCGCCTCGCTGCCGAGGTTGCGGGTGGCGGCGTCCAGGGTGGCCACCGTGCGCCACTGCAGCGGCCCGAACGCGGCGTCCGCGCCCACCGGCACCGGCCGGCCCACGCACAGCACCTGCAGGGGCGAGAGGTCCGCGAGATCAGAAAAGGTGGCCATGGTTCGACGCGATACATCCGGAAGTTGCACATCATGCGCCATCGCAGCGCCCCCCCTTCGATGCGGGGACGCCACGAGCCACACAAGCGCGGCCGACGTGACGATGTGCGCGCACTCGCGCTGGGGCCTTCGCGCCCCGGGCGGTCATGAGTGCGTGGCAAACTGCGGCCCCTTGCCGGCGGGGCGCATCCTGCCGGCGCCTCGCTGCCGCCATTCGATTCCCCTGCGAGTCACCCCGCCATGAAGTCTGAGGGCCTGTCGCCATCCCAACGCCGCGAACCCCGTGGCCAGCCGGCTCTGTTCAGCGTGGTGCTGCCGGCACTCAACGAATCCGCATCGCTGCCCCACACGATCGACAGCGTGCTGACCTGGTGTGGTCAACGCGGTCTGACTGCGGAGGTCGTCGTGGTCGACGACGGCAGCACCGACGACACGGTGGGCGTCATCCGCCGCCTGCAGGCCAGCCGCCCCGTGGTGCTGGTGCAGCTGTCGCGCAACTTCGGCAAGGAGGCCGCGCTGACCGCTGGCCTGGCGCACGCGCGCGGGGACGTCGTCGTGCTGATGGACGCGGACGGCCAGCACCCCATCGAGCTGCTCGACGACATGCTGCAGCACTGGCGCGCGGGAGCCGACCAGGTGGTGGGCGTGCTCGAGCAGCGCCAAGGCACGCCCTGGCTGCAGCGGCTGTCGGTCAAGGCGTTCTATGCGATCGTCAACCGGCGCTCGCGCTTTCAGGTGCCGGCCGACGCGGGCGACTTCCGCCTGCTCGACCGGCGCGTGGTCGACACCCTGCTGAGCCTGCCCGAGCGCACCCGCTTCATGAAGGGCCTGTACGCCTGGGCGGGCTTCCCGACCGTGCTGCTGCCCTACCAGCCGCTGGCGCGCCACGCGGGGGACACGCACTTCAATCGTGCGGCACTGGCCGGTCTGGCGCTGGACGGCCTGACCGCCTTCTCGGACTGGCCGCTGCGGCTGGCCAACTGGCTGGGCACGGCCTGCGCCATCGCCTCGGTGGCGGCGGCGTCCTGGTTCATCTTCGAGCACTACTGGTACGGCACCGACGTGCCGGGTTGGTCCACCGTCGTGGTGCTGCAGACGCTGCTGGGCGCCGCGCAGCTGATCTGCCTGGGCATCCTGAGCGCCTACGTCTCGCGCATCTTCCAGGAGGCCAAGCAGCGGCCACTGTACGTCGTGCAGGACGTGCACCGCCCGCAGGACGCGGCGTGAGCCGGCCTGCTGCCGCGCTGGGGCGCCAGGCCAGCCGCTTCATCGTCGTGGGCGCCAGCGCAGCGCTGACGCACTGGCTGGTTGCCGTGGCGCTGATGCGCTGGTGGCCACCGCTGTTGGCCAACGTGGCGGGCTTCGGCTGCGCCTTTCCGGTCAGCTTCATTGGCCACTGGCGCTGGTCCTTCCACGAGCAGGGCGCGCGCTGGCTCGACGCGCTGCCGCGCTTCGCGCTGATCGCGCTGAGCGCCTTCGCGGCCAACGAATGGCTCTACGCGCTGGCGCTGCGCTGGGACCGCTGGACGCCCCCGGTCGCGCTGGTCGCGGTGCTGCTCGCCGTGGCGGGGGGCACCTTCGCCTTCAGCCGCGCCTGGGCCTTCCGGTCCCGCCAGGGGGAGGCCGGCCATGGCCACTGACCGCCTGACGACCGCGCCGCGCCGGCTGGTGCTGATCGCCGACGACTTCGGCCTGTCGGCGGGCGTGGACGCGGCCATCGTCGCGCTGGCCCGCACCGAGCGCCTCACCGGCTGCAGCGCGATGACGCGCCAGCCGCACTGGGCCGAAGGCGCCGCCCGCCTGCGCGAGCTGCCGGAGCTGCAGGTCGGGCTGCACTTGGACCTGGCCGAGCTGGACCGGCCGCTGCCTCAGGCGCTGCTGCTCGCCTGGGCCCGGCGGCTCGGCCCCCGCGTGGACGACGCCATCGAGCGCCAGCTCGATGCCTTCGACCGCCAGCTCCACCGCATGCCGGACTACCTCGACGGCCACCGCCACATCCACCAGTGGCCGGGCGTGCGCGAGCGCGTCCTCGCGGTCTGGCTGCGCCACTACGGCCGCGCGCCGGCCTGGGCGCGCGCCACCCGGCCGCGGCAGAGCGACGAGCTGCCGATGGGCGGCAAGGCGCAGATCATCCACCGCCTGGGCGGGCCGACCTGGGAGCGGCTGCTGGCGCGCGCGGGCGTGCGCCACAACCGCGGCTTTCTCGGCGTCTACGACTTCCAGGGCGATGCCGGGCGCTACGCCGGCCTGGTCGAGCGCTGGTGCGCGCTCGCCGGGGATGGCGACCTGATGATGTGCCACCCCGCCGCCCAGGGCCCGGCGCCGAGTGAGGCGCCGGACGCCATCGCCGCCGCGCGACTGAACGAATTCAACGTCTGGTCCGCGCCCGAGACCGCCGAGCGGTTGGCCGCCTGGGGCGTGGCGATCCTCAGCGGCCGGGCGCTGACCGAGCAGATCGACACGCTGGGCTGGACGCCGCCCGTCCCAGCGCGCGCTCCGTCTCAGTAACCCGCCGCCAGCCCGGTGTTGCGCCGCGGGTCGTTGGCGCCGTAGTAGCGGAAGCTGCCCACCGGCTTGGCGCCCAGCGCGGGCGCACCGACCAGGATGGCCGCCACGTGGTTCGCCGGCTGCGGGTTGCCGAAGGTGTGGCCCAGCCCCTCCAGCAGCTTCTGCGTGTCCGGGCTCAGCGCAAAACGCTCCAGGTTGGTGGCCTCGGGCAGCCACTGCTGGTGGAAGCGCGGCGCGTCCACCGCCTCCTGGATCGTCATGCCGTAGTCGATGACGTTGATCATCGTGTGCAGCACCGCGGTGATGATGCGGCTGCCCCCCGGCGTGCCGACCACCATCAGCGGCTGGCCGTCCTTGGTCACGATGGTCGGGCTCATCGAGCTCAGCGGCCGTTTGCCCGGGGCGATGGAGTTGGCCTGGCCCTGCACCAGGCCGTAAAGGTTGGGCACGCCCGGCTTGGCGGTGAAGTCGTCCATCTCGTTGTTCAGCAGCACGCCGGTGCCCGCGGCGGTGACGCGCGCGCCGAACCAGTCGTTGAGCGTGTAGGTCACGCTCACCGCGTTGCCGGCCTTGTCGACGATGCTGTAGTGCGTCGTGTTGTTGCCCTCCTTGAAGGGCTCATGCGGCGCGCTGCCGGGCACGATGTCGCGGCTGATGCCGGCCTTGTCGGGCCGGATGACCGAGCGGATCTGCCCCGCGTAGGCCTTGTCCAGCAGCCGATCCAGCGGGTTCTTCACGAAGTCCGGATCACCCAGGTAGGTGTTGCGGTCCATGTAGGCGTGGCGCATCGCCTCGATCTGCACGTGCACCGCCTGCGCGCTGCGGAAGCCCCAGTCCTTGAGCGGGTAGCCCTCCAGCACGTTGAGGATCTCGCAGATCACCACCCCGCCCGAGCTGGGCGGCGGCGCGCTGACGATGTGGTGGCCGCGGTAGTCGCACTCCACCGGCTTGAGTTCGCGCGTCGCGTACTGGTCCAGGTCAGCCTGGCTGAGGATGCCCTTGCCCGCCTGGCTGCTGGCCACGAGCGCCGCGCCCACGGGGCCCTGGTAGAAGCCGCGCGCGCCGGCGTCAGCGATCTGGCGCAGCGTGCGGCCCAGGTCCTTTTGCACCAGCGTCTGGCCCACCGCCCAGGGCTGGCCCTGGTTCAGGAAGATGGCCGCAGTGGCCGGGTCCTTGCGGAAGTCGTCGGTGCCGGCGCGCAGCAGGTCCACGTCGCCCTGCTGCAGCGCGAAGCCCTGCTCGGCGTAGTGGATCGCCGGGGCGATCACCGCGGCGCGCTTCATCGTGCCGTACTTCGCCAGCGCCAGCTCCAGCCCGTGCACCGTGCCCGGCACGGCCACGGCCAGGTGGCCCTTGACCGACAGGTTGGGCACGACGTTGCCGTCCGGCCCCAGGTACATGTTGGCGCGCGCGGCCAGCGGCGCCTTTTCGCGGAAGTCCAGGAAGGTCTTGCGCCCGTCGGCCAGCTGGATCGTCATGAAGCCGCCGCCGCCCAGGTTACCCGCCGCCGGGTAGACCACCGCCAGCGCGTAGCCCACCGCCACCGCGGCGTCCACCGCGTTGCCGCCGTCCTTGAGCACGTCCACGCCCACCCGGGTGGCCAGGTGCTGGGCCGTCACGACCATGCCGTTCTCCGCGCCCACCGGGGCCGGCGAGGCGGCCAGCGACGGCGCGGGCGCCAGCGCGCCCAGCCCCCCGGTCAGGCCCAGCGCGGCGGCCAGCGCCAGTTGACTCAGTGTCAGGCTCAGGCGCGCCGGCCAGGCGCGGCGATCAGGCGGAAGACCCTGCCGGGTCAAGGCATCGAGGCGCGCGGGCTTGCACTGGGGGTTGCTCATCCAGGGAACTCCGAGACGGGTGGGAGGGGGGTGGTGCAGTCTCGCACCGTTCGTGAGCGTTTGCACAGTCGGGGTCGCCGCAAAACGGCAACAACCGGACACCAGCCCGAGACAATCGCCCGCCAGAGTGCGCGGCGTGCGATGTCGACCCACCGCGGCGCTGCGGCCTGCCGCCCTTCTCCTCTTGCTTGCCCTGTCGGGCCCCTGCGAATCCACCGCCGCGGCGCGTCCAGCCTCGAGCCCTCGTCTGGCCAACGTCACCCTGAACTTTCCGGGCACCGACGTGGAAGCCGCCGCCCGCGCGATGTCGGCCATCGTCGGGCGCCCGCTGGCGATCGATCCGCGGGTCAAGGGCAAGCTCACGCTGTACACCGACGCCCCGGTCACGCCGAGCCAGGCCTGGGGGTTGTTCGTCACCGCACTGCGGGGGCTGGGCTTCGCGGTGGTCGAAGTCGAAGGCCTGCGCCGCATCGTGCCCGAAGGGGAAGCCAAGCTGCTCGCCGGAACCACGGCGACCGATGCCCCGCCGAACGCCCTGCGCGGCGATACGGTGGTGACCCAGGTCATTCCCGTGATTCACGAAAACGCCAGCAACCTGCTCACGCTGCTGCGCCCGCTCATCAGCCCGAACAACACGATCAACGTCAACCCCGGTGGCAACACACTGGTGATCACCGACTATGCGAACAACCTGGCGCGACTGCGCACGCTGATCGCCGCGCTGGACACGCCCAGCGCCACCGACGTCGAAGTGATCCCGCTGCAGCACACCCAGGCGGCCACGCTGGCGGCGACGGTGCAAAAGCTGCTCGAAGGCGGCGGGGGCGCATCCGCCGTGGCACCCACCAGCCCCGGCGGCACCGCAGCCGCATCGGGTGGCGGCGCGGGACAGGTCCCGCTGGTGCTGGCAGACCCCGCGCTGAACGCCCTGCTCGTGCGCGCGCCCAACCAGGCCCGCCTGGCCATGGCGCGCACGCTGATCGCGCGGCTGGATCAGCCCGGTGCCGCCAGCGGCCGGGTGCACGTGGTCTACCTGCAGCACGCCGAGTCCACGCGCCTGGCGGCGGTACTGCGTGCGGCCTTCCCCGGCTCGGGGTCGGGGTCAGGCACAGGGGATGGCGCAGCGGGCGGCGGCGCGGCGGCCTCGCGCGGCGCCGGGGCCTCCGGCGGCACGGGCAAGGCCGCTGGCGCCTCGTCGAACGACGCCAGCAGCCCCGTCACGGCGCTGGCCGCGCCCTCCACCGGTGGCTTCATCCAGGCCGACCCGGCCAGCAACGCGCTGATCGTCACCGCCCGGAGCCGCTGTGGCGCGACATCCGCTCGGTCATCGACCAGCTCGACCAGCGCCGCGCCCAGCTCTACGTGGAGACGCTGGTGGCCGAGGTGGACGCCAGCCGCAGCCGCGACATCGGCGTCAAATGGCCGCAGATCCTGGGCATCAGCGCGTCGAGCCTGTCGTCGGTCACGCTGGGCACGATCGCGTCGGCGCTGGAGTCCCAGGCCGGCAGCAACATCCTCAGCAACGCCAACGTCGTCACGCTGGACAACGAGGAGGCCAAGATCGTCGTCGGCCAGAACGTGCCGGTGGTCACCGGCAGCTACACCAGCAGCTCCAGCTCGACGAGCAACCCCTTCCAGACCATCGACCGCAAGGACGTGGGCATCACGCTGCGCATCCGCCCGCAGATCAGCGCCGACGGCCAGATCCGCCTGACGATTTTCCAGGAATCCTCGTCGGTGGCCAGCACCAGCAGCAGCTCCGGCCCGACCACCAACAAGCGCTCGATCGAGACCACGGTGGTGGTGGGCAACGGCAAGCTGGTGGTGCTGGGCGGGCTGATCGAGGATCAATGGAGCGCCAGCAACGACGAGGTGCCCGGGCTCTCCTCGGTGCCCGTGCTGGGCGCGCTCTTTCGCGCCAACACCCGCAGCCGCAAGAAGAGCAACCTGGTCGTCTTTCTTCGGCCCTACGTGATGCCCGACGACGCCAGCGCCAGCCGCCGCACCATCGACCGCTACGACGTGCTGCGCGCCGAGCAGGCCACGCTGCCCATGGACCCGCGCGAGATCCTGAAGGACGCACCCATGCCCGCATTGACACCGCCTTGAGCCGGTCGAGCCAGGCGTGGCGCTGAATCAGCAAGACCGGGCACCCGATCGCGCGACCCACGCGGTTCACGAGGCCCATCGAACCGCCAGCGATAACTCAGCCCAGCAAGTTTGGCACCAATCGTTTATACTGAGCGAACTCGGCGCCCCTTCGCGGGGCGCCGTTGTTTCGTTCATCCCCTCTGACCTTCCTCTTTCCCCTCATCCTGCGGAACGCCGTCACTGGCCGTTGACCGCGGGGTTGCAGGCGCGGTCGGCGGCGATGCTGTTCGATCCGGGCGGGACCCCCTCCCCTACACCTCGAGGACGCACGGGCTGCGCGGATGGATGCCGCGAGTCACGCGCCCCGCCCTGTCGTTGCCGTGTCCGTGCGGCGATGCGCTGCGGCCGCTGCCGTCGAATTTTCGGATTCGGCGTCTGTGGTCGCGCAGAAAGATGAAGAGATCATGAGTTTCGATACCCTGGGCCTGGAGCCCGCGATCCTGGCCGCTGTAAAGGCCGCCGGTTACGAAAACCCGACCGACGTGCAGGCGCAGACGATTCCGCCCGCGATGGAAGGTCACGACCTGCGCGTGTGCTCCAACACCGGCAGCGGCAAGACGGCGGCCTTCGTGCTGCCGGCGCTGCAGCGTGTGCTGGCCGCTCGCCAGGACCCGGCGCAGCGTCGCCCCAAGGGCCAGGCCTTCGGCCCGCGCGTGCTGGTGCTGGCCCCGACGCGGGAGCTGGCCATGCAAGTCGCCAAGGCGGCTGAGGTCTACGGCCGCGAAATCCCGGGCCTGAAGGTCGCCACCGTCGTCGGCGGCGTGCCCTACGCCGCCCAGCTGACCGCGCTGCGCAAGCCGCTGGACCTGCTGATCGCCACGCCGGGTCGCCTGATCGACCACCTGGAGAGCGGCAAGGCCATCCTCGGCCACGTCGAGCTGCTGGTGCTGGATGAGGCCGACCGCATGCTCGACATGGGCTTCATCGAGGACATCGAGCGCATCGCCGAAGCCCTGCCCGCCGGACGCCAGACCGTCATGGTCAGCGCCACCTTTGCCGGCCAGGTCGGTCGCTTGGCGGACCAGATCCTGCGTGAAGGCGCGCAGCGCATCGAAGTCGCCACGCACACCGACAGCCACGAGAACATCGAACAGCAGCTGCTGTGGGCCGACGACCTGCAGCACAAGGCCGCGATGCTCGAGCAACTGCTGACCGACCGCGAAATGCAGCAGGCGGTGATCTTCACCAGCACGCAGCGCGACGCCGATGAACTGGCCGCCCACCTCTACGACCTGGGCCACCGCGTGGCGCCGCTGCACGGCGGCATGCCGCAGGGCCGGCGCAACCGCACCCTGATGGCGCTGCGCCGCGGTGAGCTGCGTGTGCTGGTGGCCACCGACGTGGCCGCCCGCGGCATCGACGTGCCGACGATCAGCCACGTCATCAACTTCGGCATGCCGCTGAAGGCCGAGGACTACGTGCACCGCATCGGCCGCACCGGCCGCGCTGGCCGCTCGGGCCGCGCGATCACGCTGGCCGAGCGCCGCGACGCGTCGATGATCCGCCGCATCCAGCAGTTCACCACCCAGACCATTCCCGTGAGCACGCTCGAGGGTCTGGAGCCCAAGCGCCCGGTGCCTGAGCTGTTCACCCGCACGCCGCGCCACATGGAGCGCCCGGGCAACCGCCACGGTGCCCACCGCGGCGCGCCGGCCCACCGGGGTCACCCGTCGGCCGGCGGCCCGGGTGGATTCCGCGGCGAGCCGCGCTGGCACGAGGGTGGCGACGACCGCCGCCGTGACGAGCGCCCGGGCCACCACGGCCCGCGCGGCGGCTTCGGCGCCCCGGCCCGTGCCGAGGGTCACGGACCGGCGCACGGCCACGGTGGCCACCCCGGTCAACAGCATGGCCACCACGACGCCGCCCGCGCGCCGCATCGCCGCCCCGGTGGCGACGCCGGCGGAGCGCACGCAGGCCATGGTGGCCACGACGCTCAGGAGCGCCGCGGCGGCTTCGGAGGCCCGCGACGCGAAGGTGCCGGTGGCCGTCCGGCCCCGCGTCACCGCGGCCCGGGCCCGCGCTGAAGCCAGCGCTGACCAGCATCGGCGTTGACCGCGATGGCGCTGCCCCGTCTGCCTGAGCTCGACCTCGAACGGGCGCGCGCCCTGCTTGCGGGCACGCCCGCCGGGCAGCGCCGCCTGCTGGGGCTGGTCGGCCCGCCCGGCAGTGGCAAGTCGACGCTGGCCGCCGCGCTGCTGCAGGCCCTGGGCGAGGACGTGCAGGTGGTGCCGATGGACGGCTACCACCTCGCCAACGTCGAGCTCGCCCGCCTGGGCCGCGCCCAGCGCAAGGGCGCGCCGGACACCTTCGACGCCGCCGGCTACGCCGCGCTGCTGCGCCGGCTGCGTCAGCCGACGGCCGCCGAGATCGTCTACGCGCCCGAGTACCGACGCGAGATCGAGGAGCCGGTGGCCGGGGCGATCCCGGTGCTGCCGACCACGCGCCTGGTGATCACCGAAGGCAACTACCTGCTGCTGCCCGAAGGCCCCTGGGCCGAGGTGGCGGGTTTGCTCGATGAGGTCTGGTACGTCGAGGTCGACGACGCGCTGCGCCTGCCGCGCCTGACGCGCCGGCACGAGCAGTTCGGCCGCAGCCCGCAGGCCGCGGCCGACTGGGTGCAAAGCACCGATGAACCCAACGCCCGCCTGATCGCCGCGCACCGCGGCCGGGCCTCGCGGGTGTTCCGCTGGGCCACCTCCGCCTGAGGCGGCCGAAGCGCCGCCCTGGGTGCCGGCCCGATTACCGGTCCGATTGCCGGTCCAGGTGCCGGCATCAGCCCCGCGGCCAGACCACCTCGGCGTACAGCCCAGGCTCGGCCGCCCGCAGCTCCAGCCGCCCGCCGTGGGCCTGAGCAATCAGCCGGCACAGGTACAGCCCCAACCCCACCCCGCCGCTGCGCCGCCCGCGGTCCGAATCGGGCCGGTAGAAGGCCTCGGCCAAATGCACCAACTGCTCGGGCGGCACGCCCGGGCCATGGTCGCGCACGCTCAGGCGCAGCGCCTCGCCCTCGGTCGTCAGGCGGACCAGCACCCGCGCGGCGGCGTCGCCCTCGGCGCGGCCGTGGCGCAGCGCGTTGGCAAGCAGGTTGCGCGCCAGCAGCCGCCAGCGCGCCGGGTCGACGGCCACGGCCGTGAGGGACTCATCGATTTCCAAGTGGAACTGCGGCACCTCGGCCTGGGTCGGCTGCCGCTCGTTCGGCTGCAGCTCGTCCACCACCTGCCGCAGCAGGGCGGGCAGATCGGTGGGCACGCGCTGCAACGCGGCGTGGCCGGCGGCCAGGCGCTCGCTGTCGAGCAGGTTGGCGATCAGATCGCGCATCTCGCCCAGGTCGCGCAGCAGCGCATCGCGCGCCGGGCCGTCGTCCACCAGCTCGGCATTCAGGCGCGCCCGCGTCAGCGGCGAACGCAGCTCGTGGCTGATGGCCAGCAGCAGCCCGCGCTTGGCGTCCAGCATCTCGTGCAGACGGCTGGCCATGGTGTTGATGCGCCCGGCCAGTTCGCCCAGCTCGTCGGGGCGGCGCACGGGGATGGGCGCGTCGAAGCGGCCCGCGCCGTAGCGCTCCGCACCCGCGGCGATGTCCCGCAGGGGCCGCAGCCAGCGGCGCACCAGCAGGTAGGCCAGCAGGGTCATGCCGGCCAGCAACCCCACCGTCAGCCAACCCACCGAGCGCGGACGGTGCCGCCAGGGCACCTGGGCGACGCCGAACTGGAGCTCGTGGCCGTCGGCGGTGACGCGTCGCGCCGTCAGCCAGCTGTGTCCGGCGTCGGCCGGGTCGGGCTCGTCGTCGACGGCCGGCGGCAGGTGAAGATGGCCGCGGCCCATCATCGGGCCACCGGGTCGATCCAGCCAGGGCCGCTGATGTTCGCTCGGCTCGGTGGGCGGCGGGGGCAAGCGCTGCGCATCGCCGGCGCGTGAGGCCCAGTTCACCTGCGGGCCCCGGATCGTGATCGTCAAGGGCAGGCGCTCGGTCAGGGCCCGGGCCCGAGCCACATCGGGCGGGCTACCAATCTCTACGGCGAGGCGGTCCACGTAGTCGGCCACCAGCGGACGGACGAAGCCGCGCCAGGGCCCTCCGACGGCGCGCTGCATGCCGCCCGCGCCGATCAGCACGATGGCCAGGGCCAGCAGCAGGAAGAGCAGCACCAGCCGAAGGCCGAGGCTGCGCCAGGCTTCACGCAGGCGGGCGGTCAGCGCCGTCACACCCGCGCTCCGGCAAAGGTATAGCCGACGTTGCGCAGCGTCTTGATGCAGTCCAGCGGCTCCAGCTTCTTGCGCAGCCGGCTGACGACGATGTCCACCGCGCGGGTGTAGAGGTCGGCCTCGTGGCCACGCAGGCGGTTGAGGATCTCGTCGCGGCTGAAGACCTTCTGCGGCTCGCGCGCCAGCAGGGCCAGCAGCTCGAACTCGGTGCCGGTCAGCTCCACCGCCTCGCCCTGGCGAAGCACCAGGCGGCGCTCCAGGTCGATCTCCAGGCCGTCAAAGCGCAGGCGCGCTGCGCCCGGCTCAGCCGCTGCGACCACCGGCGCCGTCGCCCGCCGCCGCAGGATGGTTTGCAGCCGCGCCGCCAGTTCGCGCGGCTCGAAGGGCTTGGGCAGGTAGTCGTCGGCGCCGAGCTCCAGGCCGATGACGCGGTCCATCACGTCGCCGCGGGCGGTGAGCATGAGGATGGGCAGGTCGCTGCCCTTGCGGATTTCGCGGCACAGCGCAAAGCCGTCCATCTCCGGCAGCATGACGTCCAGAATGGCGCCGTCATAGCCCCCGGCCTGCAGCCGGCGCAGCGCGTCGCTGGGTCGCAACGCGCAGTCCACCTCGAAGTCGTAGCGCTTGAGGTAGGCCGCCAGCGGCGGGCCCAGGTGCTCGTCGTCGTCGATCAGCAGGATGCGGGGCATGGGGATTCATCCTGCCACAGCCCGCAGCCGCGGCCGCTCACGCAGCGTCGTTGCGGGCGGGGGCGTCGGGGCGGGTCAGCCGTGGTGCCAGCCGCCGCGGCCCATCATGCCGCGGCCCGGGCCGCCGTGGGCCAGGAAGTCGCGCACCTTGGCCTGCTGCTCGGGCTTGAGGCTGTCGTAGAAGTCGCCCACCGCGGCGATGACTTCCGGCGCCGCGCTGCGCATCGCGTTGGCCTTCTGGTCCGCCAGGGCCTGGGCCTGGGTGCGGTCGAAGCGCTCGCCCTTCATCAGCGCGAGGAACTCCTCACCCGGCGCCTTCGGCGGCTGACCGGCCGCGGGCGCAGCGGCGCCCGGCCCCCCCGGGGCGCCCATCATCTTCGCGCGCTGCTGGTGCATCGTGTCCAGCATCTTGACCAGCTTGGCCTTCTGGGCGTCGTCCAGGCTCAGCTCCTGGGTGGCGCGGGCCACCATGTGGTCGCGCATCTTGGCGGCGTCGGCGTCGCTCATCGGGCCGCGCGGGCCACCGCGCATGCCCATCATCGGGCCGCCGCCGTGCATGCCCATCATCGGGCCACGGCCCTCGGGGCCATCGCCAGGGGGCTGACCACCGCCCATCGGGCCGTGGCCACAGGCCGTCAGACCGGCCACCGTCGCCAGGGCGGCCACACCGAACAGGGAGCGCTTGAACCAAGTCGTCATGACAGAGATCCTTTCTTCGTCTTGGATCCCGCACACCGTTCGGCGGGACATGCGCCCATGGTGCCCATGCCCTGCTGCCCGGTCCTTTCGCGGCCGTATCGGCGTGTTTCGTTTTATGTCGAGCCGAACAGGCCGGGCGCGCCACCGGCCATCGTTCACGACTGGGCTCAGGCCTTGATCTCGCGCGCTGTGATCGTGTAGCGGAAGTTGTCCGCATCCAGCGCGTCGTAGCGCCCGCCTGCGTCCTCACCCTGCGGGTACATCAGGAAGCCCAGAGCCGGCCCGTCGCTGCCCGGCAGGCGCACGTCGTGGGCCTGGTTGTAGGCCAGCCAGTTGCCTTCCCAGCCGCCGAAGAGCGCGCGCTTGACTGGGGCGATCAGCGGGTGCGCGGCGTCCTTGATCCACTCCGGCGTTTCCTGGCGCATCACCTTGCCGACGTCGGCTGGATCCATGGCGACCCAACCGTGGTCGCGCAGCCACACTTCGGCCCGGCAGTGCTGGGCGCCCTGCAGCTTGGCCGGGTTGCCGCCCAGCTCGCGGTAACCGAAGGCCGAGGGCACCAGGCGGATGCCGTAGACGTCGCGCGCGGGCACGCCCACCGAACGAACGAGGCCGACGAAGAGGCCGTTGATGTCGCCGCACTTGCCGCTGAGGTTGCCGGTTTCCAGCATGGCCTTGATGTCGCCGACGCCACAGCCGCGCACCTTGGGCTCGCGGTGGGTGTTGGTCACCACCCAGTCGAAGATGCGGCGCACCTTCTCCACGTCGCTGCGGGCGTCGCCCACGGCCTTCAGCGCCGTCTCGCGCACGATGCCGTCGGTGGGCAGCAGCGCCGTGGCCGCCGTCCAGGCGCGCAGCGTGGCGGCGTCCTCGTGGGCGCCTGCCACGGTGTGGGCCAGATCCGCGCGGCTCTGGGTGCGCAAACGGCTGGTCACTTCCAGCTGGGGCTTATCGCCGCCGGCGTCGAACTCGGCCCGCAGCATGCGCGCGCCGTAGCGGCCGTCGCTGACCACCTTCAGCTGGCGGGCGTTGCCGGTCCAGCGGTCGTCCAGCGGCTGCTGCCAGTCGCTGGCCACCGAGGGCAGCGGCACCCAGACGCGGGCGGCGCCCTTCGGGTCCTTCAGCTCGATGCGGGTGACCAGCTCGAACTCGCGCCAATCGCCCGGCTGCGGATCGAAGCGGCGCGACTGGGCCGGCGCCGAAGCGGGCGCGGTCAGCAGAGGAAGGGACTGCGCCAGCACGGGGCCGGCCAGGGTGGCGCCCGCCGCGGTGAGCAGGCGGCGACGGTTCAGGGATGCGGACATCGCGTCTTGAAGTGGCAAGGGAACGGAGGTACACCGGCTCGATCGCCTCAGGCGGCGACGGGCCCTCGTGTGCCGGAAGCCACGATTGTCGCCGCTGGCAATCGCCGCCCGTTGGTCGAAGGTCGCCCGCCGAGCCTCAGCGCCGCGTGCCGTCGGCCAGCAGCTCGCGCAGCCAGTCGCGCGCCTGCGAGCCGCCCCAATCGACCTCGCCAATCACCTGGCGGCGCGGGCGGCCCTGGGCGTCGATCAGCAGCGTGGTGGGAAAGACGCGCGGCGTCCAGGCCTGGCTGGCGCGGCCGTCGCGGTCCAGCAGCACCGGCAGGTCTTCCAGGCCGATGCGCTCCAGGAAGCGGCGGATCGGCGCCTCGCCTTCCTGGTGGTTCACCGTCATCAGCTGCAGGCCCTCGGCCTCGTGGCGCTGGGCCGCGAGTGCGAGCGAGGGCATCTCGTCGCGGCAGGGCTCGCACCAGCTGGCCCAGAAGTTGATGACCACCGGCCAGCCGCGCTGGGCGGCCAGGTCCCACTCGCCCCCGCCCAGCCGGGGCAGGCGCAGCGGCGGCGCCTTCTTGGCGGCGGGCCAGTCGCGCAGCGCGTGGGCCAGCGAGGCCAGCGGCGCGGCCAGCAGCAGCCCAGCGAAACCGCGGCGCTTCATGGCCGATCCAGCCCGGATTCGCGGCGCAGGAAGTCCAGCATCGCCCGACGCGCGGCCTCGCCAGCCGCCTCATCCCCGCCCACATGCACCCCCTGCCCAGGGTGAACGCCGTTGGGCACGTCACGACGCAGCCGCACCGGCGGGGCGCCGTCAAAGCCGTGGTAGGCGCCCTCAAACCCGAGGACCTGCGGACGAGGCGCAGGCAAGGCCACCGACTTCGCCAAAGCGTGACAGGTCGCCGCCGGGGTCCAGTCATCGGCCTCGCCCAGCAGCATCAACAGCGGCGCCACCGGCGTCCAGCCGCGGCGCAGGTCTTCGCCACACCCGGGGTAGAAGGCCACCGCAAAGGCCGGGCGCAGCGCGGCGGCCTGCACCTCGGGCTGGCGAGCGTCCAGCGCAGCCAGCACACTGGAGCCGCCGTTCGACCAGCCCAGCAGCCCGAGGCGCTGGGCGTCCACCCCCGGCTGAGCCGCCAGCCACTGCAGCGCACCGAGCACGTCGCGGCGACGCTGCAGCTGCGTGACGCGCCGCGCGCCCTGGCGCTGGGTGCACAGCTCACGCTCGCCCCGCGGCGTGAACGAATCGGTGATCAGCACATGAAAGCCGGCCTGCCGGAGCCGCTGCGCATAGTCGCGCATCCGACGCGACAGCTGACCCTGCCGGTCGTAGGGGCCGCCACAGCCGTGAAGCAAGAGCAGCGCCGGAGCCAGTGCGGGGGCCTGTGCTGAGGCCGAGGCCTGGGCCGGCTCTGCCCCGTCGCGGCGCTCAAACCAGAACCCGGGCAGCAGCAGCGACTCGGTCGCCCCGTCGGCCCGGTCCAGGCTGGGAACCTCGACACGCCGTGACGAGGCCTCGTCCCCCCGCAGGGCTTGGGCCGGCGAGACGGACCACACCAGCGCGGCCATCCCGGCGATCAGCCCCGTGGCGGCCCTGCGCCATCCACGCTTCAGGCGGCCCGGATCAGCGTCCGGCATGGCCCCGACCGCCGCCGTCACGGGGCCTCAGACGCGCTCGCCGACCCAGCCGGCCACCGAGGCCAGCGCCGCCGGCAGCTTGGCGGGCTCGGTGCCGCCGGCCATGGCCATGTCGGGCTTGCCGCCGCCCTTGCCACCCACCTGCTGGGCGACGAAGTTGACCAGCTCGCCGGCCTTGACCTTGCCGATGCTGTCGGCCGTGACGCCCGCGGCGATCTGGACCTTGGCGCCGTCCACCGCGGCCAGCACGATCGCGGCGGTCTTGAGCTTGTTCTTCAGCTGGTCCATGGTGTTGCGCAGCGTGGCGGCGTCGGCCCCTTCCAGCGTCGCGGCCAGCACCTTCAGGCCGTTCACGTCCACCGCCTTGGCGAGCAGCTCGTCGCCCTGGCTGGAGGCCAGCTTGCCCTTGAGCGCGGCGATCTCCTTGTCCAGCGCGCGGACCTGGTCCTGCAGCCCGCCGATGCGAGCGCCCAGCTCGGCCGGGCTGGCCTTGAGTGCGCCCGCGGCGGCGTTGACGGTGGACTCCAGCGACTGCAGGTAGGCCAGCGCGTTGTCGCCGGTCACCGCCTCGACGCGACGCACACCCGCGGCCACGCCGGACTCGGTCACGATCTTGAACAGACCGATGTCGCCGGTGGCCTTGACGTGCGTGCCGCCGCAGAGCTCCTTGCTGCTGCCGATGGTCTGCACCCGCACCGTCTCGCCGTACTTCTCGCCGAAGAGCATCATCGCGCCGCTCTTCTGCGCGTCGTCCAGGGCCATCACCTGGGCCTGGGCCTGAGCGTTGGCCAGGACCTCGGCGTTGACGAGGGCCTCGACCTGGCGGACCTGCTCGTCGCTCATCGGTGCGTTGTGCGCGAAGTCGAAGCGGGTGCGCTCGGCCGTCACCAGCGAGCCCTTCTGCTGCACGTGGGCGCCCAGCACCTCGCGCAGGGCCTTGTGCATCAGGTGGGTGGCGCTGTGGTTGCGCACCGTGCGGGCGCGCCGTTCGGCGTCCACGCGGGCGACGAAGCCGTCGCCGACCTCGACCTCGCCCTCGACGATGCGGCCGTGGTGGCCGTGCACCGCCGCCTGCACCTTGATCGTGTCCTCGACGACGACGCGGGCCCGAGCGTTGCGCAGCTCGCCGCTGTCGCCGGCCTGGCCGCCGCTTTCGGCGTAGAAGGGGGTGTGGTCCAGCACGATGACGACGTCGTCACCGGCCTTGGCACGCTGCACCGGAGCGCCGTCGACGTAGATCGCCGTCACCTGGCTGTGCTCGCAGACCAGGTGCTCGTAGCCGTGGAAGGCGGTGGCCGCGCCGCTGTACTCCAGGCCGGCGGCCATCTTGAACTTGGCGGAGGCGCGGGCCTGCTCGCGCTGGCGGTTCATCGCGGCGTTGAAGCCCGCCTCGTCGACGGTCACGCCGCGCTCGCGGCAGACGTCGCCGGTCAGGTCCACCGGGAAGCCGTAGGTGTCGTGCAGCTTGAAGGCGGTCTCGCCGTCGAACACCTTGCTGCCCGAGCTGGCCAGCGCCGTCAGCGCGCCTTCCAGGATCTCCATGCCGTTGTGGATGGTCTGGAAGAAGCGCTCCTCCTCGGTCTTGAGAACCTCGGTGATGCGCGCCATGTCGCGCTGCAGCTCGGGGTAGGCCTCGCCCATCTCGGCCGTCAGCGGCGCGACCAGGGTGTGGAAGAAGGGCTTGCGCGCGCCGAGCTTGTAGCCGTGGCGGATGGCGCGGCGGGCGATGCGGCGCAGCACGTAGCCGCGGCCCTCGTTGCCCGGGATGATGCCGTCGGCGACCGTGAAGGAGCAGGCGCGGATGTGGTCGGCGATCACCTTCAGGCTCGGGCTGCCCGCGTCGCAGCCGGCCGAGCCGTCCGTAACGCCCGCGGCAAAGTCCACCGCGTTCTTGGCCGCGGCCAGCAGGTACTGGAACAGGTCGATCTCGTAGTTCGAGTGCACGTGCTGCAGCACCGCGGCCAGGCGCTCCAGGCCCATGCCCGTGTCCACGCTGGGCTTGGGCAGGCGGTGCATCACGCCGTCTTCAGTCCGGTTGAACTGCATGAAGACGTTGTTCCAGATCTCGATGTAGCGGTCCCCGTCCTGCTCGGGCGATCCCGGCGGGCCGCCGGCCACGTCCGGGCCGTGGTCGAAGAAGATCTCCGAGCAGGGGCCGCAGGGGCCGGTGTCGCCCATCATCCAGAAGTTGTCGGACATGTAGCGCGCGCCCTTGTTGTCGCCGATGCGCACGATGCGCTCGGCGGGCAGGCCGATGTCGTTCTTCCAGATGTCGTAGGCCTCGTCGTCCTCGGCGTAGACCGTCGCCCAGAGCTTGTCCGCGGGCAGCTTGAAGTGCACCGTCAGCAGCTCCCAGGCAAAGGCGATCGCGTCCTTCTTGAAGTAGTCGCCGAAGCTGAAGTTGCCCAGCATCTCGAAGAAGGTGTGGTGCCGCGCGGTGTAGCCCACGTTGTCCAGGTCGTTGTGCTTGCCGCCCGCGCGGATGCACTTCTGGCTGGTCGTCGCGCGCGAGTACGCCCGCTTGTCGAAGCCCAGGAAGACGTCCTTGAACTGGTTCATCCCCGCGTTGGTGAACAGCAGCGTCGGGTCGTCGCCCGGGATCACCGGGCTGGAGGCGACGATCTGGTGGCCCTTCGACTCGAAGAACTTCAGGAAGGTGGTGCGGATCTCGGATGCTTTCATCGGGAAGCTCGGTTCTTCTAGGACGGCCCTGGGGCAGCGAAGACGGGAGCGCCGGGCCGGCCAGCCGCGCTGCGCGGCCCGCGGGCGGACGTCCCCGTGCGGATCTGAACCCTAGATTCTAGGGGGGCCGAGTGCGGCAGCGACGCCCCGCATCGGTGGGTCGACCGCGATCACGGGGCCTCTGAGGCCAGGGCGCTGCCCAGGAACCGGTACAGCCGCTCATCGCCCGAATACGCCACATTGAAGCGCATCCAGGCGCTGGGCCCTTCAGCCACGCAAAAGAGGTGGCCCGGGCCGAGCATGATGTCGTGCTCGGCGGCGCGGTGGGAGAGCTCGGTCGAATCGGGAAGAGCCGGGTGGCGGGCCCAGACGAACAGGCCGGCCTTGGGCTCGGCAAACAGCTCGAAGCCCAGGCGCGACAACTCGCCGCCCACACGTTCGTGCGCCTCGGCCAGGCGCTCGCGCAGGCCCTTGAGGTGCTTGCGCCAACGGCCTTCGGTGAGCGCACCGAAGACCAGGCGCTCGGCGAACTCGGAGGAGGTGAGCCCCGAGATCATCTTGAGCTGCGCCACGTCCTCGACCAGGTCCGGGTGGGCGATGAGGAAGCCCACGCGCAGGTTCGGCGACACGGTCTTGGAGTACGAACCGATGTAGACGACCCGGTTGAGCTGGTCCAGGCTGGCCAGCGAGGCACGCGGGTGCGGGTCGAGGTCGGCGTAGAGGTCGTTCTCGACCAGCGTCAGGTCGTGCTTCTCGGCCAGTTGCAGCACACGGTGCAGGTGGGCGAGCTGGGCCACCGAGCCGGTCGGGCTTTGCAGGCGAGGCTGGCAGAAAAACACGCGCGGGCGGTGCTCGACGATCAGCCGCTCCAGCGCCGCCAAGTCCCAGCCCTGCGGGGTACGCGGCACGCCGATGAGCTGTGCGCCGGCAAAGCGCAGCGAGAACAGCAGGTTGGCGTAGCCGGGATCGTCCACCAGCACCGCGTCGCCCGGACGCACCAGGCGGCGCACCGCCAGGTCCAGCGCCTGGCTGGAGCCCTGCGTCAGCAGCACCTGGTCCGGGGAAATGGCGATCTCCTGCTCCGCCATCGTGTCCCGGATCAGCTCACGCAGCGCGGGAAAACCCTTAGGGTCGCCATAGCCCCCCAGGTCGGCGTTGTCGGCCGCCAAGGCACGCAGGCTGCGGCGCACGCCGTCCTCGAACAGCCAGTCGCTGGGCAGCCAGCCGCAGCCCGCCTTCATCGCGAGGTGGCGGTTCTCGAAGATCTTGCGCGCATACCAGGCCGAGTCGAAGCTGTAGCCCGCCGGTCCCGACGCGCCGCTGCCCACACCCGGCAGCGCGCTGCGCTTGCGCACGAAGAAGCCCGAGTGCGGGCGCGAGACCAGGTAGCCCTGGGCGACGAGGCGGTCGTAGGCCTCCACGACGGTGAAGACGCTGACCTCGTGCGCGTGGGCAAATTGGCGGATCGAGGGCACCTTGGTGCCGGCGCGCAGCGCGCCGTCGTCGATCAGGCGGCGCAGGCCGTCGACGATCTGGGTCACCAGGGGGATGCTGGACTGGGGCTGGAGGGTGAACATCGGAAACCGGAGGGGGACGGGCCGGCCTGTACCGGAGCATGCACCTGCACAGTGCGCCGGACGCGTCGCCGTGTCTGTACATGGTAGCCGGGCGCCTGTGTGCCTAGAGTTGGGGCACTGTCGGCGTGATGTCGGCGCAGCATCCATGCAGGATCTGTGCCGCAGCGTCGATGCCCCGATCGACCCGACCGAACGTCCCACCGCGCCGCACCCACGCGGCCACCAGGAGAACCTCCCGATGCAACGAGATGCCCACGCCACCAACGCCGCCCTGATGGCCCGCCGCCGCGCCGCGCTGCCCAACGGGCTGGGCCAGGCGTTCGACATCGTCGTCGACCGCGCCGAGAACGCCGAGGTCTGGGACGTCGAAGGCCGCCGCTACATCGACTTCGCCGGCGGCATCGCCGTGCTCAACACCGGCCACCGCAACGCCACCGTGATGGCCGCGGTGCAGGCCCAGCTCGATCGCGTCACGCACACCTGCTTCCAGGTGCTGGCCTATGAGCCCTACATCGAGCTGGCCGAGCGCCTGAACACGATGGCGCCGGGCCACTTCGCCAAGAAGAGCTTCATGATGACCACCGGCGCCGAGGCGGTGGAAAACGCCGTCAAGGTGGCTCGCGCCTACACCAAGCGCTCGGCGGTGATCGCCTTCGGCGGCGGCTTCCACGGCCGCACGATGATGGGCATGGCGCTGACCGGCAAGGTCGCGCCGTACAAGGTCGGCTTCGGCCCCTTCCCGGCCGAGGTCTTCCACGCCAAGTTCCCCTGCGCGCTGCACGGCGTGAGCGTGGCGGACTCGCTGGCCTCGATCGAGGCGCTGTTCAAGTACGACGTCGAGCCCTCGCGCGTGGCCGCGATCATCCTCGAGCCGGTGCAGGGCGAAGGCGGCTTCTACGCCGCGCCGATCGACTTCGTGAAGGCCCTGCGCGCGCTGTGCGACCAGCACGGCATCCTGCTGATCGCCGACGAGGTGCAGACCGGCGCCGGGCGCACCGGCACCTGGCTGGCCTGCGAGCGCTGGTGGACCGAGGCCGGCGTGGCGCCGGACGTGGTCACGATGGCCAAGTCGCTGGCCGGTGGCTTCCCGCTGTCGGCCATCATCGGCCGCGCCGACGTGATGGACGCCGCCGCCCCCGGCGGCCTGGGCGGCACCTACGCCGGCAGCCCGATGGCCTGCGCCGCCGCGCTGGGCGTGATCCAGGCCTTCGAGCAGGAGAACCTACTGGCGCGCAGCAACGCAGTCGGCGAGCGCCTGACGGCCGGCCTGCGCCAGCTGGCGACGCGCTACCCGGTGATCGGCGACGTGCGCGGCCTGGGCGCGATGATCGCCATCGAGCTGTTCAAGGACGGCGACCTGACCCGCCCGGACCCCGAGCGCACCCGCGCCGTGGTGGCCGAAGCGGCCAAGCGCGGCCTGATCCTGCTGTCCTGCGGCGTCTACGCCAACGTGATCCGCGTGCTGGTGCCGCTGACCGCCAGCGACGCGCTGCTCGACGAAGGCCTCGCCGTCCTCGGCGCCTCGCTGGGCGCCACCGCCTGACGGGACCCCGCCGCGCTCAGGCCGCCCCGGCCACCCCGGCCGAATGCCAGAGCGCGGCGAAGAAGTGGCACACGCTGCCGCCCAGCACGAACAGGTGCCAGACGAAGTGGCCATACGGCAGCCGCTCGTCGAAGGTGAACACCACCGCGCCCGCGGTGTAGCTCAGCCCCCCGGCCACCAGCCAGACGAGCCCGGCGGTGGACAGCTGCTGCATCAACGGCACAGCGGCCACCACCGCCACCCAGCCCATCGCCAGGTACAGACCGGTGGACCACAGCGGGTGGCGCAGGCGGTTGAAGAGCTTGGCCGTCACGCCCAGCGCCGCGGCGGCCCAGAGCACGCCGAACAGCGACCAGCCCCAGGCGCCACGCAGCGCGCCGAAGAGAAAGGGCATGTAGCTGCCGGCGATGAAGAGGTAGATCGCGGCGTGGTCCATGCGGTTCAGCCAGGCCTTGGCCCGCCCGGCCGGCAGTGCGTGATACACCGTCGAGACCAGATACAGCAGGATCGCCGTGCCGGCAAAGAGGCTGGCGGCCACCACAACGGCCGCGCCGCCGCGCAGCGCCGCCGCGTGCACCAGGATCGGCAGTGCCGCGATCGACAGCAGCGCGCCCAGGCCGTGGCTGATGGCGTTGGCGATTTCTTCACCGAGGGACTGCGCCCGGCCGGTGGCCGCCCCTGCGGGAACGTGGGAGGAGGTCATCATCTGCTCCTAACGGCCGAGGGCGCCGCGCGGTTGTCCGGCCCGTATGATTCGATCGACTCCGCCTTCATCGCCCCATGAGTGACATCCGCATCCGCCGCGACCACGGCATGACCCTGCCCAAGGCCCGTCAGGCCGCCGAGAAGATCGCAGCGGAGCTCGCCAGCGAGTTCGAAATGCACCACACCTGGGCAGGCAACACACTGAAGTTCAGCCGCAGTGGCGTGCAGGGCCACATCGAGGTGGGCAGCCAGGCCATCGAGGTGCAGGCCAGGCTCGGCTTCCTGCTCGCCTTCCTCAAGCCCACCATCGAGCGCGAGATCCACCGCTTTTGCGACGAGACCTTCGGACCGGCGCGCTGAGGTGCGATGGGCGCAGTGAAGCGCGCTGCGTTCAGTCCTTGAGCGACTCGATCAGGTCGATGTACTGCTGCATCGCCTCGTCCTGAGTCGTGCCTTGCAGGCCGGCCCAGGCGTCGTACTTGGCGCGTTCGACGAACTCGGCAAAGCCCGGGCGCTTGCCCTGCACATCCCCCTCCGTGCCCTGCTTGAACAGGGAGTACAGCTTCAGCAGCGTGGGGTTGTCGGGGCGCTCGGAGAGCTTTTTCGAATCGGCTACCGCGGTTTCAAACTGGGTCTTGAGATCGCTCATAAGGGCTCCTGAGAGATTGAGGCACCGTAGACGGCCATGCAGCACGCGCTCACGGCGGGAACCGGATGGCGACTGCGCTGACCAGGAGACTCTTGATGCCCGCTCGGGAACGCATGTCGCCAGTCGATACCGCCTGGCTGCGGATGGACCGGCCGTCCAACCTGATGATGATTGTCGGGGTGATGCATCTGCCCGGACCCGTGGATGCGTCAAGGTTGCGTGCGACGGTGCAGCGCCGGCTGGTGCAGCGCTTCCGCCGTTTCCGCCAAAAGACGGTGTCCGACTGGACCGGCTGGTGGTGGCAGGACGACCCCGAGTTCGACCTCGACCGCCACCTCGTCTTCAGCGCCCTGCCCGCCCCAGCCGGCCAGGCTGAGCTGCAGCGCTACGTCAGCGACCTGGCCACCGAGCCGCTGCACCCGGACCGCCCCCTGTGGCGCTACGACGTCATCGACCACTGCGATGGCGGCAGCGCCATCGTCACGCGCATCCACCACTGCATCGCCGACGGCGTCGCGCTGGTCGGCGTGATGCTGTCGATGTGTGACCTCGACGCCCACGCGCCGGCCGAACGCCCGCTCGACGATGCCGACGGCCCGGAGGCCTCGCGCCGACCCGCCCACGACCTCCATCAGGACCCCTGGGCCGCCCTGCTCGACCCCATCACTCAGGCCACCAGCGCCGCACTCGGCATGGGCGGGCGGTTCTGGCAGGAGTACCTGCGTGTACTGGAACGGCCCGACCGGTGGGTCGGCTACGGCAAGCATGGCGTGGGCTTCGCCACCGAACTCGGCAAGCTGATGGCCATGCCGGCCGACAGCCCCACCCGCTTCAAGGGCAAGACCGGCAGCCACAAACGCGTCGCCTGGTGCGACCCGATCCCGCTCGACGAAGTCAAGGCCGTCTCCAAGGCCCTGGGCTGCTCGGTCAACGACCTGCTGCTCAATGCGGTGGCCGGCGCGCTGCGCACCTACCTCGAAGCCCAGGGCGACCCGCTCGAAGGCATCGAACTGCGCGCCATGGTGCCGGTCGACCTGCGCCACGGCGAACCCAGCGACGACCTGGGCAACCGCTTCGGCCTCGTCACGCTGCTGCTGCCGCTGTATGAAGGCAACCCCTTCAAACGCCTGGCGCTGCTGCGCGAGCGCATGCTGGACATGCGCGGCTCCTACCAGCCACCGCTGACGATGCTGCTGCTGGGCCTCTCCGGCGTGGTGCCCAAGTTTCTGCAGGACCAGTTTCTCGACGTCCTGGCGAACAAGGCCAGCGCGGTGATGACCAACGTGCCCGGCCCACAGCAACCGCTGTACCTGGCCGGCCAGCGCATCGATCAGATCATGTTCTGGGTGCCGCAGTCGGGCGACATCGGCATCGGCGTGTCCATCCTCAGCTACAACCAGAAGGTCCAATTCGGCCTGATCGCCGACCGGCGCTTCATCCCCGATCCACAGGCGGTGATCCCGCTGTTTCGCGCCGAGTTCGAGAAGATCGTCACCGGCGCCCTGCTGCACGACTGGATCGAGCCATTGGACGCACAGGCCTTCGAGGCCCACCTCGAAGCCGAGTGGATGGGCATTCAGAAGGCCGCCGCTGCGCCCGGCAGCCGTGACCGCGCCCGCTCTCAGCCCGACGTCACTGCCCGGAAGGTGGGTTCTGCCCGCCGGAAGGCCGCTTGAAGCCCTTGCTGGTCATGCAGGCCTCGAAGGCCGCGTCCCCCGGCTTTCCCTGCGACTTGCAGGCTTCGAAGGCGGCCTTCAGCTCGGCGCTGACCTGGGGCGGATTGCCAGGCGCCCCCCCGGAGCCAGAGCCGCCCCCGGACGACTGGGCCCAACTGGCCGCGGCGCCCAACAAGGTGGCACCCAGCAACAACGTCGCAGCGAATTTCATGGCGAAGGCCCTCGAAAATCAAGATCCAGCCATGCTAGGCGCCCAAGTTCCCCCGCTTGCGTATCAGGGTGGCGTGCGGGTGAACCTGCGAAAACTTGATTGAAGTCGCACGGGCTCACCCACCGGTTTTGACCGGGCCCGCCTCCCCGACCCGCGGCCACTCACAGCAGATTCATCCGCTTGGCCTCGTCGCGCAACTCAGCGCGGAAATTCGGGTGCGCAATCGCAATCAGCGCCTCGGCGCGCTGGCGGGCGGATTTCCCGCGCAGCTGCGCCACTCCGAATTCGGTGACGACGTAATTGATGTCGTTCTTGCTGGTGCTGACGTGCGCGCCCGGCGTCAATGTGGGCACGATGCGGGAAATGCGGTCGTCTTTGGCGGTCGACGGCAACACGATGAAGGCCTTGCCACCCTCGGAGCGGTTCGCGGCGCGCACAAAATCGGTTTGCCCGCCGGTGCCGGACACCGGCGTCCAGCCCAGGGTTTCCGAGCCGCATTGCCCTGCGAAGTCAATCTGCATCGTCGCGTTGATCGCGATGAGATTCTTGTTCTGCCCGGCCAGCCAGGGGTCGTTGGTGACGTCCGACGGGTGCAGCTCCACCGCCGGATTGCGATGCATGAACTCGTAGAGTTTGCGCGAACCCAGCGCAAAGGTGGCCATGATCTTGCCGCGGTTCACATTCTTCAACCGGTTGGTGACCACCCCCGCTTCGATCAGCGTCAGGATGCCGTCGCCCAGCATTTCGGTATGAATGCCCAGATCGTGTTTCCCGGTGAGCTGCATCACCACGGCGTCGGGAATGGCCCCATAACCAATCTGCAGCGTCGCCCCATCAGGAATCATTTCGGCGACGTATTTGCCGATGGCCTCCTGGACCGCACCGATTTTTGGCAGACCGACCTCGATCACCGGCGCGTCGTTTTCAATCAGCGCGGTGACTTGCGAGAGGTGCACCATGCAGTCGCCGTTGGTGAAGGGCACATTCGGGTTCACCTCGAGCGCGACCACACGGGCCTTTGAAATGGCCGCCATCGTGTAATCCGCCGCCAGCCCCAGCGAGAAGTAGCCGTGCGAGTCCATCGGCGACACCGAGGCGAACACCACGTCCGCGGGCTTGAGGCCGCGGCGGATCATTTCCGGCATTTCAGAAAAATTAGAAGCCGAATAATCGATCCAGCCGGCCTGGCCGCCACCGCGCGAGGCGGGGCCGAAGAAATAGGCCTGGTGGCGCACGTGCGCCATCGTGCTCGGGTCGAAATAGCCGTGCTTGCGGATCGGCAGGATCTGTGAAACCTTCACATCGAGAAACTCGCGGCGGTGCTCGGAGAGCGCCTCCAGGAGTTTTGGCGCCTCGGCTGCGGCGGTGGGCACGACGACGGTATCGCCGTCGCGCACGAGGCGGATCACATCGTCGGGCTGGGCCCGTTTGCTGGCGTACAGGGTCTGAAAGTTCATGGCGCCAAACTCGTCGTCGTCAGAGGGGAAACCGGAGAGTCAAGGCCGGAGGGAAACGGCTTTGACCGCGACGAGCGAGGATCGGCGAAGCGGGCAGTAAGTACAATCCCTTAGGCGACAGGCCGATACGCAATTGCAGCCACCTTGCGCTGGATCAGCGCCGCACGACGCCTGCGTCGTCCGCTGGTCACAGGCGGCTGCGGGGCGGGACCGGCCGTGACGGAATGCGCAGCTCGGCCCCCTCAGTCTTCGAGTTCGGCCTTGGCCCTCTCGACGTCGAGCTTCTCCATTGCGTCCAGCGGTTGGGCCGCAGCGGCGCGCTCATAAAGCCTGACGGCCTCGGCCATGCGGGCCTTGCCGTGCATCATCACCAGTGCGTTGGCGTATTCCACAGCGTAAATGGCCGAATCGGGGGCCAACTCCAGCGCCCGCTTGAAATGGGCTTCCGCTGAGTCCTTGCTGGCGCCGTAGGTCAGTTTCCCGACCAGAGCGCCGACCTTGTCGATCACCTCGGCGTGGTAGGCGCCCAGTGCGCAATGGGCGTCGGCGAGCGGCTCGTCCAGCCGCAGCGCGGTTTCCAGTGCCGTCTTGATGCGTCCGCCCAGGCCCTGCGCGAGCGCCTTGAGCACCGAAATGCCCTGGCTGTAGCGGCCCAGTGCGTAGGCCTCGAGGTAAAAGGCGGTGGCGTTGCCGGGCTGAAGTTTCTGCAGCTGCTGGCTGCGTTCGGCCACTTCCTGGAAGCGTGCGAGTTTCGTCGCCGCGTCGGTTTCGAGGTAATGAGCGTGAATCATCGCGGCCTTGTCGGCGGCATTCCAGCCATCGACGCCAGCGGCCAGCCCGGCCTCGTAGGCGCCTTGAAAATCGCCCGCGTGATACAGCCGCCAGGCCTCAAGCACCGGGGCTTCGCTGGGCAAGGGTTCGCGATCGCCCCGGTGCAGGCGCGGCCAGCACTTCGTCAACGCCGCGCCCGTGTGGCTAAAAGGCTTGGCCGTGTGGGGAAATACGCCCCAGGCGGCGGCCCGGTCTTCAAGTTTTCTGCGATGGACCATCTCTGTCTCCGGCTGGGTAGATTCTGCTGGGACGAAAATTCTGCCGATCCCAAGAACCGTCAGGCATCGAGATACTGCAGCGCCAGCCGCTCGAACAGCAGGTGCGAACGCCCCTGCAGATAGGGCGCGGCCAGCGACATGACGTGAAAAGCCCCCCGCGCCAGCGCGTCGGTATCGATGGCTTTGCGCGGCTGGCGTACGAATTCGAAACTCAGCCAGTGCGTGGCGATCAACGTCATGTTGACCGCCAGGGTGTGAATGTCAGCGGTGGAGGCGCTCATGTCGCCGGTCCCCACCAGCCCCTCGCAGATCACTTGAGCGGTTTGGATCTTGTGCGCCACGATGCGCTGAAAATGGGTTTCCAGCAGGCGGTTGCGCGACAGCAGTTCGTTGAGATCGCGGTAGAGGAAGCGGTATTCCCAGATGCCCTCAAATACGAGGTGCAGAAACAGCCAGATGTCCTCGACGTCCGGCACGCGCGATTGCGGCGCGGCGAGCGTGGTTTCGATGCGTCGCTCAAATTCCGCAAACAGCGACTCGATGATCTCGTCCTTGCTGCGGAAGTGGTAATAGAGGTTGCCGGGGCTGATCTCCAGCTCGTCGGAGATCAGCTGGGTGGTGACGTTGGGCTCGCCAAAGGTGTTGAACAGCTGCAGCGAGGTTTCCAGGATGCGCTCGCGGGTGCGGCGCCTGGGTTTGGGCTCGGCTTTGGCTTTCATGGCCTCGAGGATCCTGCTGGCGGCGGGCGAGACGTTTCGTCCGCACCGGCAAGCTTACTGCGCCGACGGGCCTGAAGGCGGTTGACGGCGCGACTGAGTTCGTCGAGCGTGTCCGACAGCCGCAACGCGCTGAGCCCGAATTCGCGCGCGCGGCGGCGTTTGAGCTGGGCCAGGTGGCGCTTGAGGGTGCGGTTCGGGTCGGTCAGCACCTCGCGGCGCAGGCGCAGGCCGTGGCGCGCCAGTTTGGGCGCCAGCTCGTCGTGGCGGCGCAGCAGGTCTTCGCGGGTGCGGTGGTAGACGTGCTCGGAGAGCCACTGGCGCCCGGCGTAGCTGAACATGTTGGTGAAGAACATGTCGTCGTCGTCCGCACGGGGCTCGAAGAGCAGCACGTCCGCGCCCGGGTACTCGTGCTCGTAGTTGGCGATGCCCACCTGCATGCGCGAGTGGATGATGGCGCGGAAGGTCTGCGCCAGCACCACCGGCAGGCCGCCGTTGACGAGCTGGCGCTCATGGTGGTGGCCAAGCTCGGCGGCGCGCTGGGCGTCGTAGGGCACCAGCGGGTTGACGCAGAGGACCAGCTCGGCGCCCGCCTTGAGCGCCACCGAGGCGTGCATGGTCTTCTTCAACGCCCCGTCGACGTACCAGCGCCCGTCGATGGGCACCGGCGGGTACAGGCCGGGCAGCGCGGCGCTGGCCTGCACCGCGGTGGAGATGGGCACGTGGTCGTGGCCCGGTGAACCGAAGGCCACCGCCGCGCCGGTGTCCAGGTCGGTGGCGACCAGGAAGAGGCGGTGCTTGAGGTCGCGGAAGTCGTTGCTGCGCCCGGCGTGGTGGAACAGGCGCTCCATCATCTCGGCGATGCCGCGGTTGTCGAACAGGCCCGCCGGCAGGACACGGCCCAGGCGCTCGAAGCTGGCCAGCAGATCGCGGTGCAGCGGGTCTTCGAGGTAGTCGCGTGCCGAGGCCCAGAGCAGCTGCGGCAGCCGGCGCAGACGCTGCGCGTACTCGCCGAGGGCCGGCCTGAGCAGAATGGCGGGGTCGAAGGGCACCTCGGCCGAATCGCTGTCGATGAACATGCGGCACATCGCCGCGGGCGTCATGCCGTTGGCCAGCCCAGCGGCGATCAGGGCCCCGGCGCTGACGCCGACGTAGACGTCCAGCTCGTTGAAGTCCAGCCCTTCCAGGGCCTCGGACAGCGCCACCAGGGTACCGATCTCGTAGATCGCGCCGATCGGCCCGCCGCCGGCCAGCGCCAGCCCCACCTTGGCCCGCGGCGATGCAGTGGGCAACGCGGCGCCCGGGGGACGAGCGCTGCGTCTGGAGGGATGCGCCATGCCAGCGGCCTCAACGCTTCATTCGGCCGTGGCAACTTCGGCCGGTGCGGCGGCCTTGGCGGCGCGCCGACGGGCGGGCGCCTTGACCGGTTCGACCGCCTCGACCACCTCAACGACGTCCTCGGCCACTTCGGCGGCAGCGGTGCGGCGGCGCGCAGGGGCCTTCGGGGCGGCGGGCGCTGCGCCGTTGAGCTTCTCGACCTCGGCGGTCAGGTCGGCCACGCGCTTGGCCAAGGCATCGATGTCCGCCTTGGTCGGCACGCCCAGGCTGTTGAGCGCCTTGGAGACGCGGTTCTCGAACACGGCCTCCAGCTTGTCCCAGGTGCCGGTCGCCTTGGCGGCCATGTCCTGGACCTTGTCTTCGGCCATCTTGCGGGTGGCGGCCTGGATCGACTCGCCTTCACGCACCAGCGCATCGAAGACCTTGTTGCCTTCCTGCTGGGCCTTGGCGTAGGCACCGAGGCCGGCCAACCAGATCTGTTGCGCGGAATCGCGGATCGTGGCGGCGAGGTTGCTGTCAGCGGCGAGGGTCTTGAGCTTCTTGGCCATGGTGAACTCCATCTGTGGAACGACCGAAAGGGGTCGGAACGGGTCGCAGGGGTTGGCGGGGGGGAGTCGCTGCCTGCCCTGCGGTGTCCATGGCAGTCACTGTAGGGCGCCGCGTTAGAGCAAACACACTAAAGAACGCCGCGCCTTGACCTCATCGGTCCGGCTCGATCGAGGACTTGAATAGGCTCACGGCATCGAATCGGACGGTGTCCGAAGGTTTTCCAAGGACTTTCGATGAACTACCTTGTCACCGGGGCCACCGGCTTCATCGGCAAACGCCTCGTGGCGCGGCTGCTGCAGCACGCCGACGCCACCGTGTACATCCTCGTGCGGAACCCGGATGTGCAGCACCTCACCCCCCTGTACGACTTCTGGGAAACGGACGCCCGCCGCGTCGTGCCGCTGCACGGCGATCTGACCGAGCCGCTGCTGGGACTGGCCGAGGCCGACCGGGCCCGCCTGACCGGCCAGGTGGCGCACTTCTTCCACCTCGCGGCGGTCTATGACCTCGGCGCCGACGCCGAGACCCAGCGCCGGGTCAACGTCGAGGGCACGCGGCAGACCGTCGCGCTGGCCGAGGCGCTGCAGGTGGGCTGCTTCCACCACACCAGCTCGATCGCCGCGGCGGGCCTGTACGAGGGCGTGTTCCGCGAGGACATGTTCGAGGAGGCCGAGAACCTCGACCACCCCTACTTCGCCACCAAGCACGACTCGGAGAAGATCGTCCGGCAGGAATGCCGCCGGCCCTGGCGCGTCTACCGCCCCGGCGTGGTGGTGGGCGACTCGCGCACGGGCGAGATGGACAAGATCGACGGGCCCTACTACTTCTTCAAGCTGATCCAGAAGATGCGCCGGCTGCTGCCGCCCTGGATGCCCACGATCGGCATCGAGGGCGGGCGCATCAACCTGGTGCCGGTGGACTACGTGGCCGCGGCGATGGACCACATCGCCCACAAGCCAGGGCTGGACGGCGGCTGCTTTCACCTCGTCGACCCGCACCCGCGGCGGGTGGGCGACGTGCTCAACCTCTTCGCCAAGGCCGCGCACGCGCCGGACATGGCGATGCGGGTCAACGCCGCGCTGCTGGGCTTCATCCCCCGCAGCATCAAGAAGAGCCTGATGGCGCTCACGCCGGTGCGCCGCGTGCGAAAGGCGGTGATGAAGGACTTCGGGCTGCCCGAGGACATCCTCCAGTTCGTCAACTACCCCACCCGCTTCGACAGCCGCGACGCCGAGCGCGCCCTGGCCGGCAGCGGCATCAAGGTGCCGCCGCTGGAGGACTACGCCTGGAAGCTCTGGGACTACTGGGAGCGCCGGCTCGACCCCGACCTCTTCATCGACCGCACGCTGCGCGGGCGCGTGGGCGGCCAGGTGGTGCTGATCACCGGCGGGTCGTCGGGCATCGGCAAGGCAGCGGCCTTCAAGATGGCCGAGGCCGGTGCGGTCACGATCATCGTCGCGCGCGATCAGGCCAAGCTCGACGAGACCGTGGCGGAGGCCGCCGCGCAGGGCCTGACGCTGATCGCCTACACGGCCGACATCGGCGAGGCCGCCGACTGCGCCGAGCTGCTGGCGCGGGTCACCGCCGCGCACGGCGGGGTCGACGTACTGGTCAACAACGCCGGCCGCTCGATCCGCCGCGGCATCGAGAACAGCTTCGAGCGCTTCCACGACTACGAGCGCACGATGCAGGTCAACTACTTCGGCTCGCTGCGCCTGATCATGGGCCTGCTGCCGGGGATGATCGCGCGCCGCCGCGGCCACGTGATCAACATCTCCTCGATCGGCGTGCTGACCAATGCGCCGCGCTTCTCGGCCTACGTGGCCTCCAAGGCGGCGCTGGACGCCTTCACCCGCTGCGCCGCTTCGGAGTTCGTCGACCGCGGCATCGAGTTCACCACGGTCAACATGCCGCTGGTGAAGACGCCGATGATCGCGCCCACCAAGCTCTACGACCAGGTGCCCACGCTCACGCCGGAGGAGGCGGCCGACCTGATCGTCGAGGCGGTGATCCACCGCCCGGTGCGCATCGCCACCCGCCTGGGCGTGTTCGGCCAGGTGCTGCACGCGGTGGCCCCGCGCGTGGCGCAGGTGCTGATGAACACCAGCTACCGCATGTTCCCCGACTCGGCCGCCGCGCAGGGCCAACTGGAGGGCAAGCCCGCCAAGCCCAGCGCCGACCAGGTGGCCTTCAGCCAGTTCATGAAGGGCATCCACTTCTGATGCGATGCCCGACCCGGGGGCCGTGGACCACCGGTCCGGCCCCTCGGTTCAGCAGCCCCGCACCATCTCCTGGTGCGGGATGCCCGCCTCCTCGAAGGCCTCGCCCCGCTCGTGGAAGCCGGCACGGCGGTAGAAGCCGATGGCCGAGCGCTGGGCGTGCAGGACGACTTCGCGGTCGCCGCGCTCGCGGGCCGCATCGATCAGCGCTTCGAGCACCTGGCGCCCCACCTGGCCGCCGCGCATCGTCGCGATCACCGCCATGCGGCCGATCTTGGCCGCGCCGTTCTCGTCGCCCGGCAGCAGCCGCCCGGTGGCCAGCGCCAGGCCCAGGCGGTTGACGGCCAGCGCGTGCAGGCAGGTGGCGTCGGCCGCGTCCCACTCCAGGTCGGCGGGGATCTGCTGCTCGCGCACGAAGACCTCGGTGCGGATCGCCCCGGCCGGCTCGCCCAGCTCGGCCCAGCCGCCCACCTTGACCTCGACCATCTCCTCGCCGGCCTCGAAGCCCAGCAGGATCTCGCGCAGCGCCAGCGGCACCGGGCGGCTGGTCTGCGTGGCGGGGTCGGCGAAGACGTAGACCAGCTCGCCACTGATCAGCAGCTGCTCGGCGCGGAAGATCGCGCAGACGAAGCGGATCGACGAGTTGCCGATGTGCTGGCAGCGCACCGCCACCTCCAGCTGCTCGTCGTAGCGGGCGCTGGCGTGGTACTCGACGGTGGACTTGCGCACGTAGAGGTCACCGCCGAGCTGCTGCATCGACGCCTGGTACGGCAGGCCCAGCGCGCGCCAGTAGTCGGCGATCGCGGTGTCGAAGTACATCAGGTAGTGGCCGTTGAAGACGATCTGCTGCAGATCGACCTCCACCCAGCGCACGCGCAGGCGGTGGGCGAAACGGAAATCGCTGCGGCGCAGCGGCTCGGCAGATTGGCTCATGGTCGGTCTCGGGGCGTGAAGCGTGGAGGGGTCAGGGCGCGGCAGGCGCCGGCCCGGGCAGGCCGAAGGCCTCGCGCAGCGCGGCGGCGATGCTGGCCTGGGCGTCGTGGGCCTCGCTCACCGCGCGGCCCATCTTGATGAAGTCGTGCGTGACGCCGCGCCAGAGCTCGAGCTGCACCGCCACGCCCGCCATGCGCAGGCGGTCGGCGTAGGCCAGGCCCTCGTCGACCAGCGGGTCGCACTCGGCCAGGCCCAGCCAGGCGGGGGCGACGCCGTCCAGGTCGTCGGCCAACAGCGGAGCAAAGCGCCAGTCGCTGCGCTGGTCGGCGTCGATGTAGTGGTCGAAGAACCAGACGATGGCCGCGCGGTCGAGCAGGAAGCCTTCGGCGAATTCGGCGTGCGACTCGGTGTCCGCATGCGCCGTGGTGCCCGGCGTGATGAGCACCTGCAGCGCCAGCGGCAGGCCCTCGTCGCGGGCGTGCAGGGCACTGACGGCGGCCAGCGTGCCGCCCGCGCTGTCGCCGCCCACCGCGAGCCGCGAGCCATCCAGCCCAAGCCGCTCGGCGCCCGCTCCGGCCAGCCAGCGCAGCGCGGCCCAGCTGTCCTGCACCGCGGCCGGGAAGCGGTGCTCGGGCGCGAGCCGGTAGTCCAGCGCCACCACCGCCGCCCCGCTGCGCCGCGCCAGCTGGCGGCACAGGCTGTCGTGCGTTTCCAGCCCCCCGATCGTGAAGCCACCGCCGTGCAGGTACAGCAGCACCGGCAGGCGCGCGTGGCTGGGCGCGTAGAGCCGCGCCGGGCGCGTCAGCCCGGGGGCATCGGGCACGTCCAGCGGCATGTCGAAGGTCTCCACCCGGGCCAGCGCGGCGCGCGGGGGCTCCAGCACCTCGCCGGCGAGCACGTAGGCGGCGCGGGCCTCGGCGGCGCTGAGGTGGTGGAAAGGCGTGCGGCGGGCGCGCTGGATGCGCTCGAGCACGTGGCGCATCGCGGGGGTCAGGCGGTGGGGCATGGGTCCAGATCAGGGCAGGGGCAGTTCGGGTGCGCGCTCGACGCGGTTGCGCCCGCGCTGCTTGGCGGCGTAGAGCGCTGCATCGGCGGCGGCATAGAGCCGCTCGTAGCCCTCGGCCACCGGCAGCTTGAGCCAGCCGGGCAAGCTCGCCACACCGAAGCTCGCGCTGATCGGCAGCGCCACCGGCGGGCAATGCAGCTGGGTGAACTCGCTGCGCAGGCGTTCGGCCAGCAAGGCGGCAGATTCCAGATCGGTCTGCGGCAGCAGGATGAGGAACTCCTCGCCGCCCAGGCGACCCACCTCGTCGCTGGCGCGCAGCGAGCGTCGAAGCAGGCCGGCCGCCGCGACCAGCACCCGGTCACCGGCCGGGTGACCCCAGCCATCGTTGATGTGCTTGAAGCGGTCCAGGTCGACGAAGATCACGGCCGTGTCCTGCAGGTGGCGCTGCGCCCGGTCCAGCTCGCGCTCGGCCCGGCGGCGCAACTCGACGCGGTTCCAGAGCTGCGTCAGGCCATCGCGCACCGCCAAGGCCCGCAGCCGTGCCTGCTGGGCCTGCAACTGGGCCTCGCGATGGCGCAGCGCATCGACCAGCCCTTCGTGCTCGACAAAGCGGCGCCACAGCATCCACGACAGCAGCCAGCCCAGTGCGCAGGCCGTCAAGCCGTTGACCTGGTTGCTCAGCCGCAGCGTGGCATCGGGCTGCGCCTGGCCCAGCATCGCCCAGAAGCTGGCCGCGGCCACCCCGTAGAGCAGCGCGCTGCGCCACGGCGCGAGCAGCAGCAGCATGCCCACCCCCAAGCAGGCCAGCAGGAAGGGCGACACATTCGGCGTCACGCGCTGGTCGATCGCCACGACCGCGATGGCGAAACCCAGCACCGCCGCAGCGCTGAGCCCCTCGGTCACTGCGCCGAGTGGCACCAGCACACCTGAGCGGCCCCGACGTTCGAGCCCTCGGCACAGCGCCAACAGGCCCAGCAGCGCGAGCAGCACGCCCATCATCACCAGGTGGGCGTCTTGGATGCCCTGCGCCCAAACCGCCACGCGCACATCCGGCGACGGCGGCTGCAGCCAGAACGCCAGCACATGCACAAGGTCAAGCAGCAGGAGCACCGCACCCGCCCGAACCATGCGCGAGCGATTGATCCGCGCCGCGCTCAGGCGGACGGCGGGCGGTGGCGCACCGGTTGACTCGGTCATCACCCTCGCTCCTTCGCCTCGTGCCCCGCCAGCCTGTCAATCGACGGCGGGCAGCGCCGCGGCCTGACGCCGCCGCAGGTGCTCGGCCTGTTCCACCTGCCAGCGCGCGTACAGCTCGCGCGGCGGCAGCTCGCGCAGGCGGTGGTCGGACCAGTAGCGCCGCCACACCCGCGCACCGGGCACGCCGTTCCACAGCCCCAGCGCATGGCGCATCGCCTGCGGCCAGGGCGTGCCGGCCTCGTGCAGAGCCTGCAGCTGCTCGATCCAGGCGGCCTCGACCGCCTCCCGGGAGGTCGCCGGCCCCGGCTCGCCGAAGAAGCGCGCGTCCCAGCCGGCCATCTGCCAGGGCTCGTGGTAAGCCTGCCGGCCGACCATCACGCCATCGACCTGCTCAAGGTGCGCAGCGATCTCGTCGTCGGACTTCACGCCGCCATTGAGCACGATGGTCAGCGCCGGAAAGTCCCGCTTGAGCCGGTAGACGAACTCGTAGCGCAGCGGCGGGATGTCGCGGTTCTCCTTCGGGCTCAGGCCCTGCAGCCAGGCGTTGCGCGCGTGCACGATGAAGACCTCGCAGCCGGCCTCGGCGACCTGGCCGACGAAGTCGCGCACGAAGTCGTAGCGCTCCTCGCGGTCGATGCCGATGCGGTGCTTGACCGTCACCGGGATGCGGCCCTGCACCGCGTCGATCATCGCGCGCACCCCGGCCGCCACGGTCTGCGGCTCCGTCATCAAACAGGCGCCAAAGGCCCCGCGCTGCACCCGCTCGCTGGGGCAGCCACAGTTCAGATTGACCTCGTCGTAGCCCCAGTCCAGCGCCAGGCGGGCGCAAACGGCCAGGTCGTCGGGCTCACTGCCGCCGAGCTGCAGCGCCAGCGGCTGTTCGGCGGGCGTGAAATCCAGATGCCGATGCCGGTCGCCGTGGATCAACGCGCCGGTGGTCACCATCTCGGTGTACAGCCGCGTATGGCGGGTCAGCAGGCGGTGCAGCCGCCGGCACCGCGAGTCGGTCCAATCGAGCATGGGCGCGACACTCAGGCGCCAGGGTGATTTCGCAGAAAGAGACATCGAGTTCTGACGGGCCGACTCACCGAGCGGAGTCCACGCCCTTGAATTGGAAAGGGCAGGCGACG
>Ga0228698_1000211_pt1 | contig 52720 bp, 67 predicted proteins | sample McNCre117_Aug_MG_FD_178015 | JGI IMG/M metagenome (GOLD analysis project Ga0228698, IMG submission 178015) | Freshwater microbial communities from McNutts Creek, Athens, Georgia, United States - 1-17_Aug_MG | ecosystem: Environmental > Aquatic > Freshwater > Creek | place: USA: Georgia... | reverse complement strand
ACGTACTCGGCAACCACGCGACCCAAGCCACCGCCGGCAACCGGCCCACTTACAGGGCGCGGTATAACCTGCTGACGAACAGTCAGGGTGACTACGCCACGAACGGCGCTGGATCGTGGGAGCTTGGAAACCTCGCGACGCTGTCAGCGACTAATGTCACCGATCCGTTCGGCGCGACGAATGCCGCGACGTTCACGCTTCCTGCTGCTGGCCGAGTAGCTGGCTACGCGACACTTCCTGTCACGACCTACAATTGCAGCATCTGGCTGCGCGGCTCCGGCACGGTTCGTCTGAACTTGATGACCGGCGGCTACGTGTCTCGCGCTCAGTTGATCGTCAACCTGACAGGTACGTGGACTCGGTATTCGGTGTCTGGCGCAACGACCGGCGCTGACACCGTCGCGGGCATCAACCTTGACAGCGTCGCGGGCGCTACGGTTGACGTGTACGGGCGTCAGATGACGTACGGCGCGACGCTGATGGCCTACCAATCCATCACCACCGCCACCAGCTACAACGCCGTAGGCTTCCTGCCCTACCTCGCCTTCAACGGCACCAGCAGCGCCATGGCGACGGGCAGTATTGATTTCAGCACCACGGACAAGATCACAGCGTGGGCTGGCGTCAATAAGCAGACCGATGGCCTACAGATCATCGCTGAGACTTCTGCGGGCTCTGGAAACGGGCGCTTCTATATCTCCAACCAAGCTTCGGGGAAGTATGAGTTTGCGCTTACTGGAACGACGACGGCTGGCTTTGACGCAAGCACCTTTACGGCTCCTGTCACAAACGTACTGTCGTGCCTTTTCGACATCGCGGGCGCGGCGGTGGCAACCGAAGTATTCCCGCGCGTCAATGCAGCGATCCCGACGCTGGTCGGTGTTGGCGTTGCAGATGCTGGCACGGGCAATTTCCTCGCCAACGCTCTGAACATCGGAGCCCGCAGCGCAGCCGCCACGCCGTCCCTGTTCCTCAACGGCAACCTCTACGGCCTAATCGTGCGCGGCGCGAGCAGCACGGCGGCGGAGATTACCTCCACAGAGAACTGGCTCAACGGCAAGACCGGCGCCTACTAATGGACCCCATCTCCAACCTGCTGATGGCCTTCTACCTCCAAGCCGGCGGGCACCTCGAATTCGCGCCAGACCCCAAAGACGGCTACGGCACCGCAATGCACTTCGAGCCGCGCTACAGCCTCGGCGCGGGGTTCAGCTTTGACGCCACAGATCACATCGAGGTCGACCTCGGGTACCAGTGGAAGGACATGCCGCCGCTGCCCGGGCGCGAGCATGACACGCTCGACAAGTCGCATACATTCTACCTGGAAGTGCGCTACAGGCCTTTCAGGCGCGAGTAGCGCATGGCCCAGCAGACGATCTACCAGCCTGAGGCCGCGAGCGACCTGCAGCGGGCCAACACGGCGGCGCTGAACGCGAACTTCACCGAGCTATACGGCTCGCACACGGTCACGGGCAACCTGACCGTCAGCGGGCAGATCGCGACGACCGCCGCAGCGCCGACCATCGCGAGCGGCTCGACCATCGCGCCAAGCACGCGCATCGCGTTCGTGTCGGGCACGACGACCATTTCGATCATCACCGCGCCGGCTGGAATCTCGTCAACCGGCGGGCAGATCACTCTGATCCCGACCGGGCTGTGGTCGACCAACACGGCCGGCAACATCGCACTCGCGACCACGGCCGTGGTCAGTAAGGCGCTGGTCATGACTTACGACTCGGGCACCGGCAAGTGGTACCCGAGCTACTAACACGCGGATTGGATAATGCCCACAGCAGCCTATAACAAGTTCCAGCCCGGCATCGACACGCTGCTCAAGGCCGCGAACGTCGGCACGGATTCGTGGGCCGTGAAGCTCGGGACCGCCGTCAACGCCGCTGCTGGCACCTTCACCGAGGTCGCGAACGGCAACGGCTACACGACGGGCGGCAACGCGGTCACGACGACTAGCTCCACCACGACGGCTGGCACGCTCAAGCTGATTCTGGCCTCGCCCGCAGTGTGGACGGCGTCAGGTGCTGGCTTCTCATTCCAGTACGCGGTGCTGGTCGATACGACTGCGGGCGTCAACGTGGGGTACTGGGACTATGGTGCCTCGCAGGCTGTCGCAGCTGGCGAGACGGTCACGGTTACGCTTGACCCCGCGAACGGCGTCTTTACGGCGACCTAAGTGGCGACGCAGGGCACGGCGACCATCGACTTTGGTACGGGAAAGTCCGATACCTCGGTGGCCGTCACGGGGCAGACCGGCATTACGACCGCAAATCTGGTCGAGGCCTGGTTGTCGGGCGCGGCGACCTCAAACAACTTGGTGGACGCCGGCTTTGTTGAGGGGCTCCGCGTATACGCGGCAGACATCGTCAACGGCACCGGATTCACGATTTACGCATTCTGTCCGTCAGGCCTCGCCTTCGGGCAATACACAGTCAACTGGGTTTGGAACTAAATGACTATTCAGCTTGGCGACGCGAGTGCTAATCCGTTCCTGACGGATGTCGTATCGCAGGCGCAGACCGTTGGCGCGCTTAACGCGGCCGTCACCCTGCAGCTTCGCGGACAGTCGACGTGTACCGTTCAGGTCACGACGATCGGCTCGCAGACGCTGGTGTGGGAAGGCACGACGGATGGCGTCAACTGGTACGCGCTGACCGTATTCCCCATTGGCGGGTTCACTGGTGCACCGGCGACGTCCACCACGACCACGGGCCAGTGGGTGTTCGTCTGCGCCGGCATGTATCAGGTCCGCACGCGCTGCTCGGCCTACACATCGGGCTCGGCCACGGTCAGCATGGTCGCGTCGCAGGGCACGAACGAGCAGCAGGTGACGACGGGCATCGGACAGGGCGCGACGACCGCGGGCCAGCTCAACCAGCTCGTTGCTGGCGCAGTCACGACGGCGGCTCCGACCTATACCACGGCGCAGACCAACCCGATCTCGCTGACCACGGGCGGTGGCCTTCGAGGCGACCTTGCGTCGCAGGCGGGAACGGCCATCACGGCGGTCCCGGTGGCGGTGGGCACGGGCGCCCCGAGCGGCAACGCCCCGGTCGTCAACGCTGCCGTGTTCGGCGGCGTGAGCCCGGCGGGTGGTGCGAGGGCGGCGACTGCCCCGACTGGCGCGATTCAGCTTGGCGCCATCGGTCAGAACACGAACCCCACGTCCGTCACCAGCGGCCAGATGGTGGGCGTCGCCGCTGACCTCTCGGGTCGCATCATCACGACCCCGCTGAATTACCGCACGCTGATTTCGCACGCGGGCGCCACGGTGTCGGTCGCGACGATCTCGACGCTGCTGGCAGCCGGGGCTGCGGGCGTGTTCCGCGACATCACGATGCTGGTCGTCACGACGGCCGGCGCTGCCGCGCAGACCCTGACGATCACGGACGGCACGGTGTCGTTCATCCTGGACTACCCGAACGCCGCGTTGGCCCCCGGCGCGCCGCTGATCATCCCGTTTACGGACGTTCCGCTGCGCGCGACCACGGCCGCGACGGCGTGGCAGGTGACGCAGTCGGCCGCGACGACCTGCCACTACCTCGTTCAGTACGTCGAACGTATTGCGTAAGCCATGTCACTGCTGCTTGCCGCAGGCAGTGGCCCGAATGCCTACACGATCACGGCACTGGCGGGCTCTTATAGCCTGACCGGCCAGACGGCCACGCTGGTTCGTGGACGGGTTCTCACAGCCAGCGCCGGGTCGTATGTCCTTACCGGGCAGACGGCGACGCTGGCGGTCGGCAAATCGCTTACAGCGAGTGCGGGTTCGTACTTGCTGACCGGACAGGCCGCAACCCTCCTGCGGTCTAAGGCGCTGACGGCCAGCGCGGGCTCTTACAGCCTGAGTGGGCAAGCGGTTTCGCTGCTTCACAGCCGCCTGATTACGGCATCTGCCGGCGCATATGCCATCAACGGGCAGAGCGCGACGATCACGTACACCCCGAATACCGGGGCGTACACGATCACGGCGCTCGCAGGCTCGTACAGCATCACGGGCCAGCCCGCGACGCTGCTCAAGACCTACGCGCTGGCGGCAAGTCCTGGCGCGTATGCGGTCAGCGGTCAGAACGTCGACATCACCTACAGCAATGGGGTGGGTCCTGACACGCACGACGGCGGGACGCAGGTCGTCCGCGAAAGTGACCTCAAGCGAAACCTTGAGAAGCTCACCCGCAAGCAGCGCAAGAAACTTGAGAGGGCGGTCCGCAACGCGGGCCTGACGGGCTTTGACGATGAAGAAGAACTGCTCGAACTGCTGATGGGTTCGCCAGACCTCGATGACGTGGAAATCGTGGCCATCGCCTTTGCGCTGATGCCGCCACGGAGGATCAATTGATGCCAAGCAAGACCCCCGCCCAAGCGCGCCTCATGGAGGCCGTCGCTCATGGCTGGAAGAAGCCCGGTGGCGGTGGTCCGCCTGTCAGCGTGGCGAAGGAATTTGTAGCGGCCGATAAGGCGAAAGGTGGCCACCCCGGCCGTATGGAATCACTTAGGAGCAAGAAATAATGGGCGCACGTTTCACGATGGGCGATTCAGTCGCCACGACGAACAAGGTATCCGGAGCGGGGCAGAAATATTCCCGCGCCCCGGACGGCAACACGATGAAGGGAATGCGCGGGTCGATCAACACCGCGCAGAAGCGCGACTCGTCCGACGTGCTGACCGGTACCGGCGGTGGGCCGAAGCGCGAGGGCAACATCGGCCACAAGGGCGGCGCCCATCGCGCCAACGCTGGCGCCGACAAGGCGACCGGTTCGATGGACAAGTCCTACCGCGCGACCTCGACGGCTAAGCCCGGCAAGGTCACGTCGCAGAAGGTTGCGCCCTCGGGCGCTGGAAAAATGGAATCGCTGCGCGGCAAGGCCCGCACGAGCTGGGAGTAATTGCTATGCCGTCACGTTCGTTTCCTATCGGTTCGACCTCCGTTCCGGGCCTGAGTGCAATCCTCGGTTCCGTCACCGCCGTCGACCTCGTCGCCAAGGTTTCGGGTACCGCGCAGAACGGCTACAAGGCCGAGTCCGACCTGATCGTCGTCAGCAACGCGAGCGCGTCTCACACCGCCGTCACACTGCCTGACCCGTTCCTGCTCGGCTACACCGTTGGCGACTTCTTTGAGTTCGTCAACACCACGACGCAGGCCTGCGTGATCTTCCCGCCGACCGGCGGGATCATCAACAACGGCTCTGCCAACGCCTCGGCGCCGCTCGCGGCGTCCAAGTCGGTCCGCGTCTACGTCACGACCGTGGCGTCTGGTGCGAGCAAGTTCATCACCCTGACCGGCGCGTAAAGCGCGACTTTACGCTCCACCCGCAAGGGAAGCGCATATGGCAGCAAGACTAAACCGTCGCCACCAGGACATGGTGCGCGACAAGATCCAGGCATCCCAGCTGATCAACCGCCTGCAGGACGAGGCGCTTGGCAAGATCGAACTGACCGACGGCCAGCGCGACAGCGCCAAGTTCCTCGTCCACAAGATCCTCGGCAACGCGCCTACGGTGGTCGAGGGGCCCGGCGAGGAAGGCGAGCATAAAATTGAGGTCATGTGGCGAAGCGAATAGTCCTCGACTACACGCCTCGCTCATTCTTCAAGGGTTTCCACAATAGATGTGACCGATGGGCGGTGCTGGTAGCCCATCGTCGCGCAGGCAAGACCGTGGCCTGCGTGAACGACCTGATCAAGCGGGCGATTACGGAGAACAAGCCGAACGCCCGTTATGCCTACCTCGCGCCGTTCTATTCGCAGGCAAAGGGCTTGGCGTGGGATTACCTCAAGTATTACGCCGCGCCGTTGCTGAAAGAACTGCCACGCGAGTCCGACCTGTCGGTCGAGCTGATCAACGGTGCGCGCATCAGGCTGTACGGGGCTGACAACCCGAACACTCTGCGAGGCCTGTACTTCGACGGCGTGATCATTGACGAGTACGCAGACATGAAGCCCACGACGTGGGCAGAGGTGCTGCGTCCGGCCCTGTCAGACCGCAAAGGCTGGGCCGTATTCATCGGCACGCCGAAGGGCAAGAACGACTTCTGGGAAATCTGGGACCGCGCGGGCAAGGACCCGACGTGGTACCGAAAGATGGTCAAGGCGTCGCAGACGGTCACGTTACCGGACCCGCCGCTGTCAGCAGAAGAATTGGCTGACGCCCGTAAGTCAATGACGCAGGACCAGTATGACCAGGAATACGAGTGCAGTTTCGAGGCTGCGATCACTGGCGCGGTCTACGGCAAATGGATGCGTGAGGCTGCTGACGCTGGGCGCATTGGTGTCGTGCCTGTTGCCCCTCATGTGCCTGTTAATACCAGCTGGGATCTTGGTCTGTCTGACAACACTGCTATCTGGTGGTGGCAAGTACTCCCGGGCGAAATACGTCTTGTAGATTACTACGAGAACAACGGCGAGCAGATCACGCACTACTGCGACGTGGTCAAGAACAAGCCGTACAAGTATGGCCGGCACTGGGTCCCGCACGATGCGGCGCATAAGCTTCTGGCGGCAGGTGGCCGGTCCATCGTCAACCAGATGCACGAAGCGGGCGTCCCGGCCTCGGTGATCCCGTCCACGTCGCAGATGAACAGCATTAACGCCACGCGCATGACGCTGGAGCGGTGCTGGTTCGATGAAACGAACTGCGCCAAGGGCATCGAATGCCTGCGGCAGTATCAGTTCGAGTTCGATGACGACAAGAAAACGTTCAAAGACAATCCGCGCCATGACTGGACAAGTCACGGTGCAGACGCTTTCGAGATCATCGCGCAGGTTTGGAAGGCGCCTGATTCCGAACGCCCGAAGCCGGAACCGAAGTTCCTGCACAACACGCCTTCTAGAGACATCTTCTGGCCGACGAGCAAATCGCCGATCAGGACGGAGCGGGTTTAATACATGGTTGCAGAAGTCCTACTGACGCCCAAGGTCGCACGGTGGAAGGCCGAGCTTGACCTCTACGAGCGCAGCGCCGACAAGTGGACGCGCCGTGGCCGAAAGATTCTGAAACGCTACAAGGACGTTCGCACGCCCCGCGAGGAGGCCGTCACCCGCTTCAACGTCCTGTGGTCGAACGTCCAGACTCGGCTGCCCGCTCTCTACGCTCGCGATCCCAAGCCAGAGGTCGAGCGCCGGTTCAAGGACCGTGACCCCATCGGTCGCGTCGTGTCGGACGTGCTGGAACGCTGCCTGGACTACACCGTCCAGCACTGCAACCCGTTTGGCCGCATCATGCGGCAGACCGTCCTCGACTTCGAGCTTGTCGGCCGTGGAACCGTCTGGGTGCGCTACGTCCCGCACCTTGAGGCGCGCAAGGCCGAAAGCATGGACGCCGGCAACCCCGGCGGCATGGACGGGGACGAGGAGAGCATCGAACACAACCCGCGCGCCGAAGTCGCGGCGTCTGGCGTCGAGATCACCAATCAGGCAGACGACGAGGTTGACGAGGAGACGCTGACCTACGAGGAAACCATCCTCGACTACGTCTACTGGGAGGACTTCGGACATACGTGGGCGCGGACGTGGGACGAGGTGCGGGCCGTATGGCGCCGCGTCTACCTCGACCGCGAGGAGCTTGAGGAACGCTTCGGCGAGAAGGCCAAGGACATTCCGCTCGACTGGTCGCCAAAGACCCTGAACGACTCCAAGGTTCGCCTCGACAACAAGAAGGCAATCATCTACGAGATTTGGGACAAGCATGACCACAAGGTCATCTGGATCGCCAAGAACTTCGCGGAGCCGCTGGACGAGCGCGACGACCCGCTTGGCCTTGAGGGCTTCTTCCCGTGCCCGCCGCCGATGTACACGAACCTTGCGCCGGATGAACTCATCCCGACGCCGAACTTCGTCTACTACCAGGATCAGGCGAACGAGGTAGACGAACTTTCGACCCGCATCGCGTCCATCGGCAAGGCGCTCAAGGTCGCTGGCGTCCGTGATGCCTCGGCCGAGGGCCTAGACCGGCTGCTGTCCGAGGGCACCGAGAACGCGCTGGTCCCGGTCGACGGCTGGATGGCGCTCAAGGAGAAGGGCGGCATTGCGGGGGTCATGGAACTCCTGCCGCTCAAGGACATTGCCGAGGCGCTTGGGTATCTGCGCGAACAGCGGCAGATGATGATTGACGACATTTTCCAGATCACTGGACTGTCGGACATCATCCGTGGGCTGTCGGACCCCAACGAGACGGCGACGGCCCAGCAGATCAAGGGTCAGTTCTCGGTCCTGCGGATTCAGGACGCGCAGATGGAAGTGCAGCGGTTCTGCCGCGACACCATGCGCATCATGGCCGAGATCATCGCCGACTACGATATTGAGACGATCAAGCAGATCAGCGGCGTCCAGCTGCTGACGAACGCCGAAAAGCAGGCCATGCAGGCGCAGATCTCGCAGCAGCAGGCCATGCAGCAGGCGCAGGCCCAGCAGCAGCCTCCCGGCCCTCCGCAGGCGCCTCCTGGCGCTCCTCAGCCGCCGATGCCTCCGCAGGGTCAGGCCGGACAAATGCACCCGATGCAGTCCCCGCAGGGTCCGTCGCAGCCGGGTCAGGCGCCGATCAGCCCTGACAAGTTGAAGCTCCTCAAGGAGCCGACGTGGGAGGAGGTCGAGGCGCTGTTGTCCAACAAGGTCCTGCGCGACTTCCGCATCGACGTGGAGACGGATTCCACGATCCGCATGGACGAGGACGCGGACCGTCAGGCGCGCACCGAGTTCATCGCCGCTGCGGGCCAGTTCCTGCAGCAGGCCGCGATGACGCCGAAGCCGCTGATCCCGGCGGTCGCCGAGATGTTCATGTTTGGCGTTCGCGCCTTCAAGACCGCGCGCAACCTTGAGCGCGTCTTTGAGGACAGCATTGAAGAACTCAAGAACCAGCCTCCGTCGCCTGACCCCGAGATGATGAAGGCGCAGCTTGAGGCGCAGACGCAGATGCAGATTGAGGAGAAGCGCGGGCAGGTCCAGGTGCAGATCGCGCAGGGCCAGCAGGAAGCTCAGGCGCGCGATACGCAGTTCACCAACCAGATCGAAGCGCAGCGTAAAGAGCGCGAGACGCAGATGACGACGCAGCACGAGGCCGCGCTTGAGCAACTCAAGCAGCAGCACGAAGCGCAGCGCGTTCAGTACGAGACGGAAGCCAAGAAGCAGATCGCTGACGCGGACAACGCGACGAAGCTCGAAATTGAGCGGATGCGTCAGGCACACGAAGCGACGCTCGAAGCGATGAAGCAGGATCATGAACGGCAGTTGACCGCGATGGCGCACTCGCACGAAGCGAACATGACTGCGGCCAAGGGCCAGCAGGAACTCGCGCTGGTCCACCACAAGGCCGAGAAGGACAAGGAACTTGTGGGCGAGAAGGGCAAGCACGACGAGAAGCTTGCAAAGATGAAAACGTCCGAGAAGAAGGACGAAGCGCCTGCCGAGAAGCCCGAGCCGAAGGCTGACGACTCGCACGCGAAGGCGATTGAGAAGCTTGCTGACGCGATCAAGGAATCGCGCAAGCCCCGCGCCGTGAAGCGCGATAAAGACGGCAAGATCACCGAGATTTAATCGTGCCTATGTACACATGGTTCTGCCCGCGCTGCGGGCGGGCCGAGGACGGCTTTGCGTCCGTTTCTGAGCGGCATACGGCAGCGCCGGAGTGCCACGGCCGGATGCAGATTGAGATCGGCGCGGCGTATGTCAGCCCTGACATTCAGCCGTATGTGGCTGTAGCCGGCGATATGGCCGGCAAGCACATCACGAGCCGGCGCGAGCATCGCAACTACCTCAAGCGCAACAAGCTCACCGAGGTCGGCAACGAGCCGATCCGCGAGATCAAGAACGACTTCAAGCCCCGTCGAGGCGAGATCCGCGAGGAACTCAAGCAGGTCGTGCCCAACGTACTTCGTAGAAACAGAGGATAACCATGTCAGCAGCCGAGCAGGCGGTCGCAACTGAAACAGAGTCCAGCGAACGCAGCATCCGCGATGAACTCCTGGCCGCGAGGGACGAAATTGAGCAGCGAAACAAAGCCGCCGAAGGCGAAGCGGAGCCGGAAAGCCCCGTCAGCGCCAAGGGTGAAGAAACCGAAAGCACCGCCGAAGCGAGAGCCGCGCGAGTACGCGACGAAAGAGGTCGTTTCGCTCCCGTGGCCGATGGGGCCGTCGAAGCCCCTGAGCAGCCCGGTACCGTTGCTGCGCCCGTCGCTGCTGAGCCGCCTGCTGACAAGCCTGCTGAGGCCGTTCCGCAAGTAATCGCGGCCCCGCCGTCGTGGTCGAACACCGCGAAGGCGAAGTGGAACGAACTGCCCACCGAAGTACGCGCCGAGATCGCCAAGCGCGAGGCTGACGTACACAAGGGCTTTACGAAGATGGACGAGGAGCGCGCCTTCGGGCGTGAACTCCAAAAGATCATGGCGCCGTATGAGCCCCTGATCCGGTCCGAGGGTGGTACGCACGCCACCGCAGTTCAGCAGCTGCTGAACACCGCCTACATCCTGCGCAACGGCGACCCGTTGACCAAGGCGCGGGTGATGGCGGAAACGTGCCAGCGATTTGGAGTTGATTTCAGCGTGCTTGGGAATGCCCAACAGCCGCAGCAGGTCGACCCGCAAGTAGCGACGCTCCAGCAGGAACTCGCCCAACTCAAGGGTTACATCAGCCAGCAGCAGCAGTCCGAACAGGCGCGCATTGAACAGGATGCCTTGCAGACCGTTGAAGCCTTCAAGTCAGACCCCGCGCACGCTTACTTCGATGCAGTCCAGGGCCGCATGGCCGAACTGCTGACGAGTGGAGTGGCGAAGGATCTGTCTCAGGCCTACGAAACGGCTGTGTGGGAGCGACCGGACCTCCGCCAGCAGCTTCTCGCCAAACAGGCGCAGCCGCAGGCCACGGGTCAGAACGTGTCGCGCCTCAAGGCGGAAAAGGCGCGGACAAAGGCCGTGTCGGTTCGCGGTGGCGCGGGTGGTGTACAGCCCACGGCCCCGAACCCCAACGCCAGCGTTCGCGAGGATCTTGAAGCGGCGTTCCGAGAAGCATCGGGCCGCATCTAAACACACTAAGGAGCCAACAAAATGGCACTCGTTAACCCGTCAAGCACCTTGACGGAAATTGTCACCACGACCCTGCGCAATCGCACGGGGAAGCTGGCTGACAACGTCACCAAGAACAATGCGCTGCTCTATCGCCTGCGGCAGCGCGGTAAGGTCAAGCCGGTTTCCGGCGGCCGTACCATCGTGCAGGAGCTTAACTATCAGGAGAACGGGACCTTCAAGCGTTACTCGGGCTACGAGACGCTGAATATCTCGCCTTCTGACGTGTTCACGGGCGCGGAGTTCAACTACGCGCAGGCGGCTGTTGCGATCAGCATCAGCGGCCTTGAGATGCTGCAGAACAGCGGCGAGAACGCGATTATCGACCTGCTTGAGGGTCGTATCGAGAATGCCGAGCAGACCCTGACGAACAACATCGCGCTTGACGTGTACAGCAATGGCACGGCGGACGGTGGGCGTCAGATCGGCGGCATCCAGCTTCTCGTCGGCACCACGAACAACAGCGGCGTGATCGGCGGCATCGACTCGTCGGTGTGGTCGTTCTGGCGCAACGTGGCGTTCTCGGGCGTGACGAATGGCGGCGCTGCCGTGTCGACTGCGAACATTCAGTCGTACATGAACCGCGTTTACATCCAGCTGGTTCGTGGCGCGGACGCCCCGGACCTGATCGTCGCGGACAACAACTACTACCGGTACTACCTTGAGTCGCTGCAGGCGATCCAGCGCGTCACCTCGGACGAGATGGCGCAGGTTGGCTTCCAGTCGCTCAAGTACATGAACAGCGACGTGGTGCTGGACGGTGGTTACGGCGGCGGTGCGCCGACGAACACGATGTACTTCCTGAACACGAAGTACCTTTTCTTCCGCCCGCACGCGGATCGGAACTTCGCCCCGCTTGGCGATGAACGTTTTGCTGTGAACCAGGACGCGATGGTCAAGTTGATCGGCTTTGCCGGCAACCTGACGCTGAGCAACCGGTTCCTGCAGGGCGTCCTGAGCGCCTAAAGGAGCAATCAACATGGGTAAGATTTACGTCAAGGCCTCGCCGGTCAGCAACTTCTCGACCGTCCAGACCTACAACTGGTCCGAGCAGACGCCTGTCCTCGGTGCCTACGACATCGGGTCGGTGTGGACTGACCCGCCTGGCGTCTACGGCGGTTTCCTGGCTAACTTCCAGAATCCGCAGTCGACCGCTGCTGGCACGCTGACCTCGGGTGTCCTTCCGAACCCGATCTACGCGCCGCAGCCTGGCATGATCATCACGGCGTGGGAGCCGACGCTTGGCTGGGGCGAGTTCATCTGCCTCAGCGTCCCGACTTCGACGGCCGTGCCGGTGGGTACCGCGGTTCGTTGGGATGCCAAGTACTCGGTCAGCACGATCCCGACCACGGCGAGCCCGGATTGCGCCCTCGCGATCTCGATCTCGTCTGCGACCTCGTCGCAGGTTCCTGACGCGACGGGTGGTGGCATCGCCAGCGCCTCGGTCGTGCAGTATGCGTGGTTCCAGATCACGGGCCGTGCGTGGGCGCTCAAGACGGCCGTGCAGGTGACGCCGAATGCGTCGGTGTATAGCTCGGGTACTGCGGGCCGGTTCTACGTCACTGCCTCGACGGGCAAGGCGTGGCTCGGTGTCCGTGCTGCCACGGCGACCACGACCAGCACGCAGTCGGCTGCGATTGTGTTGCTGAATCGCTCGGTTGTGGCGACGCAGTAATGCTGAACGTCGCGTGCGTCAAGGTGGGCGAGCGGTACGACGCCCATTACGTGAACGTCCTGTTCGACATGGTTAGACGTAACCTGCCGGCGGGATTTGAAGGACGCTTCATCTGCTTCACTGACGACGCGACGGGTCTTGATCCGCTGATCGAAACTCGCGAGGTGCCCTCTGACCTCGCGAGTCGTGGTTGGTGGGCCAAGCTTTGGCTGTTCAACGAAGGCGCGTTCCCCGCTGGGGAGCGCGTCCTTTATTTCGACTTGGACACCGTGGTCTGTGGCCCGCTTGATGCGCTGGCTACATACCAGGGTGACTTCGCGATCTTGCGCGATGCCTACCGCTCCGAGGGCCTGCAGTCCTCGGTTATGGCGTGGAAGGCAGGCGCGTGCAATTACATCTATCGGTGCTGGTTCCTGGCCGGCTGTCCCGACGTGGATGGCGGCGATCAGGCGTGGATTGAGAAGTTCGTCAAGAACCCGGACATCCTGCAGGAGAAGTTCCCGGGGCGCCTGCGTAGCTACAAGGTCGAGTGCCGTTCCGAGATCCCGCGTGGCACGTCGGTAGTGTTCTTCCACGGCTACCCGCGCCCGCATGAGGTCGAGTCTGGGTGGGTGCCAGAGGTCTGGAAGATCGGCGGCGGGTCTGGAATCGAATGGATCGTGCAGGCCAATGTCGAGCTTGATGCGTTGCGCGCAAACGTCAAGTCTGCGATCAGCCGCGACTGCGCGTGGGTGAACCAGCACCCCGAGAACAAGGGTCACGCGATCATCGTCGGGGGCGGTCCTAGCCTCAAAAAGACGATGTTCTACATTCGCGGTATGCAGATGGCTGGCGGCAAGGTGTTCGCCACGAACAACACCTACAAGCACCTGCTCGCGCACGGGATCACCCCGGACGCGCATGTGATGCTGGATGCACGGCCCGAGAACGCTGAATTCGTGCCGGACGACCTGAGCCCGAAGTATTACGCCTCGCAGTGCCACCCGAGCGTCCTGGAGGCCGCTGGCCCGTCGCTCGTCTGCTGGCACGCCCATCAGGCTGGATATACGGACATCGTGCTGAGCCACCCGTCCGGTGCCATTGAGATCGGCGGCGGGACGACAGTGGGCCTCAAGGCCGTGGCGCTCGCGTACCTGATGGGGTACCGGGACATTCGCCTGTTTGGCTTTGACAGTTGCTACGAGGACGACGCGCACCATGCCTACGCGCAGCCCCTGAACGACGGGCAGCGGATCGTAGACGTGACGGTGGGCGGGCAGAAGTTCCGCGCTGCTCCGTGGATGGTCGCGCAGGCCGAGGAGTTCAAGGACACCGTGACGGCCCTTGTTCACCTCAAGTGCGTCGTGACGGTCTATGGCGAGGGATTGCTGCCCAAGGTCGCTGAGGAGATGGGCAAGCGCATTCGCGAGGTCAACGGAATGTATTGGCCGGCGTCCGACGTGGAGACGCGCTCGTCCGTGATCGCGACCCTTGGCGACCTGCACCAGTACGTAGAACTGTGCGCCCAGAAGAAGGTGGCTGTGCAGGCCGGCGGGAACGTCGGGGTGTGGCCGAAAGAGCTATCCAAGCACTTCGAGCGCGTCTACACGTTTGAGCCTGATCCGATCAACTGGGAGTGTTTCCAGAAGAATGTGCACGAGCCAAACGTCATCGCAAAGCAGGCTGCGCTCGGATCAAAGCCCGGGTTCATCGCGATTGAGCATGACGCATTTAACTGCGGCGCTTCTCGGGTATGCGATGGCGCTGACATCCCTGTTGTCACGATTGACGCCCTGAACCTGCCAGCCTGCGACCTGCTGCAGCTGGATGTGGAGGGCTACGAGTTTGAGGCGCTCAAGGGCGCCGAGAGGACGATCAAGCAGCACTCTCCGGTGATCGTCCTGGAGCAGAAGGGCCTCGGTGATCGCTACGGAGCGACCGACGAGGAAACAACGGAATGGCTTAAAAACCTCGGATACAAGCGAGTCCATGCCATCCACCGTGATGTTGTCTACATGAGGGTCAATTAATGTCTGATTTTGCCAGTCCGCGAGATGTAGTCGAAGGCGGGCGCGTCACTTACGGTGCCGACGACGGCCTGCTGGTCGAGTTCTACGTCAAGCCGAAGCTGATGGAGGCGCTGTCCAAGGAGCGCGGATACCCGACCTACGAGGATCGGATCAACACCCGCATCGTCTCGCCGGGTAACACCAAGACCACTTGGGACTACGAGACGAAGGGCGTGGCCTACATCTATGGTCAGGAAGGCACTGACCAGGAAGGCACCGTGATCGGCTACGAGGTTGACGAAACCTACGAGGGCATCTCGGATATCGTGCGCTTCCCGAAGGCGTGGGCGAAGTTCACCAAGAAAAACGAGAAGCTGAACGACGGCTGGGCGATTGAGGAGTGGGGCGCGATCCCGCGCTCCTTCGCCGAGACGCTGAAAGCCATGTCCATCCCGACCGTGGAGACGCTGGCGGGCCTGTCTGACGCGACCGCGTCGAACATCATGGGCGGGCTCAAGTTCCGCAACCTCGCCCGTGCGGCGCTGGACGAGCGCGAGAACACTGCGCAGCTGTCGGCGGCGCAGGAGCTTGCCGAGAAGCAGAAGGAGGATAACCGTATCCTTGCCGAGCAGCTGGCGGCTCTAAAGGCTGAAATTGCAGCCTTGAAGGGCAGCAAGAAGCGCGAGGCTGCGTAAATGACGGCGCTTTCCATTGTGCAGACGGCGGCTGCGGAGCTTGGTCTACCGCAGCCGTCGAGTCTCGGGAATACGGACCTCGACTCTATCCAATGGAAGGCGCTGCTCAATCGTGCCCTGAGTGAAACCCTGCGCAGCGCGACGGCTGCCGGATACTGGCAGTCGCAGCGCAAGCAGTACACGTTCCAGACCGTAGGCTACGGTCCGTACACCTGCACCATCACGCCCGGGTCTACGACACTCTCGAATGTGTCTAGCTTCACCGGGATCGCGATTGGTCAGAGCGTATACGCGTCAGGCCTTGTCAATGACACGTTGGTCACGGGCTTCAACGCCGGGGCCGGGACCGTCTCTATCTCGCAGGCGCCCACGGCGTCCAGCACGCTAACCGGCCAGTCCGTGGTGTTCGCGCAGGAGGCGTACAGCCTCCCGTCAGACTTCGGCTGGCTGATCGTGCAGACCGAGTGGGACCGCTCATTCCGGTGGCAGTTGCTCGGCCCCCTTGATGCCCAGGAGTGGCAGGTCATCAAGTCTGGCATCAGCCCGGTCGGCCCGCGTATGCGCTTTCGCATCATGCAGGGCCAGTTCTACATCAACCCGGTGGGCTCGTCGTCCAGCGTCTACACCGACACGATTGCCTACGAGTACATCAGCAACGCGGTCGCGACGAGTTCCGGCGGCACTGCGCAGACCTCGGTGCTTAACGACACCGACACCATCTCGTTCAACGAGGACCTGATCATCCTCCACGTCAAGTGGCTGTACCTGATGGCTAAGGGCCTAGACTTTGAAGCACACATGCAGGTGTGGCAGGCGCAGTTTGATCGCTTCGTCGCACGGGACCAGAGCGCACGCAATCTCCCGTTGAATGCCCGTGCTAGCGGCATTCGCCTGCTCAATTCGCAGAATGTGCCGGATACAAATTTCGGAAGCTAGGTTTTGGCAGGTCTTGGCGCAATATAGGGTTTTGGTATAATAGGGCCTCAAACGGAGGCTTTATGACCAACCTAGACCGGTTTATGAGCAAGGTTGAAAAGTCGGATTCTGGCTGCTGGATTTGGCGCGGTAGCTACTTTAGGAAGCAGTACGGAGATCGCCCGCAGTTCTGGATGAACGCAAAGCCGCATATTGCGGCCCGCGCTGGTTGGACCTTGATGAGAGGTCCCATCCCAGAAGGGAAAATGATTTGTCACCACTGCGACAACGAGCGGTGTGTGAATCCTGATCATCTGTATGTCGGAGATCAGGCCACAAACATGTGGGACCGCAATGTTCGCGGTCGCACGAATAGATGGGACAAGCGGTACAACTTCGTGCAGACGCAGGAGGTTGTAGATCAGATTGTGAAACTGAGGGCGGAAGGGATGAAAATTAGCGACATCTGCAAAACCTTGGATATTGGTAGAACGACGTTCTATCGAATCCTTGGTCGCGGAGTCATCCCTGCAGATATTCACGAAAACGCGTCAATCGTGAATTATCAAAAGTCTGCGCGGAATCGCTAATGGCTCTCGCTCAGACCTACAGCGTTCCGGCCCCGGTCGGCGGTCTAAACGGCAAAGACGCCGTCGCCAATATGAGCGAGGTGGACGCGGTCCTGATTGACAACTGGTTCCCCCAACCAGCCTCAATCGCAGTCCGCAACGGCTACACGTCCTTCGCGACGTTCACCGGCAACTGCGACACAATCATGTACTACAGCGGCGGCACCACGTCGAAGGTGTTCGCTGCGGTCAACAACAGTGGCGTCTATTCTATCTACGACGCGACCTCGGGCGGCGCGCTTTCGGTGGCTGCGGTCGGTGGCGGCGGCGCGACGATTGAGGCGCTGACCTCGTCGCTGTTCAACTACGTCAACTTCGGCACGCCCGGTGGGCAGTTCCTGATCGCCTGCAACGGCACGGATACGCCGCTGCAGTTCGATGGCACGAACTGGACCGCCAGCACGATGACGGGCCTGACGACGGCCAACCTGATCAACGTGACGGCGTTCAAGCAGCGCCTGTGGTTCATCGAAAAGAATTCGTTCAACGTCTGGTACCTGCCGGTCCAGTCGATCACGGGCGCGCTGACGAAGTTCAACATCGGGTCGTATTTCAAGCTCGGTGGCGCCCTGCAGTGCATGGCGACCTGGAGCGTCGACAACGCTGGCGGCATGAACGACATGGCCGCGTTCATTTCGACGCAGGGCGAGGTGTTGGTCTATCAGGGCTACGACCCGGCGCAGGTATCAACGTGGTCGCAGGTCGCGCACTTCCGGGTCGGCCAGCCGGTCGGGTTTGGTAATCGCTGCTGGACCAAGAACGGCTCCGATGCGCTGGTGATCGGCCGAGACGGCGTATTCCCGCTGTCTGCGGCGCTCCTGACGGATCGCAGCCAGTTGCAGAATTCGATCAGCGACAAGGTGCGTAACCTCGTCAACAACGACGTGGCGACCTACAACGCGTTGCCGGGCTGGCAGATCATCGTCTATCCATTGGGCAATAAGCTGATCATCAACGTCCCGATCCAGCAGTACACGACCTCGTATCAGTACGTGATGAACCAGATCACGAATGCGTGGTGCACGTTCGGGAAGTACAACAGCCCGTGGAATGCGTTCTGTTTTGAGGTCGGCTTTGACACGCTTTACTGGGGCGGCGCGGGCATCCTCGCGAAGGCCGATACCGGCGGGACGGATGCGGGCAATGCTATCACGGCGGACTGCAAGCCCGCGTTCAGCTATCTCGGGCAGCGGTCGCAGTTGAAGCAGTGGACGATGGTCCGCCCGATCATCTCGTCGCAAGGGTCTACGTCCTACGGGATTGACCTCAACCTAGACTTTGACGACCGGGTGCCGCAGTCGAACCTGACGGTGTCGGTGGGCGGTGGCCCGCTCTGGACGAGCAGCCCGCCGTGGAATTCATCCAGTTGGGGCGGTATCAGCCAGACGCAAAAGTATTACGTCAGCGTCGGCGGGATCGGCTACGCCGGGGCGCTGCGCCTGCGAGTGTCCAGCAAGAGCGCATACCCGGTGTGGTCGGCCACGGACCACTTGTACAAGCCGGCGCGTAACCCGTTCTGAGGTAGTTATGGCAATTGACAATACCAACCAGCAACCGCAGCAGATTCAGGGGACATCTTCTAGCGGTAATCTCGGTCAACAGCTTGGGATCGGGTCTGCAAACACCAATCAGCAGGCGATTGGAAATCCGTTTTCCATGCAGTCGCAGCAGCCGAATCCTGCGATGAGCGGCATGACTCTGGGCCAGATGATGCAGCAGGCGATGGGCGCAACTCCTACTTCTCCGCAGCAGCAGTCTGATCCATTTCATACCGGAAGCGTGATTTCTACTCCGCTCAATATGCCGCAACAGCAGCAGCCGCAATCCCCACAGTATCCATCTATTCCGTCTCTATCTCCGCAGATGCAGCGGCCAATGATGCAGACACAGCAGTCGCAGCAGCCGTCTCCGATGCCGCCGCAGTTGCCGCAGTTCCAGCGCATGTCTGCTGGGCTCGGCGCAGGGTATCCGATGATGCGCTACGACCGGATGCCGTTTGGCTTCAAATGAGTGATACCCGGCGCCTGATCTTCGACCAGCGCGAGCGGGTCGGGGATTGGGCGAAGTCCCGTATTGCGAACATCAATACGTGGGGCGACTCGTACAACGCGATTGGGTGCGAGAAGGACGGCGAACTGATCGCCGCCTGCATCTTTAACAACTACACGGGCTGGGACATCGAGGTCCACCTGGCGTCCAACGGATCGCGGCTGTGGATGCCTAGGAAGGGCCTGTACGCCTGCTTTCACTACCCGTTCATCCAGCTGGGTTGCCTGCGGATGACGGGGTGCGTCGCGTCAAAGAACGAGGCGTCTAGGAACATTGCAGAGCATCTCGGCTTTCGCCTTGAGGGCGTGAAGCGTCATGCGGTGCCTGATGACGATTTGTGTATCTACGGAATCCTGCGTAGCGAATGTCGCTACTTGTGAGGTGATGAATGGGTAGTTCAGCGGGCAGCGCGCCGGCTCCGGTCGATCCGTACACGCAGGCCAATGCTGCGTCGCAGTACGCGCAGCAGACGGCTCAGTTCAATGCGAACCTGAACCGCTACAACGTCAACACGCCCTACGGTTCGCAGTCGTGGTCCTACTCGCCGGGCGGTGGCGGTAACTCTGGTGCGACGAGCAGCGGTGCCCCGCCTCGTACCCCCATCGGCGTATTCAACGGCCCCACGGCCTTCGGGCTCGGCCCCAACTCGGGCGGCTCGCGCCCCGGTGCGCCATCGGGCTACACGTATGGTGGTGCAGGGGGTGCCGGGGGAGGCTCCAGCGGCGGCGGCGCTGCTGGGGCCAACCCCGGCGGCTGGACCCAGAACATCACGCTCAGCCCCGCCCAGCAGGCGATCCTCGACCAGCAGAACCAGCAGAACATCGGGCTCGGGCAGATCGGTAATCAGTACGTCGACCAGATCAAGCAGACGGCGGGTCAGGCCGCGCCTGACTTCAACACGTCGCGCCAGCAGGCGCAGGACGCGTTGTACGCAAACAACACACAGTACCTGGACCCGCAGTTCAGCAAGGAGCAGGAGCGCCTGCAGAGCCAGTTGGCGAATCAGGGCGTGGTGCCGGGGACCGAGGCGTATGACAACGCCATGCAGGACTTCAACAGCGCGAAGAACCAGGCCTATGCCGGCGCGCGTAACTCCGCAATCAGCGGCGCGTCGGGCCAGCAGTCGCAGAACATCGGCAACTGGGCCGCGCTGCAGAATCAGCCGATCAATGCGCTGAACTCGCTCCGTGGCGCGACTCAGGTGCAGACCCCGAACTTCCAGACGCCGGGGTCGATCAACGCGCAGCAGCCTGACGTGAATAGCGCCTTCAACAACTACTACAACAACCAGATGGGCATCTACAACGCGAACGTCGCGTCGGCAAACTCGGACAATCAGGGCCTGTACCAGCTGGGTGGGTCGATGGCGGCTGCGGCGCTGATGTACATGTCTGACGCCCGCATGAAGCACGACGCCAAGCGCGTCGGGACGCTGCCGTCCGGTATCCCGGTGTACGAGTTCAAGTACCACGGCTCCGATACCCCGCAGATCGGCGTGATCGCGCAGGAGGTCGAGGAGTTCATCCCGAACGCCGTCGTGCGCGGAGACGATGGCTACCTGCGCGTCGACTACAGCAAGGTGCGTTGATATGCCAGCCAATAGCTTGTTTACGGCGGCGCCGCAGCAGACTGACCTGCAGAACCTGCAGCTACAGCAGGCGCTTGCGCAGCAGATGATGGGCGCGAAGCAGCAGCCTGCGGCGGGTGGCGGGCTCGGTGGCGGGCTCAACAGCATCATCTCGCCAATCGTGTCCGCGATGATCCAGAAAGACATGCTGCAGAAGCGCGCGCAGATGATGAAAAACTACGGCGCGCAGCAGAATCAGGCGCCCGGCGGGTATGACCCGCAGACGCTGATGCAGGGGGTGCCCGATGCCCAGCACGGTTAATCTGTTCAGCGGGCTACCGCCCGATGTAGCGTCTCAGCAGGCGCAGATTGCCCAGCAGCAGATGCTGGCGGATATCCTTGCGCGTGGTTCGCAGGGACCCGAGATGTCCGGCTGGAACCAGATGCGGACGGTGCCGAAACTCGGCAAGTTCGCGGCGGCTGCCCCAGCCATCAGCAGCCTTGCGTCTGCGTACATCCAGTCGCAGATGCTGAAGAACCAGCTGAAGATGCAGCAGGACATGTACAACCGCGGAAGCTATGAGCTTGGTCAGGCATTCGGCGGCGGCGGAGGTGCCATACCCGGATCGGCGCCTGGCGCTGTGCCTGCGGCTGCTCCCGCTTCGGGTGATTCCCCGGATGCGGGCCCGGGCGTTGCCCCAGCGCAACAGCCACCCATGTCGTATTCCGACCGTGCATTGCGCGCCGTTCAGGCTGCCAAGTATGGCGTGATTCCGGAATCGGCGGTTCCGCTGCTGATGAAGCCCTACGAGCCGACCGACGAGGAAAAGCTTGCGCGCGTTGCTGGGATGAATCCGGCCGACGTTGCCCGTGGCGCCATTGGCGCAAAGACGTTTAAGGACATGCGCCCCGGCGGCACCGGGCTCGACATGATGACCGGTCGCGGTTTTATGGCTCCGATGCCCGGTGAAAACGTGCAGTTTTCCGGCGATCCGTTTAATGGCGGCGTGACGGCCACCAACATCCCCGGCGTCGCGCAGGCGCAGGGGCAACTTACTGGCGCCAAGGTCGCCGCGACGCAGGGCAACACGATCCAGAACGTCCCGACAGGCGGTGGCGGCACTCGCCTTGGGTATGGGCAAGATCTTTTCGGACTGCCGCCCGCGATGCGTGATCAGCAGGGTGCTATGCCTCCGCAGGCTGCGGGCCAGCCTCCTGCACCGCCTCCGATGCCTTCGTACCAGCCCAAGGGGCAGTGGCCTGCAACGCCCGCTTCTGCGGCGGCTGCGCTGCCCAAGACCGGACCGTGGGCGACTATGCCGAAGTTGAGTATCCCCAGCAGCGTCGGTGGTCCTGACGAGTTCACCAAGGGTGTTCTTGATAAATCTGCCACCAAGCATGTCGAACTGGCGAGCAAGTACGGCGCCGAGTCTGACTTGGCTGACCAGAAGATCAAGTACAACTCGGATGCTCTGGCGTCGCTGCCCAATGCAGAAGTCGGCCCGCTGAGTCACTACCTGACGGATCGCCGCGCGGCAATTGCAGAACTGTCCCCGAGCCTCGCGAAGGTTTTCGGCGGCACCGGTAGCGTCGCCCCGACGCAGGAACTCAATAAGAACCTCGTCAACGCGGCGCTGCAGGGCGCCCGTTCGATTTACGGCGCTCGTATGACGCAGAACGAGGTCAACCTGCAGAAGAACGAGGCGAGCCCGTCCGCTGCGATGGTGCCTGAGGCGATTAAGAGCCTGCTTCTGCAGGACAACATCCGCAACCAGTACGCCAAGCAGCGCGCGGACGATTACGGCAAGTACCGTGCGGCTGGCGGCGACCCGCTGCGCTTTGAATCCTGGTACTCGAACAAGTTCCCGCTAAAGACCTATGCGCTCAAGGCGACGACCCCGCCTGCTGCCCTGCAGTTGCTGCAGCAGCACCCGGAGACGGCGGCGCAGTTCAAGGCCAAGTTTGGATGGAACCCGCTGGAGTCCGAATAATGCCGGGCAACATCTATGACCAGTTTGACGCGCAGGCGGCTCCCGCTGCTCCAGCGCCAAAGCCGTCCGGGCCTAATCCCTATGACGTGTTTGACCCGCCCGAGGTCAAGGCATCTACGGCACCCAAGGACCCGACGTGGCAGGACCGCGTGCAGGCGCATCAGGCGGGATTCTGGCGCGGACTGTCGTACCTTGCTGGCGCGATCCCTGACGCCGCTGCGAACGTCTACAACATCGGCAAGGCTGGCGCGGGCGTCGCGTATCACGAGATCACCGGCAAGGATATCCCCGACTTCCTGCAGAACGTCACCGCGAACCCTGTGGGCGGCGCAATCGCGCAGGGGCTGGATAAGTTCCATAACGTCACGCCGACGACCGTGGATCGGCCTGACGATGCTGCCTCGCGGTATATCTCTGGCGCAACTTCTTTGATTCCCGCAATTGTTGCCGGTGGCGGTACGCTTCCTCAGCAAGCAAAGACGTTTGGCGCGGCAATCATTCCGAATGCGGCAGGGCAGGCTGTCGGAGAGGCAAAGCCGTTTGAGTCAGATGCCGCCAATAATGCGGCGAGCGTGCTGACGACTGCTTTGACCGGCGCAGCGATGCCGCGTGGCCGTGGTCCAGATGTGGCGGGTCGCGCGGATCAGAATACGACTATTCGCAACGCCCAGTCGAATGGGCTTGTATTCCCGCCAGCGACGACCAACCCGACCGCGGCCAACAGGTTTATTGAGTCTGTCGCAGGAAAGCAAAAGATCCAGCAGGAGTTCCAGCTAAAGAATCAGGGCGGCGTCAACGCGATGAGCCGCGACGCGATGAACCTGCCGAAGGCTACCGGACCGCTGACCGATGCTGAACTTGCCACGGCACGCGCTGCGGCGGCTCCAGGTTATGACGCCGTCCGGAATGCCGGGTACGTTCGACTTGACGGCGCTTTTCGTACCGCTGTGGCTGATGCGCTCAACAAGCAGACGGGTGCTGCTCGCGTGGTTCCGTCCCTGAAAGATGCGTCGATTGAGAAAATCGCGGGAGAGCTTGCTGCGAATAAGGCCATTACAGCCTCTGACGCAATTGACACGATTAGCTCGCTGCGGCAGGAAAAGAGCGCCGCCTATGCCGCCGGCAAAAGTCAGAACGGTGCGGCGTATGGGCAGTTGGCTAGCGCGCTTGAAAAGGCAATTGACCGCAGTCTGACGCGGCGCGGCAATGCTGGCGCGGACATGATCAATGCTTACCGAAATTCGCGTAAGCAGTTCGCAATCATTGACTCCATTGAGGATGCTCGCAATCCAGCCACCGGGAACGTGCAGGCGACTCAGCTGCTGACTCAGCTAAAGCGCGGCGCCCCGCTGAGTGGGCAACTTGACCTGATCGCCAAGGCGGCTGGTCAGGCCCCACTGGCGTTCAAGGAGCCGACCCACAGCACGGGCGTTAGCAACCCGGGCTTGCTCGGGGCGCTTCTTGGCGGTGGAGCTATTGCGCATGAAGTGGGCGGAAGCTGGGGGGCTGCGCCGTTCGTGGCTGCTGGCGCCCTGCATGGCGCCCGAGCGGCGGCTAAGGCCTACGCCAAGGGACCGCTGCAGAAGGACGCAATCCCCACGGAACGCGCGCCCGTCAGTCCTGACTTGATTCGTGCCTTGGCGCTTTCGCGGACGGCGGCACTGCCGCAGTAGCTACTTAGACAGCGAGGCGTAGATCACTACGCCTACGACAGCTCCGCATAAGAAGGGGCTAACCATCCACATGGCAGCAACTGCTAGGGAGCCCGCAAGGGCTCCCCCGGCTACGACTGCTATTGCTTTGCCCATTGGAGAGCTTGATGCCTTTTAACGCAGGTGGGTCGACGACCCGCACGACCAAGACCAGTGGTGGGACGACGTGGGCCAGCGACGCGGCTGCGTCCAACCCGATCAACGCCACGGAATTCGATACCGAGGCCGCCGACATCTACTCGATGCTCGCGAAGTGTATCACAAACGACGGAAACCAGACGGTTACGGCCGATATTCCGTGGAACGCCAAGAAAATCACCAACTTGGCGGACCCTGTGTCCAACCAGGATGCGGCGACCAAGAATTATGTCAGCACCAACTATTTCCTGAAATCGGGCGGCACGATCTCGGGGAACGTGACGGTGTCGAGTGGCGGTATCACCGTCACGGGCAACAGCACGATTACGGGCACGCTGGGGGGCCTTACGGGCCTCACCGTGGCGTCGGGCGGGGCGACTATCACGGCGGGTGGCCTCACGGTCACGGCCGGCGGATTGGCCGTCACGGCTGGTGGCGCGACTGTTGGCGGGTCCGTGACGCTGACCCCTGCGGCGGGCAGGGGGCTGACGGTCAACGGCGTCTCGGGCACCCACAGCACCCAGATCGCGGACTCGGCGACCAACCTGTTTGACGCCGGCTACCTCGGGCTCCCGATCTCGGCCAACACGACGCTCGCATTGTCGGATCGCGGCAAGAGCATTCAGGCGACCGGGACGATCACGGTCCCGAATGCCGTGTTCGCGGCCGGCGATACGGTGATGGTCTACAACAACAGCGCCGGCTCCATCACGCTGACGGCGACCATCACGACGATGCGCCTTGCGGGCACGACCACGACGGGCAGCAGGACGATCGCCGCTCGCGGGTGGGGGATGATCTATTTCGTCAGCGGCACCGAGTGTGTCGTCGGCGGCTCGGGCGTCAGCTGATGTCCGGCATCACGGCCGCCATGTTCGGCGGCGGCGGGTTCGTGGCCGTATCCCGCACCTACACGACCGGCACGGCGGCGACCGAGACGGTCCCCGTAAACGCCACCCAGTGCGTCATTGACGGATACGCGGGCGGCGCGAGCGGAGCTTGCACTGGAACAGGGTCCGCCAACATTGGCTCTGGCGGCGGCGGTGGCGGCTACTTCCGCAAGACCATCGCCGTGATCGGCGGCAATACCTTTACATACACCGTGGGTGCCGGCGGCGTCGGTGTCGCTTCCAGCGGGCCCGGAACCGTGAACGGTAATGGCGGCGGCAACACGACCGTCAGCGGCACCGTCGCAGGCGGCGCTGTCAGCTGCACCGCAAACGGTGGCGTCGGTGGCGTCGGTGGCCTTGGGGGAACCGGAGGCGCAGGCGGCACGGCTACCGGCGGCGATACCAATACGACCGGCGGTTCTGGCGTTGCGGGCGGCACTCCTGGCGGCTCTGTGGGTAACGGCGGCTCGGGCGCTGGCCCCAGCGGCGGCGCGCAGAGCAGCGGCGACGGTTCCGCTGCAAATCTCGTCAGCGGCGGCAGCGCCGGCAGCGTCGGCACGGGAAACAACGGGAGCGCGGCCGGCGCTCGCGGGCAGATCACTTTTGCGTACACATGAGGTGTGAGATGGGCAAGTTCATCGTTTTCGTTTTGGTCGCTGGCGCCATCATCTGGGCGTGCCTGCATTACGACGTGGCCGCGACGGTCAAGGCGCACTTTTACAAGGCGCCCAAGGAAAAGGACCCGGACGCGCCGTCCAAGATCGACCTCGGGAAGAAGTAGCGGTGGCTGCGCCTGCCGAGCAGACGCTGTCATCGACGCTGATTGCCACCCCGTATCTCGCCGTAGGTTTCTCGCTGATCCCCGAGATCAACGACATCCTGCGGCTCTGCATCTTGGCTATAGGCGTCGTCACGGCATACATCGTGATGCGCATCAAGTGGCGCCAGTGGAAGCACCCGCGCGACTTCACCGATACGGGCACCTTCCGTATTCGCAAACGGGATGACCTCGAATGAGCCGTTCACTGGACGACCTGCAGCCCGAGTTTAGGGCGCTCGTAGACCCGTGGCTCGCGGCGTGCAAGGCACAGGGCATTGACCTGCTTGTGACCTGCACGCTGCGGACGATGGCGGAGCAAGAGGCGCTGTACGAGCAGGGCCGCACGAAGCCGGGTCGCGTCGTGACGAACGCGAAGCCGGGCGAGTCCGCGCATAACTACGGCTTGGCCGTAGACGTGGTCCCGCTGGTCAACGGCAAGCCCGTGTGGGACGCGATGGACCCGCTGTGGCAGACCGTGGGCGACCTCGGGATGTCGCACCGGCTCGAATGGCTTGGGGCGCCGCACTCGCCGTTTTTCGAGTGCGCACATTTCCAGTTCCCGCGTTGGCGCGACCTACTTTCGGAGGGCGGATCGTGAACATCAAAGCAGCCAAAGAATACGCCCTCGCGCGCCTGCAGGAGCCTTCGACGTGGCGCGGTATCACGCTGATCGTCACCGCTGCCGGGGCGCACATGAACCCTGACCAGAAGGAGGCGATCATTTATGCGGGCCTCACGGTCGCCGGCCTGATGGGGGCGATCAGCAAGGACCCGAAGTGATCCCGTCCACGGTCCCGCTGCTCGGGCACACCATACAAGTATTTGTATGCCCGCCAGAGGAATGGCCGCATGGGGACGATTGCGTCGGGATCTGGTCGCCAACGGACCACCAGATCCACATCCACGGCGGCATCGATGACTCGCTCAAGATGCACAGCTTTTTCCATGAGCTGCTGCACGCCGCCCTCGACATGATGAATCACAAGCTCGCCCGCAACGAGGCGTTCGTAGACCAGCTGGCAGGACTGCTGCACCAGGCGTTGGCCGGTGCGACTTACGTGAAGCCTAAGAAGTCCCGAATTAAACGGGCATCCAAGTAGGGTATGGCAATTAACTACCGTCCCGATGTTACGGTCGCGATGGCAGTTGCCGCTTACAAGAAATACGGCGACTACACCAAAGCTGCGGCAGAACTCGGCGTCTCGGAACACCTAGTCCGGCGCAGGGTAAAGCAGAACACCGCGACAGAGCATCACGCTCCGCCAGATGGGCACGTCGTTAAGGGCGTCTCCACCCTGTATGACGCTGACGGCAACGTCTCGGCGCAGTGGGTCAAGACATCTGTCCCTGATGAGCAGCGGTTCAGGGCGATGGAGGAAGCCATTGCGGAACTGGTCCGCGACGTGCCGCGCTACAAGCCGCAGAAACCCTCCAAGCACCACCTACAGCACCTTGCCAACCTCTACACCATCACCGACGCGCACGTCGGCATGTACGCGTGGGGCGAGGAAACGTTAGGCGCAGACTGGGACCTGACCATCGCGGAGAAGGTCATCGGCGGGTGCTTCTCGCAGATGATCGACAGCGCGCCGCCGGCCTCGGTGGGGATCGTCAACCAGATGGGCGACTTCCTGCATACGGACGGCTTCAAGGCCCTGACGCCGGGGCACGGCCATTTGCTGGATGCAGATAGCAGATACGAGAAGATCGTCCGCGTAAGCGTCCGTATCCTACGGCGCATCGTAGACGCGGCCCTCGCTAAGCATCTTACGGTCGTCGTCAACATGCTGGACGCCAACCATGACCCGGTGGGCGGGACGTGGCTACGGACGCTGTTTCAGGCGCTCTACGAGGACGAGCCTCGGGTCAAGGTCAATACCTCGCCTAGCCCGTTCGCGTACTACCAGCACGGGCAGACGATGCTCGGGTTCCACCACGGGCACATGGTCAAGAATCCTGACTTGCCGCTGCTGTTCGCCAGCCAGTTCCCCAAGGTCTGGGGCGCGACCTCGAAACGCTATATCCATACCGGGCACCGTCACCACGTAGACGAGAAGGAACACCCGGGCGCCAAGGTCATTCAACACCCGACGCTCGCCGCGCAGGACGCCTATGCGGCCCGTGGCGGGTGGCTCTCCGAGCGTGAAGCGGCCTGCATCACCTATCACGACAAGTTCGGACAGGTAGGTCGGTCCATCGTTACGCCGGAGATGCTGGAAGCATGAGCGAGCATGACCCCATCAAGGAATTCGGCGACCACGTCGAAGTCGCCCGCAAGCTATTCGCGCTGAGGCGCAACCCCATCCCTGCGCACAAGAACCCCACCGCCCGCGATCAGGTCGCGCGGCTGATGGAGCAGGTGCAGGACATGTTCAACATCCACCACGCGGTTTTATGCGCCTTAAACGAAGCCCACAAGATCCTAGATCCGTCGAAGGCCGTCCGTCGCAAGAGGACGCAGTCACCCGCCCGGTGCATTACCGGTTCGGGGAGGTCGAGTGTATCGACGCGATCCGCGCGCAAAGCACTCCCGAGGAATATCGCGGCTACCTCAAAAACACGGTCAGCAAGTACCTATGGCGCGAGCGGCACAAGGGCGGTACCGAATCGCTCCGCAAAGCGGCGTGGTTCCTGAACAAGCTTATTGAGTATGACGATGCTGTATCTCGCAATCCTTAAGCGGTTCTGGTGGCTTATCCCCGTCACCGTGATCCTCGTCACGGCCGGAACCTACCGCGTCCAGCGCGACCACGCCCGTAGTCAGGTCGCGACCCTAAATGCCCGTATTACCGCATTAGAGGCGCAGAGCGCCGCCAACGTCCAGAAGGCGATACACGACAAGGAAACCGCCGATGCTGCCTATGCGTCCAGTTCTAAAGCTGCTGCCCTGCTTGGCGCTAGCCTCGCTGACCGGGTGCGTAACTACCAAGTACGTTCCTGTCCCGTGCAAGCCGCCGCAGAGCCTCCAGGAGCCGTCGGAAGCGGCCCCCCTGCTGCGGAAGCTCGACCAGATGTTGACGCCGCCATCGGAGCCGCCCTCTCCGCCTGCGCCCGTGACGCAGACAGGCTACAGAACGCCCACGAGTGGGCCGAGACTGTAGCCCGTGGGCAACGTCCCGACGCTCGTCCCTGAATGGGCGGTCCAGCTATTAGCTAACCACCGAGCGTATGGCTCGCTGATGGAAGCCTACCGGCGCGTCAAGAGCGAGCGGGATGCGGTCAAGCGCGCCTATCTCAAGGCGCAGCGCGAGCTAGCCGACAAGGACGCACGAATTGCGGAGCTTGAACAGGTCATCATCAGGAAGCTCACCAACCCATGATCGAAGTCTATGTCAAATCCGGCATATTGCTGGTGCTGTCGTACAGCCTGTGGTGGATCATTCCCGGGCTGATTGATATCCATGCCCCGGCATATGTCGTTGGCATCTCCCTGCTGCTCTGGTCGTCCCTGGCCGGATTCGCAGCGTGGCGCTTTCTACAGGCGCTGTTTGGCCGTTAGCCCGTTATTAACGGTACAACCCCTGCGTTATGATCGCCGGATATAACTCTGGCGTTGTCCACGTTTCGTGAACAGCGCCAGGAGTTGGACATTTCATAACTCTTGCGCATCCTTCGGCGCGGGCTTGTAGAGCCAGTCCCACATCACGCCTTGCGAGGTCCCGCAGGGAATGCCCTTGCGCCACAGGTACTCAAGCCACCTGCAGTCGTGCGAGCCGATTCGTACCGGATGCCACGCGAACCATAGGTGCCACTTCTGCCGAGCCTCGTACCACTCGGAGTATGTCGGGCCACAATCCCACTTCATAGAGCAGTTCCTGGCTGGTCAACTGCTCGCGCACGGATGGCGGCGGCGTAATCCTTGCTGTGCCAGTCCCAGCAGTCGGGCCCTTCGCCATCCTCGTTGGTCTGCTCGCACACCTCCGCGCACGCCTCGCGCTCGGCTTGGGCGACGAGGGCGGCGAACTTCGCGACCGTCTCGTCGGTGGTGTCGTCCGGGTGCCATGCCTCGGCCCACAGGCGCAGGGCGTCGTCGCGGGTCATGGCGCTCCTCCCGCGAGGGCGGCTCGGGCGGCTTGGGTCGCTTCGTCCATTCGCGTCACGAATACGTCGGGGCATTCCGTGTCGAAGTGGTTTACGCCTACGTCGTCCGCAGCGTTGCACAGGTTCAGCAGCAGTCTGCGCAGTCGCTCGTTCTCGGCGCGGAGGGCCTCGATGGTGTCGAAGTTCCCGACGCGCAGGTTCGTCTCTGCGGTCGCAACTGAGTCAAGCCGCTCGATCTCATCGGCGGCAGCAGCCGTGTATGAGTTGCAGCACATGTAATTGCGCGACATCTCGCGTAGATGCGCCACTAGCTCTTTCGTATCGGGGCTCACTTCTCTCCCTCCTTCCGACTCGCTGGCGGGGCGGCGCGCAGAACGTGCTCCAGCATCGCGCGTGCTTGCGTAGCGGTCAGCAAGTTGGTGCCGACAGGCCAGCTATACGGCGCAAGATGTTTGAACGTGATCCCGGCGTCCGGCGCAAAGTCGTCAGGCAAGCGCCATGACAAGAATCGCGAAACCATTTCGTCGGTGACTTCGATCATCTGCGCTACCTCAGGTTTATGGGTTGGTCGTTGCACAAGGTCTCTATCATCCAGCGGATCTGGCAATACGGGTCTGGCTGGTCAACTGCTCGCGCACGGATGGCGGCGGCGCAGAGTGACGCGCCATCTGACTCTCCCTGCACAACAGGATCAGCGCGCCGCGTATTGAACCGTTCGTGGTTGCCGCGACCCTTGTAGCAGTCCCACCGGTCAGCCTCTACTCCGTCGCACACCTTCGCGCACGCCTCGCGCTCTGCTTGGGCGACGAGGGCGAAGGCGCGCTCCAACTCGTCAAGCGTGAACTCCATCCCGATAACGTCGCCGTACCGCTTGGCGGTCGTTCCGCCTGCGAGTCTCGCAATGTTGATGGCTTCGTCGCGGGTCATGGCGCTGCTCTCGTGAGGGCGCGATTCGCAATCTGCTCGCAGCCGTTGTCGCATTTGGCGACAGACGTGTCCGCTATCTGCCTCAGCGCTTCCCGCAGCCGCTCGTTCTCGGCGCGGAGGGCCTCGATGGTGTCGAAGTTCCCGACGCGCAGGTTCGTCTCAGCTTCCGCCACGGAGTCAAGCCGCTCGATCTCGTCGGCGGCAGCGGCCGTGTACGAGTTGCAGCACATGTAGTTGCGCGACATCTCGCGCAGGTGCGCCACTAGCGCCTTGGTATCTGGGCTCACTTCCTCTCTCCCTCGTTGGCGGGCGGGGCGGCGCGCTCTGACCGCGCTCCCGTGCTCACTTGGTGATGTGCTTGACGGCCCACATGACCGCTTCCTCGGTCTTAGTGAGCGCCAGCGACAGTTCCCGGCTCTTGCCAACGCTTTCGATCAGCGCGTGCAGTTCCAGCCCCTTATCCTTGAGGGCCTGCATTTGCGCCTTCTCCGCATCGTTGAGAACTCGGTACTGATGGCGCATCACATTGTTCGTGGTGCGGGCGTCGCTCGTCGAATCAACCGTTTCCATCGTCATTCTCCTTGGGTGAAAGACTCTTTGACTGCTGTTCAACTGCTCTTCCAACAGCCGCCTTGGCGCGGCGTCTGATCCACGAAACTATGTGCGCGTAGCTCCAGCCCAAATGGTGCGTGTGATCGCCTATTTCTTCCAGCGCAGCGCGGAGTCGTTTGTTTTCCTCGCGAAGCCTGTCAAGTTCTCTGATATCTATATTTGCCGCACGTCCAAGTAGCGGTACCCCCATAAACCAGTCGCGCTTGCTCATGGCTGCACCTGTCCAAGTCTCTGCCACTCGGAGTGTTCTTTAGCCGTGCCCCACCGTGCTCGGCCCGTGATTCCAGAATCAACGCACTTCTCGCGGTGCCTATAGAACGTCGTTGATCCACAGCACAGCCAATAGCACGGCTCCGCGCCCGCCGAGCGTTCGCCGTGCTTCGGGCTGCGGCAGTGCGGGTTCAGCACGTAGGTGTCGCCGTCTCCCGCGCCGACAGGACGGCAGATGCACGGCTCTGGCTGGAACGTGGGCTCCGCGCTCCCCTGCGCGGAATAGTCACCCTCGGTGACTGAATCCGGCGCGGCGTAAACCGAAGCGGCGGCGGGCAGGGGGATCAGGTATTTCGTCAAGTGAGACGTAATGCGCCCGTCCCACAGCGTAATCATGTCTGCATTGTGCTTCTCGATGGCGGCGCGGAGGGCGTCGTTCTCCATCGACTCAGCAGCGGCGATCTTCGCCATGCGCGCCTTGGCCTCGCGCATCGCGGCCAGCTCCGCCCGCGCCTCGGTGAGCTGCGCCTCAAACTCCGCGCACCGCTTCATCAGCGCGACCGTGCGCTGGTCGTTGGCCCACACGCTGAAACGGTTCTCGCCGTCTACCAGCGCCTCCAACTCCGCGATCCGCTTGGCCTGCGACTCCAGGGCGTCTGCAACCGCCAGAATATCCACGTCGTGGGCGTCCTCGCCCCGCAGCCGTTCGATCAGGTCGCTCATTTGCCCTCCTGCGCAGGTGACGCGGCCTCAACGAGTCTCATGCCTCCGCTTCCTGACAATTCTCATGCAGGCGCCCCTCGCGGTTGTAACCGCACTTGGCGCAATACATCGCGGGGATCACTTTCGTGTGATAGAAATTGTCGTGATAGCCGGAACCCAAGTGCGCGACAGCCCCGCAATGTTCGCATTCGATGTCTGCGGTGAAGTCGTTGCGATACTCAGACTTGATTCGTAGAATTTTCATTTTGCGTTCTCCAGACTAGTTGCTGCGCTGTGTCCTGCTCTCATGCGAATAATCTCCCCTGCGCATACGCTGCGGCTATCCGCTCGCAAGAGATGTCAAAATATTTGGATTCAACTTCGATGCCGATAAACTTTCTTCCGAGGTTGGCGCAGGCCACGCCGGTTGTTCCCGACCCCATAAATGGGTCAAGTACGAGTTCTCCTGAAGTAAACCCAAGGCACCATTCGATCAATCCTATGGGCTTTTGCGTCGGATGCTGCTTTTGTTCCCCATTTGCTCCGCCGTTTCCAAACGCACCGAGTGGTGATTTTCTAAATACACGAATAGTCGGCGCTACGTTTGACCAGGCAAGCTCTGCTTGCGCCTGGGTCATGTCGGCACATTTATCCCACACCAGCCATCCTTTTTCGGACGGAAGGCCCTCAAAGTAATTAGCGCCCCAAATAATTGCGGGACGTTCGCAAATCCAATCAATGATATTTTTTGCGGGGCGCTTATCCCACTCTGGACGTTCACCCCACAACCGAGATTTGCCTATTCCGGCGTGTTGCCAACTGTTTTTTGTTCCCCAAGAATTCCCAATTTCATACGGCGGGTCCGTAACCACAGCATCTACCTTAGGCAACGTCGGCAATATCTCGCCACAGTCCCCGAGGTAAAGCGTGGCATCACCTATGCGCTCAACCCTCACGGCTTTTCGTCCGGGAAAAAGATGCCCCAACAATGACGGCATACAATCCACTTCCGCATAGCTGGTCGGTAGCCGCAATGCTCGCACTTCACTTTCCGCATCCATCGGTCACGGCGATTCCGAAAGCCAGCGGTAGGCTTCCTCTTTCAGCCGCTCAGGCCAGTTTATGAAGTGCGCATGTTTGTGACCACGGTCAGCCGCCTCTAGCAGCGACTTGATAGCGGGTTTCCCTTCGGCGGCTTTCTGCTCGCCCAATGCGCGCAGTCGGTCAATGAATTGATCGCTCACGTTACGTCACCTTCGCGACCACCTGATCGCACTGCCCCTGCTCTCTCGGGATGCGCAAGAGACAACGAAACCCGTGCGCGTCTCGGCGTTGAGTACGCCCCCAAATAACGGGCAAAAGCGGCTTCCAGAATGCCGTGATATGGGGTAGTTTCTAAACGCTGGATGGCGGATTTAACCGAATCCGTAGAGCAACTTGTCACGTTTCCGGTGTGCGGTCTCTTAATCAATTGGTCGTCCGTTCGATCCGGACACGGCCCACCACTTTCAACAACTTGCGCGGGATTTTCTAAAGACTGCATTACAAAACTCCTAGTCCCTTTGATTACCGCAGCGGGTTAACCTTGCGGATACCACGGTCGTACACCCCGCGAGTCATCGCCATGCTGGTGTGCCCGGCCCGCTCAAAGGCGTCATTGATAGACGAGGCATCCGACACCGACTTGGCGCGGATGTCGTGAAACGTAAAGCGTGCCTTTACGGTCCCCGCAGCGGCCAGCCTCCGCATCTTGCGCTGCCAGATCGCCCGGAAGCCTGAGCCGCTGTACGGGGCTCCCTGGCGGGTGTGAATGACGTAGGCGCGGGGTAACTGCGGGACGAGCATCTTGGCGGCGTCCAGCGCGGCCTGCAGCGCGGGGCTGATGCCCACCAGCAGCTGTTTACCCGTCTTGCCCTGCTTAAAGTAGATGCCGTCGGCGGACACCTGATCCCACTTGAGCGCGAGTAGGTCGCCTTGCCGCTGCCCGGTCAGCAGGGCCAAGTCCATCGCGATTCTCATGGCCGGCGGGACGATTGAACGCATGGCGTTAAACTCATCGTCCGACACGTAGCGGGTACGTTTCTCGCGCCGGTTGCGCTTGACCTGCAGGCACGGGTTGCGTTCGGCGGTGTACCACATGCCTACGGCATAGCCGTATACGGCGCTCAGGACGGCGATCTGGCGGTTACGGGTAATGAGCCCCTTGCTGACCCCCTCTGGCCGCAGGTAGCGGCCCACGTCCTTAGACGTGAGGTCGTCCGGGTGCATATGTCCGCACCATGCGCGGAGCTTGGTCAGGTGGTCGAGGTAGCCTCGCTGCGTCTGCTCGGCCAGCTTCGGCAGTTCCTCGCGGATGTACCTGTCGAACAGGTCGCCAATGGTCCGTGCCTCGCGGGACGGCTCCATCTTGTCTGCGAGGAACTTGTAGAGAGCCTGGAAGTCGCCCACGGGGCAGATGCGGACGGGCTTCTGCTTGGTCGGCCCGTACCAGTAGCTCGCGCCGCGCACGGTGACGTACTTCGGCAGGTGTGAATTCGTAGTCCTTGGCCTACCCACGTGCGGCCTCCCATCGCGGTTCGCGACGATTGCTGACCTTGATCCCGCCGGCCATTACTAGTTTGTAGTGATCCCTGTCTACTAGTGTAAAGCGATCCGCCGGCCTGACCTTAAAGTGTATGCCCATCGCTGAAAGAGCCGCCCGCACCTTATCCCCCTGACGATAGCCGGTGATTTCGTAGAGTTCTTCGGAGGTAAGGTGCAGGCTCATGCGTTTGCGCCAACAGATAGTTCGTAAGCTACCTTTCCGTGATGCTCAAGATGATGCACTCGGCATAACCACCGAACGTCCAGCGGCTTGCTGTAATCATCATGGTGAGCCTCGGCTGGCTCCATTCCGCATACCTCGCAAGGCTTTCTGACCAACTTCCCGTCTCTGATTGCATTAGAAGTGATGGTATAGGCCGATGCTTTCTGCGGGTCTTTGTTCCTGCTGTTCCTCTGATATTCGCGTAGCTTGATCTTGCGACGCGAATCCTGGAACCGCTTTTGCTCGTACTTTGCGTAATGCGCAACGTTGTCCCGGTAATTCTTGGCAACGTCTCGCTTGGTGCATTCCTTACACTTGTTAAGCCGGCCGTCGCCCATCTGCGGATGCACATAGAACTCCGTGATGGGCTTGACGGCCTGACACTTAAAGCATGTTTTTACCGTGGTAGACATGCGCCACTCAGTTAAAAGGGATTTCCGAATCCGGCTCAAACGCCGTTTCCACAACAGCGTCAGTCGGCTTCTTTACAGGAGCGCGACTTTCCTTCGGCTTGACCGACAGCGAGAAGAACTTTTCGCCCGTTGAGCCGTTTGTTTTGACCCACCCTGACAGCCAGTATTCAACGCCAGCGACGTTGATCTGCCCGCTGTACTCGGGGTGGGTGTCAAGTTCCTTGCGCTTGTTCTTGCCAAGCGTCCCTCGGTTCGTATTGTCGTAACCCTCGCTCACGCAACCTCCTTAATGCCCTTGATGGCTCGTTCCACATACTTGAACTCGGCCGGCTTCTCGGACTTGAGAAGCCGCCACGCATACGCTGCGGTCGCGTGATCGCCCTTGGTGGCGTTCCAGAGGTCGACCACGTCCGGAGCGCGATCCTCCTGCGCGAACGCGACCATCCGGGTGACGAACGCCTCCGCGATCTTCACGTCTGGGACCTCCTCGCCCTCGGGCGAGGTCGTGAACGCCGTCACCGGGCGCGGCGGTTCCGGAGCCAGCTCTGCGCCTGAGTTGAGCCAAGCGGCCAACTTCTGGCCTGTCTCTGGGCTAACCACGAACGGATCTCCGACGAACAGTCGGGTGCGGTCCTTGGTAGCCACCGCGTAGTGGCCCGAATGCTCAAGATCGAGAGCCACAGAGAATTCATACTCGAATCCCTCGCGCTGCTCGTACTTCATGCCGAGTTTCTTGATCTTCTTGTCGTCGCCCTGCACCGTTTCGGTCTTGGTGCGGCACGTCGCAATGACATGCAGCGGGGACTGGTTGATCGCGTCGATGAACGCGCGATGGCGGGGGGTCGTCTCGTTCCAGGCTGACCACGTATTGCCACGGTAACGGGCCTGCGCCAGCTGCTCGTTGATTTCGAGGCAGCCACCGGAGCCGCCCCATTCGGGCGTGGTGCTGTCGATGATCACCACGTCGTAGCCGCCCTTGGCCGCGCCTTCAAGCGCCTGGATGTACCGCTCGGGCGAGTAGGGCGGGTTGAATTCCAGCGTGTCGAAGTCCACGACATCGCTGTAGAGCGAAGCGGAGCCACGCTCGGTGTCGATCACGGCGATCTTGCCGCCGAGCCCCTTGGCGAGCAGCAGGGCGCTCATCGTCTTGCCCGATCCCGCCGGCCCTGCGAGCAGAAGCCGTAGCTTCGCCTGCTTTCGCTGTGCCTTCTTAAACATGACGCATCTCCTCGGTTGTGCCGGTCAGCGTCGAGGACAGCATGTCCTCAAGTTCCGCCTGCGCGGCGTTCCAGTTCTCGACGATGATCCGGCGGGCGGAGTAGCCGTCGCGCTGGTAGTCACCGTCAGGGTCAAAGCTCTCGGCCAGATCCTCCAGCCACTCGTCAGGCAGGTACTGCAGGTCCTGCTGTGTGATGTTCATTTGTTGTTACCCCGTGTTGTTCGTTTATTCGGTATTGCGATTGCTCGTTTGGTCAGTCGTGCGGTCGTCCGTTGACGCCCAGATACCGGGCGCACATGAATCGGTGATGCTTGCTGCGCTGGCGTTCTTCGAGGCGGTCCAGCAGCTTCGTGCCGAGCCACTCGGCCGCGCCGAGCAGGGCGCACATGGCGCAGGACACGACGATGGTGAGGACGATGGCCTGCAGGTCGCTCATACGATGCGCTCCGCGACGCGCGACACGACCACGCCGAAGTAGATCAGCAGGAACACCACGAAGATGGCGCCGAGGTAGCCCTGCACGATCTCTGCATTGCGCTGCTGGCGAGCGCGGTTGATGTAGATTTCCTCGGGCAGCTTGGGCTCGTAATTCATGCCGAAGCCCTCGCCCAGTACGCGCGATCTTCCATCGCGTCGTCCTCGCGCTCCTGCTGCGCGATGCGCGCACGCTGCGACATGAACGCGATCCCCGATGCCACGACCTCGTCGCGCACCTGATCGATGACCATCGCGCGCAACGTGTCGCGCAGGTCCGCCATGTCGTCCATCGACGCATTGCCCATCACGCGCTCAATGAGGCGGTTGAGCTTCGGGGCGTACTTCGCGTAGTGGCTCGAACCGCCGAACAGGTTGGCCGCAAACGGCGTGGCCTCGCCCTGCTCAAGGCTCACCCACTGGGCGGCCTCGTCGGCGTCGATGTGCAGTTCTTCGTTGAACGCGACCGGCAGGTATGCCAGGTCGGAAATGAATTCGCGGCGGGTGGAGAATTTCACCGTGGCTCCTTGGTCGGACATCGACCTTGGAACCGACGTTAAACCCTTTATTGGGTCCCGTCAACCCATAAAAGGGTCAAACGCAAATCTTAATGTTCCTGACAATTGGTGATGTTATGCCAAATCGTAGGATGGATCTAGGAGCTTACTGACTTCGCCCTCGGTGAAGTCCGCCGGTCGCGTTGCCCATTCCAAGGGATTCCGCGAGCGGCGTCCGTGCCACAAATGCCCCATCCACCAGTAGATCCGACGCGCGAACTCCTAGCGCGTCTGCCATGCGTTCGAGCGTATCGACGCCAATAGCGTTGGCCCCGCTCGTCGCCCGCTGGACTTGGCTCAACGTCGTCTGCGCAGCTTCGGCCAGCATCTTGAACGCAGCTGTGACAGACCGATCCGCGCCCCACTTCTGCAGCACCAGGATGCGCAGGTTGTGCGCAATCACTGCCTGACAGCGGGCAGGGGGCAAGTGGGTTTTTGCGCGGCGTCCCATAGACTTAAATGGTACGCGCGGCCGCAACCCAGATAATGGTTGCGTAGACCCAAAAAAGGGTTTATGGTTTGGCATATGAACGACTCGATATACCACTACGTCCTCGCGGAGCTGGCTTCGCGAAAGGGCACCTGGCCCGCCATTGCAGCGGACACCGATATCAGCCTGCGGACTATCGAAAAAATCGCGAGGCGGGAGGTTAAAGACCCCGGCGTCTCTCGGATCGAATCGCTGGCCCGGTACTTCCGGGCTCTACCCGTCAATTGCGGTGCCGATTATAACCCTAATAAGGGCTAACCGCTATATGTCAATTCATACATAGGTCGCCTATGGCCGGATACACGCCCCTCTATGACCACATGCTCGACGGCACCCTGTTCGGCAAATGGCCCCACACCGGAATCTGGGCATGCCTCCTGTCCCGCGTGTCCCGCGAAGGCACGATAGACGAGGTTCCGGAGCTACTGGCCGCGAAGATCGGCGTGGACGTGGAAACGCTGATGCGCTGCATCAATGACTTCATGCAGCCCGATCCGCACAGCCGCACACCAGACCATGATGGGCGCCGACTGGCCCTGATTGACCCCTCCAGGCCGTGGGGTTGGGTCGTGCTAAATCATTCAAAGTACAAAGAATTCGCGCGCAAGCGAAATTACGACGAGAAGCGCACGGCATCCGGAGCCGACGCAGAGCGCAAGCGAATTGAGAGAGCGTCCCGACGCGTCCCGACGTGTCCCGACGCGACCCGAGATGTCCCGCTCTCATCTCCATCTCCATCTCCATCACCAACTCCATACAAGAGCCGGAGCGGTTTTGAAAAACCGCCGGGGCAGAAGTCGGAACGGAAAGCCGATATCCAGGCGCGCAGGGACGTTGACGCCGGCCGTGCTGCAAAGCTCGGGATCACCTTGCCCATCAGGCAGATGCCGCGATGACCGACTCCGCCGAAAAGCGCATGTGGGCCACCCTCGCCAAAAACCTCAACGCGGCCGAAGCACAGAAACTGCTCGTCCGCCAAAAGCTCGCCGACTCCGACCCCGCCGCCCTCAACTGGCTCGACCTCGCAAAAAAAGCTTCCCCGCCTCCCGACTCGTCTACCTCGAAATCGAAGGTCAACGCATCGCGGGGCGGGCAGAAATGGTCGTTCGCTGACAAAGCCCTCAAGGACTAACCATGCAAGGCATCCACGCTGAAATCCTCGCGCTCCTCGACACCGCTCGCCCAAAGCCACGCAGCGCCATCCTCGCCAGCTTCCCAGCCCGCGTTCACCCCGACGCCGTCCACAAGGCGATCTACGAACTCCTGCGCTCTGGGATCGTGAACTCGACCTCCCTCGGCCTCACCATCGCCGAAACCCCCAAGGACGACGACACCCAGGACCACCACGTCGGCAAGCACTCGGGCTCAGTCGGCGGCAAACGTGCGGTAGTTCGCAAAAAGCGCACCGTCCCCCTGTACAACGCCGTCGGCCACCGGTTCTGCAACCGCTGCGAGGAATACCTCCCCAAGCGGGAGTTCAAGTTCGACGACACCGTCCGCGACGGGCTGTACCACTGCTGCAAATTGTGCGATGCGGCATGGAGGCGCGAAAAGCGGGCGACAAAACTCACCAGCATCTCACCCGAAAACATGCTTGGGAATGGCCCGCGTAGCGCGATAGCACGACCGCCACGGGGTTATCCACAGGGTAGCCATACCAGCATGGCGGGTGAGTGGTCGAGCGGCTGAAATGGGGCTTAACCGGTACGCGGCCAAACGCGACGCAAATGAGCCCGAGATAGTCGATGCGCTCCGCGCGGCTGGCTTCATCGTCTGCCAGCTGTCCAAGCCCCTCGACCTGCTCGTCGGCCGGCGCGGCAACCCTAACTGGGCACTGCTTGAGGTCAAGGATTCCGACGGCAAGCTCACCGCCAGTCAGTTGAAGTTTATTCAAGAAACCGAAGGTTGTACCCGGTTTGTTGTAAGAACGCCACAGGAGGCCCTACGTGTCTGCAATGTATGGATCGACCGCTGTGCAGAGTCCTGATCGCCGTGCGCTCGGTCACATGGCGGCCGATATTCGCATCGTTCACATCCGGCTGGAGATGTGGGCGAAGTGGGCACGCGACAAAGCCCCCAACGGCTGGCCTGAGCGCACCATCCTCGGGCGACTCATCGAGGAAGGTCCTGGCGCTAGCCAAAGCTCGCACACCACGTCAGACATGCCAGAAGGCATCGCCGAGACTGATCGCGCGGTGGGCCATCTGCCAGACGAGGATCGCAAAGTCGTCAGGCAGTATTACCTGCACTGGGCGCCTCGCGATGTCATGGCGCGCAAGCTCAGAATGCCGCTGACCAAGTTTGATTCTGTGCTAAACCGTGCGCGCTGGAGGATCTGCGGATACCTGTCCGCGTGCCCTGTTTGATTAGCTAATCGTTACGCGGTACATAGGCAGCATCCAGGTATAGCGGTCGCGACTCAGCCTCAGACGCACATACACCTACGCCGCGTCACCGCTTTGCGCCTCAGGCGCCGACTCGCCCACGTCACGGGCCACCTAACCCCGTGTGGTCTGTGACCGCACTTGCCCGCCTAGCGCGGGCTTTTTCTTTGGAGTCACCGTGGCACAAGTCGTCACCGAAGTCGGCGCGTACAAGAATCTGTCCGCGTCCGCAAACGTCAGCGTCGTCAGCTGCAAGGTCATTGGCTTCCTCTGCAACACGACCAGCGCCGGCACGGTCAACCTCTACGACGACATCAGCACCGGCACCAGCGTGCCCATCACCGGCACGATCACGCTGACCGCCGGCCAGTTCTACCCGGTGCCCGCGCAGACGATCAACGGCCTCAACGTTGTGATCGGCGGTACCGCCAACGTCACCGTGTTCTACTCGGCCTAACCCATGCTTCTGACCCGCCAGTACGGCGGCTTCAACCCGCTGCGTCTATTCGCGAATAGCGAAAAGGGCGCCTGGTTCGACCCGAGCGACATCAGCACGCTGTTTCAGGACACGGCTGGCGCTACGCCTGTCACGACGATAGAGCAGCCGGTTGCGTTGATGCTCGATAAGAGTCAGGGCCTCGCGCAGCAGCAGAAGCTGACGAACGGCAACTGGGCGGGCAACACGACGGGCTGGACGAAACAGGTAGCCAACTTCACGGCGACCGCGACGGGATCGGGCACGGTGCTGATCAACGGCATCACGGCGTCGGGTGTCGCGCAGTTCTGGCAGTCGTTCGCGACGGTCGTTGGGCGGCGCTACCTCGTCACGGGCAACATCGTCTCCGCGACGAACAACAGCACGTTCTGCGCGGTTCGCAAGGCAGATGATGGCGGCGCGACCACGAACATCGTTGACTTGTGCAGCGGCACGGGTAACGGTCCTGTGGCGCAGACGGTGTTCAGCTTCGTCGCGACTGCGGCAACCACGTTCATCGTGCTTCAGACCAACGACTCTGGCACTGGCACGACCACCGCGACGTTCAGCACGATCTCGGTCATCGACGTACTCGGCAACCACGCGACCCAAGCCACCGCCGGCAACCGGCCCACTTACAGGGCGCGGTATAACCTGCTGACGTTCAGCGAGGACTTCACCAACGCTGCGTGGACTCGCTCTGGCGCATCCATCAGCGGAGATCAGACCGTCGCTCCAGACGGCACTACGACGGCTGACCTGCTGACATTTGATAGCGTCGCCGCGTCATCGCACGCGATCCAGCAGACCGCTGCGTTCTTCGTCGCTGGCGCGACGTACACGCAAAGTGTCTACATCAAGCAAGGCACGCAGCAGTGGGTGCAGTTGCTGTTTGCGACGGCGGTATTCGGCGCGAACAAGCGCGCCAATTTCGACGTTCTCAACGGCGTCCTAGGGACGGTTGACGCTGGCGTCACGGCCTCCATCACTGCTGTAGGCAATGGCTGGTTCCGCCTTGTCGCGACCTGCACTGCGACGGCTACCGCATCAAGCACGATGTGGGTGTGGGCTATCGACAACTCGTCTGCGGCTTGGGCTGCGGCGTCCACGACCAATGGCAGCACGCTGTTCCTTTGGGGCGCGCAGTACGTCGTTGGCACCAACAATACCTACCAGCGCATAGCAGCCGCCACCAGCTACAACGCCGTAGGCTTCCTGCCCTACCTCGCCTTCAACGGCACCAGCAGCGCCATGGCGACGGGCAGTATTGATTTCAGCACCACGGACAAGATCACAGCGTGGGCTGGCGTCAATAAGCAGACCGATGGCCTACAGATCATCGCTGAGACTTCTGCGGGCTCTGGAAACGGGCGCTTCTATATCTCCAACCAAGCTTCGGGGAAGTATGAGTTTGCGCTTACTGGAACGACGACGGCTGGCTTTGACGCAAGCACCTTTACGGCTCCTGTCACAAACGTACTGTCGTGCCTTTTCGACATCGCGGGCGCGGCGGTGGCAACCGAAGTATTCCCGCGCGTCAATGCAGCGATCCCGACGCTGGTCGGTGTTGGCGTTGCAGATGCTGGCACGGGCAATTTCCTCGCCAACGCTCTGAACATCGGAGCCCGCAGCGCAGCCGCCACGCCGTCCCTGTTCCTCAACGGCAACCTCTACGGCCTAATCGTGCGCGGCGCGAGCAGCACGGCGGCGGAGATTACCTCCACAGAGAACTGGCTCAACGGCAAGACCGGCGCCTACTAATGGACCCCATCTCCAACCTGCTGATGGCCTTCTACCTCCAAGCCGGCGGGCACCTCGAATTCGCGCCAGACCCCAAAGACGGCTACGGCACCGCAATGCACTTCGAGCCGCGCTACAGCCTCGGCGCGGGGTTCAGCTTTGACGCCACAGATCACATCGAGGTCGACCTCGGGTACCAGTGGAAGGACATGCCGCCGCTGCCCGGGCGCGAGCATGACACGCTCGACAAGTCGCATACATTCTACCTGGAAGTGCGCTACAGGCCTTTCAGGCGCGAGTAGCGCATGGCCCAGCAGACGATCTACCAGCCTGAGGCCGCGAGCGACCTGCAGCGGGCCAACACGGCGGCGCTGAACGCGAACTTCACCGAGCTATACGGCTCGCACACGGTCACGGGCAACCTGACCGTCAGCGGGCAGATCGCGACGACCGCCGCAGCGCCGACCATCGCGAGCGGCTCGACCATCGCGCCAAGCACGCGCATCGCGTTCGTGTCGGGCACGACGACCATTTCGATCATCACCGCGCCGGCTGGAATCTCGTCAACCGGCGGGCAGATCACTCTGATCCCGACCGGGCTGTGGTCGACCAACACGGCCGGCAACATCGCACTCGCGACCACGGCCGTGGTCAGTAAGGCGCTGGTCATGACTTACGACTCGGGCACCGGCAAGTGGTACCCGAGCTACTAACACGCGGATTGGATAATGCCCACAGCAGCCTATAACAAGTTCCAGCCCGGCATCGACACGCTGCTCAAGGCCGCGAACGTCGGCACGGATTCGTGGGCCGTGAAGCTCGGGACCGCCGTCAACGCCGCTGCTGGCACCTTCACCGAGGTCGCGAACGGCAACGGCTACACGACGGGCGGCAACGCGGTCACGACGACTAGCTCCACCACGACGGCTGGCACGCTCAAGCTGATTCTGGCCTCGCCCGCAGTGTGGACGGCGTCAGGTGCTGGCTTCTCATTCCAGTACGCGGTGCTGGTCGATACGACTGCGGGCGTCAACGTGGGGTACTGGGACTATGGTGCCTCGCAGGCTGTCGCAGCTGGCGAGACGGTCACGGTTACGCTTGACCCCGCGAACGGCGTCTTTACGGCGACCTAAGTGGCGACGCAGGGCACGGCGACCATCGACTTTGGTACGGGAAAGTCCGATACCTCGGTGGCCGTCACGGGGCAGACCGGCATTACGACCGCAAATCTGGTCGAGGCCTGGTTGTCGGGCGCGGCGACCTCAAACAACTTGGTGGACGCCGGCTTTGTTGAGGGGCTCCGCGTATACGCGGCAGACATCGTCAACGGCACCGGATTCACGATTTACGCATTCTGTCCGTCAGGCCTCGCCTTCGGGCAATACACAGTCAACTGGGTTTGGAACTAAATGACTATTCAGCTTGGCGACGCGAGTGCTAATCCGTTCCTGACGGATGTCGTATCGCAGGCGCAGACCGTTGGCGCGCTTAACGCGGCCGTCACCCTGCAGCTTCGCGGACAGTCGACGTGTACCGTTCAGGTCACGACGATCGGCTCGCAGACGCTGGTGTGGGAAGGCACGACGGATGGCGTCAACTGGTACGCGCTGACCGTATTCCCCATTGGCGGGTTCACTGGTGCACCGGCGACGTCCACCACGACCACGGGCCAGTGGGTGTTCGTCTGCGCCGGCATGTATCAGGTCCGCACGCGCTGCTCGGCCTACACATCGGGCTCGGCCACGGTCAGCATGGTCGCGTCGCAGGGCACGAACGAGCAGCAGGTGACGACGGGCATCGGACAGGGCGCGACGACCGCGGGCCAGCTCAACCAGCTCGTTGCTGGCGCAGTCACGACGGCGGCTCCGACCTATACCACGGCGCAGACCAACCCGATCTCGCTGACCACGGGCGGTGGCCTTCGAGGCGACCTTGCGTCGCAGGCGGGAACGGCCATCACGGCGGTCCCGGTGGCGGTGGGCACGGGCGCCCCGAGCGGCAACGCCCCGGTCGTCAACGCTGCCGTGTTCGGCGGCGTGAGCCCGGCGGGTGGTGCGAGGGCGGCGACTGCCCCGACTGGCGCGATTCAGCTTGGCGCCATCGGTCAGAACACGAACCCCACGTCCGTCACCAGCGGCCAGATGGTGGGCGTCGCCGCTGACCTCTCGGGTCGCATCATCACGACCCCGCTGAATTACCGCACGCTGATTTCGCACGCGGGCGCCACGGTGTCGGTCGCGACGATCTCGACGCTGCTGGCAGCCGGGGCTGCGGGCGTGTTCCGCGACATCACGATGCTGGTCGTCACGACGGCCGGCGCTGCCGCGCAGACCCTGACGATCACGGACGGCACGGTGTCGTTCATCCTGGACTACCCGAACGCCGCGTTGGCCCCCGGCGCGCCGCTGATCATCCCGTTTACGGACGTTCCGCTGCGCGCGACCACGGCCGCGACGGCGTGGCAGGTGACGCAGTCGGCCGCGACGACCTGCCACTACCTCGTTCAGTACGTCGAACGTATTGCGTAAGCCATGTCACTGCTGCTTGCCGCAGGCAGTGGCCCGAATGCCTACACGATCACGGCACTGGCGGGCTCTTATAGCCTGACCGGCCAGACGGCCACGCTGGTTCGTGGACGGGTTCTCACAGCCAGCGCCGGGTCGTATGTCCTTACCGGGCAGACGGCGACGCTGGCGGTCGGCAAATCGCTTACAGCGAGTGCGGGTTCGTACTTGCTGACCGGACAGGCCGCAACCCTCCTGCGGTCTAAGGCGCTGACGGCCAGCGCGGGCTCTTACAGCCTGAGTGGGCAAGCGGTTTCGCTGCTTCACAGCCGCCTGATTACGGCATCTGCCGGCGCATATGCCATCAACGGGCAGAGCGCGACGATCACGTACACCCCGAATACCGGGGCGTACACGATCACGGCGCTCGCAGGCTCGTACAGCATCACGGGCCAGCCCGCGACGCTGCTCAAGACCTACGCGCTGGCGGCAAGTCCTGGCGCGTATGCGGTCAGCGGTCAGAACGTCGACATCACCTACAGCAATGGGGTGGGTCCTGACACGCACGACGGCGGGACGCAGGTCGTCCGCGAAAGTGACCTCAAGCGAAACCTTGAGAAGCTCACCCGCAAGCAGCGCAAGAAACTTGAGAGGGCGGTCCGCAACGCGGGCCTGACGGGCTTTGACGATGAAGAAGAACTGCTCGAACTGCTGATGGGTTCGCCAGACCTCGATGACGTGGAAATCGTGGCCATCGCCTTTGCGCTGATGCCGCCACGGAGGATCAATTGATGCCAAGCAAGACCCCCGCCCAAGCGCGCCTCATGGAGGCCGTCGCTCATGGCTGGAAGAAGCCCGGTGGCGGTGGTCCGCCTGTCAGCGTGGCGAAGGAATTTGTAGCGGCCGATAAGGCGAAAGGTGGCCACCCCGGCCGTATGGAATCACTTAGGAGCAAGAAATAATGGGCGCACGTTTCACGATGGGCGATTCAGTCGCCACGACGAACAAGGTATCCGGAGCGGGGCAGAAATATTCCCGCGCCCCGGACGGCAACACGATGAAGGGAATGCGCGGGTCGATCAACACCGCGCAGAAGCGCGACTCGTCCGACGTGCTGACCGGTACCGGCGGTGGGCCGAAGCGCGAGGGCAACATCGGCCACAAGGGCGGCGCCCATCGCGCCAACGCTGGCGCCGACAAGGCGACCGGTTCGATGGACAAGTCCTACCGCGCGACCTCGACGGCTAAGCCCGGCAAGGTCACGTCGCAGAAGGTTGCGCCCTCGGGCGCTGGAAAAATGGAATCGCTGCGCGGCAAGGCCCGCACGAGCTGGGAGTAATTGCTATGCCGTCACGTTCGTTTCCTATCGGTTCGACCTCCGTTCCGGGCCTGAGTGCAATCCTCGGTTCCGTCACCGCCGTCGACCTCGTCGCCAAGGTTTCGGGTACCGCGCAGAACGGCTACAAGGCCGAGTCCGACCTGATCGTCGTCAGCAACGCGAGCGCGTCTCACACCGCCGTCACACTGCCTGACCCGTTCCTGCTCGGCTACACCGTTGGCGACTTCTTTGAGTTCGTCAACACCACGACGCAGGCCTGCGTGATCTTCCCGCCGACCGGCGGGATCATCAACAACGGCTCTGCCAACGCCTCGGCGCCGCTCGCGGCGTCCAAGTCGGTCCGCGTCTACGTCACGACCGTGGCGTCTGGTGCGAGCAAGTTCATCACCCTGACCGGCGCGTAAAGCGCGACTTTACGCTCCACCCGCAAGGGAAGCGCATATGGCAGCAAGACTAAACCGTCGCCACCAGGACATGGTGCGCGACAAGATCCAGGCATCCCAGCTGATCAACCGCCTGCAGGACGAGGCGCTTGGCAAGATCGAACTGACCGACGGCCAGCGCGACAGCGCCAAGTTCCTCGTCCACAAGATCCTCGGCAACGCGCCTACGGTGGTCGAGGGGCCCGGCGAGGAAGGCGAGCATAAAATTGAGGTCATGTGGCGAAGCGAATAGTCCTCGACTACACGCCTCGCTCATTCTTCAAGGGTTTCCACAATAGATGTGACCGATGGGCGGTGCTGGTAGCCCATCGTCGCGCAGGCAAGACCGTGGCCTGCGTGAACGACCTGATCAAGCGGGCGATTACGGAGAACAAGCCGAACGCCCGTTATGCCTACCTCGCGCCGTTCTATTCGCAGGCAAAGGGCTTGGCGTGGGATTACCTCAAGTATTACGCCGCGCCGTTGCTGAAAGAACTGCCACGCGAGTCCGACCTGTCGGTCGAGCTGATCAACGGTGCGCGCATCAGGCTGTACGGGGCTGACAACCCGAACACTCTGCGAGGCCTGTACTTCGACGGCGTGATCATTGACGAGTACGCAGACATGAAGCCCACGACGTGGGCAGAGGTGCTGCGTCCGGCCCTGTCAGACCGCAAAGGCTGGGCCGTATTCATCGGCACGCCGAAGGGCAAGAACGACTTCTGGGAAATCTGGGACCGCGCGGGCAAGGACCCGACGTGGTACCGAAAGATGGTCAAGGCGTCGCAGACGGTCACGTTACCGGACCCGCCGCTGTCAGCAGAAGAATTGGCTGACGCCCGTAAGTCAATGACGCAGGACCAGTATGACCAGGAATACGAGTGCAGTTTCGAGGCTGCGATCACTGGCGCGGTCTACGGCAAATGGATGCGTGAGGCTGCTGACGCTGGGCGCATTGGTGTCGTGCCTGTTGCCCCTCATGTGCCTGTTAATACCAGCTGGGATCTTGGTCTGTCTGACAACACTGCTATCTGGTGGTGGCAAGTACTCCCGGGCGAAATACGTCTTGTAGATTACTACGAGAACAACGGCGAGCAGATCACGCACTACTGCGACGTGGTCAAGAACAAGCCGTACAAGTATGGCCGGCACTGGGTCCCGCACGATGCGGCGCATAAGCTTCTGGCGGCAGGTGGCCGGTCCATCGTCAACCAGATGCACGAAGCGGGCGTCCCGGCCTCGGTGATCCCGTCCACGTCGCAGATGAACAGCATTAACGCCACGCGCATGACGCTGGAGCGGTGCTGGTTCGATGAAACGAACTGCGCCAAGGGCATCGAATGCCTGCGGCAGTATCAGTTCGAGTTCGATGACGACAAGAAAACGTTCAAAGACAATCCGCGCCATGACTGGACAAGTCACGGTGCAGACGCTTTCGAGATCATCGCGCAGGTTTGGAAGGCGCCTGATTCCGAACGCCCGAAGCCGGAACCGAAGTTCCTGCACAACACGCCTTCTAGAGACATCTTCTGGCCGACGAGCAAATCGCCGATCAGGACGGAGCGGGTTTAATACATGGTTGCAGAAGTCCTACTGACGCCCAAGGTCGCACGGTGGAAGGCCGAGCTTGACCTCTACGAGCGCAGCGCCGACAAGTGGACGCGCCGTGGCCGAAAGATTCTGAAACGCTACAAGGACGTTCGCACGCCCCGCGAGGAGGCCGTCACCCGCTTCAACGTCCTGTGGTCGAACGTCCAGACTCGGCTGCCCGCTCTCTACGCTCGCGATCCCAAGCCAGAGGTCGAGCGCCGGTTCAAGGACCGTGACCCCATCGGTCGCGTCGTGTCGGACGTGCTGGAACGCTGCCTGGACTACACCGTCCAGCACTGCAACCCGTTTGGCCGCATCATGCGGCAGACCGTCCTCGACTTCGAGCTTGTCGGCCGTGGAACCGTCTGGGTGCGCTACGTCCCGCACCTTGAGGCGCGCAAGGCCGAAAGCATGGACGCCGGCAACCCCGGCGGCATGGACGGGGACGAGGAGAGCATCGAACACAACCCGCGCGCCGAAGTCGCGGCGTCTGGCGTCGAGATCACCAATCAGGCAGACGACGAGGTTGACGAGGAGACGCTGACCTACGAGGAAACCATCCTCGACTACGTCTACTGGGAGGACTTCGGACATACGTGGGCGCGGACGTGGGACGAGGTGCGGGCCGTATGGCGCCGCGTCTACCTCGACCGCGAGGAGCTTGAGGAACGCTTCGGCGAGAAGGCCAAGGACATTCCGCTCGACTGGTCGCCAAAGACCCTGAACGACTCCAAGGTTCGCCTCGACAACAAGAAGGCAATCATCTACGAGATTTGGGACAAGCATGACCACAAGGTCATCTGGATCGCCAAGAACTTCGCGGAGCCGCTGGACGAGCGCGACGACCCGCTTGGCCTTGAGGGCTTCTTCCCGTGCCCGCCGCCGATGTACACGAACCTTGCGCCGGATGAACTCATCCCGACGCCGAACTTCGTCTACTACCAGGATCAGGCGAACGAGGTAGACGAACTTTCGACCCGCATCGCGTCCATCGGCAAGGCGCTCAAGGTCGCTGGCGTCCGTGATGCCTCGGCCGAGGGCCTAGACCGGCTGCTGTCCGAGGGCACCGAGAACGCGCTGGTCCCGGTCGACGGCTGGATGGCGCTCAAGGAGAAGGGCGGCATTGCGGGGGTCATGGAACTCCTGCCGCTCAAGGACATTGCCGAGGCGCTTGGGTATCTGCGCGAACAGCGGCAGATGATGATTGACGACATTTTCCAGATCACTGGACTGTCGGACATCATCCGTGGGCTGTCGGACCCCAACGAGACGGCGACGGCCCAGCAGATCAAGGGTCAGTTCTCGGTCCTGCGGATTCAGGACGCGCAGATGGAAGTGCAGCGGTTCTGCCGCGACACCATGCGCATCATGGCCGAGATCATCGCCGACTACGATATTGAGACGATCAAGCAGATCAGCGGCGTCCAGCTGCTGACGAACGCCGAAAAGCAGGCCATGCAGGCGCAGATCTCGCAGCAGCAGGCCATGCAGCAGGCGCAGGCCCAGCAGCAGCCTCCCGGCCCTCCGCAGGCGCCTCCTGGCGCTCCTCAGCCGCCGATGCCTCCGCAGGGTCAGGCCGGACAAATGCACCCGATGCAGTCCCCGCAGGGTCCGTCGCAGCCGGGTCAGGCGCCGATCAGCCCTGACAAGTTGAAGCTCCTCAAGGAGCCGACGTGGGAGGAGGTCGAGGCGCTGTTGTCCAACAAGGTCCTGCGCGACTTCCGCATCGACGTGGAGACGGATTCCACGATCCGCATGGACGAGGACGCGGACCGTCAGGCGCGCACCGAGTTCATCGCCGCTGCGGGCCAGTTCCTGCAGCAGGCCGCGATGACGCCGAAGCCGCTGATCCCGGCGGTCGCCGAGATGTTCATGTTTGGCGTTCGCGCCTTCAAGACCGCGCGCAACCTTGAGCGCGTCTTTGAGGACAGCATTGAAGAACTCAAGAACCAGCCTCCGTCGCCTGACCCCGAGATGATGAAGGCGCAGCTTGAGGCGCAGACGCAGATGCAGATTGAGGAGAAGCGCGGGCAGGTCCAGGTGCAGATCGCGCAGGGCCAGCAGGAAGCTCAGGCGCGCGATACGCAGTTCACCAACCAGATCGAAGCGCAGCGTAAAGAGCGCGAGACGCAGATGACGACGCAGCACGAGGCCGCGCTTGAGCAACTCAAGCAGCAGCACGAAGCGCAGCGCGTTCAGTACGAGACGGAAGCCAAGAAGCAGATCGCTGACGCGGACAACGCGACGAAGCTCGAAATTGAGCGGATGCGTCAGGCACACGAAGCGACGCTCGAAGCGATGAAGCAGGATCATGAACGGCAGTTGACCGCGATGGCGCACTCGCACGAAGCGAACATGACTGCGGCCAAGGGCCAGCAGGAACTCGCGCTGGTCCACCACAAGGCCGAGAAGGACAAGGAACTTGTGGGCGAGAAGGGCAAGCACGACGAGAAGCTTGCAAAGATGAAAACGTCCGAGAAGAAGGACGAAGCGCCTGCCGAGAAGCCCGAGCCGAAGGCTGACGACTCGCACGCGAAGGCGATTGAGAAGCTTGCTGACGCGATCAAGGAATCGCGCAAGCCCCGCGCCGTGAAGCGCGATAAAGACGGCAAGATCACCGAGATTTAATCGTGCCTATGTACACATGGTTCTGCCCGCGCTGCGGGCGGGCCGAGGACGGCTTTGCGTCCGTTTCTGAGCGGCATACGGCAGCGCCGGAGTGCCACGGCCGGATGCAGATTGAGATCGGCGCGGCGTATGTCAGCCCTGACATTCAGCCGTATGTGGCTGTAGCCGGCGATATGGCCGGCAAGCACATCACGAGCCGGCGCGAGCATCGCAACTACCTCAAGCGCAACAAGCTCACCGAGGTCGGCAACGAGCCGATCCGCGAGATCAAGAACGACTTCAAGCCCCGTCGAGGCGAGATCCGCGAGGAACTCAAGCAGGTCGTGCCCAACGTACTTCGTAGAAACAGAGGATAACCATGTCAGCAGCCGAGCAGGCGGTCGCAACTGAAACAGAGTCCAGCGAACGCAGCATCCGCGATGAACTCCTGGCCGCGAGGGACGAAATTGAGCAGCGAAACAAAGCCGCCGAAGGCGAAGCGGAGCCGGAAAGCCCCGTCAGCGCCAAGGGTGAAGAAACCGAAAGCACCGCCGAAGCGAGAGCCGCGCGAGTACGCGACGAAAGAGGTCGTTTCGCTCCCGTGGCCGATGGGGCCGTCGAAGCCCCTGAGCAGCCCGGTACCGTTGCTGCGCCCGTCGCTGCTGAGCCGCCTGCTGACAAGCCTGCTGAGGCCGTTCCGCAAGTAATCGCGGCCCCGCCGTCGTGGTCGAACACCGCGAAGGCGAAGTGGAACGAACTGCCCACCGAAGTACGCGCCGAGATCGCCAAGCGCGAGGCTGACGTACACAAGGGCTTTACGAAGATGGACGAGGAGCGCGCCTTCGGGCGTGAACTCCAAAAGATCATGGCGCCGTATGAGCCCCTGATCCGGTCCGAGGGTGGTACGCACGCCACCGCAGTTCAGCAGCTGCTGAACACCGCCTACATCCTGCGCAACGGCGACCCGTTGACCAAGGCGCGGGTGATGGCGGAAACGTGCCAGCGATTTGGAGTTGATTTCAGCGTGCTTGGGAATGCCCAACAGCCGCAGCAGGTCGACCCGCAAGTAGCGACGCTCA